>Ga0194124_10006349_pt1 | contig 10585 bp, 9 predicted proteins | sample TA2KigCas0mmetaG_FD_148605 | JGI IMG/M metagenome (GOLD analysis project Ga0194124, IMG submission 148605) | Freshwater microbial communities from Lake Tanganyika, Tanzania - TA2015031 Kigoma Deep Cast 0m | ecosystem: Environmental > Aquatic > Freshwater > Lake | place: Tanzania: Lake Tanganyika...
AGTTGATAAAGCCCGAGCGCATCAACAACTTTGAGGTGCGACTCGTGCCGCAAGCCGAGGGATACGCAGGCATCAACCTCATCGTGCCGATTCGCTACGCGGGCGCGGCGGTGGCACCAGTAGATGGTGGGCTCAACTTCCCAGTTGCCGGAGTGTGGAACGTGGAAATCGTCGGCACCACCACCACCGGTGACCTCACACCACTCGGCACCACGATCACCATCACCGATTCACTCATCAACACCCAAACGACAGTGGTCGGTGGCTAGGCAGGCGATCGGATCTGCGAGGCAGAGCATCGACTGATTGCTGATGGCCCTCAAATCGCCGATAGCCGACCGCGAACGATCAGATCGGCCTTGCCAATCGTTCCTAAAGGCAAAGACTTTCTTACAGGCGCCTGAGCCTGAAATAGACCATGGTGGCAAAGTATCGGTCGAGTATCTTTCGAAGCCACCGAGGGGCGCGTGTCAGAAACGGAACCATTCGTGAGGGAAAGTAGTGCCGCTCGCGCGAAACAACCGTCCAGCCTGCGGATGTTAGGTCCGTCTCCCAATCGCGCTCGCTCTTAGCGATACCAACAGGATTGTTCGCCCCGTCATATTGCCGCACAAACTCCTCGACGCTGCGACTCGTTGAGGCCAAGTTGGCTCCAGGATGTCGTATACCGGTTATGTGCATCACTGTTCGTACCAACGGAAAGATCATACGGTGATGCAGGATTCCGAGCCGGTACAAGGTAATCAGCCCGTCCCCCCCTTCGCGTGTCACTCGGTATGCCTCGCGTATCGCAGAGCCAACATCTGGCGTGTGATGCAGGACTCCTGACGACACCACCACATCAAATGATTGATCCGGGAACGGAAGCGACTCTGCACTGGCAACTTGTACCGATGCATCTACCCCGTTGGCCGACAAAGCTTTTGAGGTAAGCTCCACTGCCTGTTCTGTGAGATCAACGGCAGTCACAACTGCCCCATTTCTTGCGTACATTACGGTCAACCATCCCGGTCCGCATCCAATGTCAAGCAATGTCTTGCCACGGGCACTCTCAAATCCCCAATAGTTGATGGCAAACGCTTCAACATCTGTCCGCTTAATGCGATCCAGATACTGCCACCGTTCATCCGCGCCCACAGCTCCCACTTCAAAAGCAAGTAGTGGGTTTTGTTCCCAATAGGCTTTGACTGAGTCAACTGACTTCATGGCCGACGAACCTACACCACCAAACCAAGACACGTCTCAACGAGTTGATCGAGAGCGTAGGTTCCATGACGCGCTGATCCTCAGTGGCAAAGCGTCCATCGCCACCAAAGAGTGGTGGGAAACACCCGGCGGGCGAGTCCGTTTTTCCCGCCGTATTTCACTGTTGAAGAAGCATCTACCCACAGTCACCGCACCCTCACGGCATCGCATTCTCGTCATCGGATGTGGCGATGGAGAGTGGGTGAACACCATCTCCGAATTTGCTGACGTAGTTGGAATTGACATTTCTCCGGAAATTGTCGCCAATACGAATCGTCACTTACGCAATCCAGCGGCAGAAGTGGAGGTTGGCGATGCTCATCGGCTGAACTATGCCGATGGAACATTTGACGTCTGTTTCGCCAACTCCACATTGCATCACCTCGACCTACATGTCGCCCTACCTGAAATTCGTCGCGTACTTCGGCCAGGTGGAAGGCTCATTGCGGGTGAGCCAAACCGGACAAATCCACTGGTTTGGCGTATGTACCGGAACTCAGAGAATCGGCGTCGATATGGACTCACTCCTGACGAGGAAGCCTTCACACGAAGATCAATCCGCAAGTTGTTACAGCAAAACTTTGATTCTGTCAGTGTCACCTGTTTCGACTTTTGGCATCCCCTATTCGGACAAACAGATCAGGAGTCCTTCGTCTTCCGGCTGCTCTTAGCTATCGAACGAATTCCGCTAGTGAGTGAGATGAGCGGCAGTTTATGGATATCTGCCCAGCGCTAAAGAGGTCTTGCTCTCATCAGCCATCGTTTTTCTGTACGACGATTAATGCCGACAGTCCTATTCCACGATGTTCAAAGATCCGTTCAACTTTGCGAATGAGTTTGTAAAGCGCTCCAGGCATCCCAAGCCGAGATCGCACTCCACCCGAAACCAAGTACGAGAATGGCATAATTTGGCAGAGTGTAGTTATTGCCAGCGCTGGAAACCGCTCTGCCAACAATGTCCGATCTCGTTCAAAGACAATCCACGGGAGAGCGCCATTTGCACGCGTCATGGGACCATCGCCCGACGTCGTCCACCCGGCACTTGGATCGAATGGCTCTGGATGAAAGCGTCTATAGATGAAGTTGGCGAGGAGATTACTCCACGGTTCGATCAAAATCAGCCTTCCCCCAACGGTTAAGACTCGCAAAACCTCAGCAAGAAAAGGCTCCGCATCTGGGAGATGATGAAACGTATCAGTAGCAACAAGATTTGCAATTGAGCAACTTGCAAACGGCATCTGTGTAGCATCTGCTTGAATGGCGAGTGTCGGAAATGGCATGACGTCCATCCCCAACACATTCCCCTGACTGAACACTCGTCGAGTAACAGGGTTGGTTGCACCAATTTCAATGGTTATACCTGAAGGCGCGAGGTTCTTCAGAATGGTTTCAGCCCACTCCACGTAGAGCTTTCCGAGATAAGGCTTGCTGCGAATCTGATGATCTCTGGAATTCATGAACGACAGGGTGTCGTCAGTTGGAGACAACTTCGGGAGCAGCCTCATGTTTTGCTCGCAGTGATTGACCCAAATGTGGCTCGAATATGTGCACTCGAACTAGCTCCGACCACGATCGACTTCACTGCCGAAAACGCGTTTACATATGGGTATGCCTCACTCGGGGCAAGAAACCCAGACGCAAGCGTCCCCATCGCCATTACCTTCAAATTTGGCTGAGTCAAGGCTCTTTCGCACTCCTTCCGACTCGGATTCATATGGAAGCCTGCCTTATTGACGTGAGTGAGAACTACAGGAAGTTCCATTCCCCATTCCTGAAAACGTTGAACTAGCAACGGAAGATTCTTCGTAGCAATACCTGCAGTAGTTCCAAATCGTTTTCGAAGCGTGGACTTGTATAGCGAAAAGACCTTCGGCACGTTGAGTGCAATCAGCAGATCCGAGAAAGCGTCGTGCAAGAAGACGGTTGACACATTGAGTTTCCGGAACATCCGTAATTCCAGACGCATCAGTGCACGAACCATGTCCAGCGGGTCTCGTCGATACATCGTTCTCAAGAAATCGAGACCTAGTCCAACCTTATCTCTCGTGCTTGCCTCTGCGAGCGTCTGGGTAACGACCCGAACCAGCCCAAGCTCGTTTGCGCGGGTTACATACTTCTGTGCATAAGGAAGTAGTGGGAACAACTCAAGTTTTGAGACAAGACGTGCGTCAATACTCAGTGCTTCACAGATCGCCGCGGCTCGCGGGTGTGTTGACAGCATTAGTCCGCCAGCGCCAGCATCGACTGCAGATGCAATGACAGTCATTACATTCTCAACATCTGAGAAATACGCAGCTCGTTCAGCGCCACGCTGACTTGAGAGATGATCAACACCGAAGAACGCATTATGTCCCAAGACGATCCGTGGAAGTGCGACACCGCTCATGGTAGGAAGTTGGCGACGTTAACTCGAGCTCCATCTCGTCGCGCCGACTCGTATACCGCGTCGATGACAAGTTGTGTCTTCAAGCCACTGACCACGTTTGAATCCAAATCACTGTGATTGGTGACTGCTTCAAGAAAGTCAATCATCTGAAATGTGTACTGAGTGCCCCCTATGTCGAGTGGAACAGGACGATATAAGTCTGGTTTTCTCCAGGTGGTCCAACCAGATGAGGTCTCGCCAATCGAGTTATCGAGGAATAATCGAACTTCATCATCGTTTACATCGAGTGTGCCGTTCGTGCCCTGCGCATGTATAGAGATGGCCGGTGTCCTAAAGTGCCGAGCGGACCATGAGGCATCAATGAAACCCACTGCGCCCGAAGCAAACTCGAGATGTGCATGAACATGATCTTCCACGAATCGCGAGACCAATTGAGATGTGTTCCCGGACACTCCAGTGATGTCCCCGAACATCCAGAGCAGTTTGTCGATCACGTGGGAATTCTGTGTGATGAGTACACCTCCTCCAGATGTTGCGGGGTCATAGCGCCAACCCTCACCGGGTTTAAGAAGTTGCTCAACATACATTGACGAACGGATCATCTGTACCTGGCCGAGAATATTCACACGGAGAAGTTGCGCGGCTCTCCGGAATGTGTCGATATATCGACCCATGTAGCCAACCATGTTCGGTACCCAATTCCTATTGAGGGCCGCAACGAGGGGCTGTGCTTCCTGCGCGTTAAGCGAGAGTGGTTTTTCGATGAAGACGGGAATGCTTGCCTCAACGAGTCTCTCTGCGATACTGACGTGGCTGCCAGTTGGTGTCGCGACAATCACATAGTCGGATACACGCGCCTCAATCAACTCCTCAACTGTCGAAAATACGTTGACATCAGGGAAGTACTGCTGCACAATTCGCTGGATGACTCCTGAGTTTTCTACTACAGCAGCGAGTCTGGAATTCGGCAAACCGTTAGCGAGTCCCGCATGAAGCAACCCGAGCTTCCCAAAGCCGACAACTGCACCACGCAACTCAGTCATTGGTGTTTAACTAACCAACGCGCTGCTTGATTTGCTTCAGCAACTGCAGCACAAACCCGAAGAAAAAGAACTGAAGCCCTGTTGTGACCAAGAGACCCACGAGCGTCAGGCCCGGTAGGCGATCAGCAAGAGCATAGGTGAAACCTTCCTGCGCCAGGATGACAGCGAAGATAACGAAAGCAAGAGTGATCGCAAGAAGTCCCATGGAATACAGCCACCGAATGTGTTTGCCAGAGCGAACCAAGAGCACCGGCAAGGTGTATAAGACGTAGCGTGGAATTGACTGCACAACACGAGATTTGCCGTGTTTCCGTGGCAGCCATCGACTTGCTATCTCGATGATTCGAAATCCTTTCTCATAAGCATCAACGATTGTTTCCTGCACGTAAGTGTGCGTGCCGATCATCTCGAGTTCCTTCACAACCTCAGGATGCATCGCTCGGATACCGCCGTGACTATCGGTCAATGGCAGACCGGTGCGTCTATGCAACATGCCAACGAGAATTCGAGTGCCAAACCGATTCTTGAGTCGATATCGGTAATCAACGAGACCCGTTTCTTTGAACCGCGAGCCCAGCACCATATCGGCAGTGCCGCTGATAATGGGTTCAAGAAAACGTGGTAACTCGGCGACGATGTCGGCTTGTCCGTCGCCATCGACACTCATGATGATGTCAGGTTTGCAATCTGCAGCAACTTTGAGGCCTCGAAACATTGCGATGCCCAGACCTTCCCCACTTCCTCGAACTATTGTCGCACCGTTCGCGGCGGCAACTTGCCGAGTGTCATCGTGTGAGTCGTCGGCAACGAAGATTTCACACTGATGACCCAATGCCAGCAGAGTTGAATTCACCTGTCCAATGACCTCACCAATAGTCGCACTTTCATTCCTTGTCGGGATTACGACCGCAACTTTCACTAACTGTCCATTATGTCAATTACCTGACCGTCTGGCGTGACTCGCCAACAGATCGCAAGATCGGTCTCGCCGGACACTTGGCTTATGACTCGCGTGAATCGGTGTTGGTTGACCTTGTCGCGTTTCGTGTCAATGAATGACGGTGAATGGTAAGGGAATGACCCAATTGCGGTGATTACACCTTTCACTTTTGCTGGAATCCGAATTTGGTCACGTACTTCGATGGAAGCGCTCGAATTCATGACCTCTCGACGGAACGAGATTTTCAAGGCTTTGTTTGGCCGCCCCAGGCGTGTTCGTGCCCACCACGAAACAAGTCGCGCTATGAACGGCGCCCGACAGTAGGCAAAGAGTAATCGGTACCCAAGTTCGAATCGTTCAAGCGGCAAGGCATCGCTGACAAGGGTAAACGCATACTTTTCATCACTCTTGGCTGGTCTATTGAGTGACGACCACCTGCGACCATCATCGTCGGTGAATACATACCCAAGATGTGTGACTTGATTGCCATTAGCCGCAACGAAATGTATGCCATGGCCGAACTCCACATGCGTGAAGAATGATCCGCCCGCGAAGTCCGCTCGCTTGATCGGCAGGCGAGGAACGTCTGGCTTGCTTGACGACGTTGCAGACGGCACTGTGCGCTGCTTGCACTCAAACATCAATCGCCTCGCGAGGGCCGAGAAACCAAATGTTGCAAGATAACGGTCGTCATATCGCGCAATTGCCTCTGCCTGCGCTGTTGGTTGGGTCTCCAATGCGCGTTCCCTAAGTAGTGATGCTGACCCCAGGACATTTGCGAAATAATGCACTCCTCCAAAAAACTTGTGTGTCGTTCCGCGTGAACCAAGTACGAAAGGAAGGTCTCCGCGTGAACCGGCGAGCGAGCTCAACTGCCAACACAGACCGGCCACGAGGGGCTCGCATTGAGTGAGACCTGCCTGATGAGCTGCAACTAGGAGGTCAATGCTGAGCAGTGAGTACCCAAGATCGACTCCTGAATACTCCGCGAGATACCCTTTTCGCTCCACGTCTCTCACAACATCATGTAGAGATGCAACAGCATGTTGTTGCATCTCGGAATCGGCTAACAGTGTTCCGAGAACGTAACGCGCGGCGCACGAGGCGATATTTTGGTTGGCGGCATATGGGTTGCTTCGTTCCCTTAGCCAAAGGTCGCTTCGCCGTAACTGCTCGCACTTGAGATTCAGTTCGCTTACGGAAAGGGTGCTCTTCAGCACCCACAGCGTCTCGGTGGCGCTGTGCAAACCCATTGCCGTGGCGCAGTAGCTCTGTTCGTTGCGATACCACTCGTTTGCAGAACCATTTGTGTTGCGACTGCGTATCCAGAAATCAAGTACACCCAGAGCATCGGCTCTGAGATTCTGTCGCTGGAACTCGACCTGCACTTCCGCCAGATATGCGAGGCCGCTCATCACATGTTGATACGGTGCCGAAGCAAACCCGCGCACTGTCTTGTATGCCCAAAAGTCACGGTCAACGCACCCGAAGGTGCTCGACGATTTGTCAGAGCACAACAGCGCCGCTAATCGGTCGAGCGCCGTAGCACAGGCGCGCTGAATGTGGACCTTTGACTCGTTCATCGTAGGAAGTCCTGGTCAAGCCAGATATGCAATGCTGCCAACGTCGCAACTTGCTTGGCGGCCAAGAAGTCACCGCCATTGAGCTTTGACATCGTTCGCGTCACGACGGTATCGGCAATGATGCCATGCCTTTTCGTGGCCGCCGGACTCAACCACTCCTTGGCCAAAAAGGTGAGCTCGCGCCGATGCCTGTCGTTTACTGGGGTGAAGAAGGCTCGTTTCGGTCGCTCGGCCACTGGATTGCGCCATCGATCCAGTGTGTCCCGCAGGATGCGTTTGTTGCCTTTACGTGAGATCAATAGACGTGTCGGAAGAGCCGCCACAAACTCGTAGAGCTCTACGTCGACGTATGGAACCCTCGCTTCTACGCCATGCGCCATCGAGAGTTGGTCAATCTTGTTGAGAATCTGGTTCGGAAGCCATGAATCGAACCCCCAATCGATGAGGCTCGCCAGATCCAAGCCTGGAGCCGGTGTGGGCGAGTCGTACAAGGCGAGATGGTCGTCAAGTCCCAGTTCTGCGGGCGAGAAGATCGACGTCGCGTTATCCAGCGCGAGCGATGCATCGTAGCTTGACCGGATGATGTCAACCACTTTGGCCTTGCCCGACTTTCCCAATACGGCCTCATATGGGAAGAATGCGTCCAATAATTGCCACGGAGTGAGCCGAACGGCAGATGCAATCACCTTTCGAGACAGACTGAGGTGAGCAAACCGACCGAGCAGTCGTAGAGGTGCAATGTGCGCGTACCCAGCCATGAGTTCGTCCGCCCCTTCGCCAGTCAAGACCACCTTGCGATCTTGCCGAACTGATCGCAGTAGCTCGTAGGTAGGTGCGATGATCGCGTCGCCGACGGGCAAATCCATGCACTGAACAGCTCTTAAATATGTGTCTGCGAATTCAGTCTCGTTACCTGAGACAACCCGATGTTCAACGGCATGCGCCTTTGCGATCTCTGCAGCATCTTGCACTTCGGAGGCGTCTTCTGTCATGTCGTATGTGTAAGCGATTAGGTTTTTCGCTCCAGCCTCGATGGCTGACTGGAGCACCGCTGCACTGTCGACGCCCCCTGAGAGAAGCACCCCGAGCGGCACATCGGACAACAGCTCACGACTGACGCTTGATTTCAACAGCTCACCAAACTGCTCGCTGAGTTGGTCTGGTGATGCATGAGCAGTCTCGGAAAATCGTCGACGAGACCAGAATCGTCGACGAGTGATGGCCCGTCCATTGCTGACTACATACTCTCCGGGCTGTACCGTCCGGACGTTCAGATACATGGGTGTACCGCTCTTCACGTATCGAAAGCGCAAAAACTCCGTAACTGCTGACGGATTGATTTGCTGGCCCACGCCAGGGTGCAGGCTCACGGCTCGTGCCGACGAAGCAAAGCACGTGCCATCGTTGGTCATTGCGTAGTACAGGGGTTTGATGCCGAAGTGATCGCGGGCCAAAACAAGCTGATGGGACCATCGGTCGAAGACCGCGATGGCAAACATACCCCTCAAACGGGGGAAGAGTTCGACTCCCCATTCGGAGAATCCGTGCGGAACCACTTCGGCGTCGGAAGTACCGATGAATCGATAACCGCGCGCCTCGAGTTCTTTGCGGAGCTGAGGAGCATTGTAAATCTCTCCGTTCATCATCGACATGTAACGACTGTCCGTCGACGACATCGGTTGATCACCCGTCGAAGACAGATCATTGATCGAGAGCCGAGTAAAGCCGAATACGACTCCAGGTTCCACGACCTTCTTCGATCCGTCCGGGCCTCGGCTTGCGATGACCCTGAGCATGCGGTCAATCAGGCTCACGTCACACGAACCAGTGATTCCGACGATGCCGCACACGAACGACTACTCGACCTGTCCACCCTCGTTGAGAAGCCTGAAGCCACCAATATCGACGCACGGAACCGTTAGTTTGGCTCCGACGAATTCGGGGTGGCGTGTGCCGATAACGACGACGTCGGCTTTCGCAATTGCATCCTGAAGTGATGCCATCGAGAACTCTTTGTGCTGCGAAACATAGGGGTCTACCACAACGAAGTTCACACACCTTTTGACGAGCTCTGAGGCAAGCTCAACCGCAACACTGTTTCGCAAGTCGTCAGAACCAGGTTTGAACGTGAGTCCAAGTTGTACCACTGTGCTGCTCGGCGACTTCATGTTCTTAATAACCTCATCGACGACTTCGGAAATCATCTGTCGTTGCGAGTCAAGAACTGATTGGAAGAGTCCTGAATCCACGATGCCACCAGCAAGCAATTGAAGCGTGTCTTTCTTCAGGCAGGGCCCGCCGGCAAATCCAGGCCCCATGAGCCCTTGACCTCGGGGGTACTGGTGCAGGATCGCCTGACGCACATTTCGGAAACTCACCTCGTGCAACTCACAGATTCGTCTGAATTCATTGGCTATCGCGAACTGCGAGTACCGCCAGGAATTGAGGATTAGTTTCCCGAGTTCTGCTTCTTTCCATGTCATCGGCACACTCTCGACTCCAAGCGAGCTAAACAATTCTGCGAGACACGCGGAGGTCATCCCTGTCTCCGTGCCCACGAGTTGCGGCATGCCGCGCAACTCTTCGAGTGCGCGACCCTCGGCGATTCTCTCAGGACAGAATGCCACCTCAGCAACGCGACCATGAAGGAGTCGGGCGACGCTGGCGGTGGTTCCAGGCAATACCGTGCTTCGTAACACGACCGTGGTTGTCGTTTGAATGTGGTCAAGCAGTTGCATCACTACGTGAAGGACAGATTCATTCTGAGGCTCGTTGCGCTCATTCAGGTCAGTACCGACCACCACAAAGACGACATCCATTTCGGCCGTCGCCGACAGGTTCGTATGGAGTGAAAGCCGTCTAGTAGCGAGTCCCGTAGCGATAAGACTGTCCAATCCTGGCTCAAGGAATGGACTCTTGCCCTCGTGAACGAGTCGCACACGGTCGACATCTGAATCAATCGCTCGCACAAAGTGACCTGCGTCGGCCAACACTGCTGCTAGTGGCAGCCCAACGCGCCCAGCTCCTCCGATTACGGCGACTCTCACTGGTGATAAACCCTAACCTTGCCTCTTGGGGACTGTCTCCTTTAGTGCTGACTCTTAGTGTCTGAGACGAAACCGCGCTGCCGGCGCAACTAGCGTCATCTCGTGGCCGTCGACCCAATTGCCGCCAAACTTGCCGATCTTGAAGCCCGCAAACATGAGGCGCGCAATGCGGGTTCGCCGCGCGCGGTCGAACGCCAACACGAGAAAGGCAAACTGCTCGCCCGCGAGCGAATTGATGCCTTGCTCGACCCGGGCAGCTTTCACGAACTCGATCTTCTCGCCCGCCACCGAGCCCACGCAGCCGGGCTCGACGAACGCCCCTACACCGACGGAGTAGTCAC
>Ga0194124_10006350_pt1 | contig 10583 bp, 13 predicted proteins | sample TA2KigCas0mmetaG_FD_148605 | JGI IMG/M metagenome (GOLD analysis project Ga0194124, IMG submission 148605) | Freshwater microbial communities from Lake Tanganyika, Tanzania - TA2015031 Kigoma Deep Cast 0m | ecosystem: Environmental > Aquatic > Freshwater > Lake | place: Tanzania: Lake...
TATCCAGGGATCAAGTTGACTGTAGAGCGATTCCGCAAGGCAGCAGCAGAAAAAGGGCTGGAGTTGGGCTATTCCTTTTATCCCAAAACTAAGCACATTCCCATGGTAACTCAGTTTTTCTTTCCTTGGAGCAAAGGATACAAAGATGTATTGGAGTTTATGGAGGTGGGGCAGTAATTTGTGTTTCTTTGGCCAGTTACAAATTTTTGGCCAACTTTATCTGAGAAGTAGTTTTCTCTTGAATAACACATGAAAGTTAAAGCCTCTTTTCCGCTAATCTTAAGTTTTCTGATTTTCCTATTGGGAGCCTGTTCTCTTTTCACAGAGGAAACTTTCCTAGAAGATGGAAAGAATATCCGGATAGTCTTTGATGAAGGATTAAATGATGATCCCCAATTTAGGATCCCCAAAGATGCCAATGGCTATTATTACATGACTTTGACTAAGCCAGGTCAAAATATTCAAAGGGTCTCTTTACGGCTTTTGGATGGGGATAAAATCGTGGACACAAAGTGCTGTGGACCTCGTCAGAAAATAAGCTGGGAAAGCAATCGTTTCTGGTGGATTCTGGCTGGTGATACGGTAGCCAATATTACCAAAACCTATTTCAACCAATTCACTGGCCAACTCCAATATTCCAATTTGCCTCCCTTAATCAATTGGAAAGATGAGTTGGTACCTACCGTCAATCCCTCGGCATATACGGATGAATTTACTGGTCGTGCCAGCACGGTGATTGCACCTATTGGAAAGATGAAAGGAGATACACTGACTATTTATGCACGGTATTACCACAGTATTGTAAGCTTCAAGAAAAGTTCTAGTTTTTACACCCTTGTAGGTTCTTTGGAGGTTGTGGATTCTGTAAAAATTGTCTTGAGGTAAGGATTCATCTTTTTCAAGTAAATGACTAGGGTTAAGTCAAGAAATCAGCCCTAGGCTTTATTGGGGGCTTGATGGATTTGAATTCTAGCAAACATGCGCTAGATTTGTTAAGGACTCACCCTCCTTTTCTATCTTGACCCTTCCAATCATGAATGCTGTGCATACATTAGGTTTACTAGTAGTATTGTTTTTTAGTTCCTGCACCCAAGAAGAGCCTCAACAGTGGGCCTCTGTACAGGCCAATGATTTTACTCCAACTGTGGAATTGGGGTACTTAATTGAACACAGTTATTACACCTTATCCTATTCGAGTACGCACCGGCAGGCAGAATTTGCGTCCTATTTTTTGAGCCCGGAGAGCATCAAAGGGGGGCAGGATCGAACAGATGATTTCCGAGTAGATCCAAAGGTAAAGTCCAATCCCGTAAAAAGTACGGATTACCAAGGATCTGGCTACGATCGAGGCCACCTCTGCCCCGCAGCAGACATGGCCTTAAACCTGACATCCATGTCAGAGACCTTTTTTATGTCCAATATGTCCCCAATGCTTCCCTCCTTTAATCGAGGCATTTGGTCAAAGCTAGAGGATTGGGTGCGGAGCTCTGCATTGCAAGAGGGAGGGGTGTTTGTGGTCACCGGGCCTGTACTTTCTAAATCTTGTGGGTCCATTTATAATCAGTCCATTACCATACCCTGTTCCTATTACAAGATAGTATTTACCGGGGGGGCAAGCCCCAAGATGTTGGGATTTCTTCTATCCAATGCAGGTGCTTCTGGTTCGGTTCAACAATTTGTGGTAAGTGTAGATGCCCTTGAACAACAAACAGGGATTGATTTTTTTCCGCAGCTAGAAGATGCCCTTGAGCAAAGTCTAGAGAGTAAGGTGAGTTTATCAGGGTGGAGTTTTTGAAGGCATTGGCTAAGCCTAATTTAATTAGGTTCCTAAATTGACTGCACAAGGGTTATACATCCCTATTTTTGAAAATAAAATGTGCTAAATTCCAAAAAAATATAGCTGTTGAACATCATATTGCCAACCAAAAATTTGGCAATCTTTTTTGTGTTTTATTTAAAATCCTTTACCTAAAGTAAAAAAAAATCTTATGGCAAATCCAACCACCACCCAGCAAAAATCTTTACCTAATTCTACCCTTACCCTAGTAATGGGTATATCCTCAGTAGTATCAGTTTGTTGTTGCTACTATGCATTTGGCCTTGTAGGAATTGCTTTAGGTATCGTGGCCTTAATAAATTATAAAAAGGACATGGTACTTTACACAAGTAATCCTGAAGAATATACCTTGTCTTCTTATAATAATCTTAAAGTGGGTAGAATTTGCGGAATTGTTGGACTTGTGTTAAGTTCAATTTCAGCTTTTTTCCTATTGATTTATGTCATTTTTATGGGAGGAGCACTAGGATTGGGGATTTTAGAGGAATTAATGTACTTGTAATCAAATGATTACTTGGCTAGAATCTCATTTATTTAAATGTTCATGGCTACAAATGACAGGTTTTGACTGTCCCGGTTGTGGCTTTCAACGTTCAATTATTGCCTTGTTGAAGGGAGATTTGATGGATTCCTTTCATTTGTTTCCTGAGCTTTTCCCACTTATAATCACATTTTTAATTTTAGTTCTTCAAATTAAATTCAAATGGGAAAAAGGTAGCTTTGTTGTTTTGGTAGCATTTATTTTTACCAATTTAATTATGTTAGGAAATTGGCTTTACAAATTAATTGGTTAATCATTAGGGCACTTAGTTAAAACCACGAGTAGAAATGCCAAAATTTAAGGAGTTGGGAATTTATCCTAACTCCTTTTTTTGTTTTCAGTTGGTTTATCCAAATCCATAAGATTTTCTACCCGGTCACCTTACCTTTTTGGATTTATATGATAGGTATTTTTTTAGTGGTAATTTATTTCAAAATAAAGAACTCATTTAGTCACAATTACATCGGTGTACTTGGTACCTATTCTTTAGCAGTGTACTTTTTTCATGCTGTTTTGCTTGAGTATTATGTGCCAATTTTTGATTTTGATAATCAAGAATATCGCTTTTTTGGCTATTTTCTCATTATTTCCTCTCTTTTTCTCCTGGTTTTCAGTTACGTTTCCTTACTTTTTATTCTAGTAAAAAAAACTGGAAAAAGGTTTCCATTGGTTAAATTTTTACTTGGAATTTAAACAGAGGAGTAGGGGATTATTTTTTTTTGAGGTTAAAAATTAGGCTGTCTTTCCAAATTCATGTGATTCATCTTGAGGGCATTCTAATTTTCAAGGCTTGTTCAATGGCCATCACCTACCTTAGATTTAGTATAGGAAATACTCGTGCAGAGAATTTAGTTTGGGAGTCTAGTCTCCTTCGAACTTTTTTTTAGTCTGTTAGTTTTAGACTCATGAAAGTTATGATTTTGATTGCAGGCACTGTACTTCTTCTAGGTGGAGTAATTTCTTTTTTCTCATTTCGGTTTAAAGGCATCGAGACTCCCAATTACAAAGTCATTAAAACTTTGGGAGATGTGGAAATCAGGGAATATCCCCAGATGATCCTTGCACAAACCAAATTGGGGGGTAAGAGGTACGATTCTAGTGGAAACACTGGATTTAGAATTGTGGCCAATTATATTTTTGGGGGAAACCAACAGCAACAGAAGATTGCCATGACCGCACCTGTGATCATGAATATGTCCGATTCGGAGGCCTCCATGTCTTTTGTGATGCCTAGCCAGTACCAATTATCTGACCTTCCCTTGCCCAACTCAAAAGAGGTTTCTCTGGTAACTCAAAACTCAATGACCTTAGCAGTCCTGCGTTTTGGGGGGTACAGTTCCGATGACAAAATTGCAAAGCATGCTCAAATCTTGTTTAAAGTCCTAGAAGAGAATAACATCCGTACTAAGGGTTCTCTTTTGTACATGGGATATAATGCCCCTTGGGACCTGATCAATCGCCGGAATGAGGTAGCCTTCCAGATTGATTAACTCTATTTTTTAGATTTTTTTACTCCTAGTAAGGAGTTCTATTATATCCATCTTGTATTGCTTCCCAATCTGATAGAGGATGGAGGTTCAATCCTGTTTTTCTCCTAAAAACTTATCGTTTAAAGGATAATATTATGTCCAATAAGGAATAAGTAATGGGAGAATCACCCGATTCAACACATATTAAGAATTGGAGAATCGATACTGGTTTGGAAGTTTACAAGAGGGGTAAACTTGCGGATTGGGATTTGTCAGGGCGTTATACGGATTTGGCTACCAAGCACTATATCAAATGGGTTACTAGAAAATTGGAAGGTTGCTCTAAAAATAAAAATGAGGTAAATTGAAGCGTTAACGAATAAAAAATGAAAAAGGTATTTACAATTTTTTCAATTGTTCTATTGATAGCAGCCGCTTCCTGTGGTGGAAAGTCAACTGAAGAACAAGCTTCTATTGACTCTATAGCCGCAGCTAAAGCTGATTCTATCGCAGCTGCAGGGGCAGTTGGATTTACTTTGGCTAATGGAAGTGCTCTCATTGAATCATACGAACTAGCTAAGGAAGAAGGGTATGCCAAATCATTCCAACAATTTAAAATTCTTTTAGCTCAAAATCCTGATGCATTAAATGATATGTATACTCTTTACTCCAACCGGAATGGGTATACTGGTGACCTAAGGTCCTATTTGAAATTAATAGAAATTGTACCTGAAGCTTCGCCTGAGGAATTAAGAGTTTTATATGATATTTTGTTTGAAGCGAATGAAACAACTTATACTTATGATGAATTTTCTGTTGCCTGGAAAGAGCAAGTGGGGTATAAGGATGTAGTATTCGATTTAGTATATGATAATAATTTATATTGGTCAGAGAGAGAAATTTTTTTCCAAAAGTATTATTCAAGTAATTCTTTTATAGAAGAATTATACGAGCTAATCCTACTTTATGATGGGACATTTTCTAAACGACGTTCATTGGAAAACTTCAAATCAAAAATGAAAGATTATGATTATGCTCAAGAAGTATATTTATGGCTTTCTTCCAATGTTTCTACTTTTCCTAATAGTTCAAGAGCAAAATTTTATTATAAGAAGTTGGAAATGGGTGGAGGTTTTACATCAAAAGAGTATGAATTTAAAGAACCAACAAATGCTAGATTATTTGCAGATGACGACATTTACTTATTTACAGCATTCGCTTTAATACTTTCCATCTTCATTTTTATTATCCTCATTAGAAAAAAAGTGAATGCATTTTTTGTCAAGAGGAAGCTTCAAGATTATTTTTTGATAGTCATTGCAATTCCTTTGTTAATTATCGGCTTGTTTATTCTAAGCTCTTCTACGATTATTGAATTGATAAGTGAAGCCGATGATGATGAAATTTTATTTGGAATCCTAAGTTCATTTATCGGAGCCATATTTTTAATTGCATTACACAAAAGAAAATTTGTTGATTTCATCCTGTTTTTTTTAGTTATAGCTGGATTTATGGTCAGTCCGGTTATGTTTTTTGAAAATTCTGGTAACCTTTCTCCATTAGTATTAATACCTTCACTATTCACTCTTTTTGTCCTTTGGAAAGACAATTTTTTTACCAAAGAGCCAAGAACCACACCTCTTGATGGAACACGAGAAAAAGGTAAGGAAATGCTTGAAGAGTTGAGGAAAATGGGTCCTGATGAAAGTATGGTGGGAAAGACTGTGATTAAAAAAGCGAGTGTTAAAAAAGAGGAAGACAAAAACTCAGCAGAAGAATGAAATACCTTATTACGTTTTCCTTTCTAATTATTTCATCGTTTTGCTTAGGACAAGTAACTGAGGCATTGAGTAATTCGATAGATAGTTCTGCCCAATCCCCAGGCCAAAATCCAAGTGAACCCAAAGAAACTATTGGAATAATTAGAGTCAATACAGATGGGGCAAAATTGACCAAATCTGAAAATAAGGACTCTCAGGTTTTGGCATTACTTAATAAAGGGCAAAGTTTAGAGTTGTTAGAAATAGTCTTTCCTGATGGTTTAAAAAGTACATCCAGGTATTTTGCTAGAGTTAATACAATAGAGGGTTTTATAACTTCCTATTTCGTTGAACCTATGATTTTAATTGGAGGTCAACAAACTTCTCTCAAGCAATTAGAATCAAGTGAAATTTCAAAAAAGGAGGTAGTGCAGTTGAAAGTTCGAGATTCATTACTGCAAGTAAAAATAAATCAGGATAGAGAATATTTTGAAAGACTCAAGGTTAATGAAGAAGAGGAAATAAGGAAAAATGATAGCATCGCAGACATTGTAAACCGAAAGGCTAAAGAAGAAGGTAAGGCCTATTTTGAAAGTTTGAGAAAAAAAGCCCAAGAAGATATAAATAAGCGAAGACCTGTTTATGTAAAAAAATATGGGCCAGTTAATGGAGAAAAGGTTGCTAAAGGCTTAATCTGGATTGGAATGACTGAACAGATGCTAATCGATAGCTGGGGTCGCCCTGATGATATAAACACTACTGTGACAAGGTATGGTAGCAGAAAGCAATATGTTTATGGTTTAGGGCAATATGTTTATGTCGTAGATGGGATAGTTGATTCGTGGCAAAATTAAATTCAAATCAATATGGACAATCCAATCTTAAAAATTCTTCGTTTCCTTATCTTTTTCCCCATTTGCTTTATTGCAATGGCTATTGTCAATTGGAGTCTTGGACACTTGCTAATTTGGTTTATTGGGTTAAGCAAGTTTTGGTTCATCGTAGTATTTATTTTCCTCGGTGGAACAATATGGGGTTTATTTAAAATGTTAGCTTCTTTACTTGTAATGTTAGCGGCTTACATTTCTCCAATCAAGTGGCTTGGAACTTTGACAATTTCAATCCTCGCACTAATTAACGGTGGCATTTTAGGATATAATCTTTGGAATTTAAAAGAGGATTATTCAAGTTGGGAAATTTTCGGAGCAGTGGTTGCTACAATACTTGTATTAGAACTAACATTTGCATTAATAAATGGAGCAGCAGCAGCAAGTGAAGAACATTACTAAACCAATTGTAAAAATATCGCTGACAGTATTATTTCTATGCTGTTTACTTGATTTGCCTTATGGGTATTTTCAGTTAGTTCGTTTTGTTGGTATGACTGGCTTTATTGTTCTTGCATACCTTGACAAAGAGAAAGAAGACAAAATAATGATGATAATTTGGATTTGTTTTGCTATTTTAATTAACCCAGTTTTTAAAATAGCACTTGGCAGGACAATTTGGAACATCGTTGATGTTATTTGGAGTATTATCTTGCTGACGACTTTAATAATTGATTACAAAGCCGACAGAAGAAAAAATCACAGTTAACGCAGGTTTTGCGTCAGGTGGTGTGACGTGCAAACTTGGAGCTTTTTGCTTCGCATCAAGTGTAGTGCTTGGATTAAAGAGTAGTGATTCGAATTCGGTTGTCAGTAAGCTGTTAATTTATAACGGGATGCAGGGAAAATGGTCAATAATTCAATTAAAAGAAAAATAATAGAAGAATGAAAAAAGGACTATTTGTATTAGCAATGCTTTTTCTTGCCTTTAACTCTTATGGGCAAGGTCATGAAGAATATTTTAAATCAGGTAAGATTAAAATTGATAAAGGTGACTACGAGGGAGCAGTAGTTGACTTAACAAACGCAATAGAATCTGAGAATTCAACATTTGAACGAATAGGCCTTTATTTGTACTTGAGGGGATTTGCTTTACGACATCTTGAAGATTATAGAGGAGCAATAAACGATTTTTCAAAGTCAATAGATGTTTTAACTAATTCAACAAATGGAGCAGCTTCTGACCTTCTAAATCATATATATTTTCAAAGGGGTCTATGTTATTTAGCTTCAGGGGAAAGATATTTGGAGGCTATAGATGACTTCAATGAGGCAATCGAAATGAATCCAAGAAATGGGGAAGTTTATGCGATTAGAGGTCTTACTAAAATTTCTATTAAAGAAAAAGAAGCGGGATGTTTAGACCTATCAAAAGCAGGAAAACTTGGATATGCTAAAGCTTACGACCATATAAAAGATAGGTGCAACTAAGCCCAAACTTCCATAATGATTACAATACAGAAATTGAAAATGTTAAACTAAAAATTAAATAAGTTATGAAAAAAGTAAGTTTAATTTTAAGTGCAGTTATAATATCTGCAATGATGCTAAGTTCTTGTGGGGGTGGTGCATCAAAAGAAGTAACTATCGGTAAACAAGTATGGATGACTCAAAACTTGAATGTGGATAAGTTCCGCAATGGCGACCCCATTCCTGAAGCGAAAACAAAAGAAGAATGGGCAAGAGCAGGAGAAAACAAACAACCTGCTTGGTGCTATTATGAAAACGACCCAGCGAATGGTGCGAAATACGGTAAGTTGTATAATTGGTATGCTGTGAATGATCCGAGAGGATTGGCGCCAGAGGGTTGGCATATACCAAGTGATGGAGAATGGTCAGAATTAAGCCCTTATTTGGGAGGTGAATATGCAGCAGGTGAAGTTAATTATAGACAGACAGTAGATGATGTAGGGTTTTCTGATCTTCCTTCTGGTAGACGATTATTCGATGGAACATTCGAAGGTATTGGTGAGTACGGAATTTGGTGGAGCAAAACGGATGGTATTTTTAGTACTGTTTGGATTCGAGATATGACGAATGGAATTCTCTATAGGTATACTAACAGTAAGGAAAATGGCTTCTCGGTTCGTTGTGTGAGGGATTAGAATATCCTTATCTGAAAAGGTATGAATAAGAATAGGCTAAATAGGTAAGAAAAATCGGTAGGAAAACAACTCCAAGAGGAGAGAGCAGCCCCGGCAATATGGAGCCTGAAGGAGGAAGGATAGCCATACAGGAGAGTCTTTTTATCCTTGAGAGGTTGCGTAGTTTGAACAGGGTGGTAGTCTACTCACCCTATGTATTTACAGCCATTCTAGTAGACCAAGAGAAGAGGACAGAGACATAGTAGAAAAAGTTAGGGGGTCATTTCTTTACCTCAAGTGGATGACTAGCCCTATTCAAGGAATGCCGGAAATTAAATTTGTGGAGGCTAATTAATAGAGACAATAAAGACCAAGAGAAGATTCTAAACTTTAAAAAACTATCCGAATCAAAAGAGGTATAGATAAATTAAAGAAGTAAATCACTGACCATAAAAAAATGAAAAAGGTATTTACAATTTTTTCAATCGTTCTTTTAATAGGTATTTTTTCCTGCGGTGGAACGACAACTCCGGAGCAAGCATTCATTTCCATATGGAATAAAAAAGAGACTTCAATCGAGACAAACAGAAATTCCAACTATTTAGCAAACGACAGCATTCCCTTAATCGTTATGGGGTCCTTCCTCCATTTGAGTGAGGATATTAGTCTAGACAGTTTAAAAATCAAATTGGAAAATGGATCAATTTTCTGTACAAAAGACATTGCTAAATCACTCCAGGGAAAGTTAAAATTGCGCACAGAACCAAAATCAATTCAGCTGGGAAAGTTCAATTTCAAAAGCAGAAAAGATTTGGTGATCACCACATTAGATTCGGTAGACCAACAATTTTTAGCAAAAAAAGTAAACTCAATTAATTTTTTTAAAGAGCCAACAAAATACCCTCTATGGTTGAAATACGATTCTGATTTCGATTACCAAAAAGATATTACAACCTACACACATACTGGGGTAACGGCCATCACACGTAGCACAGGAACTGTTTTAAATGCGAGAGGTATTGATTTTTACTTGGCCAATATTTTACCCTTTTTTGAAAATCGTGAGTTGGTTCACATCAGCAACGAGGTGAGTAACCAAGATGCCTGTGTCTATGAAACCATGAAGATGAAATTTGCGACGAAGACTGAGCATTTAGAAATACTCAATCGACTAAATGCCAATGTTATTGAGTTGACGGGCAATCACAATTTAGATCTGGGACAGCAACCCTACTTGAATTCTTTGACATGGTACAAAGACCACCATATGAAATACTTTGGCGGAGGCGCCACACCTGAGGAAGCCAACAAGCCACTTATCATTGAGTTGAAAGATCATCGAAAAATTGCGTGGATTGGATTCAATGAACTTTGTCCGCTAGGTGAGTGCGCCGATAAAAAAATGGGGGCCAATCGCTATGAGGAAACAAAAGCAAAAAACCTAATTGACTCCTTGCGAAACGAAGTAAATGTAGATTACATTTTGGCTTGTGTGCAATACGGTGAAGTGGATTCCTACTCGCCTACTCCGAATCAGAAAAAGATTTCTCAAAAACTAATTGATTTTGGTGCTGACGTAATTCTTGGTTCACAAGCACATCAAGCACAGGAAATTGCTTTCTACAAAGGAAAAGTAATTTTCTATGGTCTCGGAAATTTTATGTTTGATCAAATTCACCGCCTGGGCGTTAGACAAGCTTTCTTCCTAGAAGGGTATTTCTACAAAGGAAAAATCATTCAATTCCAACCGGTGTATACCTTTATGAACAAGGATCGCCAACCGACCCCGGCAAATGATTCAGAAAAATTGGAAATTCAAAAAGCAATTTTGAAGGAAGCTAATTTTTCGAATTAAAAAAGGTAAATCCATTATCCGAAATTTTGGGCCCCTATATGGGGACTAAAAATAAAACCAACACATAAAGTGTTGGTTTTCATACATTTAAATAAGGTAATAGTCGGGGTGACAGGATTTGAACCTGCGACCACACGCCCCCCAGACGTG
>Ga0194124_10006355_pt1 | contig 10580 bp, 10 predicted proteins | sample TA2KigCas0mmetaG_FD_148605 | JGI IMG/M metagenome (GOLD analysis project Ga0194124, IMG submission 148605) | Freshwater microbial communities from Lake Tanganyika, Tanzania - TA2015031 Kigoma Deep Cast 0m | ecosystem: Environmental > Aquatic > Freshwater > Lake | place: Tanzania: Lake...
GGGGCGCTCGTCTTGGGGTAGCGCTGGTGCTGCGGGGTGAGCAGCTGTTCGGCATCGTGACGGACGGCGACCTGCGCCGAGGCTTGGAAAGGGGCATCGCGTTCACCGACTTGGCGCGGGACCTGATGACGCCCTCACCGATGCAGATCGATGTTCAGGAATCCGTGGAAACAGCAAGGAATTTGATGCTGCAACGCAAAGTTGGCATTTTGCCAGTTGTTGACGACGGCAAGTTGTGTGGGTTGATTCAGGTTTATGACTGCTAAACGCTGGCTCTAAATTAGCTTCATTGTGGTGTGATCCAGAGATGGCGCTTTCTGGATACAGAACGGTTTAACCATCGGCCAAGAGGCTGACAATCTAGTGGCTGCCAAGCAGATTACGGATCCTCTCAGCTGGTACTTAGCGGCTCGGCCTTGAGTATCAGGGTGTTGAGCTCTTGCGCTGGCTGCTCTTCTCAGTCCGGAGCATCCGCTCGTGGTCCATTCAGGCGGACTGGTTTTTCTGGATAGGCCCCATCGTTAACCTCCGAGGTGGGGTACCGCCCCTGATCGGGGCTCCCAGCAATGAGCAAGCGCCGCACCCGCAGCCCTGAGTTCAAGGCTCCAGTCGCCATGGAGGCGATTAGTGGCCGCAAGACGATCCAGGAAATCGCCGCTGATCACGCCATCCACCTAGATCCAGGTGAGCCAGTGGAAGCGGCAGCTGCTGGATGGTGCCAGTGAGCTGTTCACCCGAGGCAAGAAGAGCAAGGACAAGGAGGAAGGCCATGCCAAAGAGGCTGAGCTGTTCCAGCTGATCGGAAAGCTCCAGATGGAGCTGGAGTGGCTCAAAAAAATCTCAGCTGTTCTGATGCTCGTGAACTGCGCAAGCTGGTCGATCACGACCACCCTGAGCTCAGTATCAGCCGCCAATGTGCCCTGTTGGGTCTGCCCAGATCGACGCTCTATTACCGGCCGATATCGGTGCGTGAATCGACGCTGCGGATCATGGGCAGGATTGATGCCCTCTACCTGGAGGATCCCTGCAGCGGTAGCCCCCGGATGGTGGACTACCTGGCCAGGGGAGGGATCCCGATTAGCCGTGACCGGGTGCGAAACCTCAAGCGCCGCATGGGTTTACGGGCGATCTACAAGAAGCCCCTAACTGTTGTGTCTCACCACGTTGATCAGCAAAGCAGCTCATCGAGCCGCTGCTGAGGTGATCGGCCGCCGAGGGCTGAGTGCTTCCTGAGGCGGTTATAGATCGAGAGATACCGGGACAGCCAGAGATTCCGCTCGATGGAGTTCTGGAAGGGCATTGAGTACGCCCACTCCTTGCAGAGGGTCTGAATGAACCGTTCAGCCTTTCCGTTGGTGCGCGGCGTGTACGGCCGGGTTCGAATGTGCTTGAGGCCAAGAGCCTTGCAAGCCTTGGCAAATCGGCGTGAGATGTAGGCGGGGCCGTTGTCCGACATCACCTGACGGCATTCGACACCCTGGCCGTTGAACCAGGCCAAAGCCCGGCTCAAGAAGCCGATCGCTGTGCCCTGCTGCTCATCGGGCAGCACCTCGACGTAGGCGAGACGTGTGGCGTCGTCGATGGCCACGTGGACCCGGTCGTATCCGACGCCAGCAGAGCGGCCCTGCTGTCGATTGCCTGTGATGCGGTGTCCCACCCTGCGGAAGCGGGCCAGCTTCTTGACGTCGATGTGAATCAGGTCGCCGGGCCGTTCCCGTTCTTAGCGCTGAACGGGAGGCTTTGGCTCCAGGTTTCGCAGCCGGCCCAACCCCAGGCGGTTCAGAGCTCTGGCCACGGTGGAGAACGGAGCCGAGAGCAGCCGGGCGATGTTCCGCAGGTGTAGCCGCTAATAGCGCAACTCCACGGCATGCTGCAGGCGCTGCGGATCGAGCGTCAGCCGCTGGGTGCGGCGAACACTGCGTCGATCGGCCAGAGAGGCTTGACCAACTGAGCGGTAGCGGGCCAGCCACTTGTAGGCACAGCGCAGGGAAATCCCTGCTTCTGCTGCCAGTTCAGCCAGGGGGCGATGGTCGTTCAGGTATTGAGAAACCAATCGCAGCCTGCCCTTCTGCGTCAGACGGGCATTGGCGTGTGTATGCAAGGGGCGTGAGGTCTCGGTTGGGCGGTGACACCTCAACCGAGACCTCACACCTCATTGGCTACTGAACAACCTGCTGAGACAGAACAGCTAGAGCACCCTCCTGCCGCTGATGCCCTGTCCAATGAACCAGACCACGGCCCGCAGCAGAAAGCCCACCGTGGTTGCTTGCTTCTCATCCGGCAGCAACTCGACGTAAGCCAGTCGCGTGGCGTCGTCGATGGACACATGAGCTTTCTCGTGGCCGGCACCATGGGAGCAGCCAAGCCGGCGATCACCGGTGATCCGGTGACCGACCCGTTCAAAGCGAGCCAGCTGTTTGGTGTCGACGTGGATCATGTCGCCGGGCTGTGCCCACTGGTAGCGGCGCACCGGCTCTGCAGGCTGCAGGTTCTTGAGCCGGCCAAGCCCTATGGCCTTGAGCACCCGGCCAACGGTGGAGAGCGGAGCTGCCAGCACCCTGGCAACACGACGGAGGGTGCAGCGCTCATGACGGAGGTCCACAGCGCGTTGCAGTTGCAGTGGATCGAGAGGCCGCCTCTGACTGCGTCGATCCACCAGCGCAGCAGCACCGCCTGAGCGGTAACGAGCCAACCACTTATAGGCGCTGCGGACACTGATCCCTGACTGAGCAGCCAGGAAGGTGAGGCTTTCACCATGATCAATGTGTCGACGACGCAGCAACCGTTCTCGGCCAAGTGGTGTCAGCCGAGCATTCGGGTGGGTATGCATTGGGTTTGGGCTCAGGGGACGGGGGTGACACACCGACCCTGACGAGCTCACACCCCCTTGTCAGCTGAACAACCTGGTGGGACTACACAGCTAGCCAAGCCGCTGAGCCGGGCCCCCGAGCTGCGCGCTCAATCCAAGCTACTGACGGGTGGAGCGCACCAGGAAATTACACAAATCCCGAGGACGCTGGCGACGGTCGAAGGCGAACCACAAGAGTGCGTAATGGCTCTGGCGAGAGGAGTGCCTACAGCGGCCCGCTTCCCGGAAACGAAAGCGGGCACGGTCCGCCGAGTTTCTCAGTGCGGCATCGCAGTGCCGGGAATTCACGATGACTAACAGCAAAGATGACGCATCTTCATTTCGCTCACCAATAGGGGGCTGGGCAATCGGGGGAGAAAAGTCACTAACCAAAAAACCAGTCCGCCACACCCTGAAGCGCTGATTTTTTCACCGGAAATTATTTTTCTTGACTCGCAGAAGAGAGCTGAGACCAAAGCGCTATCGGCACCTATGTCGATCGATTTAAACCATTCCTGCACGAGGCAGCACCAGCATATTCAAAGCAAATGAGAATGATATTGCCGCCTTTTGCTCAGATAGGCCCCAAGGCACTCACAGGTATGATCGCAACAATCGGATACGATATAAGAATGGTTGCCGTAGTCGATATCGCTCGATTGACGCAGATTGCCCCACCTGGCCCAGATAAGCTGAGTAGAATCGGAATGCTTAAGGGAATCAAAGTTCTCGCGCATGTCATCTATATATATATACGACTTATGCTGATTTATGATTTGAGACTTAGAGAGAGCGGCCTCGGTAGAGCTTATTATAGCATTGACACTAAGATTATTATATGTTAAGATGCTTCTTACTGTCAAGGCGTCTCTGCTAGTAAGCACTGTGATGAGTGAGCTATCAATACTTGAAGCCGATAGCTTGTCAAAGAATTCAGTCCTGACAAATAGTTTGATATAGTCTTCAGATGTAGAATTATTTTTTCTAAATGACCATAACTGCTCCCTGAAAGACGAGAATGATAAGCATGAGGGCAATGCACCATGAAAGTCGAAGAACTGATATAATAACCTTAAGTTAAAGATGGCGTCCTTTTCTTTAATGTATTGATCGAGCAAATGCCCAGAGTCGAACCCGCTGTCAAAAAGGAAGGAAGCACAGCTTTTGAAGGGCTCGTTCTTATTATAAAAGAGAACATTGTCAAAGTCAAGGATTACCATTTAGAAAAGATTGTTCAGCATTAAGTCCGAGATGAAGCCTTCGGATATATTCTTGGGAAGGTCTTCAGGAAAAAAGGGAGCAGCTACTTCACACAAGTAACATTGATCAATTACAAAAGATTTCGAAACAAGAGAGCTGCAGTCATTTTTGAAGCCAAACATCATTTTATTATACTTTGGAAAAGGCTTTATCATATCTCGCTCAAAAACAAGCTTCTCTTGAGTCGCTTCGATTTCTGAAGAGTTTAAGTACTCTGGATCGAGGCACAAGCACGTATCACTGGTAACAGAAAGCATACAGGGCAATTGCGAGTCGATAAACTTAAGAAAACTGTCTTTAATCAAGCAAGGATTTATGATAAGATTTCTAGAGTTGAACCACAAAAAGAATTCTGATTGATCAGATGACCTATCAACAACCTGCTTACAAGCCATAAAAAGACTGTCCGAGTTTCTCCGTATAGCAAAGTCGACCTCACGATATAAGGGATGAGAATTAATAATTTCAAATGATTTTTCTGAGCACACGAGACCAACTGAAAAGTATGATGACAGTTCAGATATTAGTTTTCTTAAGTTAAATAGGAACACATGAGTGCCTTGAGCATCTAGGTTATCGCCAACAGATCCATAAAAGTTTGAATCTTGCAATGTAGTAAACAGAACGGGTTTACTCATGATTCTAATCGAGATGCAATTTTTAGAATTCTAGCATTAGCTTCAGCAGATTTAGCTCCGTGCAATTGGGATTGGCTTTTCAAGTAATTCATTTCAAAACGGAGAGCGCTATCAATTGATTTATTTGTTACGCGAGATTTATTTAGTACAACCTTTCTGGTTTCAACAAGATCTATACAGTCGAATTGAGCACCAGAGATATATTCAATTGTTGATTTATCAATGCCTCCCCCCAGAGCGGTTACAAGGCTTGAGTCGAAGTTTTTGGTAAAGTTGAAAACATCTAATATTTGATCGTATATTATGGGATCATGAACTGAAATCGATTGGCCTGTTTTAAAACTTATTGACCTTGACAGATCTCCTCTCCCAATAATAATTCCGTCAATGGCTACCGAAAAGTGTTTTACAATATCTTTGGCTATCTCAATGCCATGGGTCGTCTCAAGTAAAAGATATTTCTTTTTTCCCGGCAAGATATTGGAGCAATGATCTATAAACTTTTCACAACCATACAAAGACTCGCACATTGGAGCAATAACTCCAGAGCAAATAATCTTAGTGAGGAACTTCATATCGCTAAGTGCCGCTACTCCACCTATTTTTACATTTAGAGATATGTTGTTAGCCTGTATGCATGCAAGACTCAAGTCCTGTATATCCCCATGACTGGCACCTTCTTCCTCCGTCTCAACTTTAATTGCCTCCACCGACGGATTGGATGCCAAAAGCAATAATTCGGAGAGGAATGATGGAGTCATGGTTTTTCGTGATATCGGAGGCCTTGGACAAAACGAATTAGTTTCGTATCTAATGCAACTATATCATATCTTTGCCTGTCCCATGACTTGGAAAGATCACTGTTAATTACTATACTATCAGAAGAATTGACAATGCATGAATTCCGGTCATCATAGAAAGCTGGAGAAGGTTTATCTAGCACTGACGTAGGACCTATTATAAGAGTTTTAAGATTATACACATAAGAATAAAGCAAAGATGCTGTGCCCATTTGGCATATGCCTATTGAATTACTAGGTATAACCCTTACTTTTTGATTGATTGATAGTCCATGTAATGCAAAGATTACGACTGAAAATGGCAACTCGTGTGGTGACAAGTCAAATGCATTGCCAAACTCGACTATGTCAGTTAAAGAGTTTCGATACAAAGGAGAATCGCAGTTTACTGAGTCGCTCATTGTGTGGCCGTCTAATAATATGCAAACGCTGATTTCTTTTCTTGAATCATAGTCAAGTGCAAGCATTCGCAAAAAACTGGTAAAGTTACAAACAAGATTTTGGCAATATCTTTTTTCTCGAGCAATATCAATTAAAAAAGCAAAATGGTATTTCTTGACTTCGAGATAGTTTGTATACTTGAGTAAGTTGGCGCAGTTGATGGCGTTAAATATTTTTAAGGAGTTGTCACTTGCATCATTTGGTAAAGATTTTTTTATTTGATGGAGCCATGAAAAAGGATTGCTTTCCTTGTATGAAATTGATCTTGGCACTACAAGCCATGAATTGGAACCATGAATATGATTGTTAATATGTTGGATAGATGTTGCTTGACGCTTAGAGATATATTTAGATTCGAGGAGTGTAGGCTCGTCATAATTCAGGAATGTGTATCTTCCGATATCGAAAATAGTTATATGCTTCTTCTTATCGATAAGTCTTTTGATAAATACTGAATAGTCATTGACGGCTAAGAAGGGTCTAGTGGACAACGGAAGAATAGAAACACAGCAGCAAGATATCTTGGAGATCAATGCCTTCTGTATTTCAAGAAGTGAGCGCAAGGCAGGCCCATATCTTTGAATATTGCGGATAATATTTTCTTGCCATTTTAGCTGTGAAAACCATACCGAATGTGTTTGCAAGTCGATAAAAACTCTTTGATGACTTGTTCCAGAAGAAACTAATAAGAAATAATTATTCGTATCTCTCTTGCAGAATAGTGACGCTACAACAACAGAAATACTGCTTTCTGCATCGAAGCAATCGGCCAATAGTTTAGATCGCACATGGATGAACTCAGCTTCTGGAGATACCTGATTGGAATATGTTGTGTTGCACAAATATCCTTTGAGGCAGTAGTTGTTAGAAATGCATTCCTGCATTAGTTCTTCGTGTAATAAGAATGACCAGCTGACAGAAAAGTCTGTATTTTGATTGGCTCTGATTTTCGTCAATAAATTGTCAACTGATTCCTTATAAACTTTAGGGCTGGCCGTATTGTCACTTGTTAACAGTAAGTCTTTAACGCTTTTTAAGTATTTTCGAGAATGAACAAGATATGTGCCATTACTTACTAACTCAAGGGCATCTTTTAATGTGGGCAATGTTATGGACTGCAGCTCATCAGATCCTGCCTTGTTAACAATTAAGTCTGTTGGTCTGACTTTTGATGCCAAGCTCCTTACTACCTGGTCAGTTAGCTGAAGATGCCGTAAGAGTTTATTTCTTGAGGATTTGCTTGTTATTTTATGCTTTAGCGTCTCGATTGCCACATCATATGCAATATTGTGATTGCTATCTGCAACCTCTAGAAGTATGAACTTTTCCAATACATCGTATAGGAGTTCAGCTTGAGAATATTTTGACAGATTATATAAGGCATTGCCATTTATATGATAGTTTATTTCTTCGCCCAGTCTTGCCGTTCCATGATAAAGACTGCCTAATATAAGAGCGTTTCTGTTAGAAAGACATGCTTGATATAGCCTTGAAATCCATTTGCTTTTTAATGGATAACAGTCAGTTTCGCAATAAAAAGCCCATGAAAATAAGTTATGAGACAGATTTTCCCTTATGGTTCGAAAGAATTGAGTGTTAGGGCCACTTTTATAGCCTAGTCTGGGCATTTCAATTGATTTTGGCGCTAACGCTATATCACGCACATAGATATTTTCACTATCAGATATGTTTGAATTAAAGATTTCAACTTTTCCAAACTTTTTAAATAGGCTTACGCAAACATCTTTGCATTCTTGAGAATTGCCAACTCTTATATTATCAAAAGAAAAGACTATTGATTCTATAAGTTTGAGCTCATTTGGCAAAATAGTCACTTCCCATAAGCGAGATATGTCTTGCAATCGATATAGTTCTGTATATGTTAAGGGGATTATTAGTTTAAACATTAATGCGGCACCTCATTGTAAATAGCGTTTATAACTTTAACATCGAGTTCTGAATGAATGTCGTGACTGTAGGGATATTCATATCCGAAGATTGTATCTCCCATAAATCTCCAAGGTTTTTGACCGAAGCTTAAGTCTTTGTGCGCTTTAATAATTACATCTCGTCGCAGCACCCAGAAATTATGGCAAATAAACGAGTTATTAGGGAGATCTTGCCTATTAGTGCTTGTTATTTCCCCTGATTTGTCGTTGAACCATGGGGTTAAACGATTACCAATATCAACAGACTTTGCTCTAAAAGGGTGCTTATCATTATCAGGCACTATAGGTATGACCGAATCAAGCTGATCGTTTTCTTCTAGAATTGATACGCAGGATTTCACATGTCTATCCGAAATAAATGGATTATTTGGCAATGCTACGATGAGGATATCTATCCTTGAGTCAGTCTGTTGTTCAATCTTATATACTGCATGGCTCAATACATCATGATGCAGGGCGTTGTCATCAGCAAGATAGCCAGGTCTTTGTATTTTGCTAAACCCATAGTCTTCGCAATAAGATAATACCTTTGGGCAGTCTGATGAGCAATATAGATTTTCTTTCCTGAATTGCATGAGAGCATTGACTGAATAGAAAATGCAAGGCTTATTATAAATTACAGCGAAGGATTTGTCGGGATATGAGCTACCAGCTCGAGCAGTAATCAAGCATTTAATATTCATAGTAGTTTGTTGATCCAGTTATCTATTCCGTCTTCAATAGGAATAGCGTTTTGTATGAAATGGTTTAACCCAGCATCTTTGTCACAACTGGTATGTATATCTCCAGGGGTTGGGCCTATGGAATTGAACGTAATCTTTTCAGTCTTATATCTTCTGAATGCTTCAATAATCATATTTATCGTTGATAAGACATCCGTAGAAACACCGGTTCCTAAATTTGCAACCGATTTAGAAGGGAAGCGCTTGATTGTTATTGTTAGAGCTTCTACAACATCGTCTATATGAACAAAGTCTCTTGTTCTGTCAAGCGACCCTTTAATTACAATATGCTTGTTATTTATGGCCTGTGCAATATATATTGAAAGCATGCCCTGATTCATATTGGTAAAATCTTGGCCCGGGCCATAAACATTAAATAATCTCAATATTTTATATGAGTCAAAAGAGTCTTTTATGATTTTTTCAGATGCTAACTTTGTGTACCCATAAATTGAACAAGGAGTCGGTTCAGTCTCATTGTAAGCAGACATATTATCGCAGCTGTTACCATATACAGCCATGGAGGAAGTAAACACTATATTCGGAAGCTTATTCGTAGACTCCTTAAATAGCTCAATAATATTCAGTATGCCAATGATATTGGTGCGTATATCGAGCAATGGATCCTCCATACTAACCTGAGCGCTCGTTTGCGCAGCCAAATGGTAGATGACCTGAATTTTACTTATAAAACTAGAATCTTTTATGGATAGCATTTGGTGCCTATTGCTTATGTCTAAATCAAGGTGAGTATACAGATCAATAGATCTAAGGTGATCTGGTGGACTCTTTATGTCTATACCAATTACTGAAAAGCCACATTGAATCAGACTTGCCACCAGCGCGGAACCTATAAAGCCGCTGGAACCAGTAACTAAGATTGGAGACTGCGTCATGTACGTGTAGAGAGAATATTTTGGCAATGTTTAGGATTGACTAGTTCTTGCGTGATTTTCTGAATATAATGGCGCTTGCAATTAATGTTATAGATTCTAGTTCTGTTGCTGTCGGACCTTTAAGTGCAGGGAAGTGGGTTTTGAGAGCATGCTGATGCTTTGACAGGAGTTGAATACCTGTTCCAATTGCTTCTGTAACAAAATCATTGGTTTCACCATCTGCATACCTTACTTCACTCAAAAATGATGTATGTATATCTTCGATTACAAGTAGGCCGCCTGGCTTGAGTTTCCCAATGCATTCTTCATAGGCAACTTTTTGGTGCGACCAAAAATGGGATCCGTCTTCTATGATTACATCAAATCTTATATCGCTGGGGATTTCTTTAGTAAACCCTTTTTGTGAACAATCTGCCTGAATCACTGAAAGCCTTTTGTCAATATTAGGCAGATCATGAACTATTGGCTTAATATCGATCCCCCAAAAGAGTGACATTGGATTTGTGTAATACTCTAAAAAAGTTTTTATGCCGGCCCCATTTCTCCATCCGGAGCCGCAACAGCCTATTTCTAAGAAATTTATCTTTACGCCTCTCGCGGGGAAGATCGTTTCATATTTATCTAAATATGAATGACCTGAAATAAAGCTTTTCGATAGAGTGCCAGTGTCATTATCGATTTTTCGTTGAATTGAAGCCTTGTCTGTATTATGGCTAATGCCAATAGAGTCGAGCATTAATCTTCAGGAGGCGCTCTAGCTATACTAGCTCAAGCATGCGCTGTTCGTCCATAGAGTTCCGTTCCGCTATTCGCAAGCCCCACTGGCTACATCAACTTACAAGTGGCTGCAATAGATCTCAATGTTCTGCCTCCTCATGCTGTTCAGTGACAAGGGGGGTGTCTGGCCGCTGCGGGTTGAGGAAGGAACTAGCTGTGTAGTCCCACCAGGTTGTTCAGCTGACAAGGGGGTGTGAGCTCGTCAGGGTCGGTGTGTCACCCCCGTCCCCTGAGCCCAAACCCAATGCA
>Ga0194124_10006364_pt1 | contig 10557 bp, 6 predicted proteins | sample TA2KigCas0mmetaG_FD_148605 | JGI IMG/M metagenome (GOLD analysis project Ga0194124, IMG submission 148605) | Freshwater microbial communities from Lake Tanganyika, Tanzania - TA2015031 Kigoma Deep Cast 0m | ecosystem: Environmental > Aquatic > Freshwater > Lake | place: Tanzania: Lake Tanganyika...
GCCGCGCGCCGCCTCGGGGGCGCCCCCGGTGGCGCCGGGCGCGCCGCTCCCCGCCCTCACCGCGGAGCGCGCCGCCCACGCCGCCCTGCGCCCCCCCGCCGCCGCGCTCGTCGACGAGCTCGCCGCCGCCCTCGCGGGGGGGCGGCGCGCCGTGGCGGTGAGTCTGCGCGCCCCGCGCGGGGAGGTGCGCTGCGCCCTCGCCCCCTCCGCCCTCGCCGCGGCGGTCCTGCGCGCCGCCGCGGCCCCTGGGGGGGGGCTGAGGGTGGCGCGGGCGCAGCCCCGCCTCTGGGTGGCGCTTGACCTCCCCGCCGTCTCCGCGCCGTCTGGCGAGCGCGTGGGAGAGCGCGTGGGAGAGCGCGTGGGAGAGCGCGTGGGAGAGGGAGAGCGCGTGGGAGAGGGCGTGGGAGAGCGCGCAGCGCTGACGGGGGGCGAGGGCGGCGGGGGGGGCGGGGGCGAGGCGGGCGCGCCCGCCCTCCCGCCGCTCAGCGCGCGGCGTGGGGATTTCGTTGCCATTCGGCGTGGGGAGGTGCTAGAGGGTCTGATCTTGGAGGGGGCGACGCCGTGGCTCCCCGAGGGGACGCGGCTCCTCGGGCGCTGTGACTATGACGAGCCGCTCTACGCCCTCGCGCGCGCAGATGTGCTCCGCCGAGGAGTCCCCGCCGCGCTCACCGCCCTCTCCCTCGCGGGCGCAGGCTGGCTCGAGCCCTGAGCGCGCCTCCGCTCACTCCCCACACCCCCACATCCCAGGGAGCCCACGCCGATGGCTGAGGAGCACACCAGCACGCACAGCGCCCCCCCCGCCGAGGGCGCGCCGCCGCGCGTCTTCCTCACCGCCCTTGAGGAGCGGCGCGGGGAGATGTTTCGCTACGCGCGCCAGCACCCCCAGAGCGCGCGCATCGCGGATTTCCTCTTTGATGTCCTCACGCGCCTCGCCAACAAGGGTCAGCTCGACGCCGCCTCCCTCAACGCCCTCTGCGCGCAGCCCGAGGCGCTCGGGGTCCCCGCCTCCGAGGTGGAGGTGCGCCTCCCCGAGGGGCTGACGCTCAGCCTCGAGCAGGCGCTCACCTTCGGCGCCCCGCCCCCCAGCGCCCACGAGCTGCTCTCCGCCCTCTTCGCCCTCGGCTTTCAGCAGTACATCGAGCGCAAGCCCGCCGAGGAGCGGCGCGCCCTCATCTCGCGCGTGGTCAAGCTCCTGCCCGGCGTCGAGCGCCTCGGCCCCTTCGTGCTCACGGACTTTGTGGACTACGCCTGCTCTGAGGCGGAGGCCAACAAGTTCTGGCAGCTCTACGTGGAGCGCGTGGCATCGGAGGTGGGGCGGCGCACGGCGGAGGCGGAGGCGGAGCGCGAGGCGCCCACCTGGGTCCTCAGCGCCCTCCTCGAGCTCCACGAGGGCGCCCCCGCCGCCCTCATCGGGCGCCGGTGGGAGCTCCTCCGCAAGCACGTGCAGCGCATCTCGCAGTGCCCGCAGCCCGGGTGGCGCTGGCGCTTTATGCGCGTGCTCGCGGAGCCCTGCCAGGACGAGCGCCTGCTCTACTTTATGTGCACGACGCCCTCCGTTATGGAGGACGACGCCGTGCCGCTCACGTTCCTCACCCGCTGCAACCACAAGCTCATCTCGTGCGCGCTCTTTATGCTGCAGGTGGGGCGCGGGTCGCGCGAGGTGGTGGCGCAGGCGCTCAGCTACTTTGAGGAGCACCCCCTCATCGACATCGGCGAGCGCGCGGTGGAGATCTACGCGCAGATTCAGCTCGTGCGCGAGCCCTCGAGCAGCCTCGTCGCCCTGCGCGACGCCCTGCTGAGCATCATCACCCACAAGCTCAAGACCGAGCCGGCGGACGTGCTGCTGAGCGCCATCAAGAACGACGCGCGCGCCTTTCGCCAGTGCGCCCTGCTCATCGACGCCGTGCCCACCGCCACTGCGTCGTTCTCGTCGGCGGAGACGCAGCTCCTCGAGCGCGTGCTCCAGAGCTTCTTCCACGCCTTCACCCCCTCGGGCGTGCTCCACCCGCTCAACGACCGCGCCTACCAAGAGATGATCACGCGCGCGGTGGTGGCGCTGATGCGGAGCCCCGACCCGTCCTACGCAGCCACCCTCAGCTCTTTCGCCGCCGGCCTCGCCGCCGAGGCGCAGCGCTGGCTGCCGGAGCCCGAGGACGAGCAGAAGCGCAAGCTGCTCCTCACCCACTTCCTCGGGCAGCTCGCCCACGTGCTGCGCCTCGCGGCGCGCCGCCTCTACAAGAGCCCCGAGCTGCGCCCGCGCGCGCGCGCCCTCTACCTCTCGCTCCTCAACCTCTACATCGCTAACCCCGACGAGGCGCTCGACTCGGGGGGCTATGGCGCGCTCGTGCCGCTCCTCAGCTCGCTCTACCCCGACATCCTCTCGCGCGAGCACCTCACGCCCCCCGCCGAGGAGCGCCTCCATGCGGTGGCGGCGCTCTACGCGCAGATCGAGGACGAGCTGGCGCCGAGCGCCTACCTCGGGGGGGTGGTGGACGAGTGGCGCGAGCGCAACCGCGGCCGCGAGCTCGTGGCGGCGCCCGCCGCGCCCGCCCCCGCCGCCGCCGCCCCCGCCCCTTTGGCGCCGGCGGCGGAGCTCCAGCCCGCGCGCACCAAGGCGCTCGTCCCGGTCACCACCCACGCGCCCATCCGCGCGCCCATCACCTTTGTGACCACGCGCCCCGCGCCCTCCGCCGGCGCCCTGCGCGCCTACCTCGGGCTCGACGTGCTCTCGTACCTCGGGCGCCGCGCCCTCGAGCTGCTCGGCGTGCGGCGCGAGGGCGAGCTGGTGCTCTCGGCGGACCAAGTGGCGATCCTCGAGGCGCACCGCGACGGCGACGGCGCCGTGCTCGGGCGCCGCGAGGTGCGCTTTCACCCCTCGCAGATCAGCGGGCTCGCCCTGCACCAGCCCCTCCACCGCTTCTATTATGTCTTTGGGCTCATGTCGCTCGTGTCGCTCTCGCTGGTGGGCGGCTACCTCGTGTTCGCCGGTCTCCGCGGAGCGGAGCACGGGCTCGCCGCCCTCGGGGCGGCGGCCGTGGGGGTGGGGCTGCTGGTGGACGCGGCGATGAGTCGGCGCGCCTCCCAGGGCGCGCGCCGCGTGCTCCTCGAGATCTCCCGCCTGCAGGCCCCGCGCCCCGTGGTGGTGAGCGTCGACCACACCACGCCGCAGGGGCAGACGCTCATCAACGCGCTCGCCTCGCGCGCCGCCCTGCAGACCGAGGAGGAGTTCCAGGAGGAGTGGCAGGAGCTCTCGGCGCGCGCGGCGGAGGCGCGGGCGAGGGCGGCGGTCCGGGCGCGCGAGGAGGAGGAGGCGGCGCGCGCGCAGGCCGAGGAGGCGGCGCGCGCGCAGGCGGCGGCGCCCAGCGCCCCAAAGGACCCCAAGGGCGCCAGTGACCCCAATGACCCCAAGGGCGTCGGTGACCCCAAGGGCGCCAAGGGCGCCGGTTGGCCCAAGGGCGCCAAGGGCGCCAAGGGCGCCAAGGCGAGCGGCGCCAGCGGCGCGAGCGACCCGGCGGCGCCCCTTGCGCCGTTCACCCCCGCCGCGCTCGACGCCCGCGACGCCGGGCGCGTGGTGGGCGCCAGGGTCGGCGCGGAGCTGTCGCTGGCGGAGGCCCTCGATGGGGCGTCGCTGGCGGGGGAGTCGCTCCCCGCGCACTCGTCGCTCTCGCCCCCCCTCACCGCCCTCGACGCCCTCCCGCGCCCCTCCGCCGCCGCGACGCCCGTCCCCTCACGCGACGAGCAGATCTCCGAGATCCTGTCGGTGACTACGGGCGCCGCCCGCTCCGGCGAGGTGAGCGGCGCCACGGACCTCGAGGCCGCCTTCGATTTCGCCACCAGCCTCGGCGCCGCCGATGGGCGTGACCCCCTTAAGCGCCCAGAGTCCGGTGAGGGTCGCTGAGCGCCTCCGCCTCTCCGAGCGATTGAGCGATTGAGCGATTGAGCGATTGAGCGATTGAGCGATTGAGCGATTGAGTGATTGAGTGTTTGACAAGCGCCCCCCGAATCATTTATCGTGGCGCGCCTTATAGAAAGGAGACCATAGGTCTATGTACGCGATCATCAAGACCGGCGGTAAGCAGTACCGCGTCAGCGAGGGCGAGACCCTCCGCGTTGAGAAGCTGGTGGCTGAGGACGGCAAGGTGCGCTTCAATGAGGTGCTCCTCGTCGGCGGCGAGTCCGTCAAGATCGGCGCCCCCGTCGTGGCCGGCGCCGTCGTTGAGGCGGACGTCGTGGCTGAGGGCCGCGCCAAGAAGGTGCTCATCTTCAAGAAGCGCCGCCGCAAGGGCTACCACAAGAAGCAGGGCCACCGTCAGTCCTACACCGAGATCAAGATCACGAGCATCAAGGCCTGAGTAGGCCCCGCGCTCTCCCCCCCCCCCCCAGACCACACTCCACTCCAAAGGAGACACAAATGGCTCACAAAAAGGGTCAAGGCAGCACCCGCAACGGGCGCGACTCCAACGCGCAACGCCGCGGCGTGAAGCGTTTCGCGGGCCAGAAGGTCCTCGCCGGCAACATCCTCGTCCGCCAGTGCGGCACCAAGATTCACCCCGGCAAGAACGTCGGCATGGGTCGCGACTACACCCTCTTCGCCCTCATCGACGGCGAGGTGAAGTTCGAGACCTTCAACGGCGACAAGAAGCGGGTGGCTGTCTATTAAGTTCATCGATGAAGTCCGCGTCCACATCAAGTCAGGACATGGCGGCCACGGCGCGGTCAGCTTCCGCCGTGAGAAGTTTGTGCCGAGGGGCGGCCCGGACGGCGGCGACGGGGGCAAGGGCGGGCACGTCTACCTCCGCGTAGACCCCAACCTCGCCACCCTCATCGACCTCCGCTACCAACAGCGCCAGTTTGCGCGCGATGGGCAGCCCGGCGGCACCAACGACTGCACGGGGTCGGACGGCGAGGACCTCGTCGTCCGTGTGCCCCCGGGCACGCAGGTGCTCAACGACGCCGGCGAGGTGCTCTACGACCTCGTGGAGCCCCACGCGGAGGTGATGGTGGCGCGCGGCGGGCGCGGGGGCAAGGGCAACGCGCAGTTCGCCACGCCGTCGCGCCGCACGCCCGACTTCGCCCAGCCGGGCGAGGACGGCGAGGAGCTCGAGGTGACGCTGTCGCTCAAGCTGCTCGCCGACGTCGCCCTCATCGGCTTCCCCAACGCCGGCAAATCGACGCTCATCCGCACGGTGAGCAACGCCCGCCCGCGGGTGGCCGACTTCCCCTTCACCACCCTGCAGCCGCAGCTCGGGGTGGTGCGCGTGGACGACGACCGCAGCTACGTGATGGCGGATATGCCCGGACTCATCGAGGGCGCCGCGGACGGCGTGGGGCTGGGGCTGCGCTTCCTCAAGCACATCGAGCGGGCGCAGGCGTTCGTGTTCTTGGTGACGGTCTCGTATGAGCCGGCGCGCGGCATCACGTCGGATTTCGACGTGCTCCGCGGCGAGCTCGGGCGCTTCAACCCCGAGCTGCTGCGCCGCCCCTACCTGATCGGCCTCTCGCAGGTGGACCGCGTGGACGTGCGCGACCACCTCGACGAGGCGGTGGCGGCGCTCTCGGCGCACGCGCCCGTCTACCCGTTCTCGGCCTTCTCGCGGGAGGGGCTCAAGGAGCTGACGGACGCCATCACCGCCCTGCTCGCCGCGCAGGGGCGCTGGGGTGAAGCGCGCGGCGAGGACATCTGGGCCTAGCGGGCGGCGAGGCGCGCGCCGCGCGCGTTGACCCCTCGGCGCTGATGTGGTAGACCGCTTGTGCTGATCTTAGAACTTAAGCCCGAGCGCTCGCTTCGATAGAGAGAGGGTCCATGCCTCAACCGCACCGCCCCCCGCCGCGCCCCGCGCGCGCCACGACCGGCGCTGCCCTCCGCGCGGCGCCCGTTGCGTCTCTGCCCGTCGCTTCTCTGCCCGTCGCTTCTCTGCCCGTCGCTTCTCTGCTCGTCGCGTCTCTGCTCCTCACCGCCATGCGCGTCTCGCCCGAGCGCGCCTGGGCGCAGCCGCAGCCCGATGGTCTCGCTGCGCCCGCCGCGCCCGCCGCCGCGCCCGCCGCGCCCGCCGCGCCCGCCGCCGCGCCCGCCGCCGCGCCCGCCGCCGCGCCCGCCGCCGCGCCCGCCGCGCCTCAGAGCGCGGACCCCAAGCTCAAGATCGACCAGGTGCCGCCCGCCGTGGAGGCGCAGCCCAAGCGCGGCGATGAGGTGTACCAGCGCCAGATCGCGCAGATCGAGGCGCAGGTCAACGAGCTCAAGGAGGAGGTATTCCGCTCCCGCACGCGCCTCTCGATTCTCAAGGAGACCGTCCTCGCCATCGGCCTCTCCGGCGCCGAGGCGCAGATCATCCACCGCAACGAGATGGGCGCTAACTTCAAGCTCGAGCGCATCCTCTACATCATCGACGGTGACCCGCTGCAGCAGCTCACCGACAAGGACGGCAAGCTCGACGCCCAAGAGGAGATCGAGATCTTCAACGGCCCCATCACCACCGAGAACCACACGCTGCAGGTGGAGCTGGTGTACCGCGGCAACGGCTTTGGCGCCTTCTCGTATATGCAGTCGTATCGCTTCACCCTCAACGACGTCTATACCTTCCGCCCCGAGGAGGGGAAGCGCGTCGTCATCAAATCCGTGGGCTACGAGCGCGGCGGGGTGACGGTGGACGTGACGGAGCGCCCCGCCATCCGCTTTGACAAGACGGAGGTCGACCTTGAGGACGGCGCAGATCGCCCCGCGGGCGCGCGCTGAGCGACCCTGAGATGCCCGCCCCACGCCGCGCCCGCCTCGCCGCCCTGCGCGCCGCCGCCCTCAGCGCCGCCGCCCTCAGCGCCGCCCTCAGCGCCGCCCTCAGCGCCGCCCTCAGCGCCGCCCTCAGCGCCGCCCACGGCGCGCCGCCGCTCCCGCGCTCCCCCCTCGACGACCTCCCCCGCGTCGCCGAGGGCGTCAACGCCCTCACGCGCACCTACCTCGACTCCGCCCTCCGCGGGCGCTCCGACCGCTTTATCGCCAAGCTCACCGAGGGGCGCGCCCGTTACGCCGGCGAGGACTACCGCGCCGCCACGATGATTCTCTTGGAGCTCGTGGAGACCTACGACCAAGACAAGTCGGCACCCCTCTACCGCGACGCCCTCTTCTACCTCGCCGACTCTCTCTACCACATCGGCAACATCAAGACCGCCAGCCGCCGCTTTGAGGAGGTCCTCGCCGTGGGGCACCCGAGCGCCCGGGTCTGCGCGCTCGGGCGCCTCCTCGAGATCTCGCTCAGCCTCAAGAGCCCCGACCTCGCCCGCCGCTACCACGACGAGGCGCTCCGCGCCGTGCAGGCGCAGCCCGACCCCCACATCCTCTACCAGCTCGGCAAGTACAGCTACGCCATCGGGCGCTACGAGGAGGCGCAGGGCCTCTGGTCGCGCGTGCAGGACTCGTCGAGCGTGTTCCCGCAGGCGCTCTACTTCTCGGCGGTGGCGGATGTGCGGCGCGGGCGCATCGCGGAGGCGCTCGCCGCCTTCCAGCGCGTGGCCGCCCTCAACCTGAGCCCGCGCGCGGCGGAGGCGGACGCGGAGATGGGCGCGGAGGCGCCGCGCGCGCTCCCCGTCGGCGCCGTCCGCTGCACCTTCCGCTCCGCCCAAGAGCAGAGCCGTGACGAGGGCGCCTGGGAGCACGTGCGCGCGGAGGCGCAGCTTGCCGTGGCGCGCCTCCACTACGAGACGCAGCGCTACGAGGAGGCCACCGGCGCCTACCTCGACGTGCCGCGCGGCTCCCCTCTGTTCCGCAAGGCCATCGAGGAGAGCGTGTGGGTGGCGGTGAGGCAGGGCATGTACAACGAGGCCCTGCAGCGCCTCGACATCCAGCTCCTGGCTGAGCCCGAGATGCTCAACAACCCGTACACGCGCGTGCTGCAGGGCAGACTCATGAGCACCATCGGGCGCTTCTCGGACGCGCTGAGTCTCTTTGAGGAGATTCGCGAGCGCTTTGAGCTCCTCAAGGCGCGCGATATCAGCCCCGTCCTGCGCGCCGCCAAGGGGCAGCTGGCGGCGTACTTCCAGGAGCGCCTGCGGGAGGGCAGCGTGGCGCTCAACCTCGAGTCGCTCATCCCGCGCGACGCGCTGAGCTTCTCGGAGGGCGAGCTGTCGTCGAGCGCCGCGCGCTCGCTGTTTGTGGAGCTCGCCGCCCTCCGCCGCGACGTCGACATCGCCAAGGAGGACATCAAGCTCCTCAAGTGGGTGCTCGACGCCCCCAACCGCTCCGAGGTGTTCCCGCAGCTCCACGAGGGGCTGCTCAGGGCGGTGGAGCTCCGCGGCGCCCTGCTCGCCGCCCAGCGTGAGCTCAACGAGCGGGCGCTGGAGCGGGCGGGGGGGCGCGCCAGCGGCGACGCCGACCTCAAGGCGCTGCGCGCCGCCCGCCTCGCCGCGCAGGGCGCCCTCGACGGCGTCCCCTCGTCGCTGCTCACCCTCAAGGAGCGCGAGGGCGCCGTGGAGGGTCAGCTGCTGCGCGTGGACCTCAACGCCTCTCGCATGCGCTACGCCCTGCGGAGTCTCGAATCGCAGCTCGCGGCGCTCAACCTCTACCTCAAGGACCCCTCCCCCGACGCCCTCGGCGGCGGCGCCCTGAGCCCGCGCGAGCGCGCCGCCGCCCTCGCGCAGGTGCGCGAGGAGCTCGCCCTCAACGCCGCCCTGCAGGGGCGCGCCCAGGCGCTCAGCGACACCATCGACCGCGCGCAGCTGCGCGTGGGGCTCTACGACGAGGCGTTCGCCCTCGACGAGTCGCTCCGCGCGCGCTTCACCCGCGCCCTCGCCGCCGAGTCGGAGTGGCTCGCCGCCAACGGGCACCTCAGCGCCGCGCAGACCGAGGAGCTCGAGCGCCTCCACGCCGTCATCTCGGATTTCCAGGAGCGCAGCCTCAAGCTCATCACCGCCAGCAGCGCCGAGCTGCGCGCGCAGGTGGACGCCGAGGAGCGCAACATCCAAGAGCAGGAGCGCCGCCTTGAGGTGCTTTCGCGTGACGCCAACCGCCTCGGTGGGCAGATCGTGTCCTATACCTTTTATCGAGTCCTCGAGAAGATCAATGCCTTTATCCTCGAAGCTGACGCGGGGCTGCTCGACGTGTCTTGGTCGCAAAAAGAGCAAAGCTCAAGCCACGCGCAGCGCGAGCGAGAGCGCCGCCGCGTCCACCTGCAGGTTATCAGCCGTGACCTCGTCGACTCCCCGCGCTGAGGGCGCCCGCGCCTCGGCGCCCGGCGCGTGGCTGCCCGGCGCGTGGCTGCTCGGCGCGCTCCTGAGCGCGCCCTGCGCCCTGCCCGCGCGCGCCCAAGACGCCGCCCCCGCCCCGCGCGCCGAGCAGGAGCTCAGCGAAGGAGAGCTCAGCGAAGGAGCGCTCGACGCCCTGATCGAGGGCGGCGACGAGGAGGCGCGCCAGCGCGCGCTGTGGGTGGAGTTCAAGCGCCACGCCGCCCGCTACATCGAGGACGCCAAAGAGCAAAAAGAGACCAGCGCCGCCCTCTTCAAGCGCCTCTATCAGGCGCAGGTGGACCGCGTGGAGGTGCGCTACGCGCGCCCCATCCGCGAGACGTCCGAGGAGGAGCGCGCGCAGCGGCGCGAGAGCGTGGAGCGCTTTAAGAGCTTCCTCGAGAATCCCGCCCCGCACCCGCAGTACACCCCCGACTCCCTCTATCGCCTCGCGATGCTGCTCCTCGAGGAGGAGGACGCGGAGTTCTTAGAGCGCATGGACGTCTACCGCGAGCGCCTCAAGACCGCCTCCGCCGACGAGGACCTCCCGCCGCCCCAGCGCGACCACCGCAAGGTCATCAGCGCCTTCACGCGGCTGATCGAGGGCTGGCCCGACTACCGTGACCTCGACAGCGCCTTCTACGCCCGCGCCCACAGCTTCCTTGAGATGGGCGAGGAGCAGACGGCGATGCGGGATTTCAGGACCATCATCGAGCGCTTCCCCGCCAGCGAGTACCGCACCGAGGTGTGGAACCTGATCGGCGAGCTGCACTTCCGCTTCGCGGAGCTCCCCGAGGCGATCAAGGCGTACTCCGAGGTGCTCAAGGACAAGGAGTCGCAGTACTACGCCGCGGCGTTCTACAAGCTCGCGTGGACCTACTACCGCAATGACCAGTTTGAGGAGGCGGTGGAGTCGTTTAAGCGCCTCATCTCCTACAGCGACGAGCTCACCCGAGAGGGCAAGAGGCCCTTTGAGCTCCGCGCTGAGGCGATTCAGTACCTGGCCATCTCGCTCAACGAGGACGACTGGGACGACGACGGCGTGGCGGACGCGGCGGCGGGGTTCGCGCGCGCGCAGCGCCACGTGACGCCCGACCTCGGCTATCAAGGGGAGCTCCTCGAGGCCATGGTGGCGATCTTCTTTGAGACGTCCAAGTACGACGACGCCATCCGCACCGCGCAGCTCCTGTTTAAGGCGCAGCCTTTTTATCGCAACAACCCGGTGATTCACGCCACGGTGGTCACCGCCTACGAGCGCATCGCGCAGCCCGACCTCGCCTTCAAGAGCCGCGACCAGCTCAACGCCGCCTACATCACCGACGGCCCCTGGTACACCGCCAACTACAA
>Ga0194124_10006375_pt1 | contig 10541 bp, 10 predicted proteins | sample TA2KigCas0mmetaG_FD_148605 | JGI IMG/M metagenome (GOLD analysis project Ga0194124, IMG submission 148605) | Freshwater microbial communities from Lake Tanganyika, Tanzania - TA2015031 Kigoma Deep Cast 0m | ecosystem: Environmental > Aquatic > Freshwater > Lake | place: Tanzania: Lake...
GACATGCACATCCGCGCGGCCACCAAGCGAGACGTGGCCGAACGCTTTCTGCGTGCCATTGACGACGAGCTGACGCTGCGCCGCAACAACCCGGCGCTGCGCGCCGCTGCCGGCGAATCGCTGCCGCGGGCCTTCCTGGAACTGGCCCGGCATCGCCTGCCCGGATCCACCTTTGACACCCTGCTGCAGGAAGCCCTGGACGCCTGCGGGCCCGAGGCTGCAGCCGAAGCCGAGAGCGTCAACCGGCGGGTGGTGCCGATCGTGCGCCGGGCTGACGACAACCAACCCCGCCGACCGCTGCCGGTGGTGCTCACTCCGGATCCAGTGGCCCAGGTGGGCTGATCGCTCCAGCGCTGGCCTTCAACCGCTGCTGAATGGATTGGCCGGCATGCGCACCTCCAGGGCGGCGGCGGCGGCATCGAGGTCCTGGCGTTCGGCATCGTCCAGGGCCCACTGCGCCGCCGCCGCCGCCGCCTCAGCCTGGGCAATGCTGCGCAAGCCCACGATCGGCATGGCCCCATGGCTGCGGCACCAGTTGAGTGCCACAGCTGCCGGCGGCACCCCACGGTTGCGGGCGATGCCGGCCAACCGATCCTGCAGCGGCCCGATTCGGGGCTGCAGGCGGGCAAACAACAGCCGGCGGGCGCCACGGGTCGCTGGCAGCGGCGCCCCGGGGTCGCGGCCCAGCAGACCTAATGCAAGTGGGCTGTAGGCGATCAGGGCAATGCCCAGCTCACGGCACACGTCGGCCACCCCGCCAGGGGCGATGGCCTCCGGGGCCAGCAGCGACAGCTGCACCTGCAGGCTGGCCACGGTGACCCCGCGGCGGCTGAGCTGCTGATGCACCTGCCGCATGCGCCTGGGTCCAATGTTGGAGAGGCCCAGCGAGCCGACCGCCCCCGCCGCCACCAGATCGGCCAACCCCTCGAGCAGCGGCCCCTCCTGCCAGGGGGCATAGCGGGCCGTGCTCCAGTGCAACTGCACCCGCTCCAGGCGGCCCCCGAGGCGGTGGCGCGAGGCTTCAAACGCCCGATGCAGGCCCTGGCGCCCGAGACGCCAGGGAAACGGAGCCAGCTTGGTGGCCACCAGCAGCCGATCCCGCTGCTCAGGTGGCAGGGCGCTGCGAAATTGCCCCAGCAGCGCTTCACTGCGTCCCTGCAGGCGCCCGGTGCCGTAGGAATCGGCGGTGTCAAAAAAGCGCAATCCCAGCTGCACGGCCCGCTCAAACGTGGCCTGGAGCGCCGCATCCTGCTCACTCCGGTACCCCCACAGAAACTGGTTGCCCCAAGCCCATGTGCCCACGCCGATCGGCACAGAATCCGAAGGATGCGCGATCGTGGTGGACTCCATGAGCGTCACCGCTCAGCTCCCCGCCATGATGCGCCAGCCCACCGCCACCGCTGAGCAACCCCGGGGAGAGCAGGACGCAGCAGCAGCCCGCTGGGATGAGACCGCCTCCGCCGCGGAACCGGTGCTCTGCAACCACTGCGGGCGCACCGCCAGCAATGGCCTTAGCTGCATCGGCGCCTGCGTCGCCGATTCGGGCTATTGACGATGACGCGGCGCTGGTCTGCTGATCGCTCGCTACCGGCTGCCTTGCTGCTGCTGGGTTCTGCTGCCATGGCCCCGGCCCTGGCCGGCAGGCCGGGGCAGCAACTGCCGCGCCAGCCCGGGGTGCCACCGCAGACCGCAGCGCCGTCGGCCACAGACCCGGCGATCGGGCCTGGCCACCAAGAGGATGGCTTTGGCCGCTGGGAAAGCACGCTGCGCCGTTGCCAACTGCTCTGGCCCGGCCAGGGTCCCGCCGGGGGCCGCAATGCCAGCAGTTGTCTCAAACTAAGGCTCGACCAGAGCATCGAAGGGATGCTGCGGGTGCGTTTCATCAACCCTGTAGGCGGCAGCCGCTTTGCCAGTGAAGAGATCACCTTTGCCGGTCTGCTGCTCAAGCACGATCAACCGATGCGCTGCCGGCAGGGAGCCTGCGACCCCATCTGGCCGCTGAGCATCCAGGTGCACGGGGTGGCGAGCCGCCGCTTTGACGGGCGCGGCCTGGCCGAGCAATTGCCGAGCAACCATCTCGCCAAGGGCAGCTGCCAGCTTGGCCCCGTGCAGCTGACCTGCCAGGCCAAAGGCTCAGCAGGCCAAAACTGGCAGGCGAGCGCCCACCTCCCCGGGGTTGCGGCGGTGAGACAGCGGGAGCCACAACCCTCACCGAAACGGCTCTGAAGGCGGCACCCAGATTCGAACTGGGGATAAAGGATTTGCAATCCTCTGCCTTACCACTTGGCCATGCCGCCAGAGCGGGAGCAAACTCCCAGGAGCGGATCGTATCAGCCATGGCATGCCCGACCGACTGCTGGTACTGAGCAACGGCCACGGTGAAGACCTGATCGCCCTGCGGGTGCTGGACGCTCTCCAGCGCAGGCGGCCTGAGCTGGAGCTGGCCGTGCTGCCGCTGGTGGGCGAGGGCCATGCCTACGGCGCGGCCGAGGCGGCAGGACGGTTGCGGCGTGTGGGGCCGCGCCAGCCGCTGCCCAGCGGCGGCTTCAGCAACCAGAGCCTGCGGGGCCTGGTGGCCGATCTGGGGGCCGGGCTGCCGCTGCTCAGCTGGCGCCAATGGCGCCTTGTGCAGCGCTGGGGAGCCACTGGGGCACCCATCCTGGCGGTGGGCGATCTGATGCCACTGCTGCTGGCCTGGGCGGCTGGGGGGCCGTTCGGGTTCATCGGCACCCCCAAAAGCGACTACACCTGGGCCTGCCAGCCTCCCCAAGGCTGGAGCGCCAGCCCCCTGGCCGACACCTACCACCGCTGCAAAGGCAGCGAGTGGGATCCCTGGGAATGGGGGCTGATGGCCAGCCGCCGCTGCCATCTGGTGGCCGTGCGCGATCGGCTCACGGCCCGCGGCCTGCGCCGCCATGGGGTGGCGGCCGTGGCACCGGGCAACCCGATGATGGATGGGCTGCAGAGCGAGCCCATCCCGGCGGCACTGAGCCAGAGGCGCCGGCTGTTGCTGCTGGCGGGCAGCCGCATGCCCGAAGCCCTGCACAACGCCGCACGGCTGTTGACGGCCCTGGCGCTGCTGCCGCCGCAGGGACCGCTGACCCTGCTGCTGGCCACCGGCTCGGCGCCCACTGCGGCGCAGCTGACGCCGCTGCTGCTGGAGCAGGGGTTCAGCGCCGGGCCCTGCCCGCCGCCCGATGGCCAGGCCGCCGCACCCTGGGCGCCGGATGCCATCTGGCAACGGGGCCACATCCAGGTGTGGATCGGAGCCGGACGCTTTGAGGCCTGGGCCAGCTGGGCCGAGGTGGGGCTGGCCAACGCCGGCACCGCCACCGAACAGCTGACCGGGCTGGGCATCCCGGCGCTGTCGTTGCCGGGCGCCGGCCCCCAGTTCAAGGCGGGGTTTGCCCGCCGCCAGAGCCGGCTGCTGGGGGGCGCCGTGGTGCCCTGCCACAACGGTGCACAACTGGCCCAGCGGCTGCAGCTGCTGCTGGCCGATGCCGCGCTGCGCCACCAGCTCGGTGCGCAGGGGCGCCGCCACATGGGGGCCGCCGGCGGCAGCGCTGCGATCGCCCAGTTGATCGCGCAACGTCTGCTGGGCGCCGCAGGGCATCGGCCAGCATGATGGCCCCAGTTCAGGGGTTCAGCGCAATGGCCGGCATCACCGACCGCAGCTACAGCATTCTCTGCGGCCGCATTGCCAGCCTCATGGGCATCAGCCAGTCGGCAGCCCGCAGGCGGGTCGACATCCGTGCCGCCCAGCAGGGCCACAAGGAGATGGCCGCCCGCATCGCCACCGCCGAGGCGATGCTGAGCGAGCTGGAGGCCAGCTCCGTCGATCACCAGGCCCTGCTGGAGGCCCAGCTCGGCACCGTCGGCAACGACGACCTCTACATGGTCGAAGACTGAACAGGAGACCTGCTGATCAGCGGGCGGATCGCTTCAGCGCTAACGGTTGCCGCCGCTGCTGTGCTCAAACAGCAGATGGAAGCGCTGGCGATCCAGCTCGGCCATCACCGGCACGCAGCCGAAGCAGCGCACCGCCAGCTCCCAGCGCTCCTCGCGCTTGAGCATCAGCTCAAGGCGGTCGCGGGCGGCCAGCAGGTAGCGCACGTCACCGGGGACATAGGCCAGCTGGGCGTCACTGAGATCTTCAACCCGTCCCCAGTCGGAGCTCTGGGCCTGCTTGTCGAGCTCGATGCCCACCAGCTCCTGCACCACCTCCTTGAGGCCGTGGCGGGGGCTGTAGGTGCGCCCCAGACGGCTGGCGATCTTGGTGCAGAAAATCGGGTTGACCGTGATGCCGAGGTTTTCGGCCAGGGCCGCCACATCAAAGCGGGCGAAGTGGAACACCTTCTCGATCGCGGCGTTCTCCATCAGCGCCTTGAGCCGCGGCGCCTCGCTCTGGCCGCGCTGCAACCGGATGCAGCAAACGTTGTCATGGTCGTCACAGATCTGCACCAGGCAGAGCCGGTCGCGGCCGTGGATCAGGCCCATGGCCTCGGTGTCGACCGCCAGGGCGCGGGCGCCGGCATACAGGGCCGCCCAGTCGGCATCAAGGTCGCCATCGAAGACGGCAAACCGGGCAGGGGCGGGCAGGTTGCTGCTGGAGGGAGCCTGGGTCAAGACGGGGTTGCGACAGACACCCCATGCTGACAAGTCGCAGAATGGACCCCATGTCGACCACCGCCTCCACCCTGCTGCTGACCCTGCTGCTGGCGATCGGCCTGGGCTTTTTTCTGCGGGCTGCCAGCAAGGACCGCACCACCGTGGTCGAGGTGCACTCGCCGCGGTCGCCCCTGGACGTGCTCGACGGCTTGAGCTCCTGGCTGACGGCCCGGGGCTGGAGCACCGCCGGCGGCGACCCCGAACAGCAGCTGCTGCGCTTTCGCGGCCAGGTGGGCAGCAGCCTGCCCCTGGCCGTGCTGCTATCACTGCTGGGCGGGGTGGGCGCGGCCTGCCTGGGCCTGGTGCTGCGCCAGCTGTGGCAGCCGCTGCAGTGGTGGCCGCTGCTGCTGGCGCTGCTGGGGCCGGCGGCAGGGCTGCTGTACCGCCGCCGCGCCGAGCGCGACGAGATCCTGGAATTGCGCCTGATCGAGAGCACTGCCCCGATGGGTGGCTGTAGCCTGCGGCTGCGGGCCCACCGCGACGAACTGATCGCGCTGGAGCAAGAGCTGGGGGCCGAGCTGGGCCTGGCCAGCGATGGCAGGTTGCTCTGTTCTCCGATTTGATGGCACTCATGATCCAGACCCCGCCACCCGCCACACCCCTGCGGCGCCTGGCCACAGGGCTCGGCGCGCTGCTGGTGCTGGCGCCCCTGCTGAGCCCACCGGCGGCCGCCCAGGGCCAAGGCCAGCAGCTGGCCCGCAGCAGTGCAGGTCTCACCGGCCCACGCTCCCAGCTGCCCAAGGATTGGCAAGGTCTCAGGCCTGTAGCCCCAGACACCGTGATTCTGGTGATGCCCGGCCATGCCGACTCCCAGGGCTTTGGCGGCGGGGCCAGCGGTGCTGCCGTGGCCCTCAGCGGAGCGCGGCCCATGGATCCAGCCATGAGCGACGAGCTCTACTGGAACCTGCTCACGGTTGAGGCGGTGGTGCGGCTGGGGCAGGCCCGCGGGCTCACCATCCGCAGCTACGACCCGCTGGTGCGCCGCATCGCCAACGGCAATGACCCCCGCACCACCTGGAGCGTCGGCAAGGCCCACGTGCTGGCCGGTGGCTACGCCCTGGAGATCCACTACGACGCCCACGGCTCGGCGGGTGTCGGTTCGGGCCTCATCCCGCCGATCAGCCAGACGCCCAGCCAGATCGATGAAAGCCTGGCCGAAGAATTCGGCGCTTTCCCGCGCTGGTTTCGCGAGGGGCTGGGCGCACCCAAACGGGGCATCGCGATCCTCGAAATCGGCAAGCTGGAAGGCCCGCTGGAGGCCAGCCTGCGCAACCCGGAGACCCGTCAGGCCACGCTTGATGCAGTCGCCGAGCGGGTGGTGCGGGCCCTGGAGAGGGGGCTAAAGCGTACGGGCGAACTGGAGCCGTCGCAGCCGACGATCCAGCCCAGCATCGCCATGCCGCCGCTCAGCCAACCGCCTGATGTGGTTGGCAGCGTGCCTGCAGGCTCAAATCCTCAAGCCAGTTCTGGGGCCGAGTGAACACCTCGGTGAGCAGGGCCTCACGGCTGCCGGGCTCGGGGCTGTAGCCGTACTCCCAGCGCACCAGCGGCGGCAGCGACATCAGGATCGATTCGGTGCGGCCGTTGGTCTGCAATCCGAAAATCGTGCCGCGGTCAAACACCAGGTTGAACTCCACATAGCGCCCGCGGCGATAGAGCTGGAACTGGCGCTCGCGATCGCCATAGGGCGTGTCGTGCCGCTTCTCTGCGATCGGCACATAGCTGGGCAGAAAGGCGTTGCCGCAGGCGCTGGCCAGGGCAAACAGCTGCTCCCAGCTGTGGGGTTGGGCGCCGAGTGCCTGGGACACCGCTGCCGCAGGGCCGGCGGGGTCCTGGCCCTTGTACAGAACCCCGGAGTCGTCCTGGTAGTCGTAGAAGATGCCACCCACGCCGCGGGTCTCGCCCCGGTGCTTGAGGAAGAAATACTCGTCGCACCAGGGCTTGAACACGGTGTAGAGCGCCGGATCCACCGAATCGCAGGCCCCCTTGAGGGTGCGGTGGAAATGCTGGGCGTCCTCCAGAAAGGGGTAGTAGGGCGTCAGATCGGCGCCGCCGCCAAACCACCACACCGGGCCCGCCTCGAAATAGCGGTAGTTGAGGTGCACCGTGGGCACATAGGGGTTGCGCGGATGCAGCACCATCGAGGTGCCCGTGGCAAACCAGCGCTGACCGGCCGCTTCAGGCCTCTGGCTGAGGATCGAAGGAGGCAGCTGATCGCCCTCAACCTCCGAGAAGTTGACGCCGCCCTGCTCCAACACGCGACCACCCTTCATCACCCGGCTGCGGCCGCCGCCGCCCTCGGGGCGCTCCCAGCTCTCTTCAGCAAAGCGGGCCTCGCCGTCGAGCGCTTCCAGACCAGCGCAGATCGAGTCCTGCAGGCCCATCAGCAGGGCCTTGGCGCGCGCGCGGGAGTCGGAGGGAGGGGCTTGCGACATCGGAGCGTTGGGCTGGAAGAGCGCCTGGGATGGCTTCACCTTTTCAGCTCGCCTGCCGCTCGCACAAGGGGGCTTGAGGGTCTGTCATGGGCTGCGCTGCCAGCCGTGGTGCCTAGGATCCCGGCCAGCCCTGCCGCCTCTGCCACCCTGCCGCGATGACCTCTGCCGCCGCCATCACCACCGCGCTCGAGAGCCTGCGCGACGCGGGCAGCGGCCGCAGCCTGCTGGAACTCGGCTGGATTCAGAACCCGCGCCTGGCCAACGGTCGCGCGGTGTTTCGCCTGACTCTCCCCGGTTTTGCCCACAGCCAGCAGGGGCGCATCGCTGACGAAGCCCGCGCGGCCCTGCTGGCCGTCGATGGGGTCGACGAGGTTCAGATCGAACTCGCACCCCAGGCCCCGGGCGGCCATCAGGGCGCAGCCATCGGCGCCGCCGGCCATGGCGCCCCCGCCGCAGCCGCTGGCCAGCTGCCCGAACGCCAACCGATCCCGGGCGTCAGCCAGGTGATTGCCGTGAGCAGTGGCAAGGGCGGCGTGGGCAAGAGCACCGTGGCGGTCAACCTGGCCTGCGCCCTGGCCCAGAGCGGCCTCAAGGTGGGCCTGCTGGATGCCGACATCTACGGCCCCAATGCCCCCACGATGCTGGGGGTGGCCGACCGCACTCCCGAGGTGCGCGGTGAAGGGGCCAGCCAGGTGCTCACCCCGATCGAGAGCTGCGGCATCGCCATGGTGTCGATGGGCCTGCTGATCGCCGAAAACCAGCCGGTGATCTGGCGCGGGCCGATGCTCAACGGCATCATCCGCCAATTCCTCTACCAGGTGGAGTGGGGTGAGCGCGATGTGCTGGTGGTCGACCTGCCGCCGGGCACCGGTGATGCCCAGCTCACCGTGGCCCAGGCGGTGCCCATGGCCGGGGTCGTGATCGTGACCACGCCCCAGCAGGTGGCGCTCGCCGATGCCCGCCGCGGCCTGGCGATGTTTCTGCAGATGGGCATCCCGGTGCTGGGGGTGGTGGAGAACATGAGCGCCTTCATTCCCCCTGATGCCCCAGACAAGCGCTACGCCCTGTTCGGCAGCGGCGGCGGCCGCCAGCTCGCCGGCGAAGCCGGTGTGCCGCTGCTGGCCGAACTGCCCCTGGAGATGCCGGTGCGCGAAGGCGGCGATGCCGGCCGACCGGTGGTGCTGAGCGCCCCTGAATCAGCCACCGCCCGCGCCTTTGCCAGGCTGGCGACAACCCTGGTCCAGGCCGCCCAACCGGTGGCGGCCTGAAGCGATGCTGAGCGCGCTGGCCCGCCGCAACCGCATGTTCGCGGGGCCGGGCAAGACCAAACGGCAATGGCTGGCTGGGGTGGATCGGGTGCTGTGGGGCATTCCCCTGGCGATGATTGCCGTGGCCGGCATCCTGATCGCCAGCACCCAGCGCGAGGCCAACTACGCCGACTGGTACCAGCACTGGATCACCGCCGGCGTGGGCATGGTGATCGCCCTGGCGCTGGGGAAGCTGCCGCTCGAACGGCTGCGGGCGATCCAATGGCCGATCTATGGCGCCACGGTGGCCAGCCTGATCGCCGTGCGCATCATTGGTGTCAGCGCCCTGGGCGCCCAGAGCTGGATCAACATTGCCGGCTTTCATGTGCAGCCGTCGGAATTCGCCAAGCTGGCGGCGATCCTGCTGCTGGCCGGTGTGCTGGCGACCTACCCCGTGGAGCGGCCGGTCGACCTGATCCGCCCCACCGCGATCATCGCGGTGCCCTGGCTGCTGGTGTTTGTGCAGCCCGACCTGGGCACGTCCCTGGTGTTTGCCGCCGTGCTGCTGGTGATGCTGTTCTGGTCGGGCATGCCGGGCAGTTGGGTGGTGCTGCTGCTCTCCCCCCTGGTGAGCGCGATCGTGGCGGGGGTCTGGGCCTGGGGGCTGCTCGTCTGGATCCCCTGGATGGGCTGGCTGGCCTGGAAGAGCCTGCCCTGGAAGCGCATGGCCCTGGCCGTGGTGGTGGCGATCGAGAGCCTGTTTGCCGTGGCCACACCCTGGCTCTGGAGCAACGTGCTGCAACCGCACCAGCGCGCCCGCCTGACCATGTTTCTCGACCCCTCCCAGGATCCGCTGGGGGGCGGCTACCACCTGTTGCAGAGCACGGTGGGCATCGGCTCGGGCCGACTCTTCGGCATGGGACTGATGCACGGCTCACTCACGAAGCTGCGCTTCATCCCCGAGCAGCACACCGATTTCATCTTCAGTGCCCTGGGCGAAGAGTTGGGCTTTGTGGGCTCGGCCCTGGTGGTGGTCGGCTTTGCCGTGCTGATGCGCCGCCTGCTGCAGATCGCCGATCGCGCCAGCAGCGACTTTGAAGCCCTGATGGTGGTGGGCATCGGCGCGATGCTGATGTTTCAGGTTGTGGTCAACATCAACATGACCATCGGCCTGGGGCCGATCACCGGCATTCCCCTGCCGTTTCTGAGCTACGGCCGCTCGGCCATGTTGGTCAACTTCATCGCCCTGGGGCTGGTGTCGTCGGTGGCACGGCGCGGCCGCCAGACCAGGCGCAGCCCATGAGCCTGCGGAGCCTGCGGCAGCTGCTGGCCTCGGGCGTCGGCGCCGGTCATGCTGACGACGATGCGGTGCGGCGCCAATGGTGGGCGGCCCTGGCCACCCTGCAGGACGACTTCCTGCTGCCCGCCGCCCCGCTCAGCGGCGTGTGGCTGGCGGCCCCCCTGCCGGCCCTGTTCGACCCGCGGCTGCTGGGGCAGCTGCAGGGCTGGGTGTGGGCCCCGGCTGAGCTCGACACCCTGTTCAACCCCCCACCAGCGTTGCTGCCCGCCGGCTCTGCCCCAGGCCAGGCCAGCGATCAGGCGGGACGCTTCAGCCGCCTTCCCCTGAGCGAAGACGACGGCACCGACCCACTGCTGCTGGTGATCACGCCGACGCTGCAGCTGGCGATGGCGGTGGACGGGCCGGCGGGAGCCCGCCGGCTGCTGGTGCGCCTTGAGCCGGCAGTGCTGTCCGAGGCGTTGGGGCTGATCCATCTGCGGCTGGAGGAGAGCGACCCAGCGGCGGCCAGCGCCCTGCGCCAGCAGCTGCAGAAGCTCGGCCCGCTGCACAGCGACGACAGCCTGGCGCTGCGGTTCTGGAGCCGGTTGGCCGAGCGGCTGGCGGCCATGGCCCCCAGCGTCACCCTGCAGCCTCTCATCAGCAGACCGGCCAGCCCACCTGCCGACGGCACCCCAGCCAGCGCCGCACACGGAGAACTGGCACTGCTCGAGGCCATCACCCATGAGGTGCGCACACCACTGGCCACGATTCGCACCCTGATCCGCTCCCTGCTCAAACGCAGCGACCTGGCCGATCTGGTGCGTCAGCGTCTGGAGCAGATCGATGGCGAATGCAGCGAGCAGATCGACCGCTTCGGGCTAATCTTTCTGGCTGCCGAACTGCAGCGGCCCC
>Ga0194124_10006381_pt1 | contig 10535 bp, 10 predicted proteins | sample TA2KigCas0mmetaG_FD_148605 | JGI IMG/M metagenome (GOLD analysis project Ga0194124, IMG submission 148605) | Freshwater microbial communities from Lake Tanganyika, Tanzania - TA2015031 Kigoma Deep Cast 0m | ecosystem: Environmental > Aquatic > Freshwater > Lake | place: Tanzania: Lake...
CTGGCGTCAACCAGATGAGGTGTGGATCAACAAGCCAATCGAAGAGACCAATCCGATCCAGGAGCTACCCTTAATTCAGGCCGCCTGATTGGCAGCCCAGGAGTGACACCTTTCCTGAAAGTCACCGACGTCGGCTGTAATAACTTTCTTCACCGCTCTGGAGCTGGGCTGCGGCCACCACCTCGCGGAAACGATCGAACCAGAGCAGACAAAGATCAAGCGTGGCCTGAGCCTGCAACGATCGCCACTCGTCCACAAGCTCATAGCCCTGCAGCTCAATCTGCTGCTGTAGGTAGATCGGGCCTGCATCAAGCTCAGCAGTAGCTTCAAACAGGGTGACTGGGATACTGGTCTTCCCCTCGAGGATCTGCCAGGTCATCGGGCTCCAGCCTTGGCCTTTGGGCAAAGCGCTTTCATGAACAACGAGGTTGTGGCGGTGTAGCGCCAGTTGCGCAGCGCTGAGCAAGCAGCCGCAGCTCAGCAGCAGGCACACATCACCTGCTCTCAGCTGAGAGGGCTTGTGGATCCAGCGCACCGCGTGACCACGCTGCCACAGTTCCGTAATCAGCCCCGGCAAAAAGGCGTTTAGCCAGCTGTCTTGATCACTGAGCAAGGTGACACGGCCGGACGAGAACGCCAGCGATTCACATTGCGCGACGGGGGGGGGGGGGCGAGACAGCCTCCAGGACAAAGCCGCTGCGAGCGAAGCAGGCATTGCTGGCGGCGTTGGATGCCTGCACCTCAGCCACCGCTACCGTGGACGGACCCCAGTGCTCATCCATGGCCTGAAGGCCCAACCGCACGAGTTCGGTTGCTAGCCCATGTCCGCGGACGCAGCGATCCAGTGACAGATCGATCGTGGCTTCGCTGAGGTGAGGAACGTCATTGGTCGAGAGCCGATCAAAGCGAATTTGTCCGATCGGACAGCCATCCAAGGCCGTGGCGATGAGCAGCAGGCGGCCGGGATCAGAAAGACCCTTGTGGAACCAGTGGTGGTGCTCGCCCCGCGCGATGGGTTCAGACGAAAAGCTGTTGGCGCGGACCTGGGGATCATTGGCCCACCGGAGTAGCAGGGCTTCATCCGCAGCAGTGGCCTGCTGCAACTTCAACGCTCCCTGGGGCCCCAACATGGCCATGGCCAGGCGAGACAGCCCCCATCCATCGGTGAGCTCGCAACCTGCCTCCCGGGCAAACGGCCCAGCAGTCCGGTCCTGCAGAGCGGCTCGGATCTGATCCGCCGTCACAGTTGCCGTATCGCCCAACAGCTGCAGATGGCCAGCTTGCGCAAGAGCCTCTGCGAACGGCAGCTGGTTGGCGGCAATGGGCACAACCAGGCTCGGCAAGCCCAAACATGCACGCTCCCAAGTGGTAGCACCACCAGCGCCAATCGCTAGATCAGCCCTGGCGATCAGCCCGGCCAGACTCGGCAGCGGACCATGCAGGGTGGTGTGTGGCCGGCGAGCCAGCAGCTCGGCCACGGCCTCGCGGTGAGGGCTCTGCCCTCCCAACACCACATCCACCGCAAGATCAGCCAGGGCAGGATCAAGTAAGGCCTCCAGAGCCCTACCGGTGAGATTGGCAGGATCCACCCCGCCGAAGAACACCAACACCCGCCGCAGCTCCGACCGCGGAGGCACGAGCGGATGCAGCTGGGCGTATTCCGGCCCGAGCAGGGCGTAATGGGGCCCGAGCAGCTGCCGACACTGGGGCGGCACTAACCCCTGATAGCGCTGATGGGTGGTCTCGCCAAAGAAGTTCTGATCCAGCAGTAGATCCGCCTGGTGGGGGCGGTCGGCCAGATCGTCGATCACCAACAGCCTGGGGGGGGGCTCGCCGCCGGACAAGCCAGCGAGGAGCTGCTCTTCCCAGCAGGCATCGAGGCCGTAGTGGTCGGCCACAAGCCAGCTGGCGTTGGTGATGCCGGCCTGGGCCAGAGCCTCCAGGCACTGGGCGGCATCGGTGTCCTGGCTGCAGCCGAGCCAGGCGCCATAGAGGTCGCGGCCATCCAGCCCCTCGCAAATAGCCAAAGGCTGCTCAGGCAGGGGCAGCACCGCAAACTCCTGCTCCAGAAGACTGATCAGATCGCCGGGTTGGCGCCTGCAGAGGAAGGTGACTGCCGCGCCGCGCCGCTGGAGCTCTCGGGCCAGGGTGCGGCAGCGCATCACATGGCCGCTGCCGATCGAGAGAGAGGCGTCGCTGCGGATTAAGATATTGAATTTACTGTGGGTAGCGAACGTAATAGTGATAGCTCTCCATGTTGATCGGACAAGAAGAATTATTCGGGCAATCGCGCCACGATAGCTACCCTGCTGGGCTTTGGGACAAGGCCATGACGGCTGTGAGATATTTTCAATGGCGCATCATGCTTAAAGATGACTTCGCAATTCATGGGAAGCATCGCAAGCAAATCATCCGTTGAGTTCAGAATACGCCTGCCTGCAACGTCGAATCCCAAGTCATAATCATCGCCATCGAGCAAAATTTGAAGCGCGCGGTTATCGTCTGGTGACATATTGCTATACTCAACTCCCAGGGCAATCATCCCCCCGGGCTTCAAAAGTCTCAGCATCTCGTCGACGGCTTTTTGCGGCTGCTTTGAGTAGCTGAGTGTCCAGCCGCAAATGATTGCATCGAATGCATTCGCCTCATACGGCAGATGATGCATGTCGCCTATGTCTATCTTTGGAGAATAGGTGATAAGATCAACGCCTCTTACCGTGTTCCATGAGCCTCCGAGAGATGTGTACAGCAGTAGGTCGTGCTCATTGCGAGGGCCAATAATAAGTGTATGGCCGTTTGGTTTAAATGATTCAGATGCAAAGAGTGGCATGAGGATATCAAGCATTCTGTCGTCGCAGTAGCGCAGCCCCTTCAGGTTATGCTTGACAGTGACTGAATACGAATCGCCACTCTCGTCCAATGTTCTTAGGCTACGTTTCGCCAAGAAATAACTGAGCCGAGCTCTAACCGCTTTTTGCCTAACAGATCGAATTCTAAGGAGATCTTTAAGCAGAGCCATGATCGCAAAGTGTGGGTTAGTTGATGTTTTCCTAGAAAAAAATCTTGCGGGCCATGATGCGCATGGCATTAGATTAAGATTTGATGACTAGAATAGCGAAAACATCCGGCTTGAGCTTGGGAAGCGATTCTTGATTGGACGCACAGCCTCGCGACATTGCTTGTTGATTTCATCGTATTGAAACTTTGAGCCAAACGACGAAACTGCGAACTCAATTTGCAGAACATGCCGATTAGCGGATGACGCCCTGCCATCTCTGTGGATTCCGGATGTATCTGCGAAAAAGGTAGAGCCAGCATTTCCTGAGGCATAGGCTACATCCAAGCCTGGATCAAGGAGTCGTTCAAATCGACCATCTCTAAGATAAACCTTATTCTTCTTTTCATGTGAAAAAGGAATATATTCAAAGGGCCCTGACTCTATTGGTGCAGGCGTCAAGTTGATAAAGACTTTCAAGAACCTGATCCAGTCCATGTCGTAATGGTAGGTCTGCGCCGCCGCAGAATATAAAGCTTTTGAGTCACTGCGTTGGCGTAGTGGGACAACATGCCAACTATCCACTGATGTGAGGATGGGATCGCATCGTAAGTAGGATGAAGCTATCTCCCTAAGATTTAACCTTTGGATCAATTTCCAGGTTTCAGGCATTAAACAAACGTCGTGACGATCATGAGAAAGGCGTGCTGCTTTGTGCACCCCTGATTTAAGTGCAGCATCAAGATTTTCGTAGAAAACCCCTGGCTCAAACCCCTTAAGAACTTCTTGGACTGGGCATAAGGAAAGGCGCCCATGAAGATCTTCTGCTAGTTCGCGGACTTCTGGCGTTGCGTCGAGCTTACAATAGCCCTGTGAAGCAATTTTCTCCGTGATACTAGTTGTGTCTAAAGCAATTATACGATATCTAGGAGGATGCAAAATCTGGAATGGTAGGGATAGAACCTTGGCACTCCTTCCTTTGGTGATCGAATAGAGGCTTCTCATGCGCGAATATGTAGCAGGTGCTGCAGTGTGCCGATCGTTGACGAGGCAGCCAACGTAATCCCATAGAAATAGACCCCAGGCAACAGAAGCGCGAATCATGGCTTTCATCTTTGCCTGGAGATATGCGATGAATCGTGGTGTTTCCATTATTCAATACCTATGAAAATTGGTCTAAGGACTAAAGGATTATGCGCGTTGGAGCTTCGCTCAAGTGCCTACTAGCAGTCATTACAATTAAACGCGGAAGTTGCTCTGTTGTAGAGTAAATGTGTGATCAACTTATCGGTATAGTTCGCGTAGGAGGCAGAACGCCTCCGCCGCCTCCACACCCACCTGGGCGCCGCGCCAGCGGGCCAGGTGTTCCAGGGCCTCCAGCGATCGGGCATGGGGCCAGGGGCGCATCTCGCTGGCATAGGCGGCCAGGGCCTCACGCTTGCGCGGCCACTGGGCTGAGATGTCGACAAACCAGTTGGGCTGGAACGCCGGCGCGGATCCAGGCGGCTGCCACTCGGTGCTGCTCGCCACCTCGAAGCTGAGCAGGCGTCGCACGGGCTGGCCCGGCGTGGGCCGGCAAAAAGTGACCACCGCCTCATGCAACCGGCGATGGTCCACGTTCACATCGCCGGCGTGGTGCAGGTACACCACCTGGGGCTGGTGGCGGACGACGCGGTTCTCAATCTGCTTGATCAGATCGAGCCGATCGAGTGAATCAAGGCGGTTATCGGGAAGATCGAGCAGCTCCACCCCCTGAGCGCCGAGGATTGCCCCAGCCGTTTTTGCGGCTTTCGCCAGTACGGAAAGCTCTTCTGTTACCTGTCCGCGGTTGCGGTTGTTCTGGCGTGAGGTGGCCCCTTCAGCCACGATCAACACTTGAACTTGATCACCGGCATCAGCATGGCGAGCGATGGTTCCTCCACAGCCGATCACCTCGTCGTCGGGGTGAGCGGCCACTACAAGAATTTTATTCATTTATGTGGGGTCTGTCGGTTGTCAAGGAGCAAGAGACGCTGAATCAGATCGGCTCGAATCCAATCGTCTTCAGAATCGATATCCTGGACGCGCCATCTAGGAAGAATCAAAGGCAGACTGCCATCAAACAAGTTTTGAGAATGAAGCCATGCTTTCGGGCGTCCCCAGTAGAACTGTCCAGCATCATGATAAGCAGGCTCAAGATCCTGACTCCGCACAGAAAACTGTTCTGGCTGCAGCATGCGGGCTTCACCTAACGCTGAATCCAGACTTAGTGCTCGCTGAATGGGCGACGCATAAGCAGTAGCAGTAAATACAAACCGTTCAGCACGAGCCCTGGCAAGCAATTGAAGCCCTTGCTGAATATCTACAGGACTGACGAACGGAGCAGTGGCATAAAGACAGCACACCGCTTCCATGTTGTAGCCCTGATCTTGATACCACCGTATTGCATGGGTAACTACATCAGTTGTTCCAGTTAAATCATCAGACAACTCTGACGGACGCACAAAGGGCACCTGAGCACCCCAACAACGGGATAAATCAGCAATTTCGGCATCATCTGTCGAGACGATTACATAATCAAAGATTCCACTGCGCAGGGCCGCCTGTATTGACCAAGCAATCATCGGCTTGCCGCAGAACTCTCGAATATTTTTGCGTGGGATCCTTTTGCTACCGCCACGAGCGGGAATGACGCACAACAAGCTCATGATAAGCCGATAGAGCTATTGATTGAGATGAGCACAGCGTCTCATCGGAATATTGTGGTCTACACAGCGTTGGCGTATGGTAACGGGAGTTGCCTCTGTGAGCGCAAAAATTGAGGAGGCAGTGATCCCCTGAATCCAGGGCGAACTCAACACTCTACAAATATCATCAGCATCACCTGCACCACCAGCCAACAGAATCGGAATCGACGGCTGACACTTCTCCACATCAGCAACAACCAAAGGATCGAAGCCGGTAAGGGTGCCATCTCGACTAACGTCATAAAGGATAACCTCGCCAACTCCAAGGGTAACGGAAGTCTCGATCGACAACTGAACAGTAGAGTTGGTAAAGAGTCTGGTGCGATAATCCCAAACCCTCATGCCGCCATCATCCTTACGCATGTAGGGAAAAATCAATCCTAAACTTTGAGACCCAACAACATCGGCGATCGACTTCAAGGCCGTTGGGTCATCAATAAATGCAGATGTGATATAGACCTTATCAAAGCCAGCATTGATACACAAAGCAGCATCGGCTGCTGTTCGGATGCCACCTGCATATGAGATAGGAATATCAACATCTTGGCGAATCAGACGCAAAACTCGCTCAGGACACACAAATTGATTACAGCTACCCGCCTGATCAAGATTTATAATTAGTAATTCATCCGCAGAACGCTTGACATGAAGTCGAAGATTCTGCGCAAGGACTCCAACCGTTCGCCAGGGAGTAAATTGCTGCGAAAGGCAGACTTGTGTACCACCTCGGAGAAGAATAGAAGGAATAATGCGTTTTTTCATGCGTTAGAGTTAACATCTAGCAATTGATCTAGCAATGCATAACCATCAGGACCGCTTTTCTCGGGATGAAACTGAACCCCTGAAATGTTGCGTGCATGAACTGAAGCGCACAGTGGCCCAACAGGGTGCTCAAAACAGGCACTGATCACGGAGCTATCAGAGGGCTTAACAACGTAAGAGTGAACAAAGTAGTAATCGGAACGCGACAATCCACCCAATGGCAAAAAGTCGAAGAGCTCAGAGCATGAACTTTTCTTGGGGGGAGATACAAGGTGGTTCCAGCCGATATGAGGAACATGAAAACTAAGCGCGGTAGGAAGTGGAACGCAACCACCTGCAAGGAATCCTAAGCCAGATATTCCAGGGCTTTCTTCGCTAAATTCAAAAAGTATTTGCATCCCAAGACAAATACCCAACAAGCTACCGCCTTGATCTACATGATCTTGTAAAAGTGGCGCAAGCTGCTGATCCCGCAAGTAGGACATGGCTTGCCCAAAAGTGCCTACTCCCGGCAGTAGTACTTGGTCGGAAGAAGACAGGCGGTCTCTCAGAGACAGAATTTGATAGGGCCTACCACGAACACGAAGATAGCGCTCAAGACTAAAGAAGTTGCAGAAGGGGAAATTTACAACATAGATCATCTGTAAGAACCTTTGCGTCCTAAGCTATTGATGCAAACACGAAAAAGAACCAGTTAACTGTGGAGATCCATCAGGACGTCGGACAAGCTGACCAGAGGCATCATTAAGAAAGAGCTCGTAATTTGTATAGTCGTCGCAGACTTCACCGAATTCTTGAAGGCTTATGTCATAATATTGCAAAATACGATCCAGGTTGCGATCTAAATAAGAAGAAGGATAGCGACCATCGTGTTTTTCTACTAGTGCGCAGGCATCGTCGCGTAATAGAAGGTTTCGTCTAATAAGATTACAGGCCACATCAGTAGCCCGACCAAAACCGAATTTCAAATACTTTAGGTAATCATGGATTCCATGTACATAATTGTCAAGATTTTCATAATTAGCAATTGTGCCGAGAATATTTTCTTCACTCACTCGAAAGCCAAGGCTTTGAGCAATTACTGCGTTTGAAATGCCATTCCAGGGAAAGTAATTATCAAGGTAAATCCCCTTTAGACCCAGGGAATCAACTTCTTCGGCAGAGGGATACTCATAGAAATAGAGATCCCGATCATCAACCCCCTGAATCGCCAAAAGATCAGATACGCGTAAGCCATTCAGAGAACCATACTCCTCAAGAACGCGCCTATCAAAGTACTTCAGATAAGCATCTTCTGGCCTGCCCGCTCCATACTCACGCTGGGGACATTCACCCCAAAGAATAACAGGAATCTGAAACTGAACTGCTGCCCGTACAGGAATGGTATAAATCAGCAAATGCTCAGGCCACTGAATATCTCCAACCGCAAAGAAAGCATGACGATTAATCTTACGACGCACTTCTCTATTGACTGAGATTTCTATATAATCGCAGCCAAGAGATTTAAGGTTTTCAATGTTGGCCCGACCTAATGCTGTTAGCTGATCGGTAGGTGCTGTTTTGCAGAGAGGATTAAAACCCTCCTTAAGCACTCTCCAAACCTGATAAGTGCTGTCTTTACCCCCAGAAACAGGAACAATACAATCATATCGTGGATTCTTTTTATTATCTCTTAAAAGGTCACGAAAGACTTGCTTTCCAGAAGACCAGTCGTAATTGGAGCGCAAGTCAAAAGCATGACAGGCTCCACATACCCCATCTTTGAACCAAAGATCGGGTTTTGTAGATGGATAGAGGCAGCGACTGCAGTAACTAATCATGGGACGAGCTGGTAAACAGACTGAATCTTATATCCTAAGCCAGAATTCTCTAAATAATCATCAGACAGAAGGTCAAGTGTCAAAGGATGAGAAGGGGTTCCCAAGTAAGGATCTGCTTGATAGCCTAAGAAATTAGTGATTGCATGGATTTCAGAGATTACAGTCTTTTTCGCGAGGCAACTGAACCCTGAGTTCTGAAATGCGGCATCCAGGCTGCGACTGCTGAAAAGTGTTAGATGCTCAATTCCGTCGAACATATTGCACTTATCTCGCAGAATGCGCGCAGCCAGAGAATCACTTGTTGGTACTTGGACGAAAACTAAGCCACGCTTGTTAAGGAGTGAGCGCAACGTTGATAGGTAATCAACTGGGTTCCGAATGTGCTCAAGAACATCCCAAAGTGTGATCACATCAAAAGATCCTTTAGCGGCCGACAAATCATCAATGGTGGATCCGACCACATTTATCCCATTCATTAATGCATAGCGCGCTTCTTGAGAATTAGGCTCGATTCCAAAGGCGTCATACCCTTGTTGGGCTGCTATCGAAAGGAAATAGCCACTGGAGCAACCGATATCAAGCAGTCTATCTCCACTACGATGAGGGCCAAAGAGCTCAATTCCTCGCTGATAGATACGAGAATAAAAGTCAGACTCATTTTGGTGCCATTCAAGACTTGACGTAGGATAATCTGTGTAGAACTGAATTAGCTTTTGATCGGTTAGTGGGTTAAGTAGAAAAACATGATCACATTCTGGGCAGTATGCATATTCACCCCGGTTCTTAACGAATAGTGGGTGATCTGGTTGGTAATTACAGGTGGGGCAACACGCGCGCTCATAATCCGAGGTTGTATCTAGAGCGCTTTGAAAGGATTCAATATAAAGACTTGAACGTTCTAATTGGCTTTTTCTGGCTTGATGCAATGCGTGCTGATTTTTCGAGTCTATGGCCATGATCAATCAGGGGATTAGGGTTTTCAGAAAAAAGTGTTCACAGGAAGCAGGTGCCGCATAGTTGAATTAGATACGGGCTTGAGACTTGTTGTTGCCATAGATGGTTGAAATAAATGGGATTATAATGATACAGCTAAACCAGAAGCAAGGTGATCCGCTACCCACTGTTGTTCAGGCTCATGCAAGCCTGGATAAAGAGGAAGGCTGATGGCATTGCTGGCGTAGGCCTCGGCTTCGGGGAATTGAGCTTGCTTAAAGCCCAAATGCCTGTAAAACGGCTGCAAATGTACCGGGCTGTAGTGCAATTGAACGCCGATACCGGCGGCGCGTAGACCTTTAAAAACTCGACTGTGTTCATCAGCATTTACCTGTTGAAGGCGGATTACGGCTAAGTGCACCGAACTCATCACATCTCTGGGAACTTCTAGAAGCTTCAGAGGCAGATCAGCCAGGAGCTCACGGTAGCGAGGGGGCTGCAGATTACGCTCAGCAACGATGTCCTCCAGCCGCCCCAACTGGCTTAGGCCGAGTGCCGCTTGAATGTCCGTCATTCGATAGTTGAAGCCAAGCTGCTGCTGCTCATAGACCCAAGGTCCAACTGCGGGTCGCTCAAAGCGCTCAGGCTCACGGACGATGCCATGGCTTCTAAATTCCGCCATGCGTTGGGCAAGCACGGAATCATTGGTGGTGGCTAGGCCGCCCTCGCCGGTGGTGATGATTTTTACAGGATGGAAGCTAAATACTGTGATTGCACTGTAGCGACAGTTACCAACCGGTTCACTTTTATATCGACCGCCGATTGCATGACTGGCATCTTCTAAAACCCTAAAGCCATAGAGCTCGGCCAGCCTAGCTATCTCTGCCATGTCGCAGCTGCTTCCAGTCAGGTGCACCGGCACCACAACCTTTGGCAAGGTGCCGCACCGCTCTGCTTGTTCAAGCTTCGCTTGAAGGGCCTGCGTGCTCATCAACCCAGTGGATGGATCGATATCTACAAAGTCGACATCTGCACCGCAATAGCGACCACAGTTTGCTGAGGCCACGAACGTAATCGGCGACGTCCAAAGCCGATCGCCGGGACCCAAGCCAAGGGCGAGACATGCGATATGTAGTGCACTGGTTGCGCTATTCACCGCCACCCCGTGGCGGGCACCCACCTTAGCAGCCACAGCCTGCTCAAAGGCAGACACAGCAGGCCCCTGTGTGAGGAATGGGCTCCGGAGTACTTGCACCACCGCAGCGATGTCTGCCTCCGTGATGGTCTGGCGGCCATTTT
>Ga0194124_10006389_pt1 | contig 10529 bp, 10 predicted proteins | sample TA2KigCas0mmetaG_FD_148605 | JGI IMG/M metagenome (GOLD analysis project Ga0194124, IMG submission 148605) | Freshwater microbial communities from Lake Tanganyika, Tanzania - TA2015031 Kigoma Deep Cast 0m | ecosystem: Environmental > Aquatic > Freshwater > Lake | place: Tanzania: Lake...
TTTTGAACACTCTGCTGCCAGAGGTGCCATTCCTGGATGTCGCCGCCGCCGGTCCGGTGGCGCATGCCCGCGCGCGGCGACCGCAGACCCTGGCCGTGCGGTCAGCCTGTCTTGGCTGGCTGCCGGGCGGGACCGCGTTGGCGCGGGTCGGCGATCCCCTGGTCCGAAAATGGATGTCGCGATCGGGCACGCCCTATGCCGCCGACATCGCGGCGATCCAGCGCGATCTCGGTCATCCGGGTGTCTGGACCCTGCATGCCGCCTATCTCTTCGGCTGCACCGCGCTGGCCGACGAAGGGAGCAGCGGGCCGCGACTGCGGCGGACGCTCGACTGGCCGTTCCCCGGGCTTTTGGCGGTTGGTCGAGTTGGTTCGACAGCAGGGCCCCGCGGGCGACTTCATCAATGTCACGTGGCCGGGGTTCGTCGGCGTCCTCACGGCGACCGCCAAGGGCCGCTTTGCCGCGTCGATCAACCAGGCGCCGATGCCGTGGCGGGGCCGCGAGGGTGTCGGGCTGTGGTCGGACTATGCGCGAAACGCGCTCGCGGCGTGGCGCGACGGGGAGGGCCTGTTGCCCGAGCATCTGCTCCGGCTGGTGATCGAGCGTGAGTGCCGCGCCGCGCGCTCGCGCGGCGTCGATACGGTGGTCGCGAACGCCTGGTCGGAGGATCGGGCGGAATGGCGCCCGCGGGTTTGCGGGGAGGGATCGCCGGGTCCGAACAATCGCGCCCGCGTCTCCGCGCTCTCCGGATGGGCAGGGCGGGAGGGCACCGACTTCGCGTGGGCCGCGCCGCCGGTGATGAACGCCTGCACGCGCCTGACGGTCGAACTCGCACCAACGACCGGCGCGGTCGTCGTTGCGGGCTGGGAACCTGACGGGCGCGGCGGGGTTGCGCCGGCGACGGCGACGACGCGATATGCGAGCTAGAGTCCGTTCGACCGGGCTCGACCCGTTCGACCGGGCTCGACGCAGCCGGCGCGCAGACCCTCTAGGCGCGCTTGCGCGCCGAGGCGCCCCGCGGCAGGTGGCGCGCGAGATGGTGGCCGGTGTGACTCTCGCCGACGCGCGCGATCTCCTCAGGTGGGCCCGCCGCGATCAAGCGACCGCCGCCACTGCCGCCGTCCGGGCCGAGATCGAGCACCCAATCGGCGGTCTTGATGACCTCGAGATTGTGCTCGATCACCAGCACCGTGTTGCCGGTCTCGACCAGACGGTGGAGGACCTCCAGGAGTTTGCGCACATCCTCGAAATGCAGCCCCGTGGTCGGCTCGTCGAGAATGTAGAGCGTGCGGCCGGTGGCGCGGCGCGACAGTTCCTTGGCGAGCTTCACGCGCTGCGCCTCGCCGCCCGAGAGGGTGGTCGCCTGTTGGCCGATATGGATGTAGCCCAGCCCGACCTGCTGCAGCGTCAGCAGCTTGTCGCGGATTCTACCGGGACCGCCTTGAAGAACTCGACGCCCTCATCGACCGTCATGTCGAGTACATCGGCGATCGACTTGCCGCGGAAGGTGATCTCCAGCGTCTCGCGATTGTAGCGCTTTCCCTTGCAGGAATCGCACTGGACGTAGACGTCCGGCAGGAAGTGCATCTCGATCTTCATCACGCCATCGCCCTGGCAGGCCTCGCAGCGGCCGCCCTTGACGTTGAACGAGAAGCGCCCCGGCTTGTAGCCGCGCTCGACGGATTCAGGCAGCTGCGCGAACCAGTCCCGGATCGGCGAAAAGGCCCCCGTATAGGTGGCGGGATTGGATCTCGGCGTGCGGCCGATCGGCGACTGGTCGATGTCGACGATCTTGTCGAGGTGCTGCACGCCCTCGAGCGCGGCGTGTTCGCCGGCGTGCTCGCGCGCGTTGTTCAGCCGGCGTGCTAGCGCCTTGTAGAGCGTCTCCACGATCAGCGTGCTCTTGCCGCTGCCCGAAACGCCGGTCACGCAGGTGAAAGTGCCGAGCGGGATCGCGGCCGTGACATCTTGCAGATTGTTGGCGCGCGCACCTTTCAGTGTCAGCCACCGTCCCCCCTTGGCCGGCGGCAGGCGACGCTCCTTCGGGACCGGAATCTGGCGGAACCCCGACAGGTACTGGCCCGTCAGGCTCGCGCTGTTCCGCATCACGTCCTCGGGCGTCCCTTCGGCAATGACGCGTCCGCCATGCGCGCCGGCGCCGGGACCCATATCGACCAGATGATCGGCGGCGCGGATGGCGTCCTCGTCGTGTTCGACCACCAGAACCGTGTTGCCGAGGTCGCGCAGCCGCACCAGCGTCTTCAGCAGTCGCTCGTTGTCGCGCTGGTGGAGGCCGATCGAGGGCTCGTCCAGGACGTAGAGGACACCGGTCAGGCCCGAGCCGATCTGCGAGGCGAGCCGGATGCGCTGGCTCTCGCCACCCGACAGCGTGCCTGAGGTCCGATTCAGCGTCAGGTAGGACAGCCCGACATTGTCGAGAAAGCCCAGCCGCTCGTTGATCTCCTTCAGGATCCGCGCGGCGATCTCGCGCTGCTTGGGCGTGAGCTTGGGTTCCAGCGCGCGAAACCAGCCGACGGCGTCGCCGATGGAGAGCTCCGTGACCTGGGAGATGTTGCGATCGGCCACCCGGACGGCGAGCGCCTCCGGCTTGAGGCGCGCGCCGTTGCAGACCTCGCATCGGCTTTCGCGCTGGAAGCGCTCCAGTTCCTCGCGCACCCACGACGAGTCCGTCTCCTTCCAGCGGCGCTGCAGGTTTGGGATCACGCCCTCGAACGGCTTGGTCGTCTGGTATTGGCGGATGCCGTCGTCATAGCGCATGGCGATGGCCTCGGCGCCACTGCCCATCAAAATCGTGTCGCGCACTTTCTTGGGCAGATCCCGCCAGGGCACCGACATCTTGACCTTGAAGTGGCGCGCGATGCTCTCGATCGTCTGGAGATAGTACTGACCCGACGAGTCGGCCCAGGGTGCGACGGCGCCCTCGGCGAGCGACAGGCAATCATCCGGTACGACCAGCTCGGGATCGAAGAACATCTTCACGCCAAGCCCATCGCAGGCCGGGCACGCGCCCTGCGGCGCGTTGAAGGAAAAGAGCCGGGGTTCGATCTCCTCGATGCTGAAGCCCGAGACGGGGCAGGCGAAGCGCGCCGAGAACACGGTGCGCTCGCCGGTGTCGGCGTTCTCGGCGACCGCAAGGCCGTCGGCCAACCCCAGCGCGGTCTCCAGCGAGTCGGCCAGGCGATTGCCGAGATCGGGTTTGACCACGATGCGGTCCACCACCACGTCGATATCGTGCTTGAACTTCTTGTCGAGCGCCGGCGCCTCGGCGATCTCGTACGGTTTGCCGTCGATGCGGACCCGCTGGAAGCCCTTCTTCTGGAGTTCCTGCAGTTCCTTTCGATACTCGCCCTTGCGACCGCGGACGATCGGCGCGAGCAGGAACAGACGCGTGCCGTCCGGCATGGCGCGGATGCGGTCGACCATCTGCGACACGGTCTGGCTCTCGATGGGCAGGCCGGTGGCGGGCGGGGATAGGGGATACCGACGCGGGCGTAGAGCAGGCGAAGATAGTCGTAGATCTCGGTGACCGTGCCGACGGTTGATCGCGGATTGCGCGAGGTCGTTTTCTGCTCGATCGAGATCGCCGGCGACAGGCCCTCGATCGAGTCGACGTCGGGCTTCTGCATCAGCTCGAGAAACTGCCGCGCGTAGGCCGACAGGCTCTCGACGTAACGCCGCTGTCCCTCCGCGTAGATCGTGTCGAACGCGAGCGACGACTTTCCCGAGCCGCTGAGGCCAGTGATCACCACCAGCCGGTCCCGCGGCAGATCGAGATCGACGTTCTTCAGATTGTGCTCGCGGGCTCCGCGGATCGATATCGCGCGCAGCGGTTCGGCGGGCTGGGGCTTCTTGCTCATGGTTGGCGCGACACGCTCGGGCGGCAGGACGGATCGGGCATTATCCGCAGGTCGTCCGTTCGCGCCATGTTCTTGTGGACCCGGTTGTCCACATGACGACTGGTCAAGCCGGTTGGGCGGCGAGCCGGGCCGTAGGGCGGTCATCCATCAGCAGCTGGGCCGTGCCGGCGATCAGGCCGATCAGCACACCGATCTTCCAGGCGAGATCGTAGGAGCCCATCAGGTCGAAGATGTAGCCGCCGCCCCAGGCCCCCAGGAACGAGCCGGCCTGGTGACTGAGAAAGGCGATGCCGGTCAGCGTGGACAGGAACCGTAGCCCGAAAATCTGGACGACCAGGCCATTCACCAGCGGGATCACACCCAGCCAGAGGACACCCATGGCGATGCCGAACAGGATGACGGTGAGCGGCGTCGGCGGGAACATGAAGAAAAGCGCCAGAGTCGCCGACCTAGCGATGTAGAGCCCGCCCAGCAGCAGGCGCTTGGGATAGCGGTCGCCCAGCCAAAAAACGAAGAACGCCGCGGCCATCACGACGTATCCGGTGTGGCGGCGCGCCTCGCCCAGCGCGGTCCACAGCGTGAGATCCTTGTCGGCGGGCACGCTGTTGGGCAGCCGATCGGCCCGGCTGCCGACCCAGGCGGCCGGCAGCATGGCAAGCGCCACGATGACGAACGCCCACAAGGCCGCGCGCCAGCCATCGGCCGCGAGGATGAAGGCGGCCAGCGGGGCGATGGCGAGCGTGCCCACGGAGCCCGCCGCCGAGACGATGCCGAAGGCGAGGGTGCGTCGACCCGGCTCGACGACCCGCGCGGCGATGTTGGCGGTGACGCCGGATGTCGTGCAGGAAAGCGCGATGCCGATGCAGATGCCCGCGCCCAGCACGATATCGGCGGTGTTCGTCGCACCGGCCGTGAGCCACACACCGACGACGAACAGCAGGCATCCGGTGATCGCCACCCAGCGCGTTCCGTAGCGATCGGTCAGGGCGCCGGCGAAGGGCTGGCTCAGCCCCCAGGCGACCTGTTGGACAGAGATCGCCAGCGCGAAATCCGACACCGCGATTCCGAGTTCCCGCGAGGCGGGCGCCTGAAACAGGCCGAGATTCTGACGCATGCCCATGGCCAGCGTCATCATGGTGGCGGCGCCGGCGAGCATCGCCCAAGCTTGGGCGGAGTTGACCTGGGCGACGTGGAAGGGGCGGGACATGGCGCCACGATAGGCGGGCGCCATTCGGCCGACCAATGAATTGCCCGCAGGGCGCCATGAGGGAAGCACACGTCACAACCTGAAATCGCTGGCTGCCCACAGGAGACCGGCGTTAGGTTCCGGGCCGTGAGGTAGGGGCCGCAATCCGCGTCCCCGGGAAGGCACGGGAGGCCACCATGGCAGGCAGCGTCAACAAGGTCATTCTGGTCGGCAATCTGGGGCGCGACCCCGAAGTGAAGTCGATGCAGGACGGCCGATCCATGGTGAACATGTCGCTGGCGACCTCCGAGACCTGGCGCGATCGTCAGAGCGGCGAGCGCAAGGAACGCACCGAGTGGCACCGCGTGGTGGTGTTCAACGAGAAGCTCGCTGAAGTCGCGCAGAAGTTCCTGCGCAAGGGCGCCAAGGTCTACATCGAGGGCCAGCTCTCGACCCGCAAATGGACCGATCAGGGCGGCCAGGAGCGCTACACGACCGAGGTCGTGCTGCCACGCTTCGGCGGCGCTCTCACCATGCTCGATGGACGTGGCGGCGGTGAAGGCGGCGGCGGCATGTCGTCCGACGAGGGCTCCAGCGGCGTCGGTTCGGGTGGTGGACGGCCGGCGGCCGGGTGGTGGACGGCCGGCGGCGAAGCCCGCCCGCGCCGACATGGACGACGACATTCCCTTCTGAGCGGAAACGCTCTAGGCCGGCAGGCCGAGCGCCCGCAATTCGGCGATGGTCGTCGCGGCGTCCCGATGATGGATGCCGTGCAGGTCGGTCGCGCGTGCACCGGCCGCGTTGGCGGCTGAATCGTCGATGAAGACCGCGCGGTCCGCGGCTGTGCCAGCGGCGGTGCAGGCGAGACGGTAGATCGCGGCGTCGGGTTTCCAGCAGCCGACGGCGCCCGAAACCACCAGATCGCGGAAGTGGCGCAGGAACGGGTGACGGGTGTGGAGGCGGCCGCCCGGACGCATCCACGTGTCCATGAAGGCCGGCGCATTCGACAGCAGATAGAGCGGGACTCCGGCGGCGGCGAGCCGCTCGACCAAGGCGGCCATCTCCGGGAAGGCGACCGCGCACATCTCGTCGAAGCGCCCGTACCACGCGTCGATCAGCGCGCCATGCTCCGGGAAGCGCTGCTTGAGCGCGCGGGTCGCGGCCGCGGGATCGCCGCCCTTGTCCTGGCCGCCGTGCCATTCGGATGTGGTGACGGTTGCCAGGAACGTTTCGAGAGTATCCGCGTCAGAAATCAACCTGAGATAGAGATGTCTCGGGTTCCAGTCGATCAGGATTCCGCCCAGGTCGAAGATCACGATCGAGGAGGCGGAATCAGGCATTCGGCGGCCTTTGTTGGATACCGGCCCACGGTCGGGCGTGAGGGGCAAAAAAGCAAGCCTGATCAGGGACTTATCCCGTGGTTTCCCGGGCACTTTTCGCTGGCTTCTGAGGGTGGTTTTGCTAGGGTGCCGCCCGTTCCCGCCGGAGCCTCCGGAACCGCCCCCAACGAGTGAAAAACCACCCTCCGTGAGCGACGAAACCACCGTTCCGCCGGCCCCTCCGCCGCCTCCCGAGACTCCGGGTCCGCCGCAAGACATCGCGCCGATCACCATCGAAGAGGAGATGCGCCGCTCCTACCTCGATTACGCCATGAGTGTGATCGTGGCGCGCGCGCTGCCCGATGCCCGCGACGGCCTGAAGCCCGTGCAGCGTCGCATCCTGTTCGCGATGAAAGAGGGCGGCTACGACTCGACCCGCCCTTTCCGCAAGTCCGCCCGCATCGTCGGCGACGTGATGGGCAAGTACCACCCGCACGGCGACCAGGCGATCTACGACGCCATGGTTCGGCTCGCGCAGGACTTCTCGATGCGGCTGCCGCTGGTCGCGGGGCAGGGCAATTTCGGCTCGATGGACGGCGATCCGCCGGCGGCCATGCGCTACACCGAAGCGAGGCTCGCGCGCACCGCCGAGGCGCTGCTGGCCGACATCGACAAGGACACGATCGACTTCCAGCCGAACTACGACGAGTCGTCCCAGGAGCCGAGCGTGCTGCCGGCGCGCTTTCCCAACCTGCTGGCGAACGGCGCGGGCGGCATCGCCGTCGGCATGGCGACCAACATTCCGCCGCACAATCTTGGCGAGTTGATCGACGCGTGCTGCGCGCTGATCGATGATCCGGCATTGCCGGTTACGAAGCTGATCGAGATCGTCCCCGGTCCGGACTTTCCGACGGGCGCGACCATTCTCGGCCGCAACGGCATCCGCGCGGCCTACGAGCTCGGTCGCGGCTCCATCGTGGTGCGGGCGCGCACCAAGATCGAGGAGGGACGTGGCGGACGCGAGTCCATCGTCGTCACGGAAGTCCCCTACCAGGAGAACAAGGCGCGACTGCACGAGAAGATCGCCGAGGTGGTGCGCGACAAGAAGGTCGAGGGCGTGTCCGAAGTGCGCGACGAAAGCGATCGCGACGGCGTGCGCCTGGTGATCGATCTCAAGCGCGACGCCATGGCCGATGTCGTGCTGAACCAGCTCTACCGCTTCACGCCGCTGCAGACGACCTTTGGCGTCAACGCGCTGGCGCTGGATGGCGGTCGCCCGCGTCTGATGGGATTGAAGGATCTTCTGGAAGCCTTCATCCGTTTCCGGGCCGAGGTGCTGACCCGCCGCACCCGGGGGTCGAGCTCGCCCATGCCCGCGAGCGCGCCCATATCCTGGTCGGCCTCGCCATCGCCGTCGCCAACATCGACGAGGTGATCGAGATGATCCGCCGGGCGCCCGACCCGGCCGTCGCGCGCGAACGTCTGATGGCCAAGGCGTGGCCGGCGAGCGATGTCGCGCCGTTGATCGCCCTGATCGCCGAGCCTGGCCGCGGCGTCGCGGACGACGGCACCTACCGGCTGTCGGATGCGCAGGCGCGGGCCATCCTCGAGCTGCGCTTGCAGCGTCTGACGGGACTGGAGCGCGACAAGATCGCCGACGAGCTGGGCGAAGTCGCCAAGCTGATCGAAGGTTATCTGGACCTGCTGGCCTCGCGCGACAAGCTCTACGCCCTGATGCGGAGCGAGCTTCTGGAAGACAAGGCGGCCTTCGCGACGCCGCGCCGGACCGAGATCCTCGATCTCGAGTTCGAGCAGGACATTGAGGACCTGATCCAGCGCGAGGACATGGTCGTGACGGTGACGCACGGCGGCTACGTCAAGCGCGTACCGGTCTCGGCCTATCGCGCGCAGCGGCGCGGCGGCAAGGGCCGCTCCGGCATGGCGACGCGCGAGGACGATTTCGTCTCGAGCCTCTTCGTCGCCAACACCCACACGCCGATGCTGTTCTTCTCCAGCCGCGGCATCGTCCACAAACTCAAGGTCTGGCGCCTGACGCTCGGCGCACCGCAGGCCCGCGGCAAGGCATTCGTCAACCTGCTGCCGCTGGAGGAGGGCGAGACGATCTCGGCGGACGTGCTGTTCGCCACGGCGCGGGGAGGCATCCGGCGGAACCAGCTGAGCGACTTCGTCTCGGTCAACCAGGGCGGCAAGATCGCCATGAAGTTCGAGGGCGAAGACGCCGGCGACCGGTTGGTCGGGGTGGCGGTCTGTTCGGAGGAGCAGGACGTGCTGCTCGCGACGCGCGCCGGCCGTGCCATGCGTTTCCCGGTGTCGACGGTGCGAGTCTTCCAGAGCCGGGCCTCGACCGGCGTGCGGGGCATCTCGCTGGCCGAGGGCGACGAGGTCATCTCGATGTCGTTGCTGGATGCAGGCAAGGGCATCATGACGGAGGAGCGCGACGCCTATCTGCGGCAGTCGCGGCTGCTGCGGCAGCTCGAAAACGCGGAGGAGGAGGCGGGGCCCCCCGGTGACGAGCCGGCCGTCGTATCGGCCCTGTCGAACGAGCGCTTCGCCGAACTCCAGGCCAAGGAGGAGTTCGTCCTGACCGTTGCCGCGTCGGGCTTCGGCAAGCGCACCTCCGCCTACGAGTACCGGGTCACCGGTCGCGGCGGCAAGGGTGTCGAACTGATGGCGCCCGGACGCGGCACGCGCGGCGTCAAGATCGTGTCGGTGTCCGAGGGCGAACGCGTGGTCGCGGCCATCCGTATCGGCGATGAAGACGGGACCGACGATGCAGCCGACGAAACAAACGGTGGATAAGGACCGCCCGTGCGGCTAGAACGACGCCGCCTCGACGCGCCTTCAGGGGGGAGCCATGACGGAGCGCACCGGTGTGTATCCGGGCACGTTCGATCCCGTGACCAGCGGTCATATCGAGATCGTGCGCCGTTCGCTGAAACTGGTCGACCGATTGGTGATCGGACCGGCGATCAACATCGGCAAGGGGCCGCTGTTCTCGCTCCCCAGGAGCGGGTCGAGATCATCCGCCAGGAGATCGCCGAGTTTCCGGAAGGCGATCGGGAACGCATCGACGTGGTTCCGTTCCAGGGCTTGCTGATCCATTTCGCGCGGCAGGTGAATGCCGGGGTCATCATCCGCGGCCTGCGCGCGGTGTCGGATTTCGAGTACGAGATCCAGATGGCCAACATGAACGCGCGCATGGAGCCGGCGATCGAGACCATCTTCCTGATGGCGTCGGACCGGCACCAGTTCATCTCTTCGTCGCTCGTGAAGGACATTGCCCGGTTGGGCGGCGACACGTCGCAGTTCGTGTCCAAACGGGTCTTTGGGCGGCTGAAAGGCAAGTTTTCCGAAGGGTGAGTCGGAGGCCATGCGGATTGACCCGCCGGCCCCAGCCCCGTATACGGTCGCCGCGCCCGCTTGAGGCACCCGGCGCGCTGTCGCGGCGAGCCTGTAGCTCAGCGGTAGAGCATCTGACTTTTAATCAGGTGGTCGTGGGTTCGATCCCCACCGGGCTCACCACCCTGCGGCCCCGTAGGGCTGCACCGACGCCAGAGGAGATCAGTTCGTCATGCCGTCGGTAAGTGTCGTCAACGGTCGGGCGATCGTCATCGAGCAATTGTCGGCGCCGCAGCGCGTGGCCCGGTTCTTTCTGGCGCCATTCACACAGACTTGGCATCACCGCGACCTCGTGGAGGCGATCCTGCGTCGTGAGTTGCAGGAGCGCTTCAAGGGATCGGTCGCCGGCTGGGTGTGGGCGGTCATCGCGCCCCTCATGATGCTGGGCGTCTACGCGTTCGCCTTCACGACCACGACGAAGCTGCCCATCGAGGTGAGTGGCTCGCGTCTCGGATACGCGCTGTTCATCTTCAGCGGAATCATCGTCTTCAATTTCTTCTCGGAGGTCGCGTTTCGCGCGCCGATGTTGCTGCACGAGTATTCGCACTTCATCAAGCAGACGATCTTTCCGAGCCACATGCTGGCGATCATCTCGACCCTGCGGGCCACCGCGTATTCGGGTATCGCGCTCATTGTGATGATGCTGTTCCAGGTTCTGACCGGTCACGGGCTGCCCTGGACGTGTCTGCTCTTGCCACTGATATTGGTGCCGTACCTGATGTTCCC
>Ga0194124_10006401_pt1 | contig 10517 bp, 16 predicted proteins | sample TA2KigCas0mmetaG_FD_148605 | JGI IMG/M metagenome (GOLD analysis project Ga0194124, IMG submission 148605) | Freshwater microbial communities from Lake Tanganyika, Tanzania - TA2015031 Kigoma Deep Cast 0m | ecosystem: Environmental > Aquatic > Freshwater > Lake | place: Tanzania: Lake...
CGTTGGGACCGTGGCACCACGACAGCTAACAGAGGTGTTGGACATTACCCGTGTTGTAGGGGTTCCAGTATCAAGGTTGTTCCTAAGAAACCCTCGTACTGGCGTTTCCCCGTTTGTGACTCAGCTGCTGCAGCTTTTGGAGAGAAGCGTAGTGGGGATGTTTTTCACCGACCCCTCTGCAGAGGAAGTAGCGGCGAAGGTGATTGGAGTGCGCACCAGCGTTGGTCGTCAGGTGCCGGTGCCATCAAAGGGGACGGTGGCAAACAACTGGAGGGAGCGGGTGCAGTCGATTGTGGCTGCGGCGTTATGGAGCACGGTTGGCAACCGGCGATTAATCGGGCAGCTGCGGCAGCCGCGCAAACGCCAAGCGTTCCTCAGCTCTTGCAATGGCGCTGGAACGCGCTGTTGGACCCACGCACTTGCCCGGTCTGCCGCCCTTTGCACGGCAGGACTGAAGCAGATCCTGAGGACTTCCCTCAAGGCCCGCCACCGATACACCCGCGATGCCGCTGCGTTCTCATTCCTGAATTGACGTAAGTAAAGGCAATCTCGGGTGTAGTTTCACCTTATTGCATGACTGATGAAGTCATGGGTGTTCCCTTAGCGGGGGAGCAAGTTGATTCCGTGAATCAACAACCCGAAGCGACCACCGTCTCCGACGACGCAGGTGCTTTACGCCGAAAGTTAGAGCTTGTCCAGCAGGACAATCTCAGCAAAGGCGAGGCCAATCGCAAGCTGAATGAACGGCTTGGTGAACTGGAGAAAGCCCTACGGGAACGTGAGACCGAGCTGAAGTCAGGCAAACAGCAACAGCTCGCCGCCAGCGGTGAGTACAAGAAGCTGTGGGAAGAGGCGAACGCAGATAACGCTCGTCTCCAGCAACGGATCGGAGAGCTTGAAGCCGCGCTTCAGGCGAAGGACGCAGAAGCGAGTGCCGAGCGTCTCCGGGCCCAGGCGGTCCAACAGATCGGTCAGGCCAACGCCCTTGGGGACCCGAACAGCTTTACGGGTTGCTGCAGCACCAGCTACGAGGCAGTGATGGCGGCCCTGCGGTCATTATCAACGGCATCGAGCAACCGCTGAACGCATATTTGACACAGCTCCGCAACCCCGGCTCTGGCTGGGAGCATCACTTCCGCAGTTCTGGAGCCATGGGAATGGGCAGTGCGCCTAGTGCCACCGGCCTTCCTGGAGTCGTCAATCCGTACAAGCAAGAGACCTTCAACTTGACGGAAGCAATGAGGTTAGAAACAGAAAACCCAGACCTTGCCAAAGCTCTTAAGGCTGAAGCAGGTCGCGGGTAACTCACGGTAAACCCCGCATTTTAGAGAAATGGCCCAACAGAACATGGGAGGAACTTTCCTCTCCAACCTGATCACCCGCCCCGAGTTTCTTAGCTACACTTCGGAGCGCATTTTTGAGCGTTTATCCGCGCCGGCATTGTGCAGCGCAACAGCGCTCTTGACGCCCGTGAGGGTGGCACCCGCGTTCGTGTTCCTTTCTTTGACAAGATCAACCCCACCGAAGAGGTGATCACCTCTGGTAACACTTGGGGCACTAGCGGCGCTGGTTATCTGACCAGCCAGAACGTCACTGCTGCCGAGCAGATTATGACTGTTCTGCATCGCGGCTTCCAGTACGCAACTGACGACCTCAGCAAGCTGGGTTCCGGTGCTGACCCCCTCAGCCACGTTCGTGACCAGCTGGCTGCTGCGATCAACAAGCTGAAGACTGCCACCCTGAACGCTCAACTAAGCGGTTTGTTTGGCAACATCGCTGGTTCTGGCGTTCTGGGTGCCAACACCGTCAACAAGACCGGCACTACCACCGCTACCGCTGCCAACTACCTGACTGCTGCCAACGTGGTAGCTGCCAAGCAGGTTCTGGGTGAGCGTGGCTATGAGCTGTCTGGCATCGCCATGCACAGCAACGTGGCTGCCTATCTGGAGGAGACCGGTTACCTGCAGGTCCAATCTGCTGGTGGTTCTGTCTACGCCGGTGGCGGTGTGGGCGCTGGTCTTGGTTCTGGCCAAGTGGGTCGCTTTGCTGGCCTGAACGTCGTAATCGACGATCAGATCGGCGTCATCGCTGGTGGCACTGCCACCCACCTGAACAAGTATCCGGTCTACCTGTTTGGCAGCGGTTGCATCGGTGAGGGTATGCAGCAGGATCTGCGCGTGGAAGTGGACCGCAACAAGTCCAGCTTCAAGGATCTGCTGGGGACTACCACTATGGTTTCCACGTCAGTGGAACCAAGTGGAACGCCAACGGCGACAACCCCACCAACGCCTCTAGTTCCGGCAACTTGGCTGCCACCAGCTCTTGGAGCCTGGCCTACAACAGCGCCAAGAACGTGCCCATGGTGCGTCTGCTCGTCAATACACCCTATGACTCCGGCGTTTATGCCTGAGCCATAAGGCCACTAAAAAGCCCCCTCCAGCAGGGGGCTTTTCTTTTGCTCAGGCTTCAATGCCGAGTCGCATCTTTTCTTGGCGCTCAAACACGCCGATGGTGTCAACCGTCATCTTGTAGCTTTGCAGCATGACTTGATTGACAAGCACGTAGCTCAGCTCAAGTTTGTCTGCGATCTCAGGGACATTTGCACCTGCTTCCTTGAGTTCCCGGATTTGCGGCACCACATCCTCCCATTTGCGCGGGGAATTAGCGGAGACAGATTCGGAGTCTTTTGCGGCCTTTTTACGCGCCGGTTTGACTTCGCTGGCTGTGGATTGCAGTTCTTCGGCGGCTTCGCTCACTTTGAATGTGCGGGTACACCCAAAGTTGCCCCGGAAACCTAGGCAATCGCGCAGAAGCCAGTGCCCACCCTTGTTGCGACTGTCGGAGCGAGTAACGCCAACAGCTACTTGAGCGTTGCCAGTGCTGACAGCATTGCTGACGGGATGGTGGGCACCTTGACGTGGAGCACTGCAACCAGTGACAACAAGATCCGCGCACTGATCACGGCAACCAACGGTTTGGAGACGTTGGGTTGGGTCGGCAGCCGTGCCACAACAACTCAGGCATTGGCTTGGCCACGCAAGGATGCCAAATGTGGAGACAAGAGCTATACAGCAAGCCAGATTCCCCGCGAGGTGGAATTAGGAACGTTTGACCTGGCCAACGCTTTGCTGGGGGACCCGACAATCTTGCGCAGTAGCGCCAGCTCAAAAGCATTGGTGACTGGCGTGCCCAATCGTGACCTCAAACGCCTGAAGCTAGATGTGATGGAGCTTGAGTGGCGGACAGACGTAGGCAACTCGACTACTGAGGCTGTGACACCTCTGACTGTGCTGCTGCTGCCTCACTTAGCGACAGTCTTGGGCTGTCTTACCACTAGCACCACTCGCGGCGGCCTTGGCGGTGCGGTCGCTATCCAACGCAGCTAGGTCAATACTGCATAAATCCTTATGTAGGTGGGGTAGGTCTACACTGAGCACATGGCTCAGGTTGCCTACCAACCGGCATCGGCTACGCCGGCGCGGCATCGCCCCCGCACCGGCTACTTGGCGACGCCGTTATCGCGTGAAGAGCAACGCCGTATTGCGGCGATGTACCGCGAGCACCAAGGATTACTGCGCCTAATGGGGCGCAAGTTGTGCCGCAAGTACCCGTTTGTCAGCGCTGAGGACGTATTCAGCTGCATTGAGATCAGGCGTTCATCAAAACCTGTCGCGCTTGGCAACCCGCCAAGGGGACCTTCTCGACCTTGCTTACGGTTTTTGCCGAGGGTGACGTACTGCACTTTATTCGCGACCACAACTGGCTTGTAAAGGCTCCAGGCGCTGTGCGCCGTAACGGCCAGCTTGCCCGCAAGCTGCTCGACAAAGGCCACAGCCGCGAAGAGGTGTTGCAACATCTAGAGATCACTGAGGAGGCGTTAAAGCTGGCTCTCGTCGCCACCAGCCCCACGGACCACGACATTCGCGGCTTTGACCTCCACGTTTGCCCCCGCCCCACTCCCTACGAGCTACTGGAAGCTGAGGAAACCTAGTGACAACCACCGCTTCACAGTTCAATGGCTACGGGTGCGTTTTTCAATAGCCTTGGGTATCGCTTCTGGGTGAAGGCAGGCACTACTGCCAGCACCACCCCAACCAACAACACCGGCATGACTGAGGTGCTGTCGTTGACTGAGGCCGGCATCCAAGGTTCTACCGAAACCCAAGACGTTCTTGACTACGGCAGCAGTCTTGGCTTTACCGCCACGATTGTGCAGCGTCAGAGCTACAGCATTCCCATGCAGATGAACTTGAACCTGAATGACGCAGGTTATTTGGTTCTCAAGAATGCTGCGATGAACGCTGCCACATGAACGCTGCCACCGGTGTGACTGTTCAGTGGTATCGGGAATCTCCTGAGATGAGCGCGGTTGGCGCCCCTGAGTACCACTCGGGTGTGGCATGGGTGACCGACTTCTCGGAGTCGATTGCTGCAGGTAACGTGGCTGCTGTGACCTTCACTCTGACCGGCTACGGCGCCTACACCTGGAGCGCTGAAACCAACGCCTGATCTCCAGAAGGTTGATGACCCCTAGCGTTTGGTGGTTGCGCTAGGGGCCACCAATCCTCCGCCACTCAGCCACAAAGAACCTCATTGGTTCTTCTGCTTTAAGCACCGGCGTGATCCAATCGCGCTCTGGTGCTATGTAGGCATTTTACGGTTGGTTCCCACCATATAATCGCCGCGCAGCACCTCCCCGGAATATGGTGCGCTCCAGCGGATGGTGAGCGTGTTTTTCGTTAGCTGGGGTGCGCTCTGCGAGCGGAGCAGCGTGCCCGTATCCACAATGTCACGCAGTCCTGCCGGGACAAACTTCCCGGAGTACACGCCGACCTTTCTGCGTGTTGCCACCGGCCAGTCGTAGATCGTGGCTTTGATTGACTCCTGCAGCAACGGCGTGAGCTTGTTGCCGTAGTTGGCTAGGATTACGGGAATGCGCTGCAGCAGCTTGTCAGCATTCCAGCGGGTGATGCGAACAGAACTCATCCCACTTGCTCTTGCGTTTTAAGGATGATTCGTTCGCCAAGCGCGGTATTCAGTGTGGTGCCAAGCAAACCAGTTTTGCCGTAGGGAAGGCGAAGGCTTACGACCTCAACGGAGAGTGCAGCTTCACCGGCAAAGGTAAGGGTGCCCCCTGTTCCTTCGGCAATCCTCACGTCAAGCGCATCTAGGGCGTACCCCTCAAACAGCGTCTCCGCCACTTCAACGCCGGGAAACGCCACACCGGATTGTCTGTTTGCTTTAAGAAACAGTTCAACCTGCACTGACGCCTCAGCAGGTTTGACATTGCCAGTAACGGGGTCGGTCACCACCCCAGTTGCTGCGACCTTAAAGGTGGCGGTGGCGTTCGAGAGTGCGCTGAGTGCGGTAGCCATACCCAAGGTTTCCCCCGGCAATCTCGGGGATAGGGCAAGTCAGCGACCGTGGCGGAGAACCTAGGCGAAGCCCAACTAAGGTTAACGGTTGACCTATCTGCGTTTGAAGCAAGCCTTCAAAAGGCAAAGTCCTTAATTGATAAAGAACTTGGTAGCGCAACTGCCCGTCCGACAACACGCAGTAACAGCAGCTCACGTTCCAGCTCAGGTAGCAGTGGTCCTTCACCAGAACTAGCTCGGTTTATACAGAAAGCTAAAGACCTAAACATCAACACAAGTTGGGGCAAGGCTGTCCAGACTCTTAACGAGATAGATGGCGACCTTGCGCTGATTGGTGCAGGGCAAGATTTTAATTTGAAGCAGGGTTGGACCGCCGCACTATCAGATCTTCAACAGATCAATGCTGACCTACAGCTTATTTCCAGCGGCAATAAGTTAAACATTCGCACCAGCTGGTCAAAGTTTCTATCCGAGATAGAAACCGTAAAGGCGGACTTAGCCTTAGCCACTTCAGAGTCGGCTCTAAATAAAGAGTTAGCGCGGGGCCGAGAGATTGGCCGCTTAAATACCAGCCCCATATCAGGTCGTTTGCGATCGAGAGAGCCGCGCTCGCGCTAAAGCGCAAGAGTCTGAGGCAGCTATCGCTGAGCTAGCAAGGGCTCGTCGTCAAGAAGCTGCACAGCTTGATCAACAACGGAACAAACGTAATACAGCAGTTGGTAACGCAGTCAGCTCTTCCTTGATCGGCGGCGCGTTCCCTGCTTTATTTGGCCAAGGCGCGGGCGCGAGTGTTGGTGGTGCGCTAGGCGGTGCGCTTGGAATTTTTGGTGGCGGCTTCGGCTTTGCTGGCTCTCTAAAATTGGCACCGCCATCGGCCAGCAGGCGGACAATCTTGGCAAGTTGAGTCAAGCGCTGCAGGACCCCATTGGCCGATTCCAAGAGCTGCAGCAAGCCGCTGTGCTATCCAGCCGTTCGCTTGAAAAGAACATTGAGGCCCTGATCAGTGCGGGGCGTTTTGCAGAAGCTGAAGCCAAGATCCGTGAGGACTTAGCCAAGCGCGGGCTGGATGCTGCCACTGCCAACCAACTTGCAGCTGAGAGCGACAAGATGCAGCGCTCCCTTGCTGAACTTGGGCTAAGCATCGGTTTAGTAGTGCAAGGACCACTCACCGACCTAATCAATAATTTTAACCGTCTCCTTGAGCCAGGAAGGGTCGCAGCTCAGTCCCGTGCAATCCAAGCTGGCCTGAGTCCTGAAGATCGAACGGCCTTTCAAAACCGACGCCGTGAATTAAACATGCAGGGCTTTGGCATTCTTGAGGCCAATAAGCAAGCTAATGAAGAATTTGCACCTAAAACCGCTGATGCTGTCATAGCTCAGGAAAAACTCACAGCAGCTCAACTTAAGGACAATGCGGTGTTGTCGGCGCGGAAGCGACTAATTGATGCAACATCGCAGGGTCAAGAACGTCTAACGCTTGAGCGTCAAAAAGAATTACTTATTGAGGAGAAGAAGGCCCAACTGCGTGCAACTCCGAATGACGGGCTGCGCATTGAACAGGATACTGCATTGCGTATTTATGAAATAGATCAGCAAATAAGGCAAATTGAAGGCCAGCGTTTTGCTGAAAGCATTGCTGCAGCCAATCAGCTCAAGAGTATCCAAGAAGAGATCGCCATTCAGCAGCAGCGCGGCAGCCTCACCGGCACCGGTATCGGCGCCTTGCAATCGGTCAAGGCACTGGAGGATGCCAAGCGTGCCGAGCAGGATGCGCAGGCAGCGCTGCGTGCTAACCCTGGCAGCACCGATCTCTTTAACGCTTCTCAAGCAGCTGCTGCCAACGTGGAGCTGGCAGCGGCGAAAACCAAGGCCGACCTGCAAGAAGCCTTTAAGACGGCGCAGGATGCGGTGCGCAGCATCAGTCGGGGCATTGAGGATGCCGTCACGGGGCTGAATGCTGCACGCGGTAGCGCTGAGGGCATTAACCGCTTTATCGGCCCACAGTCGGCATTCGACCGTCAGGAAGCGGCCAACGCAAACCTGTTCCGCGAGGCCAGTCAGCTTGCCAATCAGCTTGATGTGTTACAGCCACGTTCACTGGTGGTCTAACCGAGCGCAACAGCCAGCTTACCGAGTTCATCAATGCCGCCCGCCAAGAGCTGCGGGGCACTGAAGACATTCGCATCAACACCGAAAACCTTGCCAAGGCCAACAACGACCTTGCTGTCGTCAACGACGCTTTGGTAAACATCAACACGCAGCTCGCTGAAGCAACGGCCAACCTCGCTAGCAAGGATTGGAACGGGGGCCACTGCTGATCTGCCCCGTGGCGTGGAGGTATTCCAATGACTCTTGCCATCGGCGCGTTCAGCACTAACAAGCTAATCGCCCAGCCCTTTGGCTACGACGAGACCAGCACCCGCGACGGCCTGACCGCCCGCCTCTGGCGCGTTAGTGGTCTGCTTACAGCGGCCGAGTGGCAGTCGTTGCTCAGCGTCTACAACACTTGGCGGGACACACGGCTCACCAATGCCGACACCCTCAGCAGCGCCACCGTTGGCACCACCGTCAGCCTGACCACCAGCGCCAATGGCGCGTCAGCGTCAGCGGTGTGGCCTGTTGGTTCACCACTGCCCCGAGCGGTGAACAGGCTGGCCCCTACATCCAAGCCAGCTGCGAACTGGTGGATGCTGCTCAAGCCCTTGCGGTATTGCTGCGGCAGGAAGAGAAAAACCGCCAACGCAACGAGGCAATCTCCAAGCCCAACCTCGGCACGGTGACCTTGGGCACCGCCACGTTGACGCTGCTGGAACCAATGGAGACCTATCAAGACACACCGCAGCTGCAGCTCACCGCCAGCGGCACTCATGTGATTAACGGCCCACTGGCTGCCACTCGTGTTCGCCGTATCAGGGGCACCACCGATAGCAGCGGTTGGACAGCGGTTCGCAGTTGGTACGAAACCAGCGTGGCCTCAGTGCCCAATGTGGGCGACTTCTATCCGATCTCAGCCCCTGAGGCCGATGCCGAGGTGATCATCAGCGGCGGCGCCAAGAGCACCCTTTACACGATCACCGTTGACGTTGCGGAAGTGAAGTAATGGCCATTGACATTCGCGCAGAGGTCAGTTGCAGCCTTGGCACCGTCATTAGCGGCAGCTTTGCCGATGACTACCTGCAGGGCAACGGACTGATCAAGACTCGTGGCGAGGTGGTGCTCTCTGGCACGCAAACCCCGGTGGTTGGCACTCAGGTCACCTTTACCTACAACAAAGCCGGCACGACCTACATCATTCCAAGGATGCTGCGGGTGCTGAGCAGCTTTGCCGATCCCTTCCGCCGCACGACCACGGTGCAGCTGGGCTGCAAGCTCACACCTATCTGGAGAACCGCAAACCACCGGTTGAGAACCCAAACAGCAAGGACGAAAACAGCACGGTGCCGTGCAGAGTGTTCCTGCAGGCGACGCTACCAATCAGCGCTGAGTACGTTTTTCAGCAGTGCCTTGCTGCGCTGGACCTTAATAGCGACAGCATCCCGCTTACCAACAAGTTCTCGGTTGAAAAGTTTGACTTGACACCTGGCTACGTGCAGGTGATGAGCGACCTGCTGCAAAGCGAGGGCTACGCGAGCTACCTAGACAGCCAAGAGACGCTGCAGTTTCTAAATCTGACGGAGGCTGCCAGCGCCGGGCCTGTGATCACACCCGCTGACGTGGTGGACCTTGGCCCGATTGGCAGTGGTGATCTGCCAGGTGAAAGCGTGGTAGTGCGTTGGAGCAATCTGCGGTTGCTGCCACCGGATCAGCTTTACGGCGATGCGTACCTTGAGCGCAGCTGGGAGATTGAGGAAGTTTTTGGCGCACCGACTGATGTGAGCGTCAGCTACACCGACAACAATGGCACCACGCAAATAGACAACGACGTTTTCTACCCCTACAGCTTCACGGCCACCCGCTACGACGTGTGGGACCGCAAGATTGAGTCAATCTCGCTAAATCTGGTCTCTTCAGCGGAGATCAACAACCGCTGGGCCAGTGATGCGTTCCGCAAGGCTCGGCCCTGGAATGTTCCGACCGCCCGCCTGGTGCATGAAGTCATCGAATACGTGAAGGGCGCGGCGGCTGCCAATAACGTCAACCTCCAGCTCAGCAGCGCTGCAGAAGCGCATAGCGGTCTAGCCAACCTTTGCAAGGAAGAGGTGCCAGACGGCGCTGATGTGGTCAAGTCGCAGACCACCTACAACTACTTTTCCGAGCTGGAGCTGGCCGGCAGCCTCAACATCGACAGCTACATCAGTGACGCTGGCTCACTGGTTAGCTTCGACACCATCGCCGCAGAGCTGGATTCCACCGTGATTGTGGAATACGAGACCGATAGCAGCTCCGGCACTTCCAAGACGATCACCAAGCGCTCGGTGTCACGCTCGCAGACGGTTTCTGGTCAGCAGGATCTAGCCACCCGTGCGCAGGAGCTAGACACGGCCAACCTCAGTAACAGCATCAGCTCGCTGCTGGGCTTAGCTCGGCGTCAGGTGTATGTCGGCGCAGAGACGAGCCTGCACACGCAACGGGAATACGGGCTGCAGAAGCGCCCGAGCGAGGCTGACCGGGGAACAACACAGCCAACAGCAAGCCGCAGATCAGCGAATCCAAGGCAGAGATCACTTGGATCACCGGCAGCCCCACCAGCACCGCCGTCACTGAGTTCACGCTGCCCTATGCCCCCGATGATGCGATCAGCTGGAATCAGAGCACTGGCGCGTTCAGCAGCACACCCAGTGATGCCAATCAAAAGGCGATGCGCTACGGGCGGGTGCAGAACGCATTGCTTTTGGGCAACCGCAATGGGGTGAGCTTGCAGTTGGCACCGGAGCAACTGCCCAAACGCCCCTTTGATCCGCTGTACCTGCAGGCAGAAGGCATCACTGGCAGTTACCGGGTGAATGGCACCAGCTGGGCATTTGATGCCCCAGCGGCATCGTTGCTTCTACAGATGCTCTGCTCTGGGGTGCGGTGAGTGCATCAAGTGGCACCAACTTGGCCAGCAGCTGGGTGCCGTTGGCACCGGGCACCACCAGCCTGCCGCTGCCCTATACGCCCACTGGAGGTTCTGTTGACCCCGAGACCGGCGCTGCGTTTGCT
>Ga0194124_10006405_pt1 | contig 10511 bp, 10 predicted proteins | sample TA2KigCas0mmetaG_FD_148605 | JGI IMG/M metagenome (GOLD analysis project Ga0194124, IMG submission 148605) | Freshwater microbial communities from Lake Tanganyika, Tanzania - TA2015031 Kigoma Deep Cast 0m | ecosystem: Environmental > Aquatic > Freshwater > Lake | place: Tanzania: Lake...
CTCAACCAACAGCGCTACGCCTACCTGCAGCGGCAGCAGGTCGTCGCTCTTGAACAAGAGCAGGAGCTTGAAGCCGCCAAGCTTGAAGCACGGGCGCGGGTCAATGCCGCGGAGCTTGAAATCTCGCGCGTGCAAAAGAGAATCAACGAGCAGAAAGCCACGATTCGCGCCCTCAAGGCAGCCAAAGGCAACGCCGAGGTCGACCTCAATTACACACGCTACAGGGCACCAATGGACGCCTTTGTGAGCAACAACTTCAGCATCAGAGAGGGGCAATATGTCAAACCAGGCCAGACTATGTTCAAGCTCGTTGACAACAGAAAATGGTGGGTTGACGCCAACTATCTCGAATCACAGATTCATCGAATACGTGATGGCATGCAAGCCAAGATCAAGCTCGATATGTACCCGGGCGTGACCTTTCAAGGCAGGGTGATCAACATCAGCCAAGGCAGCGGCGCCTATGAATCGCTGCTGCCCCCGCAGAACGCGACCGGCAACTGGGTCAAGGTGCCTCAACGCTTTCCGGTGCGGATTCGGCTCGAGCAAAACCCCAGCCATCCTCTGCGGGCAGGCGCCACCGCCCGCGCGACGGTGAACACCCTGTAGACACCGCTCAGTCGGCGAGGGTGACAGGCAACGCGACCACACCCCCAGGTTGCCTTGGCACGGGCATGAGCTCACGCAGGAGCTGGGCATAACTGAGATTGGTCAGGGTCATCGCCTCAGCGCGCTGCTCCATGGCTGTGGTGAGCGATTGGATCGTGTCCACAAGATCGGTGTAATCGGCCAGACCAAACTCGTAGCGCGCTCGCGAATCGCGATAGGCCTCACGTGCCGCCAGATACGAGGCATTGGCGGCAATGATCTGGCTCAATGCTGCCCGGTGGTCGTAGTAGGCGCTCTCCAGCCGCTGGCGAATTGTGTTGCGCGTGCTGGCCTCCTGTTGCAGGGTGCGTTCTGCGGCAGCCCGTGTGGCAGCCACCGCCCCTGCGGTGATGCCGGCATCAAACACCCGCCAGTTGAGCAGGACTCCGGCACTCCAGTCCGTCGCCTGGCCGTTGAGGCCAGGGATCAACGCCGGACCTTTGCAACAGCCGTTGAGATCAATCACCGGTGAGGTGATTTGCTCGGCCTGATACCCCCCGGTGGCAAACAGGCCAATGCGCGGCAGCAGTTGGGCGGCGCTGCGATCAGCCTGGCGCAACAAAGCTGTGCGGGCTGCCTGCAGCGCCTGCAGTTGGGGATTGTCCTTGAAACCACGCACGATCGTCTGCTCAAGATCGAGCGGCCAGGGGGGCTGCAGCATCACCCCCTGGGCCGACTCGATCGTCACAGCAAACGGCACATTGACCAGGTTGCTCAGGCGGCGCTGGGCGCTGAGCCGCAGGGCTTCGGCCTGTTGCAGGCGAAACCGCTCCTGCTGCAAGCGGGCCTGAGCGCGCAACCGATCAACCCTTGGAACCAGACCAACCGTTTTCATGGCCTGCACCTGATCGAGAATGATCGTGTCGTTCTCAACCACCACCTGGCGAATGCGCCGCAGCTGGTCAGCCAGTTGCAGCCGGTAGTAGGCCTCGCTGACATCCAGCTGGAGCTGCCTCAGCCGGTTGCCATAGGCCTGACGCGACTGATCCAACTGTGCATTGACCTCGGCAAGAGCTGCGGAGCGCTCAAAACTGAGCAGTTCATAATCCAGGCGCAGCTGGCCAAAACCAGAGCCGACATTGGTCTGCGCACGGCTCCAACCGCCCGTGGGTACGTAGAAGGGCGAGGTTGGCCCATAGGCAGGGATTGCGCCATTGCCCTGCCAGGCCCAGTTGGCTGTAGCCAGTTGGCTGTAGCTGGCCCCCAGATCAAGGCCGAAGACGGGATACAACCGTCCGCGCACCGACCGAAGCCAGCCCTCTTGCTCCTTGACCCCGGCGATCTGCTGCTGAAGCTCAGGGTCGTTTTGTACGGCCAGGGACAGTGCCTGCTCGAGGTTGACCCGAAGCCGTTGCTCAATGGTGACCTCGCCGGGTTGTTGCGGCAGTGCCGAAGCAGCTGGCGCAGGCAGTTGTGGCAACGGCCCCGGCTGCTGCGCGCGGCCGGGTTCAAGCCAGAGCTGATCCAGGCGATCAACGTCGCGGGCATAGGCCGCAAAACTGCGCATCAAGGGTTTGAGCGCAGGAGGCGGAGGCGTTTGAGCCCTGGCTCCTGCGGAGGCCCACAGCAGCGCAGTGATCGCGATGGGCAGGTGACGCCGAGCCATGCCCATCGATCAGTTCTGCAACATCATCCCTGCTTCAGCCAGGCCGCGGCATCACAGGCGTGATACGTGAGGATCAGATCAGCCCCGGCGCGCCTGAAGCTCAGTAGGGTCTCGAGCACCACAGCACGCTCGTCGATCCAGCCGTTCTGGGCGGCGGCCTTGACCATGGCGTACTCGCCGCTGACGTTGTAGGCGGCGATGGGCAACTCCGTCTCGCCGCGCAGGCGGTGAATGATGTCGAGATAGGCCAGGCCCGGCTTGACCATCAGGATGTCCGAGCCTTCCTGCTCATCCAGCTGGGCTTCGGTGATGGCCTCACGGGCATTGGCCGGATCCATCTGATAGGTGCTCTTGTCCTTGGGGATCGGCTTGCCGGCAGCCGCGCGGGGCGCTGAATCGAGCGCCTCCCGAAAGGGGCCGTAGTAGGCGCTGGCGTATTTGGCCGTGTAGCTGATGATCCCGACGTGCTCGAAGCCCTCCTCATCGAGGGCTTCACGGATCGCCCCAACACGGCCATCCATCATGTCGCTGGGGCCGATCAGATCGGCGCCGGCCCTGGCCTGGGCCACCGCCTGCTTGCACAGGATCGCGACGGTCTCATCGTTGAGCACGATGCCCTCGTCGCTGACGAGGCCGTCATGGCCATCACAGCTGTAGGGATCAAGCGCGACATCGGTCATGATCGCCATGCCGGGATGCACCTCCTTGAGCCGGCGAATGGCCCGCGGGATCAGCCCGTGCTCGTTGAAGCACTCGGCGCCGTCTTCTGTTTTGAGGCCATCAGCCACCTTGGGGAAGAGCACCACGCAGCGGATGCCGAGATCCCAGGCGCGGCCGACCTCATCGATGAGCCCTTCGAGGCTCCAGCGCTGGGCACCGGGCATGGCGCCAATCGGCTCATTGCCGGCCCCTTCATGCACAAACAGGGGATAGATGAAATCTGTCGGAGCCAGGCAGGTCTCGCGAACCAGCGCCCGCAGGGCAGGGGTGCGGCGCAGCCGGCGCGGGCGGTAGGTGAGCTCCATGGGGCCCAAAAAGCTTGGCGGATCCTACGGAGTGCCGCGCCCAGCCTGGCTTAAAGCCGGGCTGCGCTGAGCCAATCGACTCGCGGATCATGGCTGCGGCTGGCGCGCAGCTGCTCGAGCAAATCACGCTCCTGATCGCTGAAGCGTTCAGGCAGCTTGAGCACAGGGGTGAGCAGCAGATCGCCGCGCCCGCCCTTGATGGGCCAGCCCTTGCCCTTGAGCCGCAAGCTGCGGCCAGGCGTCATGCCAGGCGGAACCTGCACCGATGCCACACCATCGGGCGTGGCCACCTGCACCTCCCCGCCCAGGGCGAGCTCATCAAGGCTCAAGGGCAGATCAGCCCTCAGCTGCTCACCATCGAGTTTCCAGACGGCATGGTCCTGCAGCTGCAGGTTGAGGTAGAGATCGCCGCGACGGCCCGTACCGGGCTGCAAATTGCCCTTGTCCTTGAGGCGCAGCCTGCTGCCGCTCTTGACCCCTGGCGGAATCCGCACCTGAACACGCTCGTCATTGACCGCCAAGGTGCGCTCGCAGCCATGGAAGGCTTCGGCAAAGGTCAACGTGATCGTGGCCTCAGCATCCAGGTTGATGGCTGCTGTGCGTCCACCCTGAGCCGCTGCTCCCGGGAAGCCGCCGCCAAACCCGCCCGGGAAACCTGAGGCAAACCCGAACCCACCGGGGGCAGCCCCGAAACCAGAACCAGCGGGACCGCCGGGGCCACCGAAGCGGCCCAGAAGATCATTGATGAAGTCGTCGAAATTGCCATAACGGCCAAAATCGACGTCAAATCCTGCTGGGCCAGCCCCACCGCTCTGGTTCCAGTACTGGCCAAACTGCTCGTAGCGCTGCCGTTTCTGAGGATCAGAGAGGACCTCATAGGCCTCGCTGATGTCCTTGAACTTGGCTTCGGCGTTTTGGTCGTTGGGATTGACGTCGGGGTGGTACTGGCGGGCCAGCTTGCGAAAGGCACGCTTAATGGTGTCGGCATCGGCACCGCGCTCGACACCGAGCACCTGGAAATAATCGCGGTAGCCGTTGACTGCCATAGCGCCAGTGTCTCAGCAGAGCAGGGATGCTGGCAGCCGGGCAGGTGGGCGGAAGCCCGAACGCTTGCCTTTCCTCACAAGCTGCTGCGCTGGCCCCACAGGGCCCGTATCTTGCGCTGCACTTCGGAGCGAAGATGCAGCGCCCTGCCCAGAGCCGTTCAGCCGCTTTAATCGCGCTCACGCTGGTGGCCCTCGGGGCAATTGCCACCGCCAGTGCCAAGGATCAACGCGCCAAATCCCCAGACCTGGTTGCTGCCACGCCAGAGCCAGGACGCGCGCAGGTCGACCTCGACAAGCTGCCCGCCTCGAGCGCTGATCAACTGGCGCTGAGCCGTCATCTCAAAGAGATCGGTGCTCTGTTCTATGGGGCCTGGTGGTGTCCCGCCTGCACCCGCCAGAAAGCCCTGTTCGGCCGGCAGGGCAGCCAGCAGCTTCCCTATGTGGAATGCGACAGACAACCCAGCGATCGCGACGTCTGCATCGCCGCGCAGATCAAGGCCTTCCCCACCTGGGAGCTCAAGGGCAAACAACGCTTGGTGGGGGTGCAATCACTCGATGAATTGAAGAGCTGGAGCGGTTACGGTCGCTGAAGCCATGGGCTCTAGAGCCCTATCCACATGTCAATCACCGGATTCGTTGATGCCCTGCCTGGCCTGATCAGCCAGGCTGTCGAGACCAATCCGCTGCTGGGCTATCTGGTGATCGGGCTGGTGATGCTGCTGGAGAACGTGATCCCGCCGATCCCGTCAGAGGTGGTGATGCCTCTGGCGGGGTTCCTGGTGCACGAGGGCAAACTGGAGCTGATCCCGGCTGTGCTGGCGGGCCTGATCGGCACGGTGCTGGGCGCCTGGTTCTGGTACGGCATTGGCCGGCTGGTCAATGAAGAGCAGCTGGAGCGTTGGCTGGAGCGTCATGGTCGCTGGCTGGGGATCAGCGCCAACGATCTCGGCCGCAGCCGCCGTTGGTTCAACCGCCATGGCGCAGCTCTGGTGTTCTGGGGGCGGGTGATTCCCGGTGTGCGCACCCTGATTTCGGTGCCGGCAGGCATTGAATTGATGCCGCAGCGCTCCTTCCTGGCCTGGACCACTGCCGGCAGCCTGCTGTGGGTGCTGATCCTCACCGTGACCGGGCAGCTTCTGGGCGCGGGCTACAAGAAGGTAGCCGGCTGGATCGAACCGTTTGCAGACCTGATCAAAGTGATGATCGTGGTGGCGCTGGCAGCCAGCTTGGTGTGGCTACTGCTGAAGGTGATTCAACAAGCACGCCGCGCTGATTCTTGAACCCAAAGCATCGACATCGTGGTTCCTTCCTCAACCAAGCGTGGCTACTGTCACAGCGTTAGGAGACCCACAATACGGCGCAACCCCATGCGTGATCTGGCTCTGATCGCCTCAGTAGCCATGACCTCTCTGGCTCTGCCTGCCCAGGCCATGAACCTCAGCGATGCCTGCGCACGGTTTGCCAGCAAACTGAATGCGGCGGTACAAGCTGGCAACACCGCCAAAGCTCATGAGATCTATCAAGTTGGTTCACAACGCATCGCCAGCAATTTCAACGGCGCCACCTGCCCCAACGTCCAGCCGCCTGCCTCCAGCCAATGATTGGCCGATGTCAATCGCAGGTGATGGATACACCCTGCAGGCGCAGCATTCCTGCTGTCTACGTTCAATGCATGAAAAAGCCCCAGCTGAGCGGAGGCGAATGGATTTGAATAACAGCGGTTGATCAAAGGTTGACTTCTGTGTAGTCGAAAGAATCAACACGGCGTGGGCCGAACCTTTGTGCTTCTTGATGGCGCACACGGGGGACACGCTTGAATCCCCTGGCAACCCAGCGGACGAGGCGGCCAAGAAAGCCTGCGGAGACCTGTTCAAGTTCGTGATCGCTGAGGGGATGAATGTTGGTGGTGGTCATGATGTTGAGGGTGTGGATGTGAGGTGGTGTTCCTTGGTGGAACGTCAACACAGCATCTCTGCGATCCATGGCCATCTCAAGCGTCAGTTGTCAGGTTATGCAGCTTTACACCTGAAAGCCACGTCCAGCAGAACGGTCAGGAGGTTAAAGATGATTCAGCCGGCTTGTCGGTGTAGTCCCAGCACATTGTTCCGCCGCTGACAGGGCAGTAGAAGGGGAGGGACATGATAGGCATAAACTCCAACGGGCGCGAGCCAAGAAACGGACTGCCGAGTAAAAAGCTTAGGCTAGAATCCTTGCAAGAAATACTACACTGATGCGAAAGCAGATTAATAGGATCAAGCAGGGGGTTCTTAACGCGGGAGTGCCGTCTTCCTTGCGGTTGATGGTGATTCTGTTCTTCGCCTTGACGCTAGCTGTCATCCTTGGCGGCATTGCGGAGCGCGGCAGACACAGTTACATCAGCAATCCCAACGAACAGGTGATCCCTGCCTCCGAATTCTTCAAGGTCTTTCCAGAGAAAAAAAAGACCGCTGCCGAGGTTGACCTCGGACTTTACGTTGATAGCATATATGATCTTGATCTGAGCAAGCTCACCTTCAAGGCCCGCGGCTGGCTTTGGTACAATTGGAGCAAGTCCCCTATGATTGAAGGCAAGGTTGACCCCGGCCAGATGGGCCGCTTTGACCTAAACTTTCTGGATGAAAGTGATGTCAATCAGGAGATCTCATCTCAGCAGCCGGTGCCAGACATTGGAGCCACAGGAGTAGCCAGCTATTGGAACGAAACATCGTTTGATGCCAAGCTTTCTGCTCCCTCAATCAATCTTCGCAATTACCCCTTCGATCGTCAGCAGCTCAGCATTCTAGTCACCAACCCCGTGCATGAAACAGGGGAGCTTGTGTACTCGATAAGACAGTTTCGATTACCGGCTAGGGTCTTCAATATTTCCGGCTATAAGCTCGATGGCATCAGCTACGCCGATGAGATCAGGGTCTACACCAGCAACTTTGCAGACTCAGCAGAAGTCTCCTGGCGAGACGACAGCGCCACAACCCAGAGCCAGGCCGCCTTCAATATCTATATCTCCAGAAATCCGCTCACATCTCTGCTGGAGTACGTAATGCCACTGGCAATTGTTACTTTCCTGGCTGTTTCGGTTGTGCGGCTAGGCGCAAGCTTCCTAGATGTCAAGCTCACCGCTCCACCGGCAGCAATACTCTCTTTAATCTTTCTTCAGAACACCTTTCAACAGGATCTGCCTCGGACTTCCTACGCGACCTGCATGGATCTAATGTTCCTAATCGGATATCTCGTTTGCCTGTTGTCTTTTGCCGATGGCCTCCTCTCCTGTCTACACAGCGATTCAGATCGCTATCGAGGACTCTACGGAAAGCTGGCTTGCGCTGTGTTGGCCATCTCCCCCCTGATCGTGAGGGGCTGGCTGATACTTCCTGCATGACGAACGCAACGCTTCATCAATATCAGGTACAGATATCTTTAGCAACCACGCTACGAAATAGAACAGAGCATCGAGGCCTGGGCGGCGAAAGTCTAAACTCAGCCAAAATTGTATATTGCGCGTGATTTACACCCTGCGCAAAATCGCTAACAAGCTCTGGCAATCAATATACTTTTTGCCTATAGACCTCATCGCACTAGCACTCGTATTTACAATAATTTTTCAGCTCTTGGAATAAGAGACATTATTAAATGCAACGACAATCCTCTCCACAAATGCCAGCGGCCAATTGCTTAATAATGAATTTTGGCAAAAGATATTTTGCTGCTCGCCATCTAGAACTATAGGGAAGCAACTGGGAAGGGTCAACTGGGCTATACCTTGCCATCCCCATCTATTTGGTATAAAAATCAATAAGATTTCATTTATTGACGACGAGCACAAGCTTCTGCCTCTGGCGCAGCACTTATCGAGTGGAATGAGCAATCAGTACAAGACTATGAAGGCGTTCAAAACCCACTAGAGAGGTCTGCAAAAGCGATCTAATGTCAGCCGTAATTTTAACTTTGTGAACGAAGAAGAGAAGATGCTTGAATCACTACGGAGAAGGTCGTACATCGAAAAATGGTAACAAAAATTACCGAGAATAATATGCATTTAAGGGAATTTTTAAGATTATACATAATTTCAGAAGATTCCCTTTTGACGTGGCCACGCCGAATATTAAGTTCACAACTCCCATAGAAGCGCCCGATATCCGACTTGAGTCGGATTTTTATTACACTGATAACGATGCTCCAGAATGGCGCATCAATTCGTATTTCTACAACAAGCAAGTATGCAATTATCCAAAACAGTGGGAGCTAGACAAAAACCTATATCAGCCGCAGTGGGTATGTGCTAGTGACATTTTTGAAACCACATCCGAAAGTGAAGCTGTACTCACTAAATTTGTTAACGCCAAAAAGCTTGACTCGGCTGAGGTCAATGGCCTTTTTATCGCTCAATCCAGCAATAATTTTTAGCTCACAGTTCAGGCGCGCTAAAGGCCCCGGCTTCTTTCGCTACATTGCTCCAATAGCATTTGTGTTATTAGTCGCTGCAATATTTGATCAGCTTGGAGACGATGCTTAGGAGGCAAAAATTGCAATTCCTCCTAAAATCATGCTAACATTAATATTTATGCATAGCTCATTTCGATCCGAAATTCCTCAAATCTCTTATATAGCATTCATGAATAGATTACATTTTCTAGCATATGCAGGGTCAATTTTATTACTTCTCAGCACGGTATTTTCTAGAAATATCAAAGAAGGGTAAATTGACAGCTGAGTCAGCAGTCACCCAAATAATTGACGATAGCTTAATAAGTAAATCGAAAATTATAGCTATTATCCGTGGTTCGTTTTTGTTTGCAGTCACGATATCTCCAGTGATCGCCTTTTATCTGTAATAAGATTGGACTAGACATGCTCAACAGGCCATTTAATTTTGCTTGCGTTGATCCCATCGCGCAAGGCATCAATTACTAGCTACTAAATTCATAGTCGTACGCATGCATTTGAATTAGCCTAGTTACAAATGGCTTTTGCCCGAATCAACAACGGATAATATCTAACACGGCACTGTCTTGCGAAGGAGATCCCCGGCGGTTCGACTGGAAACGCTAAGTCACGTGCAGCGAGCTGTGATTCCTTGCAGGTGAGCATTTCCGCTGGTGCTTCTCCTCACCGAGGCGATAGGAGAGAAGTCGCTAGCTGCCACTGCGGCGACCCAGACCGCACCGATCACTAGCGAATCGCGGATTCAGCGCTGCAGCGTGGCGAGCCCAGCGCCCAACAAAGCAAGAGCTGAATTACAATAGGGGACATGATATGGTTGCATAGACCTAAGATTGAATAAACAGTGATTGAATTTCTAACACCCACTCACATAGATATATTAAATGCCCTCAACCAAGCCGGAGTAGCAGTAGTAATCGATAATCACGAGATCTGCAAAAGCCAAGAGTTTGACGGGCACTTCATAACAAAAAAGGACCCGAAAAATAACTACAACAAATCAGTCCTTCTGATTTGTCTTAAAACAATTCAGAAGAATTACCAGGACTGGAAGGAAGAGCTAAATAGGACAATCGCGCACGAAGCTGTTCATGCAGCACAGGCATGCAGATCAGGCGACGGATACATAAGAAAACTTGGCTTTAAGCAAGGAATCGAAGAGGAGGCTTTTGCAATCCAAGACAACCCCAACGAGGTATTAAGAATAGTCATTAAATATTGCCTTTGAAGCAATAAGCAAAAAGAATGTAGCGCGTCGTCAAAGGAAGTGGTGCAGCTCGGGAGTGGGGTTGTCCTGTTTTCGTGGACAGCCAGAAGCAAAGCCGTTTTTTAGCGGCTTGGCGACCTGGTTAAGGACTTGAAGCTGAACTGCGAAGACCTCAGAGTGGCTTTTCCAGCAGTTAGCCGATGAGACGGACAGGCTGCGGCCTTCAAGCTCAGCACGGTCGTGAAGCCGCTGATAGGGCTGCCAAGACTGCGTTGCTCTTGCTCGTTGCGGTCAGCAGCGCATCTGCAGCACGAGTGGTTCAAGCAGAGCCGCAAGGAATCATTTGTCCACGATTGGTCAACAGACAAAGTAGTGAGCTCGAGCCACAAGCCGAAACCCCTTGACCTGACTACTAAAAAGGGGCCTTCCAGCCCCCGCGAGTCATTTGGGTGATAAGGCTGACTTCACCCCATCTCCCTTAAGAGTGTCAGGCGGCCACAGGGGCGGTCTGACGGGAGAAACGAACGATGTTGTTCGCTGTT
>Ga0194124_10006411_pt1 | contig 10501 bp, 12 predicted proteins | sample TA2KigCas0mmetaG_FD_148605 | JGI IMG/M metagenome (GOLD analysis project Ga0194124, IMG submission 148605) | Freshwater microbial communities from Lake Tanganyika, Tanzania - TA2015031 Kigoma Deep Cast 0m | ecosystem: Environmental > Aquatic > Freshwater > Lake | place: Tanzania: Lake...
CGCTCTTCCTCAGCCCCAGCAGCGAGGGGCAGCGCCAGAGCGACTGCGAGGGCCGCCCGGAGGGCCCGCAGTGGCAGATGACGACCCATGGACTCAGCGCTGGCGGTTTGCTTGCCAGCATGGGCTGGCATGGCCCCTGGCGTCATCTATCTCGACCACCACGCCACCACCCCCTGCGCGGGGGCGGTGGTGGAAGCGATGGCGCCCTGGTGGAGTGATCACTGCGGCAACCCGTCGAGCCGATCGCATCGACCGGGCGTGGAGGCCGCCGCGGCTGTGGAACTGGCTCGCTCCCAGATCGCCACCGCCCTTGGGGTGCAAGCCAGCGCCGTGGTGTTCACCAGCGGGGCCACCGAAGCGAACAACCTGGCGATTAAGGGTCTGGCGGAAGCGGAACTGCGCTCGGGCGGGCCGCGCCGAAAGCTGGTGTGCCTGAGCACGGAACATCGGGCCGTGCTCGATCCGCTGCGTTATCTGGCGGGCCATGGCTTTGAGCTGATCACCCTCCAACCCAGGCGGGATGGGCTGGTGGATCTGGAGCTGTTGGAGGGGGCCCTCGATGAGAGCACCCTTCTGTTGAGCGTGATGGCGGCCAACAACGAAATCGGCGTGCTTCAGCCCCTCGCTTCCATCGCCGAGCTCTGCCAGAAGCGAGGCATCCGCCTCCATTGCGATGGCGCCCAGGCCGTGGGCCACATCCCTTTGCTCCCGGGCGCGCTCGGCCTTGATCTGCTCAGCTTCAGCGGGCACAAGGTCTACGGCCCCAAGGGTATCGGTGCCCTGGTGGTGGATCCCGCCGTGACGCTGATGCCGCAGCTCCATGGAGGCAGCCAGGAGGGGGGATTACGGGCGGGGACCCTGCCGGTGCCGTTGATCGTGGGTCTGGCCAAGGCCCTGGAGCTGGCCCTGGCTGACCAGGTGGAGCGCAGTCAACGCCTGGGAGACCTGCGGGATGCCCTCTGGCACCAGTGCGAACAACTCGGAGGGGTGGAACGCAACGGCGCCGCCTCCCCACGCCTGGCCCACAACCTCAATGTCACGGTGCAAGGCGTTGATGGCGCTGCACTCCACCGGGCCCTGCGGCGCGAGTTGGCAGTGAGCAGCGGCTCCGCCTGCTCCAGCGGAGAGCCTTCCCACGTGCTGCAGGCTCTGGGGCGCAGCCGGCAGGAGGCGGCGGCCTCCATCCGCTTTGGCCTGGGGCGCGGCACCAGCAGCGCCGACATCAGCCAGGCCGGCGCACTGCTCAGACACTGCGTGGAGACCCTGCGGCGGCCCTGAGCGAACGGTTTTCACAAAAGATGGGCAGTGGATGCTGCCATCGCTACCTTCCGGCCAAACCACCGATTTCCAATGGGATTGCCGACCCCAGGCACCAACAAGCTGTCTGTTTTGAGAGCCATTGAGGATGGCTGGCAGGCCTTCTGCCGTGCCCCCTGGCCCTTTGTGTTGTTCCAGGTGCTGGCCCTGTTGATCATGGCCCCGTTCATCGGCCTGATCAGCCATGCCGTCTTGCACCTGGCGCTGGGTGCTCCTGCTCTGATCCACCCCATCGCCGAGAAGATCGGCCTGGTGGTGGGCCTGGTGGGCTACGTCGTGGTGGCCCTCTGGACGGCCGTTGGCCTAACCCGAGGCGCCTGGACGAGCCTCGAGGGCCACAAGCCCAGCTTCAGCAGCTTCACCCGCTGGGACAGCCAGGCCAGCGGCCGCCTGTTCGGCTCCAGCATCCTGCTGGTGATCGTGCTGGTGGTGGTGGGCGCAATCGCCTGGGGCATCGGTTTCGGGCTGGGCAAGCTCAACGCCGCCCTGTTCTTCATTCCCCTGGTCGCCTTCGCGATCTTCAAGATCTGGCTGGTGGTGACGCAGCAGTTCCTGGTGCCGATGTCTCTGTTCGGCGTGAAGCGCCCCGTTGAGACCCTGCAAGCCGGAATTGCTGGCGTGAACCCCAGCTGGTGGACCGTGCTCTGGTTCGTGATCGTGGAGAGCCTCGTCGCCGGCGTGGCCTACCTCTTCAACGCCGGTGGTCTGCTGGTGCTAGCCCCGGTTCTGGTCTGCATCAGCACCGCGGCCTACCGCCAGCTGTTTGGCAGCCAGGACCATACCGGCATCATGAGCCACTAATCAGCGCCGGCGCGCAACGCGCCATTTGGCTGAACGGCTGCGAGGGTTGGAGCTCTGCTCCTCCTCCGCAGCCGTTTCTGGTTTGCGGGTGACCCGCTGCAGGCGGGGATCGCTGCTGAAGGCTGTTTTGACGCGGCGATCCTCCAGGGAGTGGAAGCTGATCACCCCGAACAGCCCGTCAGGCTGCAACCAATCAGGGGCCTGATCCAAGAGGCGATCGAGCACACCCAGCTCATCGTTGACAGCGATGCGCAGGGCCTGAAAGGTGCGTGTGGCGGGATGGATGCGACCGCGCCGGGCCTTGGGGGGATAACAACCGGCCACGAGATAGGCCAAGGCATCGGTGCCGCGGAAAGGTCCCTGCTCTTCAAGGTGCTGCTTGATCTTGCGGGCGATGCGCCTGGAGAGACGCTCCTCCCCGTAGGCGTAGATCAAGTCAGCAAGCTCGACCTCATCGAGGCGCTCAATCAGAGCAGCGGCGGTCTCCCCAGCCGCCGGATTCATGCGCATGTCCAGCGGGCCATCGAGACGAAAGCTGAAGCCCCGCTCCGCCACATCCAGTTGCGGACTGCTCACCCCCAGATCCGCCAGCACCGCCAGCGCAGGCTCCCCTGGCTGGTAGGCCGCAAAGTTGGTGTCCACAATCTGAACCCGGTCGCCATAGGGCTCCAAACGCTCAGCCGCAGCGCTGCGGGCGGTGGGGTCTTGATCCAGACCCACCAGGCGTAGGCGCGGATGGGCCTCGAGCAGCAAGGCGCTGTGGCCGCCTCCCCCGAGGGTGCAATCAATCAGAACGCCACCCCCCTGGCGATCCAATGCATCCGCAAGCGGGGCAAAGCTGGCCAGCACCTGCTGGGCCAGCACCGGCACATGGTCAAAAGCCTGAGCCAGCGGAGACCAAAGCAACGGGCCCTTCCTTCCTAAGATCCCGCCAGCGAGCCCTATCCCTCGGCCCCATGACGCAGCTGGAAACGCGCACGGAGCCGATGGTGGTGAACTTCGGGCCCCACCACCCCTCGATGCACGGGGTGTTGCGGCTTGTGGTGACCCTCGACGGAGAGGACGTGGTGGATTGCGAGCCGGTGATCGGCTACCTCCACCGCGGCATGGAGAAGATTGCTGAGAACCGCACGAACGTGATGTTCGTGCCCTACGTGAGCCGCATGGACTATGCGGCCGGCATGTTCTACGAGGCGATCGTGGTCAATGCCCCGGAGCGCCTCGCTGATGTGCCGGTGCCCAAGCGCGCCAGCTACATCCGCGTGCTGATGCTGGAGCTCAACCGCATCGCCAACCACCTGCTCTGGCTTGGCCCCTTCCTGGCGGACGTGGGCGCCCAGACGCCGTTCTTCTACATCTTCCGCGAGCGGGAGATGATCTACGACCTCTGGGAGGCGGCCACCGGCCAGCGCCTGATCAACAACAACTACTTCCGCATCGGCGGCGTTGCTGCGGATCTGCCCTACGGCTGGCTGGAGAAGTGCCTCGACTTTTGCGATTGGTTCGGCCCCAAGATCGATGAATACGAAAAGCTGATCACCAACAACCCGATCTTCCGTAAGCGGATTGAGGGGCTTGGTGTGATCACGCGTGAGCAGGCGATCAACTGGAGCCTGTCTGGGCCGATGCTGCGGGCTTCAGGGGTGCCCTGGGATCTGCGCAAGGTGGATCACTACGAGTGCTACGACGACTTCGACTGGGATGTGGCCTCAGAGAAGGAAGGCGATTGCTACGCCCGCTACCGGGTGCGGATCGAGGAGATGCGGCAGTCGCTGAAGATCCTGCGCCAGGCCTGCCAGATGATTCCCGGAGGCCCCACGGAAAACCTGGAAGCGCGGCGCATGGCCGAAGGCAAAACCAGCGAATTCAACGGCTTCGACTATCAGATCGTGGCCAAGAAGGTGGCTCCAACGTTCAAAATTCCCAACGGAGAGCTCTACACCCGACTGGAATCCGGCAAAGGTGAAATCGGGGTGTTCATCCAAGGCAACAACGATGTGACCCCCTGGCGCTTCAAGATCCGAGCGGCTGACTTCACCAACCTGCAGATCCTGCCCCACATCCTCAAGGGGGCCAAGGTGGCCGACATCATGGCGATCCTGGGCTCGATCGACGTGATCATGGGCTCGGTTGACCGCTAATCGGTTTCTTCAACGGATCCAACAGGCGGGCTATCTCCTGCCAGCGGGAGTCACGGCCACGCTCTGGCTTAAGGGCATACACCCAGGCCTACCCGGCTGGACCTGTCCGGTGCGCGCCCTCACGGGCGTTCCGTGCCCGACCTGCTTTCTGAGCCGTGCCACCAGCGCGGCCCTCACGGGTGATCTGAGCGGATCGGTGCAATGGCATGCCTTTGGACCGATCGCCGCTGCAACGCTGCTGGGCTGGTCGGTGCTCTCGCTACGAGAACGGCGTCTCTTGCCCCGGCCCCTCCGCAATTCAACCCTCTGGCTGCTGGCCTCCGCCGCACTGCTGACCTACTGGCTGTTGCGTCTGGGCCTGACCTACGGGCTCGGCCTGAGAGAGTTCCCGGGGTTCCCGATCAGCCCATGAATCCCAACAGCTGGCTGCTGCTGTGCCGCACGGTGCGCTTCGGAGAAACCGATGCCGCTGGGGTGATGCATTTTCAGCAGCTGCTGCGCTGGTGCCATGAGGCCTATGAAGAAAGCCTCGAGCGCTTTGGGCTACCCGCGAGCGAGATCTTCCCAACCCCCGACTCCACGCCCGAGGTGGCGCTGCCGATCGTGCATTGCAGCGCTGACTTTCGCCGCCCCCTGGTGTGCGGCGCACCCTTAAGCATCGCCCTGAGCCCTCAGCGGATCGACCCCAGCTGCTTTGAGGTGCGTTACACCTTCCAAAGCAACGAGCTGGAGGTCGCCACGGGACTTACGCGCCACCTCGCCATACGCACTGACGGTCGCCAGCGCTGCGAACTGCCCGGGGGTATCAACCGTTGGCTGGAGGCCTCGACCCTTCAGGCGGGGATTCAGCCCCTTTCGTAAGCACACTCAAACTCCAGAACAGGGCTGCCAGCTGCAACGGCAGCAGGCTGGCGGCCATGGCGAAAGGATGCACTCCATCGCCAGGAATGGATCCAAACAGGGTGACGCTCACGCAGGCCGCCAGGGGCAACAGCAGCGTGTGCGCGGATCTCAAAACCACTGCTTCTCGGCCTGCATGTAAGTGGCCTCAAATTCAGCCGGTGTTTTGGTGAGATAAATGATTCCCTCGATCACACCAATCACGCCCATCACAAATCCAGCCAAACCGCAGGTCAAAACGGTGGCCAGCAACATGATCAGGCCGGCTGTGTTGTAACCGAGCACGAATTTGTGAATGCCGAGATAACCCAGAAAGATCGCAAGCAACCCCACGGCGAGTTTCTTGTTGCTCGCCTCAGTGAGGTTGGCATCGGTCATGGGTGCAGCATTCGCCTCAGATCGCTTCTAGCAGCGATAACCATTGGTGCCAATGCTGGCGCTCCCACTTGCCCATGGCATTGCGCTGCAGGGCGGGGCACTCCAGCCAGCGCCGAGGCCTCTGGGCGGGAGGCAGCTGCTGAGCAAGATGCTGGAGCTGCGGCTCAAGTGCCGAAAAGGGCGCCCCATCCAGGGGACGCACCAACGCCGCCAAGCGTTCTCCCCAAAGGGGATCGGGTTCAGGCAGCAGCAGCAGCTCCTCCACGGGCAAGCCTTGGCTTTCGCAGAGCAGCAACACCTGGGCCTCCACCTGATCTGGGAACACCGTTTCCCCACCGCTGTGGATCGCCCCATCCAGGCGGCCCAACACCTGCAGACCATCCCGCGTGAGCTCGGCGCGATCTCCACTGCTCCACCAGCCCTGATCCAAGGGCAACGGTTGCCAGCGGTCCACCTGGAAGCGGGCTAGGGCCAGGCTCGCGCTGCGCACCTTCAGGCCTGAGGTCGAAGGATCAAGGCGCAGTTCGGCATGGGGCAGGGGATGCCCGCAGCCCGCCACACCGCACAAAAACTGATCCGGTGGCAGGGCCGTGACCATGGCCGCGGTCTCGGTGCTGCCGTAACAGGGCGCCAGGCGGATTCCCCATTCCCTGCAGCGCTGCGCCTGGGAGTCGTTCAACGCGGCCCCGCCAACCCACACCAATGCAAAACCCTGCAACCAGCGCACGCCTTCGGGATGCCCCAGCAGGCGCTCCAACTGGGTGGGCACCACCGACAACAGGGCCGCTCGATCAGCCGCAACTGGCTCCTGCTGCGCCAGACGAACCGGATCGCGCATGCGCTCAGGAGACAGACAACGGAGCGCCGCACCCCATTGCCGGGCCCGAACCCAGGGCATCACCCCACTGATGTGATGCAACGGCAGCGGATCGAAGAGCTCGCACTGGCTTGGATCAAGGCCGATGGCCTCCAACCATTGAGCCGTGGCCTCGGCCGCCAGCCTCAACTGGGCCAGGGGCTGCAGGCACCACTGCCGGCCTCCACGGCTGCCTCCACTCCCGAGCACTAGAGCTGGGCCCTGCAGATCCAGCGGCAGGTCCGCCTCCAGCACCGGCCGCAGCGCGGCCCTCTCCTGGGGTGTGATCACGGCCACCACCGCTCCAGCGGCCAGGGCGTGCTCCAGCGCCTCCAGCACGGTGGAGCGCTCACCCTGATCGCTGAGCACCTGCAGCGTCATCCCCGAGCCGCCTCCCACACCTGCTCAGGATCGCTGCTGAACAGAGGACCCTGCGGACTCCAACCCGGAGCCAGGCCCGGTGCGGTGGGTGTTGGTCCCTGGGCCTGCAAGCCGGCCAGGTGATGCAGGAAGCGCAAGCCGATGCCGGTTTCAAAGGCTGTGCTCAGCATCAAGCGGGGCTCCCCGGCCTGCAGGCGCCGCAGCAGGGGCCGGGGATCCGCCGCCGCCGCCGGACGATGCACCTGCCAGCCGGGCCAGTCCTTCAGATCAGCGGCAGGGACGGCGCGCAGCGATTCATCCAGGGCGACCGGTAGCCGCTGGGCGAGAGCAAGCAGCCCGGCGTGATCCTCCGGAGGCAGCGGTTGCTCCAACCACTCCAGCCTCGGCTCCCCCTGCAGTTGATCGGCCCAGAGGGCTGCGGTCTGGCGGTCCCAGGCGCCATTGGCATCGAGGCGGAGCCGGGTATGGGCCGGCAGCAGCTGAAGCAACTGACGCAGCAGATCGCGCTCCTGTGCATCGGGCTCAACACCCACCTTCCACTTCACCGTGCCCAAGGCCTCCGGCCGGTGCTCCCGCACCCGATCCAAGGCCGCCATGCCCGCCGGCAGCAGCTCCGCCGAGGCGGGGGCAGGCAACCAACCCGAAGCCCCAAGACCATCCAGTTCCGCCAGGGCCAGCCCCAGCCCAAAGCCGAGGGCCGCGGGCAGCTGCTCCAACTGGCGTTCCCACTGCTCCGCAGGTTGGGCACGGGGCAAGGCTTCCATCAACGCAGCCAGCGGCCGATCGTCCAGGCCGGGGGTGCGCCAGCTGGCGAGCAGGTCGAGCACTTCACCCCAGCCCACCCGTCCATCAGCAGCCACCAGGCGGAGCAGCCAGCCGCGGCGCTCGAACCAACGCCCCTGGGCATTCACCAGGGCACTGGGCAGCGCAAAGCGATAGGGCCGCCACTCCAGCTGCATCAGCCCAGCAGCGGCCCCAGGGCCAGACCCAGCGCTAGACCCAGGCCATTGAGGGCCTGAAAACGCAGCGCCAAAAACTTGCTGCCGATGATCCGCTCAGGCTCGCGGTGATGCTCCCGGAGCAGGCGAATCAGCGCCTGGGCCGCCGGCAATCCAGCCACCCCCAGCAGAGCGGTGAGGGGCCAGTGCCCCACCAACACCGGGGCCCACTCCAAGGCGAGACAACCCGCCACGAACCAGGGCACCAGGGCGGCCGCACGCCCCGTTCCCAGGCGCACCACCGGTGAGCGCTTGCCGTGGCTGGCGTCTTCTTCGACCTGGTGGAAGTGGGAGCAAAACAGCACCAAGGTGGTGGCCAGCGCAGGGCCACTGCCCAGTTCCAAGGCCGCCCGCCAGGGCACAAGGGCCTCCCCCGCCGGCGCCAACGCCATCAGCGCAGCGGCCGTGGCGAAGGGGCCAAAGGCCAGCCAGCAGAGGGGCTCCCCCAACCCCCGGTAGCCCAGGCGAAAGGGCGGGCCCTGATACACGTAACCGATCCCGCAGCAGGCCAACACCAGAGCCAGCACCAGCGGGCTACTACGCAAGGCCACCAGCGCCATCAGCGCCAGGCCCGCCAGCAGCGCTCCATTGGCGATCACCGCCACCCGATCGCGGCGTCCCGTGAGGTTCACCACGGAATGGGGTTTCCCCGTGGCATCCACGCCGGTTTCGGCGTCAAAGACATCGTTGGCCAGGTTTTCCCAAGCCAGCAGCAACACCGCCGCCAGCAGGAAGAGCAGCAACTGCTCCAACCTCACCCCCTGGCCCTGCTGCAGACGCCAGCCGGCCGCCAGCAGCACCGGCATCACCGCCACCGAATACATCGGCCACTTGATCGCCGCCTTCCACAGCCGCCGGCGTTCCGCCGCGGTGGCATGAAGGCTTGCGACGACCTGGGGCTCGGAAGCGGACGGAGCCAACTGGGGGTGCGGGAAGGCCCATACATTTGAGCAGCCGCATCGGCCCGTCTCGGTTGCAGGCTCCACCCAGCGTCACAACCAGCTTCAGCGAATTGCTGTCGGCGGCCGCCGAAGGAGAGCGCCTGCTCGATGGAGAGGGCGTGCTCAGCCTGGCCATGGCCATCCCGGGGCGGGACCCCATGGCCCTGCTCAGTCAGCTGGAGGAGGGCGATCGCTTCCGCTTCCTCTGGGATAGCGCTCCAGGGCTCTGCCTGGCCGCCAGTGGACGCTGCAACAGCCTCGAACTGAGTGGGCCCAGGCGTTTTGAACTCGCCCAGCGCTTCAGTGCCGTGAGCCTGGGCCGCCTCGCCGCACCCCAGCCCTGCCCGCCGCTGGCCAGGCCGCGGGTGCTTCTGGCCTTCTCGTTCTTTGACAGTCCCCTGCAGGAGGGCGAGGGCGTGCCCGGCGTGCAGGCGGTGCTGCCCCGCTGGCAACTGAGCCGCCAGGGGCGTCATTGCTGGCTGCGGCTGCAGCGCACCCTGGGGGGCGAGATCAGTGCGCGATCGATCGCCGAAGAGCTGTGGGAGCAGGCCCAGCGGCTGGGAGCCCTGCCCTCAGACCCCAATGCCGATCAGGGCCATGCGCCGGGTCCGGCGATCGCCGGCCGCTCCGCCTGGCAGGAGGGCTATCGCTCGGTGGTGCAGCGCGGGGTAGAGCTGATTGAGCAAGACCGCCTGCGCAAGCTGGTGCTGGCGGTACGCCAACAGCTCCTGCTGGAGCGCCCGCTCGACCCCCTGCAACTGCTGGCGCAGCTGCGCCAGCGCCAACCCGGCAGCTGCCGTTTCCTGTGGCAGCAAGCCGATGGCCCCGCCCTGCTCGGGGCCTCCCCGGAACGGCTGCTCACGGTGCGCCAAGGCCAACTGCGCAGCGATGCCCTGGCCGGCACAGCTCCGATCGGTCCCCAGGCCGAGCAGCTGACGCGCTCCGACAAGGATCTCCGCGAGCACGAACTGGTGGTGGAAGCGATCACCGAAGTGCTGCAGCAGGCGGGATTGGTGACGCGACGCCCACGCCATCCGCGCCTGGCCCGCCACGGCCAACTGGTGCATCTGCACACCCCCATCAGCGCCGCCCTGGCGGATCAACAACCCCTGGCCCTGGCGGCGGCGCTGCATCCCACTCCAGCGGTGGCGGGCCTACCGAGGCGTGAAGCGATGGCCGCCCTGCGCAGCCTCGAGCCCTTTGAGCGGGGTTACTACGCGGCGCCCATTGGCTGGATCGACAGCGAAGGGGACACCGAGCTGCGGGTGGCGATCCGCAGCGGCACCCTGCACGGGCAGCGGCTCGAGCTCACCGCCGGCGCCGGACTGGTGCGGGGCTCGGATGTGGAACGGGAGCTGGCGGAGGTGGCCCTCAAGTTGGGGGTGCTGCAACAGCAGCTGGACATCACCCACGCCCGAGCGCTTTAGGCGTCAGCCAGCAGCCTCTCCATCGTCTGATCCGCCAGCGGGATGCCCCCGAGGCGTTCCACCTCACGCACGCCGGTGGGGCTGGTCACATTGATCTCACTGAGGCGGCCATCGATCACATCGATGCCCACGAAGAACAAACCTTCGGCTTGTAAGGCCGGAGCCAGCTCGGCACAGATCCGGCGTTCCTGGTCACTGAGCTCACAGGCTTCCGGCTCACCCCCCACCGCCAGATTGCTGCGGAATTCACCCGGGGCCGGTTTGCGATTCACAGCGCCCAGGGGCTCACCGTTCACCAGCAGGATGCGCTTGTCGCCGGCCGTCACCGCCGGCAGAAACGCCTGCACCATCACCGGCAGGG
>Ga0194124_10006425_pt1 | contig 10478 bp, 7 predicted proteins | sample TA2KigCas0mmetaG_FD_148605 | JGI IMG/M metagenome (GOLD analysis project Ga0194124, IMG submission 148605) | Freshwater microbial communities from Lake Tanganyika, Tanzania - TA2015031 Kigoma Deep Cast 0m | ecosystem: Environmental > Aquatic > Freshwater > Lake | place: Tanzania: Lake Tanganyika...
CCCTCCCCAGCAGCGACGACAGCGAGCACGCCAACCACACACCCGTCTACACATTCGGAGCACGCCAAGCATTTAAACCGAGTTTTTATTCGTCGTCCTGGGGTAAAGAATACCTGAATACCAAAATCGTGCAGGAGTTTACGCGCGTCGACTGCGATAATAGTAACACCGTTGGAATGATTTCTGGAACGGATGGAACGACGCAATATATTCGGTTTGATGACGCGATGGATTCGACAACCATGGGCGCCGGGTGTTACTCGAATATCTTTGTTTCACCGTATTATGGAAGGGACGGAACACCCATCACCGCATTTACCGGATGGTGTAAAAATGTCGACCGTGTTACGTGTTGCGTATTCATATATAATCTACTACAGTTCATATATCAATTAATGATGTATTCTAGTATTATTACGGAGTGCCGCGAGATTATCGCGAATGCTACGGCAATTCAACTGTGGTTATGCTAACCGGTGCGCGCGAGCGAGCCGAATACGACACTTTACCTAGAACACCAAAGACTTATACTTATGGAAGAAATACGCTGAAAGCGCGAACAGTGTTCCACCCCAGGTAGTATCAATAAGGGCTGTAGTCGGACTCCAGTTTTTCAATATCGCTAGCGTGGTGGTCTCATACACACCGTAGACAAGAATACCGAGGAAGAACGCGGTCTTCATTCCGTCACGGAGACGCATGGTTTGGATGGAGGATGCTGCCGAGGTTGCGTTGGGCACGATAATGTGGCGAAGCACGAAGTAATACAACCCGATGACGATGAGAAGGTAACATACTGCTGCGCTGGGTATATTCACTTTCAAGGCGGACCCCTGGACGAGCATCACCTGACGCGAGAAGAGATCCTTGGAGAGGTATAAAAATACCGCGTCTAGCGCCAATACGATGACGGCCAATACGATTAAATCTGCAATACACATATCTAATACATCAATCGAAAATAAAATGGAATGAACGCACCGGTTACGTCCGGCGAAGGGGAATGGAATGGACGCGCCGGTTACGTCCGGCGCAGGAAATAATCCGCCAGGAATGTTTTGTCAAGATATTCATCTAAATACAGATAGGAAGGAACTGTCGTCGCAGTCGCAGTCGTAGTCGCAGTGCCCGACCCAGACGGGGGTTTATCTAGAATCATGAATTTCATTCTAGCCTATATATAACTATGATACGAAAAACGATACGCGCACGTGGACGCGGAAGTCGAAGTCGGCGCACGACTAAAAAATCAAAACAAATCACGGAAGATAATTCTTCTCCTGAAGAACATCGGGGTTACTCTAGAATGATGTTTGACGGAAACACACTTGTCACGGAATCAAAGACAGATAACGAACCGGTGAAGCGGCATAAATATACGTTGAAACAACTTCGTCGAGAGATTCCATTAGGTGAAGAACTCATCGTGAAATATTTAGATGGACGAATCCCGAAAGGACTATCTCGTCCAATTCCGGAACAGGTTACGTTTCATTCGGCATTACCGAGTCCAAGCGATTTAGGGTTGTTGCCTCCGCGACGTGGGCGTAGTCGGAAATCACGGATGGACCGCGACCATGGCGACAACCGAGATAATATGCGAATCGTCGTTCATGAAATGAATGACCGCGAACGCGAACGCCCCCGGCATCTATTCGATTTGCCATAGCGCCGCACCCCCGCCCCCGCGCGAAAACCCCGGGTTTTTATTTTTGATGGTTATTATATATCACGACATAGGTTCTCATATATATAATAATGTCGAACAACAACAACAATACAAATAACAATTGGAAACGTGTCGGTGGTTTCTCTCGAACGGGAACCCAAAATTTCGTCAGAACAAATGACGCAACGATGGGCGGAACCACATTCAGTTCAACCGATGTTTCGTATAATACCGGGAATTCTACGGTTCGTATCGGGAACAATGCGGGTGTCATCTTCATCAATGGTGATATTGATATGTCGGGTGGACCGGGTGTCGCCGCACCAATCAATCGTGTGCGAAATGTCCGCGACCCCGTGGCCGACCAAGATGTCGCCACGAAATACTATGTAGATAAAACGATTCTTGCGATTCAACAACAAAATCAAGAAGTCGGACCCACAGGTCCAGTCGGGCCGCCAGGTGTCGGTTATGGTGGTCAAAACGGTTCGGATGGACCTACCGGCGCCACCGGATGCACGGGGGCGAGAGGCCCAGCGGGCGATGTTGTTGGCGTGAAAGGGCCTACCGGCGCAAATGGTGGAACTGGCGCAACTGGCGCGGTTGGTGCGCCGGGCGCAACGGGTCCACTGGGACCTGCCGGGTCGAAGGGAGACCAAGGCGCACAAGGAGTCCAAGGAATCCAGGGATCCAACGGAACGATTTTATGGCTGAACCCGGATGGAGACTCTACCATCGACCAGCTCATCACCGACTCGTATCTGCTTTCCTCCGTTCCGATTAACAGCAGTTTGCGAACGATTGGACCCGTTTCCGTGAGTGCGACATACGGTAACACGAATAAAACCATCCCTACAAACCGGTTCTGGAATACCGCGCGCAAAGTCTCCGATTTGGCCGTGATTCCGAGTGGTGTTTGGGTGCTGAATGTATACGCGAATGTTCCGTCGAACTCTGACGCGAATCAGGTATCCTTATACGCCGCGATTTTCATGATTACGGGCACACAATATCAACCATCCTCCGACAGTTTAATCATTGAAACCAAAGACGGTGGTGATGCGGGATATTATCCGCCACGCGCGCAGTATTTGCCCGACCATGTGAAATATATCGGAAAGAGCTGGACGAACACGGACAATTTATTGGATAACAGTGGTGGCGCCATCATCAATAGCACGACGCGCAAGTTGTATAAAATAGAAATGCCAGTGGAATTTGTTACACTGAATGACGCGAGCGGAAATCGCGAAAATGTATACGTTCAGTTACAGATTTATGCGAAGAACACCCAACGCGCGAATCAGACCGCGAATTTTTATTTGTATTATCAGACGGATTTAAGCAACAATGAGACGACGTATTCTTATTTACAGACGACGTTTGGTGCGGTGGGTATCCAAGGTATTCCTGGGACGACGGGGCCTGCGGGGTTACAGGGACCTGCGGGTTCAACGGGACCGGGAGGGACGGTGGGCGCAACCGGTACTGCCGGACCCACCGGACAAACGGGCGCACGAGGGCCGAATGGAACCGTTGGCCCCACCGGTCCAACGGGTCCAGCGGGGCAATCGAACGCATACGGGGTCCAATACGCAGTCCAATATCGCGTGAATGCTGCGCCGGGTGGTGCGACGGATGTGAGCGGGAGTTTCGGCGGAAGCACGAATTTTCGGTATGAATCTGGCGGGTATACGACGAACGCGTCGAATGCGAGCGCGGGGACGGTGGTTCTCAATGACCTCGCGTGTAATTCCGTCCATTCATCGTTTTATGTCGAAGACCCATCGATTACGGGAAGCGGGACGACGCGACCACGGACATTCGTAAAAGGCGGCGAAGCAGGTGGCGGATATGTCGTTCTGGGAAGCGGTAAAAATGCGATTGACGGCGGGACGACGAACTCGCCTGCGACGGCGTCGGATATTACACACGGAATTAAACTCGTCCATAATATTGACGGCAACCCACCGACCGCGTCGCTTCTTCTTCATAACAATAATAAGAACTCTGCGACGGTTGGAATGCAGTTCGACCTGACGACAGGGAATATTGTCGCCGCGCAGAATAAATTCTGTGTTGTGAATTCGAGCGGGCGTGTAGGTGTAGGCGGAATGACGCCGAGCGAAATGACTGAACTCGGACAGAGCGGACTAAATCGGGCGCTTCATGTAAGCGGGAATGTTATGGTGGGAACACACCCTGGCGCGTCCCCGACCACGACTGCGTCCTCTGCGATGATTATGCTGAATCAGGCGACCACCGCGCCGACGTCTACGACGTATCCTGGGTTGTATCACCGGAGTGTTGCGGACTCGAATACTGCGACGGTATTGGGCGGAACGACGAACGGTATTGCGAACCCGTCGTCGGGACTCGGAATTACATCGCCGAATTTCATCACATTCCAGACAGGAACCGGCGCGACTCAGAGCAGTTCGGTGGTGATTAATTCGTCGGGGGATGTGTCGGTGATTGGACGGACGAACCTGAATGGACCTGTAAGTGTGGGTCGGAATTTTTCGACGACGACATCACACCTCGGAACTCAATCCATAATTGATGTGAGTGGAACAATGCATGCGAGTAGTATTGCCACGACTTATACGGACAGACCACGTATGAAATTGATATCGAATGCGGTGACGCCTGGAAATGATATTCCCAGTCTTGCTTCGTCAAATAATACTACGAATGAAATTAGTGGTGTAAATAGTAGTGAAAATACCGGTTTCTTGCGGTTAACGGCGCAAACACCTGCGAATAGTTGTATTGATTTAATTGGTGTGAATAACAGTACAAGTGCTTCGAAATTCAATAATTCGGTGCGGATTAGCACAGGCGGTACGGAGCGGATGGTGGTGAATGGGAGCGGAAATGTCGGGATTGGGACGATGGTGCCGACAGTGCGCCTCGATGTAGTGGGTGCGGCTAAAATCACAGGAAATTTGAATATGAGTTCTATTGGTCGTATTAACAACTTAGTTAATCCCAGTTCCGCTCAAGATGCTGCTACCAAAGCCTATGTCGACAGTATCATTGGTTATAGTGGTTCCGGTTCGCTATTTCCTACGGTAGAAAGGGTTGATGAACCCACAGGTACACATTATCTTACATTTATTAGTGCTTTTGATTTGCCTAATAACGGTGGTGCCAATAGAGCATTATTGAGATGTGATGGTAGTCTCATGTATACTCCGAATACCAATAGTTTATCTATTTCAGGTCGTATTACCAACTTAGTTGACCCCAGTTCCGCTCAAGATGCTGCTACCAAAAATTACGTGGACAATTTGAATCCAAATGTTACAAGAAACGATAGTATTGATCACTGGCACGCATTGACATTTATTCCAATCAGTTCCATAAGCGGCACCAACTTGACAACCCTTCGAGGACCCTTGACTGTTTCTCGTCTTGGTGGCGACGTCGGTGGTCTATGTTATAACCCCTCTAGTCAAACACTGGTCTCACCGAAAATTTATACAAATAACTTAGAAGTTGTAGGGAATGCCAAAATCTCTGGAAGTGGTGCTAAAGAAATTGGTATTGTGAGTACAACTGACTCGAGAACGAGATATTACGTAGGTGAAGCGATACTAAATAATGATTTCTCAGTTGGTCGACACCTCAACGCCGCATTTTTATGGAATTATGCAGCAACTCGAATGGAGTTCGCAACAAGCGACATCCAACGAATGGTGATTACTGCCTCCGGCAATGTCGGCATTGGGACATCAGACCCAGGTGAAAAATTAAATGTTCGTGGAAACTTGCGTTTAGGTTCGGATACAGGTGAAAATTACATCGCATTCAGTGGAACATCTGATGACCCTGGCTATACCCATACCTACATCGGTGAAAGAGTGTATTCGGGGGGTAATTCTGAACTATTACTATTCAAAGGAAATGATGGACCAGACAGAATTAGATTAATAGCTGGTGAAATTCGGTTTGATACATTCATTCATGCCGTATCAGGAACATTTGACGAGGTTGCTAAAAGTGAATCAGTATATAACAGGATGACGATTGCTGCCTCCGGCAATGTCGGCATCGGGACGTCGTCGCCAACCGCAAAGTTACATATCGCAGGGAATGCCAAACTCACGGGAGATTTGAATATGAGTTCTAGTGGTCGTATTAACAACTTAGTTGACCCCAGTTCCGCTCAAGATGCTGCTACCAAAGCCTATGTCGACAGTATCATTGGTTATAGTGGTTCCGGTTCGCTATTTCCTACGGTAGAAAGGGTTGATCTCTCACAGCAAACACATTATCTTACATTTATTGTTTCGAGTGATACGCCTAATATTAACGGTGGTAGCAATAGAGTATTATTGAAATGTGATACTGGTCTCAGTTATTATCCGACTACCAATATGTTAGATGTTAATGGTATTGTTTATTCTAGGACTGGTATCAAACTAGGAAATAACAGTTCATCTACAATGTCAACAGATAGTGTACTTGATATCAATGATACAACTATAGCCAGAACGAGATATTTTTGCGGGAATAACACACTTACATTAGGAACGTCTACGTATGAATCATTTTTTTGGAATGAATCGAATACACAAATAGCATTTGGAACGAATAATAATAGAAGAATGACGATTAAAGCTAATGGTAATGTCGGTATTGGTACGGAAAGTCCAAACTTCAAATTAGATGTCGTTGGTGGTGGTATTCGACAAGACGGAGCTCATCGATTATACGTGGGCAACTGGTGGTTAAAAGATCAAGACAATGATGGACGCATATTCAATCTATATTCCGATAATGGGTTTGAGGCGGGTGCGTGGCTTGACATCAACAGGGCAGCAGGTGGGGTTTGGGCCGGGCGTTCTGATAGAAGATTAAAAGAAAATATAATGTATTTAACAAAATGTATTGATGTAATCAAAAAACTAAAACCCTGTAATTTTAATTTTATATTAGATGTTAGTAAAAATCTTCAATCTGGATTTATAGCACAAGAAATACAGCAAGTACTACCACACGTTGTTTCATCAACAAAACCTAATAATTCGGATATTCATTTATGCCCAGATGAAGTTTTAGGTATTGGTATGTCTATTTTAATACCGTATATAGTAGGTTCTATCCAAGATGTCGATAAACAACAACAGGCCGATAAGGCACGCATCGCGGAATTGGAAAATCACGTTTCCAATCTGGAAGCCACCGTCGCCACCCAGCAATCTCTCATCAACGACATTCTCAAGAGATTGAAGACGCTGGAAAAGGCGTGAAATCGTCGATACGAAATATTTATGAAAGACGCATAATGAATGCGAGGACGTAGAAGGGCGGCATATTTTCGTGGGCGGTGCCAGACCCTTGTGATGATATCTTGTGGTTGTGAGAAGAACTAGTTGAAGGGACTGATGCTGATATTGTAGTCGGTCCACCATTAGTACTTGAATATAAACCAATCGCCCCGAAATTATAATTAAGCATCGCCGAATTATAAAGATTAATTGACGCCGTTGCGCCTGAATGTGAATGCGAACCATCATTAGTGTTATTGTCAGACGTTGTTGAACCTCCGTGATTATGTGACGGCATCTGCGCCTCTGTCAAAGCAACCGTTTCCGCACCACCTGTTCCACCAATCGTTCGATTTGACAATCCACTTCCTTGTCCGCTACTCAACACGAATCGTCCTCTCAAATCCGGTGTCACTACACTACCATATGTCGTTCTATCGCACAACTTCCAATTACTAGGTAGTGTCACACCCGCTCCACTCCACATAATAATCCCACCGATTGGAATCGATGTGTCGACATAGGCTTTGGTAGCAGCATCTTGAGCGGAACTGGGGTCAACTAAGTCGTTAATACTACCGGTAGAATTCATATTCAAGTTTCCTGTTATTTCTCGCCACGGGGGTTCCGCCCCCCAACGACGGAGCGCGACTGGTTGCGGGTATCCCCGTCTATTTTTACCTACGGTCCTCCAACGGAGGTAGGAGCGCCTGCTGGTGCGTGCGTCGATATTTACGGCGACCCCCACCCTAGTTCAATTTGTGTATATTTCGCAACGCGCGCGAGGGCCGCGGAATATAAGAAAAAATTGTCGGCGACCCCCACCCCACACACCATCGGTAGATATTGACAGCGAACATTCTGCAGGTTACAGGGGCGCGCCCCTAGAGTTCCACCATCGTCTCTGGGCGGGTTACATGGGAGCGCCCCTGGAGTACAACCGTCGTTGGGGGGCGGAACCCCCTCCCCTCACTAAAGGCGCCACGCCTTCATATCCTTCCACAATTTCGCCCTCACCCGCGACAGTATCGTATCATCCGACAAAGCACCACCCATCATCTTATCCGCGTATTTATTGTAAAGCGTAGCAAAATCCTCTGACAAAACCAGGTCACCACCTCCCACCACCGGTGTCGTTGGTTCTTCCGCATCGCCTGCCACGTCCCCCGCCCCCCCCGGCCCCGACATCGGATACATGCCGTCACACGACATCATCGCCGGCGAACACTGCGCCGCCGCAGCAGCAGCAGCAGACATCATCTGTTGATACGACGACGCCGCCTTCTGCCTTTGTTTCGTCAATTCGCGCTGCGCCTCCCAATTTTTATCCTGCCATTTCTTAAACTCTTTAAATAGGTGTTTATGAAATGTCCGAACAAGCAACTGAAACTCGCACGTCTCCATCGCGCGCCATTTTCGCGCCTCGATTGGGTGGTCTGGGACATCTGACGCGGTAGCACCGACCGACGCTGACGCCGACACTGCCGCCGCCGCCACGACCTTAAACGGTGCGTCGTAAATATAAAATGCGCCTTGTTTGATATCCGCGAGTTTGAATGGCACGAGATGGGATTTTCCGGATTCCGCGGTATATTCGGACATGATGCGAAGAATGGCCGCGGTGATTCCGGCAACGAGGTCTTCCTGGAATACGACATTTAAATCCGTCTCATTGAGAGATAGCGCGGTCCCGGTGGATAACCATTCCGTGAAAGAGGGGCGTAATTGGACGGGGTTTTCTGCGCCGATGGCGATTGCCGACGCAATCATTTCCATGTCTTCTTCATTTAGAATGACCTCCATATTTTGGCGTTTCTGGCGACCAATCGAGGTGAAATCGAGACCGGATAATGCGCCCCCGGCGCCCGCCGCCCCTGCCGCCCCTGCCGACCCTGCCGCGCCCCCCACCGCTGTTCCAATTCGCCGCCCGACCATTTTCGCCCACTGTTTCATTACATCCAATTCATCTTTTACTTTATTATATTTCATCGCGAGTTCCTGAATGAGGATAAACATTTCACGGGGGGTCGGCATGAGCGCGTCGTCATTGGGATGTGTCGTATTCAATACACCGACGCCCCCGCCCGCGCCACCGCTACCCCCGCCACTCCCTCGCCGTATATCCGCCAATGTCCTACAAAATAGTATATGACGGTCAACCGATGTTTTATTTGGAAACTCGGCGCGACAGTTATCGCATTCATACTTCCGCGAGTCGCTACTGTGTTCGTCGTCTTGTGTCATAATCAGCGTCATTCGTTTCATTCTTCGTTATTTCTAATTTTATATTTCAATTTCCTCCCAATCCTGTATACCGCTTCGGGTGTGCTGTAGTTATTCTAAATCTTATAATCTTATTGTATTATATATCCTTATAGAAACCGAAATACTTTACACCGATGCCCCAATTATTCCCCGATTGCCCTACTTGTAAATTCATTGTACCCTTGAAAGACCGGAATATTCAGAATACGATTCCCGCGAGCGAGGTTGCTGCGCTGGCTGTAAGCACGCAACAAAAGATATGGAACACGGTGCGCGTGCCTGCGAGCGAATACACGATGAATCGTGCGGCGTTACACGTATATACCCCGGCACTTCTGAATCCAGGTGCGGGATATTATGGTGTGAATTGGAATCAGTCTAGCGACCGTGCGGTTGCGGGTATCGTGCGCGCAAATGTGCCTACCCACGCGAGTTCTACCCGACATAGTATTACCCGAATGCGCCCAGGTTCGACCTCCGCAGCAGGTTCGGGTGTGGATATCAAGCATGGGTCGTATGACCGATATTTAGCCCGTTTGAAAGGTCGTTCGGTTCTTCGCACACAAGCGCCGGCGAAGGCGGCGGCCACACCACTGGAAGGCAATAAGACGCAGAAATATGGAATTGCGTATTATACGAAATGCTACTGTTAGATTGTTTGTGAAATACGTTTCGCCCGATGAACCGGGCTCCACTTTATTTCACAAACCCTGTGCTATATCGACGTCGTATTATGGTGAACCAGGCGAAACGTATTTCACAAACCCTGTGCTACATCGATGTCATCTGATAGTGGATGTAGGGCACCACTTTATTTCACAAATGTAATAAAATTGAACCTGAATAAGGTATCGAAGATAATGGTATTACGTCATTGTCAATGTCAATGTCAATGTCAATGTCTAGGTCAAAAATCATCCTGGCAATCATACTACTAACTACGTTCATCGCAACCACCGCGACCACCACCCGGGTTTCATGGTTTCGAGAGAAATACCTCAAACAAATCTACCATGAGTATTATATTTACAGTTACGAGAGACACAGTCTGGGTGACAATCACATCGATGTGTGTCCCGATATCCATACCTCTGCGATAATGTATGCGATGACTGGAATCTCGGATTTCGGTAAAGTGAGAGTTAGTAAACTTCCGCCACCACCGCCACCGCGGATATTATTGGTCGCATCCGAATCGGTGCCGAATTCCACGCAGTCGGAGTTTACATTCACATTCACGTTCCCCAAACCGCACGGAATATACATAT
>Ga0194124_10006431_pt1 | contig 10468 bp, 5 predicted proteins | sample TA2KigCas0mmetaG_FD_148605 | JGI IMG/M metagenome (GOLD analysis project Ga0194124, IMG submission 148605) | Freshwater microbial communities from Lake Tanganyika, Tanzania - TA2015031 Kigoma Deep Cast 0m | ecosystem: Environmental > Aquatic > Freshwater > Lake | place: Tanzania: Lake Tanganyika...
AATTCAGTCATATATTCCTTAATTTGCGCAATTTTCTCAGAAATTACGCGAGTATGGATGTCGGTATCTTTGCGGCGGTCGTCATTGTCGGTTACACTCAAGTAATATGTCCGAAACTCGGAATACATTTTCAGTTGCTCTTGTAATTTATGCTGTACTCCATCAAATTTATCTAGAAGTTCATCTTCATTTATGAAGCCAAACAAAAGGTCCAATTTCATTCGAATAATTTCGTCCTTGGTAGAGCGTACCTCTTCAAGTGATTCGTTCATTAATGTTTCTAAACTTATGTATTTTCCGCGGTTAACTTCAATATGAAAACCACATGGTTGAGATATATTTCCACATATTGCTTTCAATTGTCCATCTGTCTCGGTGAAAATAGAGCCACCTTCTTGTTTACACACAATACACGAAGGTTTAATCATTGATAAACGTCTGGTTTTTTGTTGTGCTGACAGCATTTTCCAGTTCAAAACGGGGTCATTTATTAAGCGCTGCCTGCGTTTTTCAAGTGCAGAATTATATTTATCTTTAAACGAATAATATCCATGAATTGCATCATTAATTTTAACGCGTTCTTCTTCGGGTATAAGTTGATACGGATAAATCATACCTCGAAATTCGTTGGGGTCGGCTGCACGTTGAAGATGTTTTTTAAGGGCATCTTCCTGTTTCTTTGTCACTTCAAATAGAACACGTGTTGCTTTTTTAAGATTGTTGCGGGTATCTTGTGCGCGTTTTTGTTCAGCGATGCGAGATGCTGCAGTGCTACCTCCATCACTTACTTTGGTACCTCCATACTGCTGCTGTGTCAAAGAACGTTCTTGAATTGCTGCATGTAAATCTTGATATATTGATGATGTCTGCATTTTGATATACTACTACTATACACATAGATAAATCTCTAGTTACATCATACGCTTATTACTTCTGATATTTATGCTACGCTATGCATAATTACGTTTCCAATAATCTTCATCAGGGCTCTTCCATAATGGCAAATTCGTAAGCATACCCATTCCATTCCCCGCTGGATGAATTCGACAATCCATCGGTATTCCTTTACTTTGTGCATAGTGGGTGGCATTTACCATTTTTAGTTTCGAGAGAATATAATCTTGTTGTTGGCGTTTCTTTGTTTCGACCTCTTCTTGTGTTGGTTTGCCTTTATAGCGAAGGTATAAAAATATTCCTAAACAGATAAAAAATGCAACACCTGCCGTGAAATTGAAGGTTTGCGTGTGATAGTATTCCTTTACTTTGTGACACTGCTCGAGAGATTTACTCAAAAAATATCGTACACCCGGCTCGATGAGTGTCGGAGCTTGTGCATGTTCGCTCATCTAGTTCTAAATTTACAGTGAATAATAAGTAACTAATATAAAGAGAAAAAATAACGACACAATGAAAACGCAACAAACGCACCGAGACGTGATAAACAATACAATATAATCCTGGTATAGTGTAATACAGGTTACTCTAGATTATTTTCATGGTCGAATTAAGTTCAACTGTTGCAATTGTCTATTTCTTGGCTGTTTTCAGCGGATATTCTTATTACAAATATACCAAAAATGGTATTTTAAGTGGAGGAATAACATTCCTATTTTTTCTTGTATTGATAACCGGAGAATATTTCATTAATCTCGCAATGTCAAAGGATATTTGCGGGTTTGACCAAGAAAAAACTGCATTAATTGCAACCCTATTACCATGGTTTCTTGTATTAGGTGTATTGAAAGCCGCGTTAATCGTATTTCCAGGTTGGATTACACCATTTAGTAACACATTCGGATATATCTTTGTTTCCACTGTTACAGATTTAAAAGATGTATTTAACAATATTTTAACACCACAATTTGATTTAGCGCCAGATGCGCAAAAAGGTCAAAATTTAGGTCAAATCGGTGGTTCGGGCGGTATATTACAAGATATTGCAGACATCCCACAAGATGAAATAAAGAATAAACGTGATATCGGGCGGGCTTTAGAACAAATTTATACTGACCAGTCTATTCTTCTCAATGAACTTACACTTGATAATCTTGACCGTTTCTGGGATAGTTTTAAGGAGTCGCGCCTCATTCGCCTCTCTGCAAAGGTAGATGACCTCGAAAAAATCCGCTCATTTTTAATGATGAAGACAATTGTCGGTGAGTTTATTTGGTTAGTATTATGCGGTATGTTGGCGGTTAGTATCAGTTATAATTATTTACTGAATATCGGTTGTTCTTTTACGCCTGAACAGCAAAAGATACGGGCACAAATACTTAAAGAAAAACAGGACGATGCGAAGAAGAAGGCGGATGCAGAGAAGAATAAAGTACTTACAATTACAAGTTAATATTGAGGCCACAAGTTTGGAATTGTGTTTATATAGAATACGTATATTCAGTATAAGCGTTAATGGTAATACAAACTAATATAATATATGAATTGAGTATGATGTAATATTAAATAAAGACACGCACTACAGGCCGTGATATATAATAAACTATTAAATAGGAGAGAATACCTAGTATGATTGCAACCAGCCAAATCGGAAATACTGTTTTACTAGAATAGCCAATGCCAAATTCACGTAGACTACCATCTTCGTTATAAATAAAGGACGGGTTCATGTATTGAACAAGCATAAATACGATAACATATAACAATATGGCCGAGCCTGCTAAATTATTTCGTATCATATTTTTTATTGCATTCATCGTGCTTTTTATATTGTACTATTACTAGTATATTACAATATTACTTTTTATCGTATTTTAATGTAATTAAACTATATAAAATATTCTAATGAAGACAATACAGATACAACGCTCGATGTTAGCTGTTTTATTTTTATGTCTAGGTATGATACCTCATAATTCTCTTCTACTAACCGACGCTGCCAGAATTTGCCGGTCTACTTCTATCCCATTCCATACATGGGTGCAAATGGACTTTTCTTGCACACAAGCTACCAATTGTGGTGCTAGATTGCCATTTACACAATGGAGAGATATTGGGTATGAGAATGCAAGAGGGGGTAGTTTGAGAGACGAATCGATGAACCCCGGTGGTGTTTATAGATGTAGTTCGTGGTTTGTCGGAGAGTTACAAGGTAAAATTGCACAAGCGGCTTCTGCACAACAAGAACGTTCCGCTATCGCTGCATTAGTAAATGCGGGCTGGAATACTGCTCAATATGGTCTCATATCCGGTGGAATGACATCAATTACTTGTAATCCGACTACATGGTCTTGGCTACCTCGAAATGGTCGTAATAACGTTTGTTGGACATTTACTTGTGCTTATTCTACTTATCTATATCAAGTACTCGGCGTACGTCCAAGGGCAGATGATATATATGAATTGAGAATTCGAAATCAAGCAGAAATTCCACGCGAATGGACATGCAAACCAGAGCAATACGGCACGGCTGACGGTTGTCAGTGTAATTGTGGTGCATTTGACCCAGATTGCAATTCATTTGAGGCAGTAACCATTGATTGTCCTAATCATGATGATATCTGTATTCCTGGACTACAGAATGAACCGATATGTGCGTTGAGACACCAAGTTATTAGCGAACGTAAGTTACTACAAATTCAGTCCGGAGTAGAAGTTCATCATCCGCAATTTTATTTCTCGAATGATACGGATATCGATGGTGCGCCCTGGGGCAATTATAGCAATACATATACCCGAAGCATTATACCCACAACATGGAGATGCAATCCTCTTTTTTATGGTTCAAAAGATGGATGTGATTGCGAATGCGGAGCGTGGGACCCCGATTGTGACGCCAATGCGGGCGCGGCCGCTTCAAAACAAAGAGTATTCAATTGCGACACCACTAATACGGAGGTTCAATGTGTTATGTCCAAAACTACGACTACACCATCGGAACCGGTTTGTTTGTATGACCGTATGGCTGCTACTGCCGCGATTGACGCAGGATACCCTTATCCGGACACTTCAAGCACGCAGGTTTCTACGACATCAATTATCGCAGCGTCTGTCGGTTCCACGATTGGAGCCATCGTTATTGTAATTGTCATAACATATTTGATCCGACATAAGAGACGCGTCGCACGGCGACGACAATTGGTGCTTTTACAATCATTATAATCTTTTATTCTTCGTCTTCGTCTTCGTCTTCGTCTTCGTCGTCAGCCTTCTTTGACTTCTTTTTCTTGTCTGCTTTTTTATTCTTATTCTTCTTCTTCTTCGGTTTCTCTTCTTCGTCGTCGTTTGCGTCAGCATCATCACCCCCGCTGCCATTTGCCTTTTGTATCTGTTTCCAAATAGAAAGCCACTGTGAGCATAGACACACCAAATACTGAGATAATTTTAAAACACCCTTGTCATCTACGCCAGCGGTTTTATATTCTTTTTTCAAAAACGCATGGTTCTTTTTCAGAAGTGATAAATATTCGTTTCCCCCTTTAATTCCATTTGCCACTTTATCTTTTATTTTTGTGATAGATTCGTCTATTTTTTCATCTTTTTTGAATGCTTCATATACTTCGACAGAATTACCTAAAAATATAAATATATTTTCTTGGCTAGCTTTATTTTCTTCTATTTTACGTGCTTCGGTCTTAAATGTTATATTATTTGTAACAGTTGAAAAATTATCTTTTGCGTTATCTTTTGATGGTTTATTGCCCATATAATCTTCGAACGGCCAGTATTTATCGGCAACTTTTTGTATATTTTTCATCGCATTCGTAATACTACTTTTCATTTTACTCTTGTCAATCTTTGGCGATGTGAATCCCAACTTCGCGCATTCTTTATTACCACCTCCCATCCCTTCTCTCGCCACTGCGCCCGAGAAAAGCGTCCCAGCGACCACCACCACGAACGCCACGAATAACGCGATGCCGCCTCGTTTATAATACAAGTAAAGTAGTATCGCCGAGAGAATAATATAAATAACGTCCTTTTGATTCGTCATCGTCGACTTCTTAAGGTGGTCTTTATATTATTCAAATATTAAAATCCAGACGGAGCCGGCCGCCCGCGTCCCTAATCGTCGCCTTCATCATCGTGTTGGTGAATATATGCGTAATCGTCATCTCCTGCGTCATCATCTTCGGGGATGCCTGACGACATATCCAGTTCGTCCGCTTCGATTTCCGCCGCAATGCGGTCGGCGTCCAGTGCATCCATAACATAAATATCTCTATTCATGTCTGTGACATAGTCGCGTCTGCCAAGCTGTCGCTCTTTTTGCGCAATTTTCTCCATCTCTTCGCGTTCTTCATCATAATAGTCCTGGTCGTAGATAACGACACCCGTCTGCGACGTTCCGCGGCTCCATATTCCCATTTTATGCGTCTTCATCATATTCTCTAATTGACGCTCTCCGACAGACATTGCGCCAATTCTCTCGACAACACCATCCTTCTCCTTGTCTTTCACGCGGGTGAGTTTCTCTTTAATATTTGCAAGATTAAAGTTAATGGCTGCCTTGTCTTTTTCAATAATACGAAGATATGCAATCATTAATTCAGATACGCGAAGTCCAAGTGCTTTTTTATCACCCATCATAATATCTAATTCCGAGAGAAGCTGCCCCTTATCTGCTGATGCAGTATCCGACGAATAGAGCCGTGAGTGTGGATCAATATCATCTCGTTGTTCTTCATCGTCTTCGCGAAACGCAGAAGTTCGAGCGATTGCTCCAATTGTAGATGATACAAAAATCTGCTTACGGCCGGTTGTTGTTGATTTTGCGGATTTTGTAGAGACGGACGTAGATGTTTTCGATATACCTCTTCGTATTACTTTTGTCGGTTCAGATTGATAAATAGTAATAGGTGTCTCGACAACTAATTGAACAAATGTTCGCATAAATGATAAAAAATAGAATAAATATAAGTTACACACAATACTTCGGTCAAAAAGAGAATACATTGTAAATATATTCTTACGCGTAGTATGAGGAACGCGTTCCCCAAGTTCTTTTTCGACATCAACTTCACGAGGAACAATTGCAGAACCGATAGGCTGGACCGCCAATATGGCTGCATCCGCTGCGGTCTTGGCATCCTTTTCTTCGTCAAAGAAAATTTCCGCCATGAACGGTGTATTTTCAAACATTACTTTCAAATCACGAACATGATGTTCTGAGTGGCGCAATACTTCTTTGATTATATGATCATTATAGAATGTCTTGAGAGACGTATAATGTGATGAAATAATACCTTTGATATCTTTCATATGTGTCGGAGATAAACCCCAGTATTTCGGAATGTTTGTATCGTCGAAATCAACACCATAATGAATAATCGAAGGAATAACATCAATAAGCCGCGTTAGTGTATTTTTCATGAATTGAATACTTTTCGCAATTGTTTCATCTATTGCTGACATGAGAACTGTGCTACTTTTATTAATTTCGAAATCAAGTACTGTGTCGATTATTTTCTCAATCTCTCGAAACTTGGCTTTTGTCTGTTTTCCGTTTTGCTGCAGAAATCCTACGACAATATCGCGCATCTCTCGATTTTTTGATTTTAGATAGTTCTTTAGTTCGCGCATTTCTTCCGTATCTTCTTGAACGTACTTTGGCGATGATGACTGAAGTATTGCCAATATCAACTGCCGCAATTCTCTCGGAATGATACATTGGTCAAGTTCACTGCGTTGGAGTTCTCTAGGTGGTTGTTCCGTATTTTCATCATCGGCTTCACTATTACACCGTTCTAAGTAAAGAATTGCATCTTGAAACCGTTGAAATTGGGTGTTTTCTTGTGGACGAACCGCCGTTTTATAACTCGCATCTACCATCTTATGTCCATTGACTGCTTTCAATAATCTCTCGAGGCTTTTATTATCAAATATGTTCGAGTCTTTCTTTAGTTTTGCTATTTTTGTTTCAATCGTATCTGTGGATACCCAATCTTGCGGGGGAGACGGGCAAATCTCTCGAAGTGCTGGATGTAAATACATCGCAACGGCAGTTGCAACTGGATTATCACTAACACCAGCACCGACCTCCAAGGATGAAGCTCCTGAATACTGTTGGTTCATTTTGCAATAATGAATAAATGCTCGATATATGGTTTGTTCGTTGAAATCTGCGGGAATATTTGGGTATTGGAACCGTGTATTTCGATTATCAATAATTGTTGTTGGGCGTGTAATCACCGCCATTTCTCTCAACGTCTTCGTCAAGAACCCAATAATCCGATTGTGATGGTGGATATTTTGTTCACGTTCCATAAAATAATCAATCACGCGCTTACTTCGACGGTCAATTGGCTCATTACAGCATGCATTCTCAAGAAAGGGTTCGCTTGCCATATTCAGAAGAAGAGGACTACTATTTTTCACAATATGATGTATCATTTGTTGAATAGACAATCCGAAATACTGGCATTTACTCTCAAGTACGGCAAGTTTATTATGTTGACCATGATATCCCCGTTTCATGTCGGTGACAAGATGGTTCGTAAAGTCAGCAGCAACATTCTGAGGCGTAGGCATATTGTCGAGAGATTTCATTGCAGGCATAAAATTACCCCATCGTAATACAGATAATTCTTCTGGAATAGTTTCGCTTGTGTCCTTTGAACGCAAATAATCTCGTTTCGCTTGTAGTCGTTCCTTGATAGCAGGTTTTGTCAATATTGATGTATCCATCAGCGTTTTCATCTTTGCAAGAATATCACTTTCTTTCTTGAACGATTTCAATGTATTCCACGGTTCTATACTGGTCTTAATCTTATACGCAATACATGCAATATACATCAATCCCGATACATCCCCGTCGCCATCAATTGGATATCCAGTAAACGAACGTACGCATCCGGCGTGTGTTTTCCGTGTTTTTGGTGATGGAATCACGCATTGTATAGAAATTCCAAGATAGGATAATGTAAGAAGAAGAAGTGTTTGAAAGAATATTTCCTTGTACGGCGGAAGTCTCTTGCCTTTTTCTAAGAAGAACCGGTCGGATTTCTCTCGATATTTTTCTTCAGAAGGCACCGATGTTTCCAGCAACCCAAGAGTATGCTGAATAATAAATTCTCGTTCAGAATGTAAATCAATACCCATATAACCAGTCATTGTAGTAATAATATTATTAATAATCTTTGCATTTGGCGTGTCGTATTTTTCAAGAATACTTATGCCAGTAAGACCCCCACCTCCAGCAGCAGCGGCGGCAGCACCACTGGAACCTGACGCCGACATAGCAGCTGGTTTTGCAACATTGAGTATGCCTTCTCCCAGGTCAGCTTCAATAATATCTCTCGTAACGAGACGAAATCCGGCTTCATCATATCCTTCTTCAGTAATATGTTCTATTTTCTTAATAATAGAACCACTATATTTATCAACCCATGCTTCGCCATCGTCACTTATTGTTCCGCGTTCTTTACATATCGTATCGATGACGACAGATAATGAATTCACCGACGACGATGAAGACGAAGATTGAAGAAATGCCACTGCAATTGTTTCGTAAAAAGATGGCATCAATTTGGCATTAGATTTAATACAGTATAACCAATTCGGGTCTTCATCCATAATTTCATTTGCTTTCCGCGTGAAACTTGTAATAAATTGCATAATATCATGTTGACGTTTCACAAAATCAGTCTGTGCAATAATCTTATCTTTCAGCGGTTCCATTGGTGAAATCAGTGCATCAATATCATCATATTCTGCGTCATCTCCACTTGCACCAGTTGTCTTCGAGGTATGAAATCCGAGTTTGTATTTACGGTCATTGTATTTATAGAATTCTTTATGCTGTATCTCGCTAATCCGTGCAATATTTTTTAAATCATATTCGAATTTTTTATTTACAAACTCCATGAAATTCTCTCGAGTAACCTGATATTTGACATCAAACTCTGCCTTCATTTTATCCAAAAATGCCTTTTTGATTGCATCAGTTCCCGATTTGCTTGTCATGTCGGCCATAACTTTATCACGCATGCTTGTGCCGCTAATTTCTTCATCTTGCACCATCATATCTCGAGATGCATCCATTGCTAAAGAAATACAGTCACGATTTACATTGCAAAAATAGTTACGGTCGCTGCTTGGAACAATATCAGGAATGCTAGTATCACGAACCCATCTTCCATTATCGCGTTTATAATACAAAAATCGAGTTTCAGTAGTTGCTATGTCATCGTCATCAGTAGGAAACATTTGGCGGGAAGTGTCATCCATATAATGTTCGACATATTCTTCTTCTTCAACAACTGCATAATCACCATCATTCACTGGTCGCATTCCTGGTCCAATCATAATAGCTTCGGCTTCTTTCTTTGCCTCCTCGTATGTCATTTTTTTCTTTTTAATAAGTTCATCTACCAGAAACATGGAAAAGTCAACTGAGCTCATTTGCTCTTGTTGTTCGCGGTAGGTTTCTAAGAATGCATAATCAGTAGTATCATATTTCTTATCAAAGTAAATAGGTTGTTCACTATCATTCTCTTCTTCGACTGCTTCTTGATTTGGGTAACTTTTAGCAAGAACCATATTAAAACGCTTTGGACCTGCCACTGATGCTGCTTCTCCTCCTGGTGCTCCTCCTTTTTGTCTGACACTTTTCTCTCGCATTGCACCCGCATCACGTAATTGCTGACTTTGTTCACCAAGAACGAGGTTAAAGTCAAATGGTGTGATTAGGTCGGTCGTCGTGATTGCAACAGCATCCATATACAATTTTGCATAATCTACCGCCAACATTCTCGAGAGAAGCTCCGCCGATGATAATAAGTTATCATTGTATTCAGTTTGTTCCGATAATCCTGCAGCGTAAGCGCGACCACGCATCTGTTGACGCTGTCTTTCATCAAAACCGGCGCTACTTGAACCCACTCCAGTAGATGACCTTACTTGCGTATCTTGAAATCCATATTTTTTGAATACATCCGCATCCATCATTCGACCGGTAACAATAAGATTGTAAATCATCGATACGCCCATATAACGCACATTATAACGATATGCGCGCAATCGGCCAAATTTACGAAAGTTTGTTGCATAGTTCCGTTTGTATTCAAGAACACGCTCATATAAAAATGTAACAATTTCATCATATTGTTTCACATTCAGGTCCTCCTGATATATCAAAAATGGCTCAATAAAAGCAAGGACGTCTTGTAATGTAAGGCGACCATGTATATATTGGCGCATCATTTCAAAAATACTCCGAGTTTTGGGTATAATAACTTCCAGGAATTTTCGATATTTCTCGCGCTCGTTCATAACTGCACTCAATCCTGATGCAGTATCTGGTTCAAGAACAAATTGTTTGATTTCGTGAAGAATGCTATGGGCATTCAAATCAATTGGTGTATCTAAGTTATTAACATTATGTGTTGTAACTGACAACATTTGCCGCATCATATCCCAATAATGAACATGTTTGGTATTTAGGTCGGACTTATCAAGAATATTGATGCTTGGAAGTGACATGCGAGAGTAATGAATAACAGGCTCGGGGGGG
>Ga0194124_10006435_pt1 | contig 10458 bp, 9 predicted proteins | sample TA2KigCas0mmetaG_FD_148605 | JGI IMG/M metagenome (GOLD analysis project Ga0194124, IMG submission 148605) | Freshwater microbial communities from Lake Tanganyika, Tanzania - TA2015031 Kigoma Deep Cast 0m | ecosystem: Environmental > Aquatic > Freshwater > Lake | place: Tanzania: Lake Tanganyika...
CCCCTAATCTTGAAAAATCATATGGATCACCGTGTTTAATAGGATATAAATCAATAATCTTGTTATTTGATTTATGATAATAATTAGTTATCCATCCAGAAGTTAAGCCATCCTGGCATGGATAATGAAACATTACAACATCATATAAATTAGACATTAGAATATTTACTAAATGTGCCAATATTTATTAATATCAATTTTTACAACATAATTTTACAATCTAACACTTACAAAAATTAATTATAAATTCAAAGTATTAAGAAGCAATTTTTACAGCGGTATTATTTAGAATCAAATATTTTTTATTTTTGACTTTCAATTAATTTTTCCCATGCTTTAATTCTTACAATATAAATATTTTTCATTTGATTATATATTTTTGTATATTCATCTTGAGTTCCAATAAATCTATTATTAATAGGTTCATGCTTGTATTTTATTTTTTCCATTATGTTAGAAAAAATTTCAGGAGAATAATTTTCTTTAAAATCATAGCCAAAAAAATAAAATGTGTTTTTTGTTGCCCATACATTCGAAGACTTCCATAGTTTAAATGTTTTAAACATACTACTTAATATTTTTACAATATTAAATGATAGTTCAACATTTTTATTTGTTAAGTTAATAATTAGGTTACCACCAGATTTTAAATTAGGAAATAGTATCATAAGACTTTTGATAATTAATTCTAAATTCAAATAAAAAGTATTTTCAGTATTATTTTGATAATTAACACATGAAGCTAATGCTAAATCTAATTTTAATGGTTGAGTAAGTATTAGTTTGTAGGTTTTATCTAGAATGTTTCTATAGAAAATTTTATATCTTGAATTAGTAATTGTATATGGAAATCCACCTTCATCAACTGGTAAACTAACTCCAATTCCCGTAGTTTTTTCATATTTATCTAGAATTATTTTAGAATACATTCCTGGAGCAGAACAAATATCAGCAAATAACTTTACATTGGATTTTTCTAGACCAAAATTATCAAATATTTCATGACCTATCTTTAAAAGTTCTTTTTCATCTTCAATAAATTTATTATTTTGTTTACGTTTAGATGTATCTAGTTTCCAATATTTATTTGATAAATATTTCATTTTATTATATATTTTATCTTTTTTTGCTTCTATAATATTCATTAAAATAGTTTATAAATATTTTTTTTATTAAGATAATAATTATCTTTTTACAAGAAAATTATATTCTATTTATAATCATTACTAAAAAAAGAATGACTTATTTAAGCAGATTCAGAAGCTTCTGATTTCTTAACTTTTTTAAGTGAATTCTTGAAGTTCTTTACAATTTCACGACCATCTTGAATTTTATAGCTGACAGGAGTGTCGAGTTTTTGACGTTGACCAATGTAGGTATAAACAGATTTTTTAGATTTACGAGTTGATTCACAAATGCTAAAAGTAATTTTAGTTTGGGGTTTTTCAGTTTCACGGTAATATTTGGAGAGAGCTTTATTAGCAGCTTGATAAGGAGTTAGACCTGTAAAGCGCCCTTCAAATTCTTCTTTACCAGGAAGTCGAACTTTGAATGAACGAACATGGCGATCACCTTCTTCTCCTTCAGCTTCTACATCTGTTTCAGCTTTTTTAGCTGGTTTCTTTTCAGCTTTAGGAGTTACTGTTTTTTTCCCTCCTTTGAGTTCACTCTTAGCTGTTGCAACTGGAGCTTTTTTAACTCCTAATTTAGTTGTTGCAGTAACTTCTACTTTAGAAAGAGGTGTAGAAGTTTTCTTTCCACCTTTTTGTAAATTAAAGTCTACTTTAGCAAGAACTGGAAGTGCTTCTACTTTAGTAGCTGTTAGTTTTTTACCATTTTTTTGATGAGCAGCTTCAACTACTGGAGCAGGAGTAGATTCAACTTTGGAAGTAGTTGCTTTTTTACCCCCTTTTTGAGGAGTAGCTTCAACAACAACGGGTTCTGTTTTTTGAGTGGTTTGTTTTAAGTTTTTACTGGGCATTCTATTATATAATCTATTAATAGATTATTTTTTTAAATCAAACACACTCAATTTTTGTTTAAGTGCGTTTAATTTCTTTTATATATTTTCCTATTTGTTTAAGTAAAATATTTTGGAATCTTATTTATTTTTTTAAACGAATAATTATTTATAATCATTTAATTTAAATCTCTAGATTTTTAATGAATATTTTAGAAAATAATAAAATAAAATTATTAAAGTTGCATATTTTGCAAAAAAGATATAAATACCTAACTGAAATTATTTTTAGATTAGAAAAACATATTAATTTTTTATTTTTGAATAATGTTATTGATTTTAATCATAAGAATCAAATTTTAGGTAATATTTTTTTAACTTCAAAAAACCTAAATACATCATATAATAATTTTATAATTGATAAATTAGATAATAAGCATATTTTAGATATAAAAATACTTGAATTTTTTAATTTATTTGATTTTAATATTGAAAAAAATTTTTTTGTTGAAAATATAATAGACATTTTAAAAAATTCATGTGATAAAATACCTTTATTTGAACAGGAAAAAGAATTATTAGAAATTATTAATGAAACAGGTTATGATAATATTGTTGATTTAATAAAAATTTATAATAATAAATTTGATATATCATCAGAACAAGAACTAATATTAAATGAAATTAAAAAAATATTTATTCCAACGAAAATTAATTATTATGATGTATCAAATCATACTGAAGAATATTATTGGAGATTACCTATTAAATTTGATGATAATGATTTATTAGAATTATCAAGAGAATTATGGATTAAAAATCTATCAAGTTCAACCGAATACTTAAAAATTGAAGGATATTTTATAAATGACACTCTTTCGAGTTACAATAAAACTTCACAAATTAATTATCCAATTCTTCAAAAATTAAAATTAAAAGTATTATCAGATCTAACTAAAAGTTCAATTGATTCTAAATTTATTAAAAAATTTATAAGATATGATTATATTGGTAATTTATATTCAAAAAATTCAAAAGATTATATTAAATATATAGAAGAATCTTATCAAAAGTATATGGAAGTAACTAGTTCTAGTTTTGTTAATATTATGAAAGATTTTATATCAAAAGGTTCAGAAATTAAGAAAATGTATGAATCTATATTTTTATTATTATTAGGTAGTACTGATAATGCCGATATTGCTGGATTATTACTAGGTTTAACTAAAGAGAAAAAAACTAGTAGTCCTCAAATTTATAATTTATTAAATCAAAGACTACCATATTATTTATTAGTTAAAATAAAGAAATCTAATAATAATATGAAATCTGAATTAGAAAAAATAAAATCATTAACATCGGATGATATTGATTATAAAAAACAATTAGTTACTAATAAAAACATACCTCCTTCTATTAAATCTCTAACACTTGAAAAAATAGAAGAAATGAAATCTTATAATAATGAATATTATAAACAATTAACTTTTGTCAAACATATTTTAAATTACCCATGGCCTTCAACCCAAGATGATACTTTTTTTCAAAATATTAATTCTAATTCTGAAAAATCTTCAGAATACTTATCAGATATTGAAGATAAACTTAAAAAATTATCTTATGGTCATGAAGATGCTAAAAAAGGTTTATTACAAACAATTGGTAAATGGATCAGTAATCCTGCAAGTCAAGGTACTAGTTTTGGTTTTGTTGGACCTCCTGGTGTTGGTAAAACTTTGTTAGCAAAATCAGTAAGTAAAGCATTAGGTATTCCTTTTGCTGAAATTACATTAGGAGGACAAAATGATGGTGAATTATTACATGGACACGGATATACTTATTCTGGATCCCAACCAGGATTAATAATTAAAAAAATGGTTGAAATGGGTAAATCAAGATGTATTTTGTATTTTGATGAATTAGATAAAGCGTGTTCAAAACATGGTTCAATAAATGAAATTACAAGTATTTTAATTCATTTAACAGATCCAAATATGAATAAAACATTTCAAGATAGATTTTTTCAAGGAGTAGATTTCCCATTAGATAAAGTTATTATGATTTTTTCCTATAATGATTCAAATTTAGTTGATCCTATTTTATTAGATAGGTTAAAACAAATTGATGTTAAGGCATATGCAATTAATGATAAGATAAAAATAGTAAAAGAATTCATAATTCCTGAAATTTCATATTCTGTTGGAATTAAAAATGAATCTTGGATTAATATATCTGATGATTTAATAGAATGGATCATTGAAAATTATACAAATGAAGCAGGAGTTCGTTCTATTAAAAGGAAAATAGAACAAATTTTTCTTACTATTAATTTAAATATGTTAAAACTTGGAAAATCTGATAAAAAAAAAAATATTAAAATTGATAAAGAAAAAATAATTGAAATTTTAGATAAACCAAATAATGAAAATATTAAAATTCATGAAAAACCTTCTATTGGTATTATTAATGGTTTATATGCAACTTCTAGTGGTGATGGCGGTATAATTCCTATTCAGATATTTAATAATTTTTCAGCAAATACTAACACTTATGAAATTAAATTAACTGGTAAACAAGGAGATGTTATGAAAGAATCAGTTCATTGTTCATTAACTGCTGCAATTGATTATATTAGAAGAAATAAAGATAAATATCCAGAAATTAAAAATTTAGATAATCATTTAATGCAAAATTTTAAATTTGGTTTTCATGTTCATGCACCATCAACATCTACACCTAAAGATGGACCTAGTGCAGGATGTGCATTTACTAGTGCTTTTATATCTAGAATTTTATCTAAACCTATTAGAAATGATATTGCTATGACCGGTGAAGTTGAATTAACTGGAAAAATTACTAAAATTGGAGGACTTAATTTTAAATTATCAGGAGCTAAAAAAGCTGGTGTTAAATTAGTTTTTGTACCAAAAGAAAATGAAAAAGATATTGAAGAACTTAAAAATAAATATCAAAATTTAATTGATAATAATTTTAAAGTTATTTTTTTTAATTATATAGATGAGATTATAGAAGAAATATTAATCGAATCTACATAAGTAGAGATTATAGAAGTTTTTTAACCTGATTTATGAGCAGGTATTCTTACTAATGTATAAATAATTTGTTTTAAATCATCCAAAATAATTCTATCTACACTTTTTATATTTCCAGATTTATAAATTATTAAATTATTTTTAGCATCATAATTATTAATTATGTCTATTTTTTGATTTGGTTCATAAAATGATACCTCAGATTTTAATTCAAATTTTTTATTAAAATCAATTGGATTTTTAATAATTATTAATTTTTTTATTGGAAATGACATTATATATTCTTTTATTAACTTTATTAAAATCCCAACATATTCTTCTGAATTTAATGAATTATTTAAAGATGAAAAAATCGAATGAAAAGTTAAATAACTTATATTATTATTTATTACTGATATTTGTTTTTTATTAACTATTGCAAATCTAAATAAAACCATATATCCAAATATATAATTTTTATTAAAACCAAGAAGAGTAGATTTAAAAAGTTTTTCAATATCTTTTTCGTTATTAATATTATATTCCAATATCATTGCATCTAATATATCATTGTAATTTGTTTCATCAATAGTATAAAAAAATTGTCTCGATTTATATTTTTCAAATAATTTATCATATGTTAAATCATTCTTCATAGATTCTAAAGAATCAACTAATTCTTGAGTATAAAATATATCCAAATTATAATAATCAATCGGTATATCATTTGATTCTAAATAATTAGTAAATTTTTCAATTAAATCTTTTATTTTTTTTACATATTCATAAGCAGGTTGTTTTATATTATTACCCCATAAGTAAATATTTTTTGTCAAAAAATCTGGTTCTATATCTCTAATTTTATTTATTAAACTATCCATTTCATCTCTCATTTCTACTAAATAATTTAAATATTTTTCAATATTATTACCACCTGTTTGATTAATAAATGATAATTTCAAAGTTAAATATTTACTTTTATATTTTAAATAAAGATTTTTATAATTATTATTCATATATATAAATAGATATACATATAAATAATTTTAAACATCAAATTGTTTCTTATTTTCAGAATCTTCATCAGATTCATCATATTCATCGCTATCACTTTCGTATTCATTATATGATTTATCTTCATCTGAATCTTCATTGATTATTAATTCTTTTTTATTACTTTTTACTAATTTGTTTTGTGGTTTTTCATCAGATTCAGAATCATTATTGTTAATTAAATTATTTTTGTTAATATCAGATGAAGTTTTACTTGTTACATTTTTTTTATCTAAAATTAATTCTGTTATTTTATTATTTAATACAATCTTGTGATAAGGCCAGATTTTTCTAAATGTTTTACTAATAGTAACATCACTAATTCCAAAAATATCTGATATTTGTTTTTTGGATAATTGAATGTTATAAAATTGAGTTACTAGTAAAATACATCCAGCTGCTACTGATGGAGGTTCATGAGTTGATGCTAAATCTAATTTATGAATATTTGATGATACATCTTTTGATATATCAATATACTTTTTATCAATATTTAATTTCTTTGCAAAACGTTCAATAAAATCAGATGATTGAGAACTTTTAATTTGATGAAATAAAGTATTGGAATCAATAATATCACAAAATTTTCTACATCCACGATTAACATGCTTAATTTCTAAATCGTAAATATTAGCTATTTCTATTGGTGATCTGGTTTCTTTTTGTAATTTACAAGCATGAAATAAACAAGCTGCTATCATACTTCTCCGATTGATACAACGCATGATTATATTTTTGCCTTTTCTTTTACCTTTTGAATGAACTGATTCTGACACTTTTTTGTATAAAATTTTGGCACTATCGATAATTGTTTGTGTGATTCCATATTTTTTACATTTTGATTGAATTGTTTCAAGAACATCCATTAAACTTTTTTCTTTGTAAGGCATTTGACCCTGCTTCTGTAATAAACTTAAACGACTATATCCTTTAGAAACTATTTTCGTTCCTAATGATGCCTTAGGAAAGAAAAAACTCGATGGTGCACCATATCTAGAATTAATTACTTCACCATCATTTGTAACTAATTCAGGATTTTCATCTAAATATTCATCATTAATAACAGCACAATCAGTACAAACCCTATACCCTTTTGTATTATCAATTACCAAATTAATACTTTTACAGTTTTTACAAAATATTGGTAATTTTTCTTCATCTTGTTTATATTCTAGATCAACACTCATTAATAGGTTATCTAGCTGTTCATCACTCATATCTAAGTATTTTTCTATATTTTTCATAAGCTATTTATAGAGTTAATAAATCTTTAAATAGTTTATATAAATTTCATTTTTTTTTAATTTTCATTTTTTTTATAAAGTTAGTTTATTTTGTTGTAAATATAAATTATATCGGAATTATGAAGATTGAGTTTGTGAAGATTGAGTTTGTGAAGGTAATGGTTTTGGCTTCCCATCACCGTGCAATTTTGATTTAGAAGATATAAATGATTCTTCTATCAAAACATAATGTGTTGGTTTAGTGTAATCTTTCTTAGCGACCAAATTACTGGTATTTATATTACTTACAACAGCATTTAATAATGTATCTTCTAATTTAAAAGGCTGTGTAATTTTAGAAATTGTTGAACTATTTTTATTTTCATTACTACATTTTCCATAAAAATTAGTTTTTTTACATACTAAAGAAATGCTTGTATCACCAACTTTTATTTTATAGGCATTATCATCTAAAAGATCTACAATTTCTTCATTCTTCCTCGTTTTACATGAAACTAATTTATCATTTAATAATTTTTCAAATTTAGCTTTTTCAGATTTAATTGATTCAATAGCTTGATTTTTTTTTACTTCAACTAATTTATTAAATTTTTGTTTTTCTGTTTCAACAAAAGTTCCAAATTCAGTATTATTAATATTATTAGTAACATTTATAGAAGGAAATATTAATTCACCTACTTCATCGACATTAAATGGTGGTGTAGTGTCGTTTATTAGACTACAATTATTAAATAAATCAACGAGCTTATTAGCTTTTTCTTCAGTAGTTAAATAAGCAAATACACTGTCAGTACCACCACTTTGTTTAAGTTCATTATATTTTTGTTTGTACTTTAAGTACTTTATTTTAAATTGTTCTTCTATTAGTTCTTCGTTATTTTTATAACTTTCGATACCAAACATATATATCTAAAATTAGATATTTTATTTTTACCATTTAATTTTAATTTTATTATTATTTACTAAATATTTATTTATTTTCAAAAAAATATTGCATCCAAAAAAACCATTATGAGCTGATAATGGAGAAGGATGAACAGTTGTAAATATTTTATGTTTATTAATATCAATTAATTTTGTTTTTCCTATAGCAAAATTACCCATTAATAAGAAAATAGTATTTTGACAAGTATCACTAATATATTTAATTAACTTATCGGTAAAATTAGACCATAAGTGTTGATGACTATTTGATTTTGATTCAATTACTGTTAATGCTGAATTAAGCAATAATATTTTTTCTTGTTTAATCCATCTTTTTAAAAAGCCATGATTAGGTATAGTATAATCTGGATAACAGTTTTTTTTTTCTTTAAAAATATTTTGTAATGATGGGGGTATTTTTTTATGAGCTTTTGGAATACCAAAAGACATCCCACAAGCTTGTGGTACTTTTTTATCTGAACAAATTTCCGAATTTATATATGGATCCTGACCAAGTAATACTAATTTGGTATCTTTTGGTCCAAAATAATAAAGAGTCCTTAATAAATCTTTTTGTAATGGAAAAATAATTTTACCTTCAGTAATGTCTTTGTTCACTTGATCTAATATTAATATTAAATCATCTTTATTTAATTCAAAGAAATTTAACCATTCAGGATGAACTCTTTTAATGATTTTATCAAAAGTATATTCCATTAAATATACATATTATTATTATTAATAATTTAATTCAATTTTATTCGTTATTTTTTGTTTAATAAATATTAGCTTTTATTAATGAATATAATTAAACATAAAATAAAAATTAAATCAATAATTATAGATAAAAATAATTTTATAATTGAATCTGATAATAACCATCTTTTTACATCAAAAATAATAAAAGGATCGGTTAATTTCAAAATATATAATGAAAATAACCAAGAAGTTAATTTATCAAATTTAGAAGAAGGTGAGTTAATTAAAATTTATGAAAATATTATTTCAAAAACAAATGAAAAAAATAATATTACAAATAATAACTTTAAAAAAATAGAGCAAAAAAATAGTATAATAAATAAAATTATTATTAAAAATAAGTATATTTTCAATTCAGATAGTTCTGAAAATTATGATATAATTAATTAACATGATTATAAAAACATGTTTCAAAAAAAAATTTAAAAACTATAATTTTTTTCTAACTTTAGATATATCTTAATGCCTGATCAAATGCCACAAAATAACACACTGTCTACAGTACTATTATTATTAGCATTAGGTTTCTTAATTTATTATTTAACTAAACCAAAAAAAAATGAATGTTTTACTAAAAATTTAGAATCAATGAATCAAAAATCTGATACCCCTAAATCTGTAACACCTAAATCTGAAACCCCTAAATCTGTAACACCTAAATCTGAAACCCCTAAATCTGAAACCCCAAAATCTGAAACCCCAAAATCTGAAACACCTAAATCTGAAGTGATTAGACGTATCGTTTCTAAATCTAATAATCAAGTTCCTAAATCAGAAACTCCTAAATCTGAAATACGTGGAGATCTAATTAGTGATTTTAAATTTGAACCTTCCGATATAAATCAAACCGGTGCTTCTCTAGATACTGCATTTCAAAGACCTATTCCTCAACAAGCTCGTCCTGATGTAGTTGACATAAATAAAAATAATGTTAAAAAATATAATGCTAAGGATTATTTACCTAAAGAAATTAATAAAAAGTGGTTTGATACTGATTTTTCACAAGCTAAATTTAACATTAATGATGATAAATTAATTAACACCGAACGCTATGTCATAGGTATAAACACTGTTGGGCAATCCCTTAAAAATGCATCTTATGATATCAGAGGTACAGTTCCCAATCCAAAATTCACTGTCAGTCCATGGAATAATAGCACTTATGAACCTGATATGAATATTAAGCCTTTATGTTAAATCATCTTAATAGTTATGTACATATTAATTCTTATGAATTATCTTTATTACAATATTATATTTTTGCTGTTTAAGTCCTGATATAAAAAATATAAATATAACAAAAAATTGAAATTTTTTATTATTATATTTATATACTACCCTTTAATGACCGAATCAATGAATCTTTTTGAGATATCTATCAATCACCAACCTGTTGGTAGAAACAAACAAAATTTATTAAATTTTATTGATCAAATTAATGAAATGAATAGACAAACACCTGGTTTTGTGTCATGTACACAATTTA
>Ga0194124_10006438_pt1 | contig 10456 bp, 11 predicted proteins | sample TA2KigCas0mmetaG_FD_148605 | JGI IMG/M metagenome (GOLD analysis project Ga0194124, IMG submission 148605) | Freshwater microbial communities from Lake Tanganyika, Tanzania - TA2015031 Kigoma Deep Cast 0m | ecosystem: Environmental > Aquatic > Freshwater > Lake | place: Tanzania: Lake...
GGGGAAGGTGTAAAATAGCATGAGACGCTTTTTTGAAAGTATTGAACAGCTAGCCTATGACGTCATTATGGAGCGTCGTGGCGGCAAGCGTGCAGCTTTGCTCCGAGCTACGCTTTACGAAGCTTCTCGGCTTTATCGGAAAATTGTTGAAACACGCCTCTTTCTTTATCGCTCGCGTTTTTTTAAACAACATCTCCTAGGATGCCCTGTCATCAGCATTGGTAATCTCACGATGGGCGGCACCGGAAAGACTCCGATTGTAGAAAAGTTAGCACGCGAACTAACAGAGCATGGTCGTCATGTTGCCATTTTAAGTCGTGGTTACAAAAGCGTTCCTAAGCCTCTTTTTAAGCGCCTTCTAGCTCGCATCAAACAACACCAAGATTTTTTTGCACCACGTATTGTTTCGGAGGGTGGAGCTTTGCTTCTCGATTCAAGAACGGCAGGTGATGAGCCATTCATGCTTGCTAAAAATTTAAAAAAGGTTGCTGTCCTCGTTGATCGCGATCGCGTGAAAAGTGGAATCTATGCCATTGAGCATTTGGGTTCTGATTTACTCCTTCTTGATGATGGACTGCAATATTTAAAACTCCGTCATCGTTTTGACATCGTCCTCATCGATCGTGAAGCTCCTTTTGGCAACGAGTTTCTGATTCCTCGCGGAACGTTGCGCGAGCCTCCGGAACATTTGCGGCGAGCTACCCACATTATTATCACAAAATCTAACGGGAGTGATCTTTCATTTTTGTACGAACGCATTAGAAAATTTAATCGTACAGCAGAAATTATTGAATGCGCTCATCGCCCGGTAGAGCTTTGCAACATGATTACGGGAGAAACGCTTCCATTGAATCATTTGAAAGATTTAAAAATTGGCGTTCTCTCTGGCATCGCCTCTCCCGAAAGCTTTGAGCAAGGCCTTCGCCGACTTGGTGCAGAGTTAGTGCTCACACAAAGTTACGCTGATCACCATCGCTAAAAACGGCAAGAAATTGAGCGCTTTGTCGCGCGCTGTCGCCGCCGTGAACTTTCTATGATCCTCACTACGGAAAAAGATGCCGTTCGCATCCCTCGCCTCTCGAATATGGAAGTCCCGATTTACTATCTCAGAATCGAAATTGAAATTTTAAAAGGAAAAGAAATTTGGGATAAAATGGTCAAGCGTTTTGCGGGAGAAAAACAAAACTCCATTTGATAATGTGATGTTTATTAGTATAGCTTCTATTTTTACTCCATATTTTTATGTTTATTTTCCTCCTATTTTTTTGGAATAAAAGCCAACACTTCTTTATTGCTGTTGTTTTTTCCCTCTTCGTCACTACAAGTCTTTTTGGAATTCCCTCATCTCGGCCTGGAGAGGTTCTTGTAGGTCATCATGATCGCCTTATGGACGGTTCCGGAAGAGGCGATTCCGGAAGAAATAGCGGCGATAATAGCGCCGATTTTTCCGCAGGAAATAAGGGCAGAACGTTTCTTCAGACAACAACACCTTCAATCTCAGAAAGCCATTTATGAGGCTGACTCTGAAATGAAAAATCACTTATCTCTTTGAAATCAATTTTTGATTAATCATGCTCAGGAATATACCAGGACACCCTTGCAATATGCTCGTCAAGTTTCTGAAAATGCTCTCGAATTGGGAGGTAGTGCGGCTGGATTCGCTCTAGGAACAGGTGCTGGCATCGGCTTAGGAGCTGCTGTTGGAGCTGCAGGTTTCCATGCAATGTCATTTTTATGTAGCGCAATTCCTGCAGCAAGCGCCTTTGCTGCTATTACTACTGCCCATGTTTGGGGCCCAGTTGTTGGCATAATAGCAGGAACTGCTATTGCTCTCCCATTAGCTATCAATGCAGCCAGAATGCATAGTTCTATTTTATTTTCTGCTCATTCAGCTATTAATCGATGGATTACTGGAAATAATATTCCCATAGAACCTCCACAACTAAGTCGACTAGATCGTGGAATCGCTCAAGGGGCAGCGATTGGAATCGGAGGGTTTTCTAGTTACTTCGCCCTCAGCAGAAGCGTAGATCCGGCGATAATAGCAGCTAATGGAATGCATTTCTATACAACATTAGCACCTTTAATAACGCTGGGAGGAGGTCTAGTTGGTGCTTTGTCGGCAATGGTTCCTGCTTATCGACTAAGCTACTCTTATTTTTCTCCAAGCACTGCTTGGGAAAAACTAAAACAGACAATTCATTACTGGAGAGGTAATGGTATTGGCGAAGCCTTACCGCGAGTTCAGGGATATAGCCAAAATATTATAGAACCTATTATTCAAAACTATCGCGCTGAAGTAGCATTAGATCAAAGAATGCCCGATTCGAGAAATCTCCAGAGAACACCTCAACAAATTAGATCAATTATAGCTGATTTCTTTGAAAAGAAGCAGCGTGAACTTCAAAACTTGATAACCGCTCTAGAGAATAGAATGGAAGAAATTGAATCAAGAGTACGTCGTGATGTTCCCAATGCCGAAGCACAAGAGTAGCAGCTGCTGAATCGAAATTATTTCCTCTCTCCTTCTATTCAATGAGCCTTGCGCTCCGTCTCACGACGATTTATCATGGCCTATATCTGGGGTAATTTTTCTCAATGAAATCGATTTCTTCTTTTTTAAAAACAACGTTGATTCTCTTTCTGCTTTGCTCATCATCACTGCTAGCACAAACGAATATTGTTTTTTCTACACAACAAGTGCTCAAGCGCCTTGGCTACTATCAAGGAGCTGTGGATGGAAGTATGGGAAGCGCAACAAGCGCAGCTATTCGACGCTTTCAAGTTGCCAATCATCTTCGTCCAACAGGAACATTGACGCCTGAAACTAGCGAAGCACTTGGACTCAATACTCGCGTTTCAGCAAAAAAGCATCCTAGGCTCAGCAGCATCACTCCCCAAACCTCGCCTTCCTCTTCTTTAGCTGATCCCAAAGCCCTCGCTGATATTTTTGTGGGGGGACCACTCTTAGCAGCCTCTCCAGAAATCCAAGTTGCCACAGTGCAGAAAACTCAGCGGAGTCTCAAACTACTCGGTTACTACGCTGGACCCATCAATGGTTTTCCTGATGCCAACCTGAAAGCAGCACTTCAAACCTATCAAAAAGATAGCAAGTTCAAACGCACCGGTCGTCTTGATAAAATCACCTTGATGGGACTTAATATTTTGCCAGGGAGTTATCAATCGGGAAGCTAGTGCGCTTTGCGCACGTTTAAAGGTTTAAAAGTTTAAAGGTTTAGAACACGAAGAAAGTTATCCTTGAATATGAAAACAATAATAACTTGGTTTTCTATTATTTTTTTCTCTTCGGTCATCTTTATGGGCTTAACCGCTTGCCAGAAAAAAAAACATCCGGCTGAGCTCACGCTTCCTCGAAGTAAATACGACGTTGTTCAAATGGCCAATGGCGCCGTTGTGGAGGCAAATGTGGAGACGTCGAGCAGCACGAATACAACATTGGGCACGATTCCTCTCGCTAATGATTATCGTTTGCAGCTCACGCTGCACATGGCCATCCCAACTCCTGCTACTAAAATTTCTGATCTCGCAGCAGCTACGCCAGAGCTTCCGCAAGCCCTTGCCAATTTAGAAGAGATGATCCCCTCTTCGCCTCAAGGTGAAAAGCAAGCCTCTCCTTTTTTCGAAAAACTTTTCGAAAACAAAACTAAAGCACTTCAACATCAACTCAACTTTCTCGGACAACTTTTTCCACGAGAGTCGCTCTACGATTGCCAAACTATTTTGGCATTGAACAACAAAAAAAATGGAGCACGTGCGCTTCTTGTTCAAGCCATCATGAATGTAAACACCGATGGTTCGGACGGCGATCGCAATATTCCTCTAGAAAAACTTTCACCCTGCTATCAGCCACAAACAAATTATCGCTGGCTCAAAACTACTTCACACCCTAATCCCAACTTGCATGAAGTCGAGGAACAATGGGCTCAAGCAAAATTGGGCCTGACCAACACAACATTGACACTTGATCAAAAAAATAAATTGGAGGAACAAATTAAAACAAAAGAACAGATGCTTTCAGAATTACAGCGCTGGAGCTTTCTCATTGGCTCTGCTGATCCCTTCATCGTTTTACCAAAATTCATGCTCGATGCTAAAAATGCTGAATCAGCCTCTATCGGGGACTACGCAGTCGTTCTTTATCACAATAAACTTTATCCCGCCATCGTTGGTGACATTGGCCCCTCTGCAAAAATTGGAGAAGCCTCCCTTCGCCTCTGTAGGGCCATAGATCTTCGTTCTGGAGCCGATCGCCGCCCCGTCAGCGCTCCTCAAGTCACCTATTTGATTTTTCTAAAATCAGCAGACCTTCCGATGAAAACTCCAAACTATGTGCATTGGAGCGAGCGCTGTCATCAACTTTGGAATGAGCTAGGAGGCTCTTTAACGATGCCATGGCACGAGTGGAGTTCTTTAGAACAACCATGGCCTGAGGAAAAAAAATCTGATTTAGTGACAGTGACGAATAATATTATTAACTAAAACTGATGGAAGATCTACCACCTCTCTTGCCGCCTGCTTTTTCTGATTCCCCAACAGCGCAAACAAAATCTCAAGGCTTAAAACAAAAAAGTCGTCTCTCTGGTTCTTCTGCTTTTTTTCCTCTTATCGGCCGCGAAGAAGAAACGCACTCTCACCCTCCTCAGAATCAGTCGATAAAAAATGCCGCTGCAACATCTCATGGAAAATTCGGATTACCCACATTAAGTCAAGCAAGCGATGCTACTACTGTAAAAGCAGTTAAACCAGGGAGAAAAAAACTATCCCTTGACATTGCTGTTCGCGTTTCTCGAGAGGAACCTCTTTCCACAGCTCCTCAGGAACCGATTCTTCCTGAAGAGTTTTTAACAGCTTTAGGAGTTGATAGGCTTGATGGTAAAGCGGTCGATGAAGAATTTGAAAATTTGCTGCGTCAAAAAGGAATGACGCCCTGCTACGAAACCTCTTCAACCTCTAAAAAAGGAGCTTCTGACAGGCTTCTATGCTTACATAGCCTCATTGCCAGCGGTTCTTCAGGAATCACCTACGAAGTTCTCGCGCCTAATGGCACATCGTTCCTCTATAAAATTGAAAAACAATCAAAGTTATTAACTGACCCAACAAATCCAGGTATGGCATTTTGGAGACATGGCGATCTATCTGCAGCAGGTTTGGACCTCCCTCATTTAGTGAAAGCAACTTTTTATTCTCTGAAAGTAAAACTTCCTGATGGAAGAGAGGAAAAGTTTTTTGTTCCTGCTGATAAGGTAAAGGAATTTGCTCAACACTTACCTCCTGATGCAGAAGTGAAATTGGAGGGGCAGTTGATGGAAAAGGCTCCAGGTCGCACACTTGCTCAACTCCTCGAACAAGGCGATATCTCTTTTCATCCTGATGATGATGAGGGGCACTTCTACACTATTGTTAAAGCAGTAACTGAATTTTTGAGCGCAGCTTATAACCATAATTTTGTTCATCGTGATTTAAAACCAGAAAATATTCTTTATCATCCAACATCTAAAACAGTAACTATCATTGATACTGGAGAGGCCTCGCATCTGGGAGCCCGAGACATCCCAGCAGATACGGAACCTTCCACCTCGACCAAACAACGTGGCACTCGCCAGATCATGGCTCCCACGATGTTTGAAGGGAAAGAATATGGATCAGAAGTTGACTTTTTTAGTGCGGCAATGCTTTTCCTGAAATTACTCCAGCCAGAAGATGTTAAAATATTTAATCGAACGAGGCTATCAGGAACAGTTCGCGATAGATTCTTTGGCCAAAACCCTCAGCGCTTTTTATCCATCTATTTAGACTATTTGCACTTCGGGAGTGATGAAGATGATGACTCTACGACACAAGACAGTTCTTCATTCCCATTAAAAGCTAGCGACTCTTCGGACACAAGTTCTCCCATGATGGTAGAACCTTCCCCCTCTCTTCCTACTACTGAAGAAATGTTAGAGACTCATCCACCTATTAAAAGATTGATTGAGCTCTGCTTTCAAGCCTCTGCAGGAGGATCGCCAGAAGCACAAAGCATGAGTAGAGCTGCTTTGAAAGAACTCGAGAGACTTTTGGGTTGAGGCTGAGGGCATTAAAGCCCTAACACCATTGCAAACATGAGCGGCGCTACGATCGAGGCATCAGACTCAATCACATACTTTGGCGTCTTCACTCCTAATTTTCCCCATGTGATTTTTTCATTGGGAACAGCTCCCGAATAGCTTCCATAGCTGGTTGTTGAGTCACTAATTTGGCAGAAGTAGCCCCAGAGCGGAACCTCTTCGCGTTGGAGATCTTGGTGCAGCATTGGAACAACACAAATTGGGAAGTCACCAGCGATACCGCCGCCGATTTGAAAGAATCCGATGCTTCCTTGATCATCGATTGGTGTAGCTTCCTTGGTGTACCATTCGGCAAGCGACATCATATATTCGATTCCAGTCCGCACAGTGTGAACTTTTTTCACATCACCGCTGATGCAATGTCCCGCATACATGTTGCCAAGCGTAGCATCTTCCCAACCGGGAACAAACATCGGTAGATTTTTTTCCGCAGCAGCCAGCATCCAACTATTTTTGGAATCGATCTGATAACTTTTTTCCAACTTTCCGCTACGAAGAATTTTGTACATGAACTCATGAGGAAAATAGCGCTCTCCTTTCTGATCTGCCGATACCCATTCTTCGAGGACCGCTGATTCAATGCGACGCATCGCTTCCATTTCGGGAATGCAAGTATCGGTTACCCGATTCATATGTCGCTCGAGCAGCTTCTGCTCATCGTCAGGCGTTAGATCGCGGTAGTGAGGAACACGCTCATAATAATCGTGAGCGACGAGATTAAAAATATCCTCTTCCAAATTAGCACCAGTACAGCAAATAGCATGGACCTTGTCTTGGCGGATCATCTCAGCCAGCGAGAGCCCCAACTCAGCCGTACTCATTGCTCCAGCCAAGGTCATGAACATTTTTCCACCAGCATCAAGATGTTTGCGATAGCCATGAGCAGCGTCTTTTAACGTCGCCGCGTTGAAGTGACGAAAGTGATGATCGATGAAGGATGAGATAGGTGTTTTGTTCATATAAAATATAATAAAAGTATTAATGTAAAAAAATTGTTTTAAGTTCTTTTGCTGTAAATCCCGTTGCACTTACGATCTGATCTATGCCAACTCCTAATTGATGAAGTTTAAGAGCTACTTCAGCTTTTCCTTCAGCTCTACCTTCAGCTTTTCCTTCAGCAAAGTAGCCACTCAATAAAGTTTTCTCCGATCTAACAGCGTCCCATTCTCGATCATAGGCTAATAATTCGGCTTCATCATAAGAAGCCCTCTCAAGCAGATGCAGGGCTTCTTTGATTGAGGCCTCTCCAAGCAAGCTAGGATCAACTTCGTGAGTGTGCTCATCAATTTCTTTTAAAAAGCGAAGCCACAAAATTGCCAGTTTTTTTTCAGTCGTTGTAATTGGTTTGAGCTTTGGAAGCTCAATCAAAACAAGCTGAAGATCATCCAACGTTTTATTTTTATCAACAGAATGGGTCATGCGAAAATGATGAAACCACTCTTCACTTTGATCAAATTTTGTATCGAGCAAAGCTAATCCATAAACAGGGCTGAGATCCCGATAACGTTCCTTTTGTCCAAGCTGGCGGACGTAAGTTGTTGCTGAATTATAGAGCATTCGCTTGATAAAGTCAGCAGTCCATTGCAACTGCATCTCAACTATGAAGTGCCGTCCATGATTATCAAAACAACGAACATCAACGATTGAATATTTGAGACCAGGAACTTCGGGAACATTTTCTGTTGGAAGGTAAGTTAGACTCTCAATGATACAATCCTCGGGCAGCGGCAAAATAGCATTAAGAAAACTTTTCAGCAATTCTGGATGCTCGCCAAAAATTCTTTTAAAAATAAAATCGTTTTTAGGATCAAGGTAGCGAGGCATAATCCGCGAATTGTACTCTTTTATGCGAGATAGAGCAAGAAGAGAAAAGCTACTCTAATTCTTTATTGAAAAAAGTTCTACACACAGGGAAGAGCTTTTTCCAGGATCAAGCTTAATGTCAAACTCCTTCACATTTCCAGATTCCACGCAGAGCATGTGCCGATAATCTTCTGAACCGAAGTCGACAATCTCTTTTGCTTTTTCACTCCATGGATTCCAGACAACGGTGGAGCGAGAACGCTCTTTTTCAATACGAATCGTGCGGCGTAATGAGCGATCATGAATTTCAATCGGAGCTGTTGAATTAAGATAGACGCTGTTTGTTTCGCCAACGATCGGCAGTTCGTCGAGCTGCTCTTGCTTTGCCTTGAAGTCTTCGTTTTTGTCAAGATAGGTCAAGCCTTTTAGTCCATGAAGAGTGGCTTGATTGATGTCTCCGACAAAAAAGTAGGAGTGAAAACATTCTTCGTAGACAAAAGGAATCGAGGTTGTGTTATTGACTATTAGTTCGAGCTGTAATTTTTTTCCAACAGTCACTCGGTACAGAACCTCCACCGGAGCCCATCTATTTTCTTTCAGAACATCAACTGGTAATTGAAAAGTTACCTCGACCTCGCCCTCAGCGTTGACCTTCGTTTTCACCAAATCCCAAATGCTATTGCGCGCAAATCCATGCGATAATTTTTCTCCCTCGCGATTTCCAAACCAAGGAAAACAGAGAGGAATCCCCCCGTGCAAACTATTGCCACGAGGCATCTTAGCCGATGGACTCATAAAAAGGAGCGGTTCCTCACCTTTTTGTTGAAAGGAAGTCACGTGTGCTCCCTTTAAATAAATTTCTGAGCTGCTATGATCGCTTCTTACCACGGCCTTCACAAGCCCATCTTGATCCATGACGAGTGCTACTCGATCTGGAATTTCAAATTGATTTTTTAATTCAGAAAGAAGTTCTTCGTTCATATTTAGTTTTTAAAGAGTGGTGAAGGATAATATCTAGCTTCTATTCTTTCCTGCAAGCCTGCCTTTACCTGCGGTAAGTCCGAAGGGTGAGTCAATCCAAACCATGGATCCTCAGTCGGAAGGATCTTCACAGAAATTTTTTTCTCGGCAATAAGATGGCTTACTGCTGAGGGAAGATAAAACTCAGCACGAGTTTCTTGCTCAGGCTTCAGAGAGTCATTTAAAAATTCCTCAAACAATTTTTCAAGATGCGGAAAGAAATCTGGCAAGAAGGCCCAAAAATTTAAGGAGACAAGTTCTTCTCCTGTAAAAAAAAGTTCTTCTCCTGTTGCCTGCTTCGCTACAACTCGTTCCCCACTCGCTCGTAACTCCGTCTGCTCCGTAATGCTTTTAAGAAAACCCTCTGCAGTACTTTTTGTTACGCCTCGCGAGACAGCTCCAAAAGGGCTGAGCGTGTTTTTCAGCTGATAGCCAACCATGGCATAGTGAGCTGGTCTCGCTTCTTGTAAAAAATTTGCAAGAAGCTGATATCCCGAAGAACCGTAATAGTCATCGGCATTGATGACTGCAAAGGGGGTTTTGATTACGTGACGAGCAGACAAGAGAGCATGACCAGTTCCCCAAGGTTTTGTGCGCCCCTCAGGCACTTTAAATCCTTGAGGTAGATCATCCATTTTTTGAAAAACATATTTCACCTCAAGCTGCGGAAATGCCTTTTTATAACGCTCTCCAATCATCTTGCGAAACGGCTCTTCAATTTCTTTTCGAATCACGAAAATAATTTCCGAAAAACCAGCACGGAGAGCATCGTAAACGGAATAATCGAGCAAGATCTCTCCGCAAGGACCCACCGGATCAAGCTGCTTCAGGCCTCCGTAGCGGCTTCCCATGCCGGCAGCCAAGACGATGAGCGTCATGGGTGAATTCATTATTATTTTTTGGGCAAGGATTTTAAGATTCCCCCAGTCTCCGCCGAAATTTCCATCGTTCCAACAAGCGCTCCCGAGCTTTTATAAATCTGAACAATCCAAAGTGGCTTTCCGGAGATGGCATCGACGCGTAGTACGTAGTCAATCGAATCAAAGCCAATCTTAGCGGCTTTTGCTTCACGATCGACTATTTTAAAAACAGCTCCTGAATCGACCATCGTCGGTGTCACTGTCAAATGAGGCAGATCTCCCTCTCCTGCATATTCTCCCATCGGTGTCCTCTCTGAAACAATGTGCCCATTGACAATGGTCACCTCACGAATGCCACCATGCGCACTAGGATCATTACAAAGAACAATCCATTCACCAGGCTGAGGAACACCTTCTTTTCCTTTTAGCTCTGCCAAGCCTGTTAAAAGCTCAGGGCGAGAAGCATCTTTGAGGGCCTGCAGAGCTGAGGAGGAGGTTTCCGCTGCCGAAAGCTGGCTGATTAAACAAGCTGCTACTCCTAAAATGAAAAACGATTGTTTCTTAAAAAAATAGTTCATGGGATTGATTATAATGACTCAGCAATCTTTGGAGGAGAAAAATTTATTTCAATTTTCTCTTTGTGCT
>Ga0194124_10006456_pt1 | contig 10437 bp, 9 predicted proteins | sample TA2KigCas0mmetaG_FD_148605 | JGI IMG/M metagenome (GOLD analysis project Ga0194124, IMG submission 148605) | Freshwater microbial communities from Lake Tanganyika, Tanzania - TA2015031 Kigoma Deep Cast 0m | ecosystem: Environmental > Aquatic > Freshwater > Lake | place: Tanzania: Lake Tanganyika...
GGGGAGAACAGCCGAATCTTCTATCAGGAGATTCACGCCTGGCTCGCGCGCTGGCTGGCTCCGCCGGGTGGTAACCCGTCAGGTGGCATCCCTTAGCAGATTCCATTATCATCGAGGGCCCGCGCAGCTCCTCGGGCTGCGTGGGAACGCGGATTGCCTCTAGGTAACCCACGTAAGTGCCTGATCGAAAAGCCCCCCGAGGGGCTTTTCTTTTTTGGGCCCTTGGGGCCCTTTTTCGTTCCCAGGTGTAGAGATGGCAACAGCGGCGGTCATACGCGACAAGCTCATCGGATTGCTCGAACCCTTGGTCGAGCAACTCGGCTATGAGCTTGTGGATATAGAGTGGGTCCCGGTGCCTCGCTCGGGCTTGTTGCGCATCTACCTGGACCAGCCGGTGTCAGAGGGTGGGCACATCGGGGTCGAGGATTGCGAGAATGTGAGCCGTGAGGTGTCGGCGCTGCTCGATGTGGAAGACCCCATCAGCGGGGCCTACCACCTGGAGGTTTCTTCGCCGGGATTCGATCGGGTGTTGCGCAAACCCGCGCATTTCGCTCGTTTTCGAGGCTCGCGGGTATGGGTCGAGCTCAAGGTGGCTCGCGACGGACGACGTCGCTACACCGGTGAGCTCATGGAAGTGAATGACAAGGGCTGCATCCTCAATGTGGATGGCCAGCCGGTGACAATCAGCTTCGCCGAGATCGGCAAATCGCGCCTCGTGGCGTGAGTGACGATCGAAGGCAGGCTGGACGAAGGGGACTGACGATGAGCAAGGAAATCATGATGGTGGTCGACGCGGTCTCGAACGAGAAAGGCGTCGACAAGGAAGTGATCTTCGAGGCCCTCGAAGCGGCGCTCGCCTCGGCCACGCGCAAGAAGCATGGCGAGGAGTGGGACGTGCGCGTGGCCATCAATCGCAAGACGGGCGATTACGACACGTTCCGTCGCTGGAAGGTTTTTGCCGATGATTCGAAGGAACTCGAGACTCCTGATCGCGAGCTGCGTCTCGATGATGCGATTGACGTCAACGCCAAAGCGGAAGTCGGCGGATTCGTCGAAGAGCCGATGGAGTCGGTGCAGTTCGGGCGTATCGCGGCGCAGCAGGCGAAGCAGGTCATCGTGCAGAAAGTGCGCGAGGCCGAGCGCGCCCAAGTCGTCGACGCCTACAAGGATCGCGTCGGTCAGCTGGTGAGCGGCGTCGTCAAGCGCGTTGATCGTAACGGCATCTTTGTCGATCTCGGCGGCAATGCCGAGGGCTTCGTCTCGCGCGCCGACATGATCATGCGCGAGCAGGTCAAGCCACAGGATCGCATCAAGGCCTTCCTCAAAGAAGTTCGTCCCGAGCCGCGTGGTCCGCAGCTCTTCCTCACGCGTTCCGCGCCCGAGTTCCTGATCGAACTCTTCAAACTCGAAGTGCCCGAAGTCGGGCAGGGGCTGATCCAGATCCTCGGTGCGGCACGCGACCCCGGCATTCGCGCCAAGATCGCCGTGCGCAGCAATGATCCACGTATCGATCCCGTCGGTGCCTGCGTCGGCATGCGCGGGTCACGTGTGCAGGCGGTGTCCAATGAAATTGCCGGCGAGCGGGTCGACATCATTCCCTTCGACGACCCCCCGGCACAGTTCGTCATCAATGCGATGTCGCCGGCCGAGGTCATCTCGATCGTCGTCGACGAAGAGTCGCACAGCATGGACATCGCCGTCTCCGAAGAAAAACTCTCGCAGGCGATCGGTCGTGGGGGTCAAAACATTCGACTGGCGAGTCAGCTTACCGGTTGGGACCTCAACGTCATGACAGAGTCCGACGCCGAGGCGAAGAGCGAGTCCGAGGCCCGCACGCTGGTCGAGAACTTCATGAAACAGCTCGATGTCGACGAAGACGTCGCGAGCATTCTGGTGCAGGAAGGCTTCTCGACGGTTGAAGAAATTGCCTACGTGCCGCAGGCCGAACTCAACGCCATCGAAGAATTCAACGAAGACATCGTCAAAGAATTGCGTAGCCGTGCGCGTGACGTGCTGCTGACGCAGGCGATTGCGAGCGAGGAGAGCCTCGATTCGCAGCTGCCGGCCGACGACTTGTTGCTGCTCGAGGGCATGCAGCCTGATCTGGCGCTTGCGCTTGCTCGTCGTGGTGTACGCACGCGCGATGATCTGGCCGATCAGGCGGTCGACGATCTTCTCGATATCCAGGGTCTGACGGCCGAAGAAGCCGGCAAGCTCATCATGAAAGCACGCGAGCACTGGTTCGCGCCGGGTCACGGCTGAACAAAGGGTCGCGGGGATCAGATATGGCGGATGTAACGGTTTCCCAATTTGCCGAGGTACTCAAGGTACCGATCGACAAGCTGCTCGCGCAGCTTGATCAGGCCGGCATCAAGGTGAGCGGGCCGGATGCGGTCATCAGCGATGATGCCAAGCTCCTGCTGCTCTCGCACTTACGACGCAGTCACGGTCAGGCGGATGATGCCTCGCCCGGAGTCACTGCGCCCCGCAAAATCACTCTGCAGCGCAAGCAGCAGAGCGAAATCAAGCTCGCGGGGAGCAGCGGTCGCGCACGCACGGTCAGCGTCGAGGTGCGCGTCAAGCGTACCTACGTCAAGCGCGACGTACTTGCAGAGCAAGCAAAGACCCAAGGCGAAGATACCGAGGCCAAGCGTCTCGAGACCGAAGAGGCCGCGCGTATCGAGCGCGAGCGTCAAGAACACGAACGTCGCGAGGCCGAGCGGCTCGAGGCCGAGAACCGTCGTCGCCTCGAAGAAGAGGCGGCTGCGCGACGTGCTGCCGATGAGACTAGACGCGCTGCCGAGCAACGCGAACGCGAACAGAGCGAGGCCGAAAAGCAAGGCCGTGCGCGTGGCGCTGCGCCTGCGGGTGACGCCCGTCCGGCCGAGGCGCGCCAGGGTGAAGCGCGCGCTGCCAAAGGCGGTGCCGCCGAGACCGACCGCGACAAGCGCACGCGCTATGGCCGCGAAGAATTGCACGTCAGTACCGACGCCAGTTCGCGTCTCAAGAAAAAGAAAAAGGTTCGCGAGCGCAAGGCGCCGCTCGGCATGGAGCAGCGGCACGGCTTCGAGTTGCCGACCGCACCCGTGGTACGCGAGGTGGCCATCGGCGAGACGATCACGGCGCAGGAACTCGCTGAAAAGATGGCGGTCAAGGCGACCGAAGTCATCAAGGCCATGATGAACATGGGCGTGATGGCGACCATCAACCAGCCGATCGACCAAGACACCGCCATGCTCGTGGTCGAGGAAATGGGCCATACGCCGAAGATCCTCAAAGAAAATCAGATTGAGACCGACATTCAGGGCGACTCAGCCGAGGCCATCGAAGTTCTGCCGCGGCCGCCTGTGGTCACGGTCATGGGACACGTCGATCACGGCAAGACCTCGCTCCTCGACTATATCCGCAAGGCCAAGGTTGCCGCGGGCGAAGCGGGCGGCATCACGCAGCACATCGGTGCTTACCACGTGCAGACGCCCAAGGGCGGCGTGACCTTCCTCGACACCCCGGGCCACGCGGCGTTCACCGCGATGCGCGCCCGCGGCGCGCGTGCGACCGACGTCGTTGTGCTCGTGGTCGCAGCGGACGACGGCGTCATGCCGCAGACCATCGAGGCCATCCAGCATGCGCGGGCTGCAGGGGTGCCGACCGTGGTTGCGGTCAATAAAATCGACAAGAGCACCGCCGATCCGGATCGAGTGCGGACCGAACTGTCGAAGCAGGAAGTCATCCCCGAAGAGTGGGGCGGTCAAAATATTTTCGTGAACGTATCGGCCTACACGGGGCAGGGCATCGATCAGTTGCTCGAGGCCATCCTCTTGCAGGCCGAGGTGCTCGAACTCTCCGCGCCACCGGGCGGACTCGCGAGCGGTCTCATCATCGAGGCGAGCGTCGAGAAGGGCCGCGGTGCCGTGGCTACGGTGCTCGTCAAGAAAGGCACTCTGAAGCTTGGCGACCCAATCATTGCAGGCCAAGAGTTCGGTCGCGTTCGCGCCATGTTCGACGAGACGGGCAAGGCGGTCAGCGAGGCCAAGCCCTCGATGCCCGTGCTGGTGCTGGGTCTTTCGGGTGCGCCGAATGCGGGCGATGAAATCCTTGCGGTCGAGAGCGAGCGCAAGGCTCGCGAAGTCGCGCTCTATCGACAGGGCAAGTTCCGCGACGTCAAGCTTGCCAAGCGGGCCGCGGCGGTCGGCGATGTGTTCTCGCAGATGGCCGAAGAAAAGGCCGGCGTGATCAGCGTGGTCATCAAGGCCGATGTACAGGGCAGCGCCGAAGCGCTGCGCGATTCACTCACCAAGCTCTCGACCGACGAGGTTCAGGTCAAGGTGGTGGCGAGCGGCGTCGGCGGTATCACGGCATCCGATGTGCAGCTCGCGGCCGCATCGAAGGCCATGGTGCTCGGCTTCAATGTTCGTGCCGATGGTGGCGCGCGCGATGCCGTCAAAGAAACCGGCGTCGATGTGCGTTACTTCTCGATCATTTACGAAGCCATCGATGACATCAAGCAGCGCATGAGCGGCCTGCTCGCGCCAGAAGTGAAAGAGCAGATCGTCGGCACCGCACAGGTTCGCGATGTCTTCCGCTCGAGCAAGTTTGGTGTGGTCGCCGGTTGCCTCGTCACGGAGGGCATGGTCAAGCGCAATAACCCTATTCGTGTGTTGCGCGATAACGTCGTCATTTTCGAAGGCGCGCTCGAATCGCTGCGTCGTTTCAAAGACGACGTGGGCGAAGTGCGGGCCGGCACGGAGTGCGGCATCGGCGTCAAAAATTACCAGGACGTGCGCGTCGGCGATCAGATCGAGTGCTTCTCCCGCGTCGAGGTTGCACGCGCGATCGCCTGATCGCGTGTCGGGTCGTGACCAGCAAGGCGAGACAACAGCGCATCGAGTCCGAACTGCAGCGGGTGGTGGCGGAGCTCGTCTCCCGTGAGGTCAAGGACCCGCGGGTAGGGATGGTCACGATCACGGCCGTACGCGTGGCGGCGGATATGGGCTCGGCAAAGATTTTGTTCGTGCCCTTCGGCGATCGCCATACCCCTGACGAAGTCACGGCGGGTCTGACCCGCGCCGCCGGGTTTTTGCGCGGCGAAGTGGGTCGGCGACTCGGCCTGCGCCATGCACCCCGGCTCGACTTCGAGTTCGACTCCAGCCCCGAAAATGCAGATCGACTTACGCGCCTCATCGATTCGGCCGTCAAGGATACGGTCGTAAAATCCGACGACCACTCGGCCTGATCCTGTGATCGACGGAATCCTGTTGCTCGACAAGCCCTTGGGCTTGTCGTCGACCGCCGCTGGTTTGCGGGTACGTCGCTTGCTCGGCGCCAGCAAAGCGGGGCACGTCGGTAGCCTCGACCCGCTCGCGACCGGCATGCTGCCCATCTGCTTAGGGGAAGCGACGAAGCTGGCTGGGGAGATCGTCGAGGGCGACAAGGTCTATCTCTTCACCATTGGCCTCGGTGCGCGCACCTCGACCGGCGATACCGAGGGCGAGGTGGTCGAGCGCGCAGCGGTCCCAGCGCTCGAGCCAGCGACCATAGAATCGGTGCTCGCTCGATTCGTCGGTGAGACGCAACAGATTCCGCCCATGTATTCAGCGCTCAAACAGGGTGGTGTGCCGCTGTACAAACGCGCCCGCGCCGGCGAGGTGGTTGACCGGCCGCCTCGGACCATCCGCATCGAAAGTCTGCGGCTCATCAGCGCAAGTCCCGAGGCACTGACCTTTCGGGTGGTGTGTGGCAAGGGCACCTATGTGCGGGTGCTGGCCGAAGACATCGCCAAAGCGCTGGGTACGGTAGGTCACGTTACGTTGCTGCGACGCGAGAGCGTGCGGCCCTTCGATCCGGCGCGCCTCGTGACCCTCGAGATGATCGAGTCGAGCGCTGTCGGTGAACATTCCAAGCGCGACCTGCCGTTGGGATCACTGCCGCTGGTATCCCTGGATGAAGCCGTAGGGCACCTGCCCTTGGTTTGTCTTGGCGCAAAGGCCGCCCGCAAGATGGGTCAGGGCCAGATTGTCGAGAGTGTCGATGCGCTGCGACTGCCCCTCGAGACCACCGTCAGGATGCGCGATGCCGCCGGGATTTTTCTCGGTCTAGGCAAGGTCGCAGCCCCGGGTCGAGTAGCACCGAAACGACTTGTGGCGCAAAAAGTCAGCGAGTACAATTCGCGCCCTTCAACGCGACCGTAACTACCAAGATTTAAAAGGGTTTTTCAGAATGCCTCTCACGACAGAGAAAAAGGGCGGAGTCATGGCCCAGTTCCGCCGGGATCCCAAGGACACGGGTTCCCCAGAAGTTCAGATTGCGCTCCTCTCCGAGCGTATCGCAGGCCTCGGACAACACTTTTCGGCCCATTCGTCGGATCACTCCTCCCGACGCGGTCTCGTGAAGCTCGTCAACCAGCGCCGCAAGCTCCTCGATTACCTCAAGGCTCGTCAGCCGCAGAAGTATCAGGACGTCGTCGAGCGCCTCGGGCTGCGCCGCTAAGCAAGCCCGCCGCAAAGGCCGCGCCTCTCCAATCAGAGCGCGGCCTTTTCGCTTCAGGTCAATTTTTCACGAGGTTTCCAGTGCCCGCATTCAAGAAGACATTTCAGTACGGCCCCCACACCATGACGCTCGAGACAGGCGAAATGGCGCGGCAGGCCGGCGCCGCCGTCGTCGCCTCGCTCGGTGACACCGTGGTGCTCTGCACCGCCGTCGCTGCCAAGCAGGCCGCCCCGGGGCGCGATTTCTTCCCGCTCACGGTCAACTATCAGGAGAAGTTCTACGCCGCGGGTCGCATCCCCGGCGGCTTCTTCAAGCGCGAAGGTCGTCCGACCGAAAAAGAGACGCTCACTTCGCGCCTCATCGATCGCCCAAGTCGTCCGCTCTTCCCGGACGGTTTCTACAACGAAGTGCAGGTGGTCGCGACCGTGGTGTCGCTCGATCCCGAGATGGATGCCGACATCCCCGCGATGATCGGTTCATCGGCGGCTCTCGCGCTCTCGGGCGTGCCCTTCAACGGCCCGATCGCCGCGGCTCGCGTGGGCTATAAGGACGGGCAGTACCTGCTCAACCCGACCGCCAAGCAGCTCAAAGAATCTGATCTCCACCTCGTCGTCGCCGGCACCAAAGACGGCGTGATGATGGTCGAGTCCGAGGCGAGCTGCCTCTCGGAAGAGGTCATGCTGGGCTCGGTGGTCTTTGGCCACGAGCAGATGCAGACCGCCATCAAGGCCATCAACGAACTCGTCGCCGAGTGCGGCAAGCCGCGTTGGGAGTGGGCAGCGAATGCTGCCGCGGCCGAAGTCGAAGCGGCGGTGCGCGTTGCGGCCCACGACTCGCTGTCCGAGGCTTACCGCATTACCGAAAAGCAGACGCGTTATGCGCGCGTCGGCGAAATCAAGAAGGCCGTCACGGCAGAGCTCGCCGGCGGCGACGCGCCGAAGTACAGCGCCGATCAGGTGGACGATCAGCTCTTCCGTCTCGAAAGTCGCATCGTTCGCGAGCGCATTTTGAACGGGGAGCCGCGTATCGACGGTCGCGACGCCTTCACCGTGCGTCCGATCACCATCAAGGTTGGCGTGTTGCCGCGTACGCACGGCTCTGCGCTCTTCACCCGTGGTGAGACGCAGGCACTCGTCGTGACCACGCTCGGTACCGGCCGCGACTCGCAAATCATTGACGCGCTCGAGGGCGAGTACCGCGAGCCGTTCATGCTGCACTACAACTTCCCGCCGTTCTCGGTGGGCGAGACCGGCATGATGTCGGGTCCGAAGCGTCGCGAAATTGGCCACGGTAACCTCGCGCGTCGCGGCGTCGCGGCCGTCATGCCCGACATGGAGAAATTCCCCTATGTCGTGCGCGTGGTCTCAGAGATCCTCGAGTCGAATGGCTCGTCCTCGATGGCCTCGGTCTGCGGTGCTTCGCTCTCGATGATGGATGCGGGTGTGCCCTTGAAGGCGCCGGTCGCAGGCGTCGCCATGGGTCTCGTGCTCGAAGGCGGTCGCTACAAGGTCCTGACCGACATTCTCGGTGACGAAGACCATCTCGGCGACATGGATTTCAAGGTCGCCGGCACCAAAGACGGCGTTACCACCTTGCAGATGGACATCAAGGTCGAGGGCATTACGCCCGAGATCATGAAGGTCGCACTCGAGCAAGCGAAGTCGGGCCGTTTGCACATTCTCGGCGAGATGAACAAGGTCATCTCCTCGGCGCGTGAAAAGATGTCCGAGTGGGCACCGTCGATCATCACCCTCAAGATCGACCCGGAAAAAATCCGCGACGTCATCGGCAAGGGTGGCGCAGTCATTCGTCAGATCACCGAAGAAACCGGTACCACGATCGATATCGAGAACGACGGCACCGTCAAGATCGCCTCGGTCAATGGCACTGCGGGCCGCGAGGCGCAGCGTCGCATCGAGCTCATCACGGCTGATGTCGAAGTCGGTCGGGTCTATGAAGGTCGCGTTGCGCGCCTGATGGACTTCGGCGCCTTCGTCACCATCCTGCCGGGTCGCGATGGTCTCGTGCACATTTCGCAGATTTCCAATGAGCGCGTCGAAAGGGTCTCCGACAAACTCAAGGAAGGCGATGTGGTGATGGTAAAAGTGCTCGAGGTCGATCGTCAGGGACGCGTGCGTCTGTCGATGAAGGACGTCGAGGAGCGCTAGCACACCGTGGCGAGACCCGCGAATCTCGCGGGCTCCCACCGAGTTCGAGCCCAATCCAAAATCGCCGCCGCCGAGTTGCACTCGGTCGGCGGCGGTTTTTGTTTCAGCCACCCCAGAACCTGCCGCAGCTGCGGTACGGCCAGTCGCGGATCGATCGCCGCCGCGTGCCGCGATTTGGCGAGCTTGCTGCCGTCGGCTTCGACCACGAGCGGCACATGCAGATAACTCGGTGGCGGCAGACCGAGTGCCTGCTGCAGCGCAAGTTGCCAACGTGTGCTCGCCAACAAATCCGCACCCCGAACTACATCGGTGATGCCCTGATCGGCATCGTCAATCACGCAGGCAAGTTGATAGGCGTGCAGACCATCGCGGCGGCGCACCACCACATCGCGCTGGATCTTGGGGTCGAAGGCGATGTCGCCGAGGCTACGATCGACAACCGCGCAGCTCGCAACCCCCGTAAGGTCCGCCCGTAGCGACGAGTTCTGTGGATCGCAGCGGCGATGTCTGCAGTCGCGAACACAACAGGGATCTTCTTCACCCGCAAGATCGCGACGGCTGCAATCACAAAAAAATAGCGGCACTCGTTGGCCGAGCGCAGTCACGGATTGCTCGTAACGAGGCGTGCGATCGTGTTGGTGCGAAATCGGCTTCGAGGAGGTGAGCGCGAAAGCGAACAGCGACTGCTCGATCGCCAACTCGTGCTCGAGACGGCAGCGCGGCTGATCGAGATCGTCGATTCTCAACAGCCATTCGCCATGCTGGCGTGCATCCAGCCAGCTGGCAACGGCAGTGAGCAATGATCCGAGATGCAGCCGCCCCGACGGTGTCGGGGCGAAACGACCGCGACGAGGATTATTCAGCGGTAGCGATCATCGCGATCGCCGTACTGCTTCTCTCGGCGCTCGCGACGCTCCTGCGCCTCGAGACTGAGCGTGGCGACCGGCCGCGCCTCAAGACGCTTGATGCCGATTTCTTCGCCGGTCTCGAGACAGTAGCCATAGCCGCCGTCTTCGATGCGCTCGAGCGCTTCTTCGATCTTGCGGATCAGCTTGCGCTCGCGATCACGCGTGCGCAGTTCAAGGCTGAATTCTTCCTCTTGAGTGGCGCGATCATTGGGATCGGGGAAGTTCGCGGCTTCGTCCTTCATGTGCGAAACCGTACGGTCGACTTCGCGCATGAGATCGCGCTTCCAGGTCTGCAGGATCGTGCGGAAGTGATCGAGCTGCGCGCGGCTCATGTACTGCTCGCCGCGCTTGGCGATGTAGGGTTGAACGTTACGCGGACCCGCCAGCAGGTTGTGATCTTCGCCGTCTTCGCCATCGCTAGGCGGCGCGATCGGCCGCGGATTACGTTGCACGAAGGTGGCTACGATTTCGTTTTCCGGGCGCGGTGCGCTCTTGGGTGCGGGTCCGGCCTGAGCAGCCGGTGCCGCAGCCTTGGCGGGCGCAGCAGCCTTGGCGGGCGCAGCCGCCTGAGTCGGCGTGCCGCCGACCGCAGCTGCCTTGGCAGCGGGCTTTTTCTGCGCTGTCATGGGCTGTTTGGGTGTTTCGAGCTTTTTGCCTGGAGGGACTGTTTTGGTCACGGTTTTCTTGGCGACAGGCTTGACTGTCGACTTGGTTGGCGGCGCCTTCCTGGCAGCAGGCTTGCTGACCTTGGCAGGCTTCGTGGCAGTTTTTTTGGCCGTCATCAGACGCTCCTTTTGGACAAGGTGCTCTGTGGGACGCGCGAGAATACCGGCAAAAACCCGTGCAGGGAAGTGCGTATCGCTCAGGGCAGATTG
>Ga0194124_10006457_pt1 | contig 10434 bp, 9 predicted proteins | sample TA2KigCas0mmetaG_FD_148605 | JGI IMG/M metagenome (GOLD analysis project Ga0194124, IMG submission 148605) | Freshwater microbial communities from Lake Tanganyika, Tanzania - TA2015031 Kigoma Deep Cast 0m | ecosystem: Environmental > Aquatic > Freshwater > Lake | place: Tanzania: Lake Tanganyika...
GCGAAAACCTCAATCAGCCCGGCGGCCTCGTCGTAGCTTCCAACCACATTTCTTGGGCCGACCCGCTGGCAATCGCCCGCTTTCTCTGGGACAACAATCGCGTCGCTCGCTTTCTCGTTAAAGATTCAGTCGCACGAGCCCCCGTCCTTGGCACAATCGTTAACAGCGCCAAACAAATCCCGGTTGAGCGCGGTACCTCTCGAGCCGGACTTGCCGCCGTCGAAGCAGTCAAAGCCGTTAAAGCGGGCGAAACAGTTTTGGTCTACCCCGAAGGCACAATCACTAAAGACCCGAACCTCTGGCCAATGGAAGGACGCTCAGGTGCGGTGAGAATCGCCGTCGAGTCAGGCGCGCCACTTGTGCCGATGGCAATCTGGGGCCCTCAAGAAATTCTGGCCCCTTATTCAGGCAAACCCAATCTCTTCCCGCGAAAGAAGATCAGCGCCATCGCAGGCCCCCCGCTAGACATCGATTACCTGCGCACCGGCACACCAACCCAAGAGCAATATCGCGAAGCCGCAAATAACTTGATGGACGAGATCACCCGCCTTTTAGAGATCTTGCGCAAAGAACCACGCCCCGAGCGCTCGTGACTCGCATCGCGGTATTAGGCGCCGGCGCCTGGGGAACCACTTTTGCCCAAATAGTTTGTGACGCAAAACATCAAGCCACACTCTGGGGCCGCGACCCAAAAACGATCGATCAGATAAACAAACAACACACGCACCCCAAACTCCCCGCAGGGCACCGCTTACCTGAATCACTTAAAGCCACAATCGATCTCGCAGCAGCCATAAAAGACGCAGACGCCGTTGCTATTGCAATACCTAGCGGACAGTTGCCCGAAGTAGTCCGCCGAGCAGCCCCCCACATAACACCGCAGATGTCGCTTATCAACTTGACCAAAGCAATTCAGCTTGACACAGGCGCCCCCATGTCAACCGTGATAGCCAACATCACAAACGCCGACTCGGCCCGAATATTTGTGGTATCTGGCCCAAACCTTGCAGCCGAAATCGCGATTCGCCAACCAGCCGCGACCACCATCGCCGGCACCGACGAAACTCGAGCCACCGAACTCGCGAAATCATTTTCAAACGATTACTTCCGGGTCTACACCACAAACGACGTGCTTGGAACCGAGATTGCAGGCGCAGTCAAAAACGTCGTGGCCCTTGCTAACGGCATAGTCGCAGGCCTTGGGTTTGGTGAAAACTCTCAATCGGCTTTGATCACGCGTGGTCTGGCCGAGATGACCCGCCTTGGTGTCGCGATGGGTGCCAAACCAGTGACCTTCATGGGCCTAGCCGGCATGGGTGATTTGGTAGCAACTTGCCAGTCGAGCCTTTCTCGAAATAGATCTTTTGGGTTTGCTCTGGGTAAAGGTGCGAGTGTCGAAGAGGCGATGGCCGAGGTAAATAGCACTGTCGAGGCGGTAAGCAGTGCCCCAGCAATTTCTGAATTGGCAAAGCGCTACCAGGTGGACATGCCGATTACTGCAGATGTCGTCCGAATCGTCAAAGACGGAATCAATCCACGTGAACTAATACCTGAATTCATGTCGATGCGCGTGAAGCGAGAAAGCCTCTAGTCACCGCCTTAAGGTTTTAGGCGTGAAAGTTGCAGTGCTTGCCGGGGGCCATAGCAGCGAGCATTCGATCTCATTGCTCTCAGCCCGCTCGATTTCAGAGGCTCTAGTTCAGGGCGGCCACGAAGTCTCACTCATTGGCATCAATAAAGAAGGCGTTTGGACGAGGTTAGCTGCTGTACCTAAACGTGAAGGCCATTCGTTACCTGTCTTGCCCCACACCGACACCGTGGACTTCGCAGCGCACTTTGGCGAATGTGCAGCCGAAATTCGAACTTGTGATGTGACCTTCCCAGTGCTGCATGGGCCCTTCGGCGAAGACGGCACCGTACAAGGGCTACTCGAGCTCTTAGGCGTTGCCTACGTGGGTTCAGGTGTGCTCGCATCGGCGGCTTGCATGGACAAGCCAACTACTAAAGCCAAGCTTGAATCTGCTGGCATACCTATTCCGGACTTCACCTTCTTTGAGCTCGACGATGATTCACATGAGTCCATAACTCAAGCGGTCGCATATGTAGCTGAGAGCAACTTGAGCTTTCCGATGTTCGTAAAACCTGCTCGGGGCGGATCGAGTGTCGGCATGACCCGAGTTCCAACGGCTGCACAACTCTTTCAGGCAATAACTGAGGCTTCACAGCACGACCTTCGCATCATCTTTGAGCAGGCGATAGAAAATATGCGCGAAATCGAATGTGGGGTCTTGGTGCGTCCGAACCACCAAGGCGCAGTCGCAAGTCTGCCCAGCGAAATAAAGGTCAAGCCGCCCCGGCTCTTTTATGACTTTGAGGCGAAGTATCTTGATGATTCTGCCGATTTAATCGTGCCAGCCCAGTTAGACGGCGACATCACTTCAGAGATTCAGAATATGTCTTTACAAGTTTTCGATGTGATGGGCTGTGAAGGTCTGGCTCGAATTGATTTTTTCATACGAGGCACTGAGCTTTTGGTGAGTGAGGTAAACACAATGCCCGGCTTTACCGAAATCTCGATGTATCCGCGCATGTTCGAAGCAAGCGGGGTCACTTACCCCCAACTTGTTGACGACTTGGTTCATACCGCAAAATCTCGCGCTTCTAGATAAATTGCCTTCACTGTGGACGAATTTGAATTAATTTCAGCGATAACCCAAACACTTCGCAAGAATCAGCCGCGCCAGCCGCAGCAGCCAGACTCACGCCCCGCACCTGCACTCACTCTCGACATCGACACCGGCGACGATGCCGCAGCGCTCAGCGTCACCAAAGGCTGCACCATCGTCTGGAGTGTCGACGCATTCACCGAAGGCGTGCATTTTCGTCGCCAGTGGGTTATCCCATTACAACTCGGGCACCGAGTAGTAGCAGCCAGTGCCGCCGACGTCGTAGCGATGGGGGCAACACCGAATTTCGCGCTGATAACCCTGGCTTGCCCTGCCGATGTCAATCAAGAGTGGGTTCTCGCCCTAGCCGAAGGCCTTGGTTCCGAAGCGAGCGCGTTAGGAATGCAAATAGTCGGTGGCGACGTCAGCGTTGCCAGTGAAATTCACATCACCTCATCAGTGCTAGGTACCGTGCCTGCCGGCATGAAGCCCGTGACTCGCGCCGGTGCAAAGGCCGGTGACACCGTCGCCATTCGCGGCCCACTCGGGTTAGCAGCAGCAGGTCTCGCCGTAAACGAGTCCGATTTACCTCAGGCCGCGCACCAGGCACTGCGTGATGCCTACGCCTACCCCAAGCTCGAAAAAAACACCGGTGTCAATGCAGCAGCGGCAGGGGCTACCAGCATGATCGATGTAAGCGACGGGTTAATCGCTGACGCCGGGCACATTGCCAACGCCTCAAACGTGACCATAGATATAGCGACGCGTCAGATTCACTTAAGCCCCAATCTTGTGCAGGCTGCGGCCCAACTCGGCCTTGACGCAACCGCGCTAGCTCTAACCGGTGGGGACGATCACGCGATAGTTGCCACGTTTCCCGAGGGGGCGTCACTACCTGAAGGCTTTGAAGTGATTGGCTCGGTTCGTGAATCATCAAATGGGGGCAAAGTGCTGGTGGACGGTGCACCATTTACCCAAATTGGTGGTTACCGACACTTTTCTTAAGGTTTCTTGCCGGTGGTAGCCCCGCAAGATCGCCTGGTAGATGTCATCGGCAAGAAGAGTGCGGTGGCGTTGGCAAACCTCAATCTTGTGACCGTTGATGACTTGTTGCATCACTACCCGAGGCGCTACGCGACTCGCGGTGAACTTAGCGATTTAGCCTCGTTAGTCGAGGGTGAGAGTGCGACCGTCATGGCAGAAGTCGCCACCGCAACTGAGATTCCAGCACGGGGGCGCGGGGGTTCTCGATTGCAAGTCACACTCACCGACGGCACCGACACATTGGACTTAACTTTTTTTCGTCACGGCTCATGGCATAAAGGCAAACTGCGCCCGGGCGTTCGCGGGCTCTTCTCTGGCAAAGTCAATTCTTACCGGGGCCGCAATCAACTGGCTCACCCCGAATACGTACTGGTCGCCGCACCAGGTGAAGACCCTGACCCTGATGCGGCCGAAGCATTCGCTCGCGCACTCATACCGGTCTACTCGACTACCGGTTCGCTACCACCGTGGCGGGTAAGTCGCGCTGTCTCATTCGTACTAGACCAGGTAACGCTTACCGAAGACCTTGACCCGTTGCCCAAGAAACTTCGAGACGAACTCGGCCTGCCATCGATCGGCAGCGCACTAGCGAGCATTCATCGCCCGGCAGATTTCGCTGAGGTTTCACGTGCTCGCCACCGCTTGGTATTCGAAGAGGCATTTCTTTTACAAGTCGTACTAGCCAAGCGCCGACTCGAGTTGGCCTCCATGACTGCTTTACCGAGACAAGCAATTAAAAATGGCCGACGCCAGCAAATAACAAAAGGCCTTCCCTTCGAGTTAACCGCTGGCCAACTTGAAGTGCTAGCCGAAATGGCCGCAGAGCTTTCGAAATCAAACCCGATGCACAGGCTGTTACAAGGTGACGTGGGTTCTGGCAAGACCGTGATTGCGCTCTTAGCCATGGCACAAGTGGTTGACGCAGGCGGACAAGCAGCCCTGCTCGCACCCACTGAGGTCTTGGCTTCACAACACGCTCGCGCACTTCGAAAACTGATGGGCGAAGCTGGCGACAAATTGGTCTTACTCACCGGCTCTCTAAGCGCGCCCGAAAGGCGTGAAACCCTTGAAAAAATCGCAGATGGTCGCGCCGCAATCACGGTTGGCACTCACGCACTCTTAAGCGAAGGGGTGCAATTTAAAGACCTCGGCCTGGTAGTGGTTGATGAACAACATCGGTTTGGTGTCGAGCAGCGAGCAGCACTTGCTGCCAAAGCGCAAGACGGCACCCGTCCACACATATTGGTCATGACAGCAACGCCCATTCCTCGAACCGTGGCAATGACCGTTTTCGGTGATTTAGACATATCGATGCTTCGTGAATTACCCGCTGGCCGGGCGCCGATTGCAACCCACGTGGTATCACCGCGCTTGAACCCCACGCATTTGGTTAGAACTTGGGCTCGGGTGCATGAAGAAGTTGGACGGGGTCACCAGGTCTATGTGGTTTGCCCCCGCATCGGCGAAGGGGATTTCGAATCAGAGCAAGACCCTGCAGACCAAACGAAATCGGGTGAGCGCGCAGCACTAGCAGTGCTTGAGGTCGCACCTTTATTGACCGAAGGCCCGCTTAAGGGGCTTAACGTAGAAGTGCTTCACGGTCGAATGTCTGCAGAGAGCAAAGAAGATGTGATGACTCGATTTGCGGCGGGTAAGCAAGCGCAAAAGCCGATTGACGTCTTAATAACCACCACCGTTATCGAGGTAGGGGTAGATGTACCAAACGCAAACATGATCGTCATTCTTGACGCAGATCGCTTTGGCGTTAGTCAATTGCACCAATTAAGGGGGCGAGTAGGGCGCGGGCAAACCCAAGGCCTTTGCTTACTCGTAAGTGAAGCACCTGCTGATTCCCCGGCAAACGAGCGACTTGCTCAGGTAGCGGCCACTACCGATGGTTTCGAACTTGCGCAAGCTGATTTACAACTGCGTAAAGAGGGCGACATTCTTGGCGCGAGCCAGTCCGGGCGAAGATCTCAACTGCGCCTACTCGAAGTGATTAGAGATGCTGATCTCGTCATGCAAGCTCGCGAGGCTGCAATCAGTTGGGTTGCCAAAGACCCTGATCTTGATTCGTGGCCCCCACTTAAGCGTGCGGTTGACGAAATAAATCAAGAGCAACCGACTGAGTTTCTAGAGCGAAGTTGAGCTTAAGTTCATGACGAGAGTGATTGCTGGGTCGCTTAAGGGCCGCAGGCTGTTGGTGCCCGACGAAGGCGTTCGACCCACAAGTGACAAAGTCCGAGAAGCCATCTTTAGCTCACTTCAGTCACGGTTCGACTTCGAAGGTGCTCGAGTGCTAGACCTCTTTGCAGGGACGGGGGCGTTAGGCATAGAGGCCCTCTCACGCGGTGCACGATTTGGAGCTTTGGTTGAGTCAAGCCCAGCGACAGCAAGAACCTTGAAGAAGAACATCGGGTCGTTATCGCTTACGGGTAACACACAAGTCGTGGTGCGCAAAGTTGGTTCGTACCTAAACGACGCACTCGCAGCGAACAGGGCTCAGGCAGATAGTTCGTCGTTTGATTTGGTTTTTCTAGATCCGCCTTATGACTTAGAGGGCGCCGAAGTAGACGCTGCCCTAAGCGATCTGGCCAATAGTGGGCTGTTAGCGCCTGGGGCGATGGTCGTAATAGAGCGCCCAACTAAATCCACCTCACCAACCTGGCCCGAAGCGATCGATGAGCAGCTTTGTCGAACTTATGGCGACACCACTGTTTGGTACGGTGAGATGTGTCGCTAACGGTGGTGTGCCCAGGCTCTTTTGACCCGGTGACAAACGGTCATCTAGATGTTTTCGCTCGAGCCTCAAGGCTCTTTGGGAACGTAATAGTTGCCGTGATGGTCAACCGCAACAAGCAGGGTCTGTTTAGCTCACAAGACCGCATTGACATGGTGAAAGAAACTGTGGCGCACTTGCCTAACGTCAAGGTAGAAGGTTTTGAAGGGTTGCTCGCTGATTTCTGCAAGGAAAGAGATATCGGGGCAATAGTCAAGGGCCTAAGAGCGGTAAGTGACTTTGATTACGAAATCGGGATGGCGCAACTTAACCGTGGCTTGACCAGCGTCGAGACCTTGTTCATAGCCACCAACCCTGAGTTTGGCTATCTCTCATCGAGTGTGGTCAAAGACGTCGCTAGCTTTCAAGGCGACGTGTCGGGCCTAGTGCCCCCGGCCGTTGCCGTTCGACTGAAAGAAAAGTTCGGCTAAGAGACTGCGTGTCGGCGGGGGTCTAGCTTTCAGGCTCTTGCTTAAATGAAGTTGTGCAAATTTTAGAAATTCTCAACCGCCTATCGAACATCATGGAGCAAGCGAAGTCGGTTCCGTTTACCAAAGGTGCTGTGGTAGATCGCGACGAAGTGCTCGATCTACTTGACGCGTTGCGGGCTGAACTTCCAGAAGAAATCGAGCAGGCAGATGTGATCTTGGCCGATCGAAAAGCCGTCTTAGACGACGCTAAATCGAAAGCCGAGCGAATAATCAACGAGGCAGAGCGCCAAGTTCAAAAGATGTTAAGCAAAAACACCATGGTCAATAACGTGCAAGCCGAGGTAGAAGTCACCAGAAGCAAAGTTGAGGCCGAGTTGACTCGCATGCGTGAAGAGACCGACGAATACATCGACGCTCGGCTGGCCACGCTCGAAGTTGCGCTGGCTAGAACTATGGCCGCCATCCAGCGGGGCCGAGAGAGATTAAATGGCAAACACCCCTACGACGCTCTTGCACCGGCCGATGAGAGTGAGTTGCCAGCAGCTAGCTAGTCGCACCCCTGCGGTCGCTTGATTTCTCGACGTTTGGCATGATGACGCTGTGCCAGTTCCAAAGCGCAAGACATCTCGGTCGAACACTCGTCACCGTCGTTCCGCCTGGAAGACGACCCCGCCAACTTTGGCGATGTGCGAATGTGGTCGAACCAAGAAGTTGTCGCACCAGGTCTGCCCAGAGTGCGGGCGATATAGAGGGCGTCAGGTGTTGCCGCCTAAGGCGTGACTTCGAAAATAGAAGAAGCACCGCTTGCTGAGTTAAATCAGCGCCTGGGGTTGGCGATCCCCGAAGAAATCCTTGAACAGGCTGTCACTCACCGTTCATATTCATTTGAAAACGGTGGGGTGCCCACGAATGAGCGACTTGAATTTTTGGGCGATTCCGTTCTTGGGCTGGTCATCACTGATGAGCTCTTCAAGCAAAACCCTGATGCACCAGAGGGCCAGTTGGCGCGACTTCGGGCGGCGGTAGTTAGCTCAAAGTCGTTAGCTGAGGTCGCTAGCACCATAGAACTTGGTAGTTACTTGCGTCTCGGGCACGGCGAAGAGACCTCAGGTGGGCGAGAGAAAGCCTCAATAGTTGCGGACGCGCTCGAGGGGTTGATCGGCGCGGTTTATTTAAACGAAGGTTTGAGCACGGCAAGAGATCTGATTTTGAAACTCTTCGCCGATGCTCTGGCTCGCTCTGCAGCAGCAGGCGCTGGACTTGACTGGAAGACGAGCTTGCAAGAACTCACAGCACAACTAGGTCTTGAAAGCCCCGAGTACATAGTTGAGTCATCTGGTCCCGATCATGAAAAATCGTTTTCAGCCACAGTTCGAGTCGGTGCCAAACGTTTTGGCTTGGGCTTGGGCCGCACCAAGAAAGAGGCCGAGCAAGAAGCGGCCGCACTTGCGTTTAATTCTCTGACCACCTAAAGGCAGGTCGGGTTGCCAGAGCTGCCTGAGGTTGAAACTGTTAGGCAGGGCCTAGAGCCACTGACTATTGGGCGAACGATCGCCCAGGTCAGCGTGAAGCACCCCCGTGCATTAAGACGAAACGCCGGCAGCACGGCGGCCTTTAAGAAGTCGCTAACCGGCAAAAAGATTCAAAAAGTTAGCCGTCGAGGTAAGTACTTATGGTTTGAGTTTGACGATTCTCATTTGCTCTTAGTAGCCCACCTAGGTCTAAGCGGGCAATTTCGCCCAACGGCCAAGAATGTGCGACACGAGAGATTGCGAATCAATTTCGCCGACGACTTGCCTGGTCTTTCTTTTTGTGACCAAAGAACTTTCGGCGCCCTTTACCTAGATGAGTGGGCTGCCACGACGCCCGTGCCCTCGTCCATCTCTCACATCGCTTTGGACCCCTTCGACTCAGCCTTTGAGCTTGACCCCGTGATCGAGCGAACTCGCACGAAACAGGTGCCGATCAAGGCAGCACTTCTTGACCAGACCCTGATTTCTGGGGTCGGAAACATCTATGCAGATGAATCACTTTGGCGAAGCAAGATTCACCCACTCACCCGCGCGAGTGCACTTAGCCGCCCCCGCTTGCGTGAGCTTTTTCAAAATGTTAATGATGTGATGAGTGAGGCACTGGGTTCAGGTGGTACGACCTTCGACGGCCTCTATGTCTCAGTAAATGGTGAAAGTGGTGCGTTTAGTCAGCGACTCGATGCGTATGGACGGGGTGGTCAAGCGTGCAGAAGGTGCGGCAAGAAAATGGTGAGAGAAAAGTTCGCGAATAGATCGTCGGTGCGCTGCCCAAAGTGCCAACCGGTGCCAAAGTCCATGCCGCGAAGGCGGGCTAGTTAGGTACCTTTCAGGCTGGTTTTTCTGTGCCGGTAATCCATTATTGGCACGTGTTGGGGGGTAGTGCCGCGTGCATCTGAAGTCGATGACCTTGCGAGGGTTTAAGTCATTCGCACAGGCCACCACCCTGGAATTCGAGCCTGGCGTCACGTGTGTAGTCGGGCCGAATGGCTCGGGCAAGTCCAACATCGTTGATGCGATGACCTGGGTCATGGGCGAGCAAGGTGCCAAATCCATGCGCGGCGGAAAGATGGACGACGTCATATTCGCCGGCACGCCAAATAAGCCCGCGTTAGGCCGAGCTCAAATTGAGCTCACGATCGACAACTCTGACGGGGCGCTGCCAATCGAGTTCAGCGAAGTCACCATCTCTCGCACGCTCTTTAGAAACGGCGGTAGTGAGTACGCAATAAATGGCGAGGCGTGTCGACTTTTAGACATTCAAGAACTGCTCTCAGACTCAGGTATCGGGCGCGAGATGCACGTGATCGTCGGCCAAGGCCAACTAGATTCGATTTTGCAAGCCACACCTGAAGAACGTCGTGGTTTCATCGAAGAAGCAGCCGGGGTGCTCAAGCACCGCAAGCGCAAAGAAAAGGCGCTACGCAAACTCGAAGCGACCCAGGCCAACTTGGTTCGTTTGCAAGACCTAGCCGGTGAACTTCGTAGACAACTAAAGCCCTTGGGGCGCCAAGCCCAGGTTGCTAAGCGGGCTCAGAGCATTCAAGCCACCGTCCGAGATGCTCGTTTGCGGCTGTTAGCCGATGACCTCGTTGCGATGCGGCAAGAACTTGACCGCGAGTTAGCTGACGAGACGAAGCTTCGCCAATCACAGGCAGAGGTCGAAGAGAAGTTGCAGGCCACAAAAACCCAAGAGCGCGAATTAGAAGCAGCCCTTGCAGATGATTTGCCCCGTCTTAGCAAGGCGCAAGAAGTGCGCTATCAGTTAGTGAGCTTGCAAGAGCGCTTCAACGGAACCCGCTCACTTGCACAAGAGCGAGTGCGCATGAAAGAAGACGAAGAGGTCGCAACTGCTCTCGGGCCAGACCCTGCCGAATTAGACCGTCAGGCTGCTGAAGTTCGGGCGAGGGCTCAAGGCATCACTCAAGAACTTGGCGTCGCTAGGCAACAACTCGACCAAGCTCGTCTTAATCGAGAGCAAGTTG
>Ga0194124_10006468_pt1 | contig 10420 bp, 12 predicted proteins | sample TA2KigCas0mmetaG_FD_148605 | JGI IMG/M metagenome (GOLD analysis project Ga0194124, IMG submission 148605) | Freshwater microbial communities from Lake Tanganyika, Tanzania - TA2015031 Kigoma Deep Cast 0m | ecosystem: Environmental > Aquatic > Freshwater > Lake | place: Tanzania: Lake...
TGGGTTGCGGGCCTCGCACTTCTCGGCGTTGCCGTTTATTACTGGCTCCTGACAGGTCCGATGGGTTACACCGTATCAGATCGTATCGTTGTTGATGCACTCGTTGCTCTCGGCTTTGGTGCTTCGCTCATCTCGATCTTCGCGCGTCTTGGTGGTGGTATCTTCACCAAAGGTGCGGACGTCGGCGCCGACCTCGTCGGTAAAGTTGAAGCCGGTATTCCGGAAGACGATCCGCGCAATCCGGCAACCATTGCCGACAATGTTGGCGACAATGTCGGTGACTGCGCCGGTATGGCCGCTGACCTGTTCGAAACCTATGCGGTGACGGTTGTTGCGACCATGGTGCTTGCATCGATCTTCTTCGCAGGTCAGAGCATTCTCGCTTCAGCGATGCTTTATCCGCTAATGATCTGCGCGACCTGCATCGTGACCTCGATCATCGGCACATTCTTCGTGAAGCTTGGTTCCGACAATTCGATCATGGGTGCGCTTTACAAAGGCCTCATCGCAACGGGCGTGTTGTCGATTGCTGGTCTTTGGTATTCAACCAACCAGATAGGTTGGGGTGTGATCGGTCAGGCCAATGGCGTTGACATCACGGGTAAGGCGCTTTTCATCTGCGGCTTGATCGGTTTGGCAGTGACAGGCCTCATCGTCTGGATCACGGAATACTACACAGGCACAGGCAAGCGTCCCGTTGTGTCGATAGTTCAAGCGTCTGTAACGGGCCATGGCACGAACGTTATTCAGGGTCTTGCCGTATCGCTTGAATCAACCGCGCTTCCAGCACTCGTGATCGTTGCAGGCATCATCGCAACCTTCCAGCTTGCAGGCCTCTTCGGCACGGCGATCGCGGTGACCACCATGCTCGGCCTTGCCGGCATGATTGTCGCGCTCGATGCTTTCGGTCCAGTCACCGACAACGCCGGTGGTATTGCCGAAATGTCGGGTCTTCCGAAGGAAGTGCGTCACGTTACCGACGCGCTTGATGCCGTCGGCAACACAACGAAAGCTGTGACAAAGGGCTATGCTATCGGTTCAGCTGGTCTTGGCGCGCTTGTTCTCTTCGCCGCCTACACAAGCGATCTTGAACATTTCGCTGCCTCGGGCGTCGCTTACTTCAAGGATGTCGGCAAGGTCTCGTTTGACCTTTCCAATCCTTATGTCGTTGCAGGCCTCATCTTCGGCGGTCTCATCCCGTATCTCTTCGGCGGTATCGCCATGACGGCGGTGGGTCGTGCAGCGGGTTCGGTCGTTGAAGAAGTGCGTCGTCAGTTCAAGGCGAAGCCGGGCATCATGCAAGGCACCGACAAGCCTGATTATGCACGTGCGGTCGACATGCTCACAAAGGCCGCTATTCGCGAGATGATTGTCCCGTCACTCTTGCCTGTACTTGCACCGCTCGTTGCTTATTTCGGCGTCTTGCTTGTTTCCGGCTCGAAGGCCAATGCGTTCGCAGCACTTGGTGCATCGCTATTGGGCGTGATCGTCAATGGTCTCTTCGTTGCAATCTCGATGACCTCGGGCGGCGGCGCATGGGACAATGCGAAAAAGAGCTTCGAAGATGGTTTCGTTGATAAGGACGGCGTGAAGCATCTTAAAGGTTCAGATGCGCACAAGGCGTCTGTCACCGGTGACACTGTCGGCGACCCCTACAAGGACACCGCAGGTCCTGCGGTCAATCCGGCGATCAAGATCACCAACATTGTTGCACTGCTCTTGATTGCGATCCTTGCCCATATGGGCTGAGGGTTGAAAGCACCTAAATAAAGAAAAACCCCCGGATCATGTCCGGGGGTTTTTTATCGTTCTAATTTTTTTGAAAGCACGGATTACGTTGAACCAACCATCCGCAACATTTGGCGAACAATTGAAAGATCGGTGCCGCCGGTTGGAGTGGTGTTTTTGTTGAAATCAAACACTTCGCCATCTTTCATGCCATAATTGGCGATGCTTTCAACTTTCAAAGCCTTCGTGAAAATCACCGCAAGAACGCGTTGATCGGTAATTTCAGGTTTCAGGAACATGTATTTCCGATTGGTGTTCTGGCTAATGTAATACCAGCTCTGATTACCAACCGTTGAAACTGTCGAGGGCGTTCCCAAAATAGAAAGTACTTTTTTTGCATCCATGCCCGGTTTGATTTCCGCAACGGCTTGTTCATCGATGACATAGCCTTGTGTTTGCGGTCCCGCAGTGGTGCAGGCGGCGAGCGGGCTCAAAAGGAGAGCCGAAAGCGCTGCTGTCCGCAGAAGGGATGGGACATTTTTACGCATTAAAACATTCATAGGGCAAAAGACTCCGGTATGGCCTAGGATCAGGCACGGGATTTTTCTTGCGCGACCCTTTCCTTATGCCTTACCTCGCAGCCACGGCAAGGGGCGCAACGGATGCGCCTTTCGGGGTTCGGTGGACGGATTATGGGCATTTTCTCTTACTTTCGACAAAAACGCACAAACCATGAGATTCTTGATCGGCTTTATGGCGCCGTGATGGCGGCGGCGCGGGCTGAACCTCTCTATCGCGTCTATCAGGTGCCAGACACGTTTGAGGGACGTTTTGAGTCCTTCACGCTTCATGCGTCACTCATTGCACGGCGGCTCAACAGTCTTCCGTCGCCCGCACCGGATCTCGCGCGCGATTTTGTTGATCGGATTTTTTCCGAATTCGACGGTATGTTGCGTGAAATGGGCGTTGGCGATTTGGGCGTTCCCAAACGCATCAAACAGATGGCAGCGGCTTTTCTTGGACGCGCGGGTGCTTATGTCGATGCGTTGCAGTCCGAGGATCATGCGGTTTTGAAAGCGGTGCTCATCCGCAATATCTATGCGTCAAAGCCACCGTCTGATGAGAATGTTGAGAAATTGATCTCCTATGTAAATCTGTTTTCAAAGACGCTTGATCAGACAGACTTTGACATTTTCACATCAGATTCGATTATCAAGACTCTCATGATTCATGCGGAGGAGGATTGATTCAATGTCATCATCTCAGGCTCATGATCAGAAGGTTCTGCCTCTCACTCATCCGATCGATGTTGCCACAATTAAACCCGACGGTTTGGTTGTGAATTTCGAAGCGACCGAGACGGAACGCGCAGGACTTGCAAAACTTTTTGATATTCCGGCGGTCGTGAAGCTTAATGCTTCGTTCAAGCTCATCCGCAAAGGCTCGCAGGTGAAAGTGCGCGGCGATGTGTCAGGGATCGTCACGCGGCTTTGTGTTTTGTCGGTCGAGCCGTTTGATATGGATTTTCATGAAGCGGTTTCGGTTGATTATGATGAACTGCGTGAAGGGGCCGCAGCCGAAGAGAGAAATGAAGAGGGACCCGATCCGATTATCGATGGTGAAATTGATCTTGGTACGCTCGCTGCGGAATTTTTGGTACGCTCGCTGCGGAATTTGCGGCGTTGTCACTCGATCCCTATCCCAAGAAGCCGGGCGTTGTTTTCAATTATCAAGAAGATGATGATGACAAGCCACCATCGCCCTTTGCCAAGCTTGCGGCCATCAAATCAAAATCATGATGTGGTTTTGGGTTTTTGGGAAGGACGGGCGAGGGGGTTGGCCCGAGCGCTCCGGACCGCTAATGTCTAATTCTAATGTGAACGGGCCGACGGGATTCGGTGCAAGAGATCCAGGATTGCTCACGATCCAGAGTTGCGATCCAGAATTGATTGAGGCGCGATGACCGCGGCACGGGTTAGACTGGCGCTTGATGCAATGGGAGGCGATCACGGGCCTGAAACCGTGATTCCCGGCGCCGCCTTGGCGCTCGAGCGTCATCCAGAAATCAGTTTTTTGTTGTTTGGTGATCCTGAGCGCATTCTTGCTTTGCTTGTAAACCATCCGCGCCTTGCAACTGTAAGTGAAGTTAGGGCGTCAGAAATTTTCATCGGTATGGATGAGAAACCGGGGCAAGCACTACGTCGCGGTCGCGGAAAATCATCCATGTGGCAAGCGATCCAAGCGGTCAAAGATGGTGAAGCGGATGCCGCCGTCTCCGCAGGCAATACCGGCGCCTTGATGGCGATGGCAACCTTCTGTCTGCGCACAATGAATGGTGTCAATCGCCCCGCAATCGCGGCGATTTGGCCGACCATTCGCGGCGAGTCGATTGTGCTTGATGTGGGTGCAACGATTGGTGCGGATTCACGTCATCTTGTGACCATGTCATTGATGGGTGCCGCGATGGCGAGCATTCTCTTTGATCTTGATACGCCAACTGTCGGTCTTTTGAATGTTGGTACGGAAGATGTGAAAGGCCTTGATGAAATTCGTGAAGCGGGTCGCGTGATGCGTGAACTTCCGTTCCCGTCTTTGCGCTATGAAGGTTTCGTAGAAGGCGACGACATTGGTCAGGGCACCGTTGACGTTGTTGTTTCGGAAGGCTTCTCGGGCAATATCGCATTAAAGACCGCGGAAGGTACTGCGAAACAAATCGCGACTTATTTGCGACAGGCCATGAGTTCGAGTCTTATGAGCCGCATCGGCTATCTCTTTGCTTATTCAGCTTTTGCAGCGCTTAAAGATCGTCTTGATCCGCGCAAAGTGAATGGCGGCGTCTTTTTGGGTCTTGATGGTGTTGTGATCAAAAGTCACGGTGGTACAGATGGTGTAGGCTTCGCCGCCGCCATCGATGTTGGATATGATATGGTCAAGTATGAATTGCAGGATCGAATTCAGACGGCGTTGCAATCGTCTCTTGCAAGTCTTGAAGCCGAGGATCACGGGGAACAAACGCCACCGTCCTCTGATCAAGGAGTGACCTCGTGACTCTTCGTTCGGTTATTCTTGGCACGGGTCATTATCTTCCTAAAAAGCGAATGACCAATGCGGATCTGATGTCGTTAGTGGGTACGAATGACGAGTGGATTGTCGAGCGAACGGGTATTCGTGCGCGCCACATTGCAAGTGAAGGTGAAACGACATCCATGCTTGCGATTGAAGCCGCGAAAGTGGCCATCGTCGATGCAAAGATTGACGCAAACTCCATTGATTTAATTGTGCTTGCCACGGCAACACCTGATTATACATTTCCGTCAACGGCCACGCAGGTCCAAGCCGCACTTGGAATAACAGGTGGCGCGGCCTTTGACGTTCAAGCGGTGTGCTCTGGTTTTGTTTATGCGCTCACCACAGCTGATAATTTTTTGAAAACAGGATCAGCGAAACGCGCACTTGTGATTGGTGCGGAAACTTTTTCACGCATTCTTGATTGGACCGATCGCACCACTTGCGTTTTGTTTGGCGACGGGGCAGGGGCTGTCATTCTTGAAGCACAAGCGGGCACGGGCACGAATGCAGATCGCGGCATTCTTTGTACGCATTTGCGTTCCGATGGTCGCCATCTCGAAAAGCTCTATGTCGATGGCGGGCCTTCGACCACAATGACCACCGGCCATTTGCGCATGGAGGGCAAGGAAGTTTTTCGCCATGCGGTAGTAAATTTGGCCGAGACCGTGGACGAAGCGCTTCGCCGCTCGGGGCTTGCAGCGTCCGATATCAGTTGGTTTGTGCCCCATCAGGCCAATCGCCGGATCATTGATGCTACGGCCAAGAAACTCGGCATCGAGTCCTCGTCGATCCCGCTTGCCCTGTCCGTGGCCCGCCATGATGGTCGCATCAAACGGGGTGAACTCGTCCTGATTGAAGCCATGGGGGGTGGGTTTACCTGGGGGTCTTCGCTGATCCGATGGTAAGGAAGCGTTTGAAAAATCTTAGTAAATAGAGCATTGACGCGCTGTTTCGCCCGCAATAGGGTTTTAGGGCATGAGGAGTTTTTATGGCGCAACGAACTGTAACACGCGCGGAATTGAGCGAAGCCGTTTATCAACGGATCGGTCTGTCGCGGAGCGAGTCGGCTGCGCTCGTGGAATTGGTGCTTGAGGAAATCTCGGCCTCGCTTGCGCGCGGTGACAGCGTGAAGCTTTCTTCTTTCGGTTCCTTCCTTGTTCGCGACAAAGGCCAACGCGTGGGCCGCAACCCGAAAACCGGTGTCGAAGTGCCGATTGAGCCGCGCCGGGTCATGGTTTTCAAGCCTTCGAACATTATTAAAGCCCGCGTGAATGGCGAGGCGGTTCCCGACTCGGATTGATCCCGCTAGGCTCTGAACTCAGTTGAAGAGGGAGGGCGCGGTTTTGGATAAAGCTCCGGACGCCTACAGAACGATCAGCGAAGTCGCGAGTGATCTCGATTTGCCGCAGCATGTGTTGCGCTTTTGGGAGCAGCGCTTCTCTCAAATCAAACCTTTGAAACGTGGCGGTGGTCGTCGGTTCTATCGTCCTGATGATGTTGACAAATCAAACCTTTGAAACGTGGCGGTGGTCGTCGGTTCTATCGTCCTGATGATGTTGATCTCGTGCGCGGCATCAAACATCTGCTGCATGGGACCGGCTATACGATCCGCGGTGTGCAGCGCATTTTTAAAGAAGAGGGCCCGAAATATATTCAGGCCATCGGGCGCACCGGGAAACTCCCTGCTAAGGCCGCCATGCAAGAAGCTGCCGCTGAGCGCGTGGTTCTTGCTTCACCACTGAAAGCCAAATCCGAGCCAGAACTTCTCGGCGCGCCGAAACCCGGCTCCGCTGAGGATCTTGCGGCATTGATCGCGCCGCGTCCGCGCGCGCCTCAACGCACCGCCAAGCGCAACAAAGTACAGCTCGGGCTTTTCGGAGAGGTGGTTGAAGACGAGGGCGACAGCTCATCGCCGCAAGCGGTTGCGCGCATGTTGCCATCGGCATGGCGCGGCGTATCGGTTTCAAGCCAAGTCTCGCAGAAATTGCAGGCGGTACTCGCCGAACTTGAAGAATGTGGCCAGCTGATTTCAACCGCACGGATCGTTGCGAGCGAGAGCCGTGTCTCGCGCGGTGAGTGAGGCTGGGCGCGAAATTTCGTTTGGAAAGAATGGTTGGATAACAAAGAAATTAACAGATCAGCAATTAATTGAAATGATCTCTGCGTGGTATAATCAAATGCTACCTGAATACACTGTTATGACCAAAATTGAATTTTCCCGCACTAACGTTCAAGTCAATTTTTTTATATTCGAGGTTGAAACATACCCTCCAATAGATTTGGCAGCAAAAAAGGCGCAGGGCTGTTGGTAAAATTGTATTTTACGAAACTGAAATTGGAGGCAATATACCTGCGTAACATTGAACAAATTGGTCTAAATTATTGTCCTAAGATTTTGATATTTAAACATCATGCTTAATAGGCTAATTATGTTTAAAGTGTTCTATAAAAGTGCAATTTTCTATGCTGTAAAAAGCATTTCATTTGGGCTCAACGCAGCTGAATTGCCCCGGCACGAGGCTCCATTTGGCTTGCGGTTCGGAATGAGCAGGGAAGAAGTGCAGCCTCCGCTATCACCAACCCCTCCTATTGCCGCCGTAACAAAGGCTCAACTTTAGGGGGCTATGAAAATATCACGCAGCATTTCACGAATGAGGCAGAGCCAACTTTGTTGCCGCCGCCGCCCTTGTCGACCATTGGTGCTAACGTCTATCTTCGGTGGAAGTAATATAGGGCAGGGCAAGAATAAGCGCCCGCCTTCGGGAGAGACACATGGCGGCGCGTTCGGTAAAACTTAATATCAAAGAAGCGCGCCAGCTTATCTCTCATGCTTTGATTGGTGCCGGCACCGCGCCGGTTAATGCAGCCTATTTCACCGACGCTATCCTCGATACGGAATTGTCGGGGCTTCAAGGTCACGGCTTTTACTGGCTGCAATATTATTGCGCGCATGTAAAAAGCGGGAAAGTGGATGGCAAAGTAAGTCCGAAAGTTAAAAAGCTTTCGGCAGTAAGTTTTAGCGTCGACGCTCGACGTGGCTTTGCTCATCCGGCCATTGAAGCCGGTTTTCAAAAGCTCATTCCAGCCGCGCATAAATCCGGCATCGCGGCGATGTCGGTTTATAACTCGTATAACGCAGCGACGATGGGCTTTCATACTGGAACGCTCGCCAAAGCCGGTCTTGTTGCGTTCGGCTTTACAAATGCCATGCCGGCGCTTGCGCCGCCGGGTGGCTCGGTACCCGTCATCGGCACCAATCCGCTATCTTTTGCGGTTCCGGGTCGCAAAGGTAAGGTTGCCTTTTTAATTGATCAATCGTCATCGAATGTTGCATGGACGGCGGTGAAACGTGCGGCAGAAGCCGAGATGGAAATTCCACTCGGCTGGGCACTCGATCAGTCGGGCAACCCTACGACGAATGCGCTTGAGGGGTTGAACGGTTCGATGGTGCCTCTTGGCGGCTATAAAGGCTTTGGTTTGGCGTTAATGGTGGAAGTCATGTCGGCGGCGATGGCGGGTGCGTTGCGGGGACCTGAGATGGGTTCCTTCATTGAGAATGACGGTAAGATGATTGGGTGCGGTCAGTTTTTTATTGCCCTCGAACCGACAATGTTTGCTGGTGGTTTGTTTGATAAGCAGGTGACGGCGCTCATCCGTTCGATCATCAAACAAGACGGCGCGCGCATGCCCAATGCGCGGCGCGAAGAAAACATCAAACGATTTTCCAAAGAAGGATTACGCATTGAAGCGGAGCTTTATGCAACGATCAAATCCTATTGCCAATAAAGCGGCGACACCCTGCGTCTGATTAAGAAAGATATGCCATGAGCGATGTTCGATGGGCTAGAAATAATTTGGGACGATGTTTTGCGTGCTAATTGCCGGGCGAACATAATCAGAGGGAACTTTTTTCCGTTTGCCGAATTTGATCTCTGGAAGTTCGACCGCTTGATACGGAATTTTATTGAGCAAATGGTTGATACAGTTCAACCTCGCCACCTCCTTTATATCAGCATTGACGACATACCAAGGTGCATGGGGCGTATCAGTATGAACGAACATCGCGTCTTTAGCTTTTGAGTACTCAACCCATTTCTCGCGCGATTGCAAATCCATAGGACTCAGCTTCCAGCGCTTCAAAGGATTTTCGGCGCGGTCGCGAAAGCGCATTTCTTGAATGTCGTCGCTTACTGAAAACCAATACTTGAGTAAAATAATACCCGAACGCACAAGTAATTTCTCAAATTCCGGACAAGCTTTCAAAAAATCTTTATACTCGTCATCCGTGCAAAAACCCATAACGTGCTCGACGCCAGCTCGGTTATACCATGATCGATCAAATAAGACGATCTCACCTCCCGCGGGCAGATGCGCGACGTAGCGTTGAAAATACCACTGAGTTTTTTCTTTGGGTGACGGCGTACCGAGTGCAGCGATCCGACAAACCCGAGGATTCAGCTGCTCGGTTATGCGTTTGATAACACCACCTTTTCCTGCCGCATCACGACCTTCGAAAATAATCACCACGCGTGCTTTCGTGGTTGTAACCCACTCCTGAAGTTGTACGAGCTTTAAAAAAAGCTTTTTTAATTCTTTATTATAACGTTTTTTAGATAATTTTTCCAGTGGCTCGTTGTGCATATCGTTCTGGGTGAGAGCCTCTGTCGCGGAAGAATGCTTAGACGATGCAGCTGAACTTAAAGCAAAATTCAATTCTTTACGATACGAGTTTTTTTTTGCTTTTTTACTCATAATTCCTCCCGTTTTTTAATCCGACAACGCTTTGTATAACAGAAATACAGGAAATTGTAATCTTATTTTTTATCAACAAAACATCGAAAGTGTTATAATGTAGGCCATATCATAGGGGATAAGCCAAAATTTAGTTACACGAAGTTAAGGCGTTGCTCGTTTTTGATCTGCTAAAAGTAATGGATTTTAAAAAGGATTGTAACCGCTGTGACTTGAGCCCCAAAAGACTATTGACATAAGGCGTGTGACGGGCTAGCGGAACCGCAGATCCCCGTCACAAAAACAAAAAATTGCTCAATTTAGTGGTTTAAGTGAAATAGAAATTATGTTATGTTTCTCTTAAGTAATAAAACTAGGAGCTTTGTCAGTTCATGACATCTTTTGATGATCGCAAGCGCGCCGCTGAGGCGAAGTTCGCTCTCGACAGCGAGACCCAGTTTCGTATAACCGCACGGCGCAATAAACTGGCCGGCAAGTGGGTTGCCGAGCTATTGGGTAAGTCAGGGGACGCTGCAGAGGCTTACGCCAATGAGGTGATACGTTCCGATTTCAAAGAGGCCGGCGACGAGGACGTCATCCACAAGCTTGCATCGGACCTGCAGGGGCGAGCGAGCGAGGCTGATATTCGCGCTCGGCTTTTAGAATTTGAGGCCGAGGCACGAAAGCAAATCCTTGCCAAGTAAGCATTAAGCCGCCCCCACCATCAAAATCCGATTGATTTAAAATAAGCACGATTTTCGCGGGAATCATCAACAGGTGAGGTGGGGCCTGCGGAACGCCTTCACCTCGTCTATACATGACTCCAAGATTGAATTGAGCATCTGTATCTCCCTGTTCAGCCAGAGGGTGCCAAAATTTCAGCGCTGTCCCC
>Ga0194124_10006470_pt1 | contig 10418 bp, 13 predicted proteins | sample TA2KigCas0mmetaG_FD_148605 | JGI IMG/M metagenome (GOLD analysis project Ga0194124, IMG submission 148605) | Freshwater microbial communities from Lake Tanganyika, Tanzania - TA2015031 Kigoma Deep Cast 0m | ecosystem: Environmental > Aquatic > Freshwater > Lake | place: Tanzania: Lake...
ATGTCGCGCAGCAGATCGGCAACCGCCACCGGATGCACGATGTAGGGCTCGCCGCTGGCGCGCACCTGCCCTTCGTGCAGCTGATACGCAAAGTCGAACGCCGAGGCCAGCAGGGCCTCGGCGTCGGTGGGGCAGCTCTCTCCCGCACCTGGCGGCACGTGCTCGATGCAGCGCTGCAGCCACTCGGGCAAGGGAATGCCGTAGTCGGCAGGGCTGGCAATCGGGCGGCGGCCGGCGACGACAATTGTCGCCTCGCCCATCTGGTGATTCAGCGGCTCGCGCAGCGGGGCAGGGGAGCTGGCGGCAGCAGCAACCGAGCTGGTCAGGCCCAGAGCCTCGGGATCAGCCGTCTCCGGTACCGCTTTGAGCATCCCGGCCTGCAATTTCCACCATCGTATGCAGCAGGACGCAGCATGGGTCGGTTGTGCGGATCTGCCGATCACGATGGAGCCCAGAGCGGTGCTGCAGCTGCGGGATCTGCTGGTGCGCTACCCGGGTGCGCCGGAGCCCACGCTCCATGGCCTCGAGCTGAGCCTGGGGGCGGGCGAACGGCTGGCCCTGGTGGGGCCCTCGGGCTGCGGCAAGAGCACCGTGGCGCGGGCGGTGCTGCAGCTGCTGCCAGCCGGCAGCCAGTGCCAGGGAGAGCTGCTCCTGGCCGGGGTCGACCCGCGCCACCTGCCGCCACCGGAGCTGCGCCGCCTGCGGGGGGAGGCGGTGGGGCTGGTGTTTCAGGACCCCATGATCCGTCTCAACCCGCTGCTCAGCATCGGCGCCCACCTTGCCGACACCCTGGCGGCCCATCGGCCCCAGGCCCCCAGCGGTGCCCTGCGGGAACGGGCTGAAAGCCTGCTGCGGCGAGTCGGCATCGGGCCCGAGCGCTACGGCAGCTACCCCCACGAATTCAGCGGTGGCATGCGCCAACGGGTGGCCATCGCCCTGGCCATGGCGCTGAGCCCAAAGCTGGTGATCGCCGATGAACCGACCACCAGCCTTGATGTGGCCGTCGCGGTGCAGGTGATGGCCGAGCTCAGCCAGCTTTGCCGCGAGAGCGGCAGCGCCCTGCTGCTGATCAGCCACAACCTGGCCCTGGCCGGGCAGTGGTGCGACCGCATCGCCGTGCTCGACCAGGGCGGCCTGGTGGAGCAGGGGCCTGCCCGGGCGCTGCTGCAGGCGCCCCGCTCAGCGCTGGGGCAACGCTTGGTGGCCCGCGCCCGCGCTCTGGAGAACAGCCGCAGTGTGGCGCCGCAGCAGGCGCCGCTGCTGCTGGAGATCGACGGCCTGCGCTGCTGGCACCGGTTGGGCGGGCCGCTGTGGGCACCGCGCTGGCTCAAGGCGGTCGATGGCGTCAGCCTGCGGCTTCAGGCGGGTGAGACCGTCGGCCTGGTGGGGGCCTCGGGCTGCGGCAAGAGCACCCTCTGCCGGGCGCTGCTGGGCCTGACCCCGGTGCGCGGCGGCAGCGTGCGGCTCGAAGGCCGCGACCTGCTCAGCCACCGCGGCGGCCGCCAGCAGCGCCAGCTGCGCCGCCAGATCCAGATGGTGTTTCAGGACCCGCTGGCCTGCCTCAACCCCCAGATGCGCGTGGGCGAAGCGATCGCCGACCCGCTGCTGATCCACGGCCTGGCCAGCCGCAGCGTCGCCCTGGAGCGGGCCCGCCAGCAGCTGGCGGCGGTGGGGCTCAACCCGCCGGAGCGCTTTGAGCAGCGCCGCCCGCGCCAGCTCTCGGGGGGTCAGCAACAGCGGGTGGCCATTGCCCGCGCCCTGATCCTGCAGCCGAAGCTGCTGCTCTGCGATGAGAGCGTCAGCATGCTCGATGCCGAGGTGCAGGCGGAAATCCTCGAACTGCTGCGCGATCTGCAGCAGAGACTGGGCCTGGGGCTGCTGTTTGTGACCCACGATCTGGCGGTGGCCAGCGGCTTCTGCCACCGCGTGATCGTGCTCGACGGCGGCCGCATCGTCGAGGAGGGTCCAGGCGCCGCGCTGCTGGCCGATCCCCAGGCCGCGATCACCCGCACCCTGGTGGACGCCTGCCCCCGGCTGCCCTGATCAGCCCGACTGCTCGGCGAGCACCTGATTGGCCGAGCGATTGGCGCGCACCAACTTGTCGCAGAGATTGCGAGCGATCAGCGCATTCACCTTTTCAAACACCGCCGGCATCGACAGTTTGAGCTTGCCGATGGCTGCTGCTTTCCAGCTGAGCAAGCGCAGGGAGGTGGCCAAGACGTCGGCCGAAGCCGGCTTGCCGGTGAGCATGGAGAACTCAGCGATCCAATCGCCGCGCTGCAATCGGGCCGAGGCCGTATGCCCATCCACCACCAGATCAGCGGCGCCATCGATCACAAAATAAAGTGCCTGAAAGTGATCACCAGAAGCAACGATCACGCTGGGCTCAAACTGTTCAACCACAACAACATCAGAGAGCTTCAGCAGGCGTCTGAAAAAAAAGGGAAGCAAGGTGGAGAAATAAAGCCTGTACAGCTCGCGCCAACCCGGCTGCAGCGAAAAGATCGAGCGGGCATAAAAATAGTTGCCGATCATAAAGATATTCAGGGCGATGTCCAGCAATGCCCCGCTGAGAATCGATTTCATCCCTGGACTGGCCAGGCCTATCCAAAACAGCGAAACAACAGCAGCGATGTTGACAACAGCGCCAACGACTCCAACAAGCCAATCAGCGTGAAATAAAAATCCGGACTCGACAACAGCGCCTGGATAGCCATCTGAACCGAGAGAGAGCGAACAGGGCTCAATGTACTCTCAGCATAGACATGGTGCGCAAAGACGGGAACACCAGCAGGCCGTCAAAGCCGTTGGTTCAAAGCGTCCACCAGGACGCCTTGAGGAAATAGTCCTAATCGTCGTACTCAACCAAAGCACCATCGCGGTGCTCAACAAAGTCGCGGCTCACCACATCAAACCCACGATCCCGGGCGTCCTGGGCAACGGCATCGACATCCGCGGCGGCCGTTGAGCGCATGAACTGCTGCAGCTCAGGGCTCTGGTTCACGGCGGCGATGAAGGACTGCAGGGCGTCTGCTGACATGGGCACTACGGATCGCGGAGGTGAGCAAGGAACTCCGACACCAGCTCAGTCTGAAGCCTGCTCAGGCCGAGGTCGAGCCAGCAGGATCTGGAACGCCGCTCCGCCGCCGCAACAGCGTCAACAACCTCTCGAACACGGGCGGCAGCGGCGCCTGGCACACGATCCGCTCGCCGCTGATCGGGTGATCGAGGCCCAGCTGCACCGCATGCAGGGCCTGCCCCGGCAGTGCCAGCGGCAGGTTGCGGCAGCGCGAGTACACCGGATCCCCCACGATCGGGTGGCTGATGTGGGCGCAGTGCACGCGAATCTGGTGGGTGCGGCCGGTGTCGAGCTTGAAGCGCAGCAAGGCGTGATCCCCCAGGCGCTCCACCACCTGCCAATGGGTGGAGGCGTGGCGGCCGCTGTCGTCGCTGACGACGGCGTACTTCTTGCGGTCGACCGGGTGGCGGCCGATGGCGCCGATGATCGTGCCGGCATCTCCCGCCGGCTGGCCGTGCACCACCGCCAGGTACTCGCGGCTGGCGATGCGCTGCTGGATCTGCAGCTGCAGCCGCACCAGGGCCTGCTGGCTCTTGGCCACGACGATGCAGCCGGTGGTGTCCTTGTCGAGGCGGTGCACGATGCCGGGACGCATCTCACCGCCAATGCCCGGCAGATCGGGGCAATGGTGGAGCAACCCGTTGACCAGGGTGCCGTCCTTGTTGCCCGGGGCCGGGTGCACCGTGAGGCCGGCCGGCTTGTTGAGCACAATCAGATGCTCGTCTTCAAACAGCACATCGAGCGGCATCGCCTGGGGGAGCAGGTACTCCAGCGGCTCGGGGGGTGGCATCCACAGCTCGATGCAGTCGTTCTGGCGCAGGGGAGTCTTGGCGCGGCCGGTGATGCCGTTGACGCGCACGTAGCCGGCGTCGATGAACTTCTGGATGCGGGCGCGGCTCTGCTCGGGCCGCTGGCTCACCAGCCAGCGGTCCAGGCGCATCGGCAGCGGTTTGGGGTAGGTGAGCGTGAGCAGCTCGCCCTCGCCTTCGCCAAAAGCCGCCATCAACCGGCCTCCTGCACGGGCTCCAGGGCAGGCAGCTCCAGCGCAATCGCCCCCAGGCGGGCGCAGCGGTAGTCGTCGAGCAGCTTGGTGGCCATGCGGGTGGTGTCGCCACTGGTGTGCCGCTCGGCTGCGGCATGCAGCCAGGTCTCCACATCGGGAGCACCGGCGGGGGGAGCGCGCCCAGGGCGATCCCATAGCGCTGCTGCACCAGCCCCGGCGGCACCCCAGCCCGGGGGTCGGCCGCCAACACCGCCAGCAAGCGCAGAAACGCCAGCGCCACCGCCTCGCTGTCGTAGGCGGCCTGGCCGATGTCGTCGCACAGGGCCAGGCGCAGCGCCGCCTGCTGGTCGTCGAGCCGCGGCGGCAGCACGCCGGGGGCATCGAGCAGGTCAAGCTCCTGGCCCAGGCGCACCCAGCGCAGGCTGCGGGTGACGCCGGCGCGGCGGGCGCTGTCGACCACCTTCTGGCGCACCAGCCTGTTGATCAGCGCCGACTTGCCCACATTGGGGAAGCCGAGCATCAGGGCCCGCACCGGCCGGGGCTTCATGCCGCGGCCGCGGCGCCCCTCGTTGAGGGCATCGCCGGCGCGGATCGCCGCCTGCTGCAGCTGCTTGACGCCGGTGCCGGCCTTGGCATCGCACCACCACACCGGCTGCTCCCGGCTGCGAAACCAGGCGCTCCAGGCCTCGCGCGCTGCGGGCTGCACCATGTCGAGCCGGGGTTGAGCACCAGCAGGTGCTGCTTGCCGCTGATCCAGCGCTGCAGCCGCGGGTGACCGGTGGCCAGCGGGATGCGGGCATCGCGCACCTCGATCACCAGATCCACCTTGCCCAGGGCCTCGTGCAGAGCCTTCTCGGCTTTGGCGATGTGGCCCGGATACCACTGGATGGCGGGCGCGTTGCCGCTCAGCGGGCCGCCATCGTGCATCAGGGCACCACCAGCACCGGGCAGGGCGCCAGCTGGATCACCCGCGCGGCGGTGCTCTGCTGATCGCTTTCGAGGGTGATGCCACGGGTGCCCATGACGATCACATCGGCATTGATCTCGTCGGCCACATCGCCGATCACAAAGGCGGGTTTGCCCTCGCGCTCGATCACCTCACAGCTGATCCCGGCCTGCTCGAAACTGCTGCGGGCCTGGCTGAGCAGCTGCTCGAGCGCTGCGGCGTCATCGCCCTCCTCGACCACCGCCAACAGCACCAGCCGGCTGTTGTGCTGCTGGGCCAGCTGCAGGGCCACCGCCGCCGTTTCCATCGCCTGGCGGCTCTGATCAAGGGGAAACAGAACGGTCTGAAACATCGCTAGGGGAACCGCATTGAAAACAGGGTGCTGGTCGCAGGCGGTGCCAGCAGGCCCGGTTGAGCCACCAGTCTGTGATGCACGCTGCCGGCTCGCCAGCGGGGCTGCGGGCGGGTATCCGCAGCCGGGGAGCTAACCTCCCCCCGCCCGTACCCCTCCTTACACCATGGCGAAGCGATCCCTGGCCAGCCTCAGCGCCTCTGACCTGCGCGGCAAGCGGGTGCTGGTGCGGGTCGACTTCAACGTGCCGCTGAACGACGCCGGCGCCATCACCGACGACACCCGCATCCGCGCCGCCCTGCCGACGATCAACGACCTCACCGGCAAGGGCGCCAAGGTGATCCTGTCGGCCCACTTCGGCCGTCCCAAGGGCCAGGTGAACGACTCCATGCGCCTCACGCCGGTGGCCGCCCGCCTGAGCGAGCTGCTGGGCAAGCCATGCGCCTCACGCCGGTGGCCGCCCGCCTGAGCGAGCTGCTGGGCAAGAGCGTCACCAAGACCGACAGCTGCATCGGCCCCGACGCTGAAGCCAAGGTGGCCGCCATGGCCGAAGGCGACGTGGTGCTGCTCGAGAACGTGCGCTTCTTCGCTGAAGAAGAGAAGAACGAGCCCGGCTTTGCCGCCGCGCTGGCCAAGCTGGCCGATGTGTACGTGAACGACGCCTTCGGCGCCGCCCACCGCGCCCACGCCTCCACTGAAGGCGTGACCAAGCACCTGCGCCCCAGCGTCGCCGGCTACCTAATGGAGAAGGAGCTGCAGTACCTGCAGGGCGCCATCGATGAGCCAAAGCGCCCGCTGGCCGCGATCGTGGGCGGCTCCAAGGTGAGCTCCAAGATCGGCGTGCTCGAGGCCCTGCTCGACAAGTGCGACAAGATTCCCCTGTCGGCGGCGGCATGATCTTCACCTTCTACAAGGCCCGCGGCCTGGCGGTCGGCAAAAGCCTGGTGGAAGAAGACAAGCTGGAGCTGGCCAAGGAGCTCGAAGCCAAAGCCGCCGCCAAGGGCGTTCAGTTCCTGCTGCCCACCGACGTGGTGCTGGCCGACAATTTCGCCCCCGACGCCAACAGCCAGATCGCCAAGGTGGAGTCGATCCCCGACGGCTGGATGGGCCTCGACATCGGTCCCGACTCGGTCAAGGTGTTCCAGGACGCCCTGGCCGACTGCAAGACCGTGATCTGGAACGGCCCCATGGGCGTGTTCGAGTTCGACGCCTTCGCCGCCGGCACCAACGCCATCGCCACCACCCTGGCCGACCTCAGCGGCAAGGGCTGCTGCACGATCATCGGCGGCGGCGACTCGGTGGCCGCCGTCGAAAAGGCTGGCCTGGCCGAGAAGATGTCGCACATCTCCACCGGTGGTGGCGCCAGCCTCGAGCTGCTCGAAGGCAAGGTGCTGCCCGGCGTGGCCGCCCTCGACGAGGCCTGATCTCAGGCCACGCCGCGAATCCCTGGGCCATAGCGGCTCAGGGATTCATCGGCCGTGACCAACGGCACTCCCTCCGTTTGTGAGACCGCCACCAGCAGGCGATCAAACGGGTCGCGATGGATCCAGGGCAGGGTCTGAACCGCAATCACCTGCGCCGCCGTGATGGCCAGCTCGCTGAAGCCATTGCCGAGCAGACCCTGGCGCAGCGCCAGGGCATCGACTTGAAAGTCAGGCCGTCCAAGCGACGCCTTGATCGCCACCTCCCACAGGCTCACCACACTGAACACCACGGGTTGATCCGGGTTCTGCAGGCTCTCGGCAAACCCTGCGGGGAGCCGCTGTGGGTCAACCGCCCACCACAGCAGCAGCTGTGTATCGAGCAGCCAGGGCTCCAGCGCCGTCATCAGGGTTCAAACATGGCGGTGATTTCGGCCTCAAAGTCGGTCTTAAGGGCAGCCGTGACCACGGCTTGACCACGCAGAAAGCCGGCGCGGCGGGGTCGGCGCTGGTCCTCCACCGGTGTCAATCGCACCAGCGGCCGGCCCGCCTTGGCAATCACCACCTCCTCCCCCGCCAGGGCCTGCTGTACGTAGCGGGAGAGGTGGGTTTTGGCGTCGTGGAGGTTGACCTGCATGTGCCTAGCTTAGTCAAGCTTGCGGCTAAGTCGGATTTGAAGCTGCCATGACGCCAACCTGCCCCAACCTGCCCAGCGTGGCGTTCATTGGCCTGGGGGCGCTCGGATGCCCCATGGCCACCAATCTGCTGAACGCCGGATTCACGCTGCACGTGCACAACCGCACCCCTGGGGCAGCCCAGCCGCTGCTGACCGCCGGTGCTGGTTGGGCGCCGACGCCGGCCGCTGCCGCCGCTGCCGCCGACGTGCTCTGCCTCTGCCTCAGCGATGACGCCGCTGTGCAGAGCGTGGTGCTGGGCGAGCCGGAGGCCCAGCAGCAGGCGGCCTGGGCCGGGCTCAACCCGGGCACCCTGGTGATCGACTTCTCCACGATCAGCCCCGCCACCAGCCAAACCATGGCGGCCCAGCTGAAGCGGCGCAGCGTGGCCTACCTCGATGCCCCGGTGACCGGCGGCACCGAGGGGGCCCGCGCCGGCACCCTGTCGGTGCTGGTGGGGGGCGACCCGGCCGACCTGGCCCGCGCCCGCCCGCTGCTCGAGGTGGTGGGCGGTCAGATCAGCCACCTGGGCCCGGTGGGCTCCGGCCAGCAGGCCAAGGCGGTCAACCAGGTGCTGGTGGCCGGCAGCTACGCCGCCGTCGCCGAGGCCCTGGGCCTGGCCGAGCGGCTGGGCCTGCCTTTGCAGCCCCTGCTCGAGGCGCTGCGGCCCGGGGCGGCGGGATCCTGGGCCCTCGACAACCGCTCGACGGGGATGCTGCAGCGCCGCTACCCCCTCGGGTTCAAGCTGGCCTTGCACCGCAAGGATCTGGCCATCGCCCTGGATGCGGCCGCTGCCGTACAGCTGGAGCTGCCGATCAGCGCTCAGGTGGCCGCCATCGAAGACAGCCTGATCAGCCGCGGCCATGGCGACCAGGATGTCTCGGCCCTGGCCGAATGGTTCAGGGCCTGAGCGTCAGGGCGTGAGCTGGGCCCGATCGGCCACCACCCGCACGCGCTTGGTGGCGCTCACGATGCCCTTGGGGTGCACCAGCAACACGGCCCAGGTCTGCTCACCCGGGGTGTAGGGGGCCTGCACGGTCTTGAACAGCCCGCCACCACCGAGGGCGCCGAGCTCGAGCCGGGGCGTGTCCATGGCCGTGGTCTGGCGCGTGCTGAGCGCCAGCAAGCCACCGGCCACCAGGGCACCGTTGAGCGGCTCGTCAAACACCACATCGATGTCGTAGCGCTGCCCGGTGAGCACCGCATCCGGGATCAACAGGCTCACGGGCAGATCCTGATCGCCACTGCGCACGATCGTCTGTTCACGGATCACCGCCTGGCCGCTGACGCGGCCGCCACTGCTGCTGAGCGCCAGCAGCTGGCTGGCTTCGAGGCGAAAGGTGCTGCCGCCCTGCTTGTGGGTGCCCGTGAGGCGCAGCTCCACGGTGCTGCGGCCATCCTTGAGCGCAGGTCCGGGGGTGAGGGTCCAGCTGGCGTCGGGAAACTGCTTTAGCAGCAGCCGGCGGCGCAGCTCCACCAGCTTGAGATCCAGCCCCGGGCCGGCGCTGAGCACGGCGCCCAGATCAGAGCCGGCGGTGTTGAGGGCGGCCTGCAGGGCTTGCCGCTGGGCCTGGCTGGCAGCGCCAGTTGCACCGCCAGGCCCAGCGGCGGCGCGGACCGATGGCGCTGCAGAGGCAACAAGGGCCAACGCTGCCAGGGTCGCCCCGAACGTGCGGCGCAGGCGACGGCTCAAAGGCGGCATCAGCGGTGCCCAGGTCATACACGGCCCCTAGGTTAGGCGCGTTCACCAGCCGCGTCTGTCGCTGCTTGCCATGCCGAGGCTTCTGATCGCCGCCAGCGGCACCGGCGGCCATCTGTTTCCGGCGCTGGCCGTGGCCAAGGCGATGCCGGCGGCCTGGCAGGTGCAGTGGCTGGGCGTGCCCGATCGACTCGAGCGCGAGCTGGTGCCGAGCCAATATCCGTTGCACACCGTGCGCGCCGGCGGGTTGCAGGGCCGCGGCCTGCGCCAGCTGTGGCACGTGCTGCAGCTGCTGCGCGCCACCCTGGTGGTGCGCCGGCTGATCCAGCGCGAGGGCATCGCGCTGGTGTTCAGCACCGGTGGCTACATCGCGGCGCCGGCCATCGTGGCGGCGCGCTGGTGCGGCATCCCGGTGGTGCTGCACGAGAGCAATGCGATCCCGGGGCGGGTCACGCGGCTGCTGGGCCGCCACTGCAGCCGCGTGGCCCTGGGCCTGGCTGAGGCAGCCGACCGCCTGCCCCAATGCCGGCCCCTGGTGACCGGCACGCCGGTGCGGCGCGAGCTGCTGCAACCAACTCCCCTGCCCGCCTGGGCACCGCAAGGGCCAGGGCCGCTGCTGCTGGCCATGGGCGGCAGCCAGGGCGCGGTGGGGCTGAACCGCATGCTGCGGGCCCTGCTGCCGGCTCTGGTGGCTGCCGGCTGCCGCGTGGTGCTGCTGAGCGGCAGCAGCGACCCCGAGGCGGGCCAACCGCTGCCGCCGGCGCTGGCCGCCGCCGTGGTCGAGCGCCCCTTTGCCGAGGCCATAGAGATGGCCGGCCTGTTGCAACACACCGATCTGGCGATCAGCCGCAGCGGCGCCGGAGCCCTGAGCGAACTGGCCGTGTGCGGCACCCCCTGCATCCTGGTGCCCTATCCGGCGGCGGCCGACCGCCACCAAGACGCCAACGCGGCCGCGGCCGCCAGCGTGGGCGGGGGGGTGATCGTGTGGCAGCACCCACCCGGCGAGGCGGCCCTGGCCCAGGCGATCTGGCGGCTGCTGGGCCCCAGGCTGCGCGGCGCCGCGCCGGCCGCCGACCCACTCATGGGGCCTGAACCGATGGCCCCTCTGCTCACGGCGTTTGCCCTCACCTGGCTGTTGGCGGCGCTGTGGCTGCTGCTGAGCACGCGGCTGCTAGGGCAGCTGGCCCAACACGATCCAGAGGCCTACGACAGGCTGGGCCACCCCGAGGTGCGCTGGCTGTTGG
>Ga0194124_10006472_pt1 | contig 10415 bp, 11 predicted proteins | sample TA2KigCas0mmetaG_FD_148605 | JGI IMG/M metagenome (GOLD analysis project Ga0194124, IMG submission 148605) | Freshwater microbial communities from Lake Tanganyika, Tanzania - TA2015031 Kigoma Deep Cast 0m | ecosystem: Environmental > Aquatic > Freshwater > Lake | place: Tanzania: Lake...
GCGTTTGCAACTAGACCTAACTGAGCTTCAAGCTTAGCAAGTTTTTCAACCTCTTCTCCAAGTTGGAAGTGTGGAATTATTCCAAAGCCACCTTTCCAGCTCATCCAGAAGACCGGTATTAGGTATGCTATAATCAAAACGATATACTGAGCAACTTGTGTCCAGGTAACCGCTCTCATACCACCAAGCATTGAACAAAGTAGAATGCTAACCAAGCCCACCCAAACTCCAACTTCAAATGGAACTGCGAGTGCTCTTGATGCAATTGTTCCGGTTGCGTTAATTTGTGCTGTCACATACGTGAATGATGCAAGCACCAGCACTAACACCGCACAGAAACGTGGGAAGTTACCACCGTATCTAGCTCCTACGAAATCTGGAACTGTATAACATCCAAATTTTCTAAGATATGGAGCAAGTAAGCTTGACACTAAAACGTATCCTCCAGTCCAACCAACTAAGAATGCCATGAAGGTGTATCCACCGAAATAAATACCTCCTGCCATTGCAACGAAGGATGCACCTGACATCCAGTCTGCTGCTGTAGCCATTCCGTTAAAGACTGTTGGAACTTGTCGACCTGCTAAATAGTAAGCATCAACGTCAACAGTTCGTGATATGACACCAATCAGCGCGTAGATAAAAATTGTAAAACCAACGAAAAGAATCCCGATGGTCTTAGCGTCCATTCCATACTTTTCAAATACTGCCATCAGCAGTATGAAAGCAAGGAAACCTCCGGTATACCATGCATAGATTTTTGGCAAATCTTGCACGAATTTACTTTTTGCCATTGTTATTCATCCTCCCTGTCCTCGTCAGAGAAACCGAACTCTCTATCGATTTTCTCTTGTCGGTTATTTGACCAGAAGATCATTACGATGAAGGCCAGCATCGAACCTTGTGCTGTCATATAATAACCTAATGGATAACCGAGAAATTTGACGCCATTAATATCAGCGGCAAACATGAAGACTACTGTAGAGAAGAAAAACCATAACAACATTGTTATGATCATCAGGCGTTTTGTCGCCTGCCAATGGGCTTCCTGTTTTGGAGTAGCCATTAATTTCCCCCTTATTTGTTTATTTGTGCAAAGGTTAATTGAGTTATACTCACTTGAAAAGATTAAAATTTTATTGAAAATGCAATGTTTTGCCAGATCAAATGATGACGAATAAGACGTTAAAACAACTCGAGGGTGCATTTACAGAATTTGCAATAAACCCCTTAAAAAAATTAATTTTTGGGGAAAAAAAAATCAAAAATTTCGACGGTTTAAAAAATTTTGTCATGGAAAGGGCTGCTTACGTTACTCAGGTAACATTAAATGGATACATACGGACAAGAATTGGAGTTATGTTCGTTAAAACTCTTGACGATCAGTCTTTTGTAAAATCAATTGAAATAGCGAAGTGGAATATTTACGTCATCGCACTCCAAGATTTGCTTTTATTCACATTTTCTTACATTTACAACAAACACGGTATTAATGAGATAGGGAGATTAAATGTATTATATGAAAATATTTTAATTGAACAAAAAATATCTGGCCTTAATGATGAAATTAAAAATAAAAGTTTAAATGAATTTAGTGAACGATTACCAAACATAAATTGGCAAACATATTTTAAGCAAGATCCATTTCAAAAAAGTTGTCAGGCACTTTTTTATTGGGCACCTATTGCAGAACATTTAAAAAATTTAGATAAGGAAATAGTATTTAATTCTATGATTAACCAGTGGAAGAACGTTATAAGTGATTTTGCAAAATTATTTGAAGGAATAGATGGTTAAGGTAGATAAATTTCAACATTATGCAAAAGAGGCACTTGAAGAAGCATCAAAACGAAAAAAAAAATCACAAAAAAACAAAAATGAAATTAATGGCCCAAAGGGATTAGAACCAACCCGTTATGGAGATTGGGAAAGAAAGGGAATAACCTATGATTTTTAAATGGCCGATATTACTTTTTTAATCGTAACATTTAAAAGTTCCAGCGTCATTCATAACTGCCTACAATCTATTCCAAAGGGATATCCGATCCTTGTTGTTGAAAATTCATCTGATGAGAATTTTAAAAAAGAATTAGAAAATTCTTATGAGAACTTAGAATGTATATTAAATTATGAAAATCTCGGATATGCGAAAGCAAATAATATTGGACTTGAAAAGGCTAAAACAAAGTATGTTTTTTTACTTAATCCTGATGCGATTTTAAAAGAGAATACAGTTCAAACAATGCTTTCTGCAAGTGAAGATATTAAAGATTTTGCTCTTCTTGCTCCGATTATCCACAATGAACCCAATCCTAATTTTGGTTTTTTTGATAGAGATACTCATGATAATTTAAAAACAGATTTAGAAAATAATCGGTATACAAAAGTTGATTACATCAAAGGCTTTGCCATGTTTTTTAACATGGAAGAATTTAGAAGCATTGGTTTTTTTGATCAAAATATTTTTATTTATTTGGAGGAAATTGACTTATGCAAAAGACTAAAGGCAAATAAAAAAAATATTTATGTAATTTCTAATGCAACAATTACTCATTATGGAGGAAAATCCCATGACGAGGATGTTAACTATGAAATGGAAGTGTCAAGAAATTGGCACTGGATGTGGTCAAGTTTTTATTTTGAAAAGAAGCATAACGGTATCGTTACCGCCTACCTAAAAACGTTTAAAAGTTTTCTATCAGCTTTATTAAAATTCTTAATTATTTTCTTATTTAATAAAAAAAAAGCTTCCTACTATCAGGCAAGATTTTTGGGATTGCTTAATGCTTACCTTTGTAAACCCTCAAGTTACAGACCGAAGGTTTAGTTGCTTAAATTAATTTATTTTTCCAAGTTTTGGGTGTTAGCTCGTTATCTATTTCAATATTAATGTGATATTTAAATTCTTTTGCCCCTCTTTTTTTGATGTAGTTAAATGTACTTTTAATTCCATCTTCTAAAGACGTTGTCGTTTTATAATCTAATAGTTTTCTAGCTTTATCAGCAGAGCACGTTGCCTCTCTAACTTCTTGAGGTCTATCCGGGAAATATTTAGGTTTAAGATTGGATCCTGATATATTTGAACAAATTTCAGCAACTTTATTTATAGTTACAAATTCTTCATCTGGACCAATATTGATAACTTGTTCAACAACTTCCTTACTATCGAGCATTTTAATGAGACAAAAAATGCAATCATCTATATAGGAGAAACATCTTTTTTGATTTCCATCTCCGTAAATTATTGGAGATTTTCCAAGAAGCATTCTATTTAGGAAAATTGATACAACGTTTCTAAAGGGGTCATCGTATTTTTGCTTAGGTCCTATAATATTATGAGGAACTGCAACCACCCACTCTATTTTGTTTAAATTGCACAAAATTTTAAGTGTTTCTTCGCCTGCAACTTTACAAATTCCATACGGATCAATCGGCATAGGCTTCATGTCCTCAGTAAATGGAAGTTTTTGTGAACCATAGCGTGCCATGGAGGAGCAATAGATAATACGTTTTACTTTATTGTTAACACCTGCTGCTATTACACTATTGGATGCAACTAAATTATTTTTTGCAATTTCAACAGGAGAAAATACTGAAAGTCCTTCGTGTGCAGTTGCTGCGCAGTGATAAATATATTTTATTCCTTTTGTAATTTTATTTATTTTTTCAAAATCTTGACAGTCGTATTTGTAAAACTCTACTCTTTTGTTTACATTTTCAAGATCTCCTCCAAGCAGACTGTCAACACCAACAACATGGTAACCTTTTTGAATTAAATGATCCGCAAGATGTGATCCTAAAAAACCTGCTGCTCCTGTGATTAAAACCTTATCCATATAATACGGTTATAGATACTTAAGGGTATTCCAATATACAACTTAAAAAGTTTATTTATTAAGTCTGTTTTCGATTAAACTTTGAACAACCGAAGGATCTGCAAGCGTTGATGTATCTCCAAGATTATCAAATTGGTTTTCAGCAACCTTTCTAAGTATTCTTCGCATAATTTTTCCTGATCTTGTTTTTGGAAGTCCAGGAGTAAAGTGAATTAAATCCGGTGTTGCAAGTGGACCAATGACTTTTCTAACTGTTTGTTTTAGTTCCTGCATTAGAGCATCAGATCCTTCCTCGCCGACTTTTAAGGTTACATAGCAGTACAGTCCTTGTCCTTTTATATCATGTGGGTACCCAACAACCGCAGCCTCAGCAACTTTTGGATGAGAAACAAAAGCACTTTCTATCTCAGCAGTTCCAAGGTTGTGGCCTGATACAATAATTACATCATCAACTCTTCCTGTAATCCAATAGTATCCATCTTTATCCCGTCTGCATCCATCACCTGTAAAGTAATACCCATTATGCTGAGAAAAATATGTTTCAATAAAGCGCTTATGATTTCCATAAACAGTTCTCATTTGACCAGGCCATGACTGACTCACACACAGTCTGCCTTCACATGCCCCCTTCAGTTCTTTTCCTTTTTCATCTAAAATTGCTGGAAGAATTCCATAAAAAGGTTTTGTTGCAGATCCAGGCTTAAGATCGATTGCTCCAGGTTGAGGAGAAATTAAAATTCCACCTGTCTCAGTTTGCCACCAGGTATCAACAATTGGACAACGTTTTTCACCAACAACTTTATGATACCAAAGCCATGCCTCGGGGTTAATAGGCTCACCAACGGAGCCTAAAAGTCTTAAAGATTTTCTAGATGTTTTTTTAACCATCGAATCGCCTTCACGCATTAGAGATCTTAGGGCAGTTGGTGCTGTATAAAAAATAGTCACTTTGTGCTTGTCGCAAATTTTCCAAAATCTACTTGCATCAGGGTAAGTTGGTATTCCTTCAAATACTAAGGTTGTAGCTCCATTAGCAAGTGGTCCATAGACGATATAACTATGACCAGTGACCCAACCAACATCTGCTGTACACCAATAGATGTCATTATCTTTATAGTTAAAAATATATTGATGAGTCATTGAAGCATATACAATGTATCCACCGCTCGTATGTAAAACTCCTTTAGGTTTTCCGGTTGATCCTGATGTGTAAAGAATAAATAAAGGATCTTCAGCATTCATTTCTTCAGGCTCGCAAGTTGTTGATGCGTTCTTTATAAGCTCGTGGTACCAAACATCTCTTTCCTCAGACCATGCAATTGCTCCACCAGTTTTTTTTAATACAATACATTTTTTTATATCGGGGCATGATTTTAGTGCTTCATCACAGTTTTTCTTTAAATTTATAACCTTCTGACCTCTAATGCCTTCATCTGCAGTTATTAAATACTCTGACTTACAATCAAGTATTCTGTTTGCAAGAGAGTCTGGAGAAAAACCTCCAAATACAACTGAGTGAACTGCACCAATTCTTGCGCAGGCAAGCATAGAGTAAATAGCCTCAGGCACCATTGGCATATAAATGGTAACTCTGTCTCCTTTTTTAACGCCTATATCTTTGAGTCCGTTTGCAAGTTTACAAACCTCCTCACTTAATTCTTGGTACGTGATATTTTTGGAAATATTTGGGTCATCCCCTTCAAATATTATTGCAGTGTGGTTTGATTTTTTTGGAAGATGCCTGTCGATACAGTTATAAGATACGTTTAATGTACCATCATAAAACCACTTAATAGACACATCATTTGAACTGTATTTAACCGCCTTAATTTTTGTATAAGGTTTAATCCAATCAATTCTTTTTCCCTCTTTTTCCCAAAAAGAGTCGTTATTTTTTATAGAGTCTTTGTACATTGTCTCATATACTTTTTTATTTGCATAAGAATTTTTTGCCCAACTTTCTGGAACTTTAAATAATAAATTATTTGATCTCTTTTTACTTGCCGACTCTACTTTTTTAATTTTTTTAACTTTAGCTTTAGCTTTAATTTTTTTTTTTAAGAGTTTAGATTTTTTCTTTTTTTTAGGCATTCAGCTTCCCTCTTTTTTTTTTAAATTTTACCCATCTTAGAAATAATATTCCAGCTTTTTGAATCTATAGGCATCACCGATAATCTGTTTTGTTTAATTAATGGCAAGTGACTAATTTCCTTTACTTTTTTAATGCTTTCCAGAGTTACTGGTAATTTAAGGTCTTTTTCAAACACCACTTCAACAGCAACAAATCTCCTATCTTTATCTGTCGGATCCAAAAATGCAGCTTTCTTAACTTTAACTAATCCAACTATCTGTCTTTCTTCGCCAGAATGATAAAAGAAACAAAGATCAGCAACCTTCATACTCTTAAGATATTTTGCAGCTTGAAAATTTCTAACCCCATCCCAGACAGTCCCTTTTGCTCCAGCTTTTTTTTGATCTTCGAAAGACCACGTTGATGGTTCTGATTTTAACAACCAATAATTCATAAGTTACATTGCAATAGTACCTCTCGTGTCAAAACAAAGCCAAAAAGGTACTGGAAAATAAGCATTTTTAAAAATTTAGTGCTGAACTCCAGCTCCTTTTAAGAAAGGAGCATTGATATCTAAAGGCCACCTTGGTCTTGCCTCAAAACTAAGTTCATCTCTGATGCCTAATCTAAATCTTTCAATTCCTGCCCACGCAATCATGGCTCCATTATCAGTGCATAGCTCAAAGGGAGGAAAGAAAATATTAAATTTAAGTTTTTCACTTAATGCTTTTAGATTATTCCTAATACTTTGATTTGCTGCAACACCTCCAGATACAATAAAATGATTATTTTTTGGTTTATATAATTTTAAAAATTCATACATGGCATTAGAGCATTTTTTATAAAGTATATCGTTAATAGTTTTTTGAAATGATGCTGCTAAATTTTCTTTAGCTTTTTTATTTTTTATTTTTTTTGAGATTTGCAAAATAGATGTTTTTAACCCTGCAAAGGACATATTGCATCCTGGATTATTAAAAATGGGTTTTGGTAATTTATAAAAATTTGGATCACCTTTTTCTGCAAGCTTTTCAATTTTTGGTCCTCCAGGATAACTGAGGCCAATCATTTTTGCAGTTTTATCGTAAGCTTCACCCAAGGCATCATCGATACTTGTTCCTATCCTTTTATATTTCCCAACACCTTCTGCGATAAGAAACTGAGAATGTCCTCCAGAAATTAAAAGAAGTAGGTATGGAAATTCTATATGTTCAAACATTCTTGGGGTAAGTGCGTGACCCTCGAGATGATTAACTGCAAGAAATGGTTTTTTCAAAAATCCAGCAAGAGTTTTACCAGCACTTAGTCCAACCATTAAACATACAAGAAGGCCAGGTCCCGCTGTTGTTGCAATTCCATCCAGATCGTCAAATTTACATCTTGCGTCAGTCATTGCTTTTTTAATAATAATATCAATTTTTTCCGCATGGGACCTTGCAGCATTCTCGGGGACAACTCCTCCAAACTTTAAATGTTCTTCAACTTGTGAGGATATAATATTAGAGTGAATAACGGCCTTATTATCTTTTAAACTGACAACTGATGCAGCTGTTTCATCACAACTTGTTTCAATACCTAAAAAAATAAGATTATCTCTCATAAATAACTTTGATTTACTTCACTTTCCTAAGAGAAATAATATACATAGAACGCTTTTAAAATACGAATGTTACGAAATAGAAAAATTATTATTGGTACAAGAGGAAGTAGATTATCCTTAGCGCAAACTGAGCATTTTAAAGATGAGCTAATGCTTGCCTATCCTTATGTTCAAAAAGATCAAATAGTTATCAAAGTTATTAAAACATCGGGTGATAAATTTAAAACTCAAAATCTTGGTCTGATGGGTGGAAAAGGTTTGTTTGTTAAAGAAATAGAGGAAAGTTTACTTAAAAAAGAAATAGATGTGGCCGTTCATTCTTTAAAAGATATTCCAACTATTTTAACGAAAGGCCTATCCCTCACATGCTTTTTAAAAAGAACTGATGAGCGTGACGTTTTTTTATCTCCAATTGCAAATTCATTTAAAGAACTTAAGTCAGGCTCAAGCATTGGGACGTCCTCCGTTAGACGATTTGCTCAGCTTAAAAGACTAAGAGAAGATATTAAGGTTATTTCGTTTAGGGGAAACATCGATAGTCGAATAGATAAGATGAAAAACGGTTTAATCGACTCTATAATTCTATCAGCATCAGGCCTTAAAAGATTAGGATTTCATTCTGATATAAAAGAATATTTTTCAAAAGATGTAATTTTACCAGCCGCTGGTCAGGGGATTGCAACTATTCAGTGTAGAGATGATGACACAGAAATTAAAGAAATATTAAAATCTGTAAACGATAAAGACACAGAAATTCTTGCAAAAACAGAGCGGTCGTTTTTAGATGCTTTAAAAGGAGCGTGTGATACGGCAGTTGGTGCTAATGCTATTATTAATGATGATGGTGATATTTTTCTTCAAGCAGAACTTTTATCTATTGATGGAAAAAAATCTTTTAAAGCTCATAAAACTGGTCCAGTTGAGAAAGCAGATAAAATAGGGTTTGATGTTGCATATGAAATTTTATCTCAAGCAGGAGAAAATTTTATAGTATCGGAGACAAAACTTGCACATACTATTAACAAAAAGTGAAATTTCACCATCCTTAGTTCAACGTCTTACAGTTAAAGGTCATAAGGTAAGTTTGTTTCCAATCTTAATTGTAAAAAAACTTAATATTAAGAATGTAAATTTTAAAAAATATACCTCGATTATTTTTACAAGTGCTAATGGCGTTCTTAATCTTCCCGTCGTAAAGGATATTAATCATCTAAAATGTTTTTGCGTTGGAGATCATACTGCAGACGTTGCAAAGCAGAAAGGTTTCATCAATATTTATTCTGCAGCAGGAAATTATAATCAAATTAAAGAATTAATTTTTAATCTTTGTGAGAGAGACAAAGAAAAGTTTCTCTATGTCAGAGGAGAATTTATCTCACATGATTTGGAGAAGGATTTTAAATATAATAATTATTATGTTGAAAGTTTAATAAACTATACAACTGAAGTTAATAAAATCATTGACCAGAAATTAATACATAGTATTCAAAATAAAGAGATTGATGCTATTTTTGTTTATTCAAAGAGAGCTGCAGATCAATTACTAAAAATAATTTTAAATTTTAAACTTGCAGATAGTTTGAAATATTGTGTATTGAATTGTATAAGCATTTCAGTCATAAATACTTTAAAAAGATTACCTTGGAAAAAAGTAAGATTTTTTAATCCTGGCAATGAAGAGGTTTCGCTTTTAACTTAATAGGAGTGTTTGTTGATAATTGACGGTAAAAAATTTGCTAAAGCATTAAGGAGCAAAATAAAATCTGAAATAATAAAAATTAAAAAAAGTAAAAGACCTATTCCAAGTTTAACAGTAGTCTTAGTAGGAAGCTATACACCAAGCGCTATTTATGTTAAAAATAAAGAACTTTCTGCAAAAGAGGTTGGGATTAATTCAAGCGTTCTAAGGTTTGAATCCTCAATATCAGAACTTAAATTAATATCTGTAATTAAAAAGTTAAATCAAAATCCTAAAGTTCATGGAATTTTAGTTCAGCTACCTCTTCCAAAACACATAAACTCAAACACCATTATTGAAACTATAGATCCCCTTAAAGACGTTGATGGATTCCATGCAATGAATGTTGGGAATTTGTCAATTGGAAAAGACTCTCTTGTTCCATGCACACCGCTTGGTTGTTACCTTTTATTAAAAAGCATCAAAAAAAAATTAGTGGGGATGAATGCATTAATAATTGGAAGATCAAATTTGAATGGAAAACCTATGACGCAACTTCTTCTAAAAGAAGATTGTACAGTGACAATCGCTCACTCTAAAAGTAAAGATCTTAAAAATCTTTGTAAAAAAGCAGATATAGTAATTGCTGCAGTAGGAAGAGCTCAACTTGTGAAGGGCAGTTGGATTAAAAAAGGTGCAATAGTAATTGATGTTGGAATTAACCGAATAGATTTTAATGGTAAATCTAAAATTGTTGGGGATGTTGATTTTGAAAGTACCAAAAAAAAAGCATATGCCATTACACCGGTTCCAGGTGGAGTAGGTCCTATGACCATTGCGTGCTTATTAAATAATACTTTAAAAGCTTATAAAAATATTAATTCTTAAATAATTCCAAGTTCTTTGCTTAAAAGTTTTGAGCCACTTACAAGAGATTTCATTTTTTCATATGCAATATATTTTGGTAAATTTACCATTCCACAATTTGTGCAGGCATAAAGGTTTTTAGTCTCAACAAATTCTGATGCTCTCTTTAATGTTTGGTAAACTTGTTCAGGGGTTTCTATTTCTTTCGTAGCAACATCAATTGAGCCAACAAGTACATCTTTTCCTTTAAGCAATTTTATTAAATCCATTGGAACTTTTGAGTTTTGACATTCTAGACTGATTTGATCAATTTTGCTTTTTGCAAGTAAAGGAAAAATATTTTCATATTGTCTCCATTCATTA
>Ga0194124_10006476_pt1 | contig 10411 bp, 6 predicted proteins | sample TA2KigCas0mmetaG_FD_148605 | JGI IMG/M metagenome (GOLD analysis project Ga0194124, IMG submission 148605) | Freshwater microbial communities from Lake Tanganyika, Tanzania - TA2015031 Kigoma Deep Cast 0m | ecosystem: Environmental > Aquatic > Freshwater > Lake | place: Tanzania: Lake Tanganyika...
TTTTTCACACGAGAAATATGGGTCTGTGGCATTTTGTGGTGTCCCATTTTGTGTCCTAGTGTGTCCTTTATGTTTTTTGGTCTGTAAATGTGTATTATAATTACTCAGCTTACTGCATTTGAAGTCACATAATTCGCAAACATAAAAACCGGCATTTTTTGGCATTTTTATATGGACACATGTAAAATGCGCTTTATATTGTTTTCACCAAAAAACATAAAATTTTGGGGGTAATTTTTATACAAAAATCCCCTACATAATGTAGGGAATTTCGTTTCAAAAAAACAAGTTTGCAAACATTTTTCACAGAAAATCAAAAATGGACAAAGTTAAAAATGTCCAAAATCGTTCGGCAGACTCATCATTAAACAGAGTTTGGGGGTAGGGGTTTTTTTCAGGAATATTTTGTAAAATAATGAATTTATAAAATATGTATTATTGTCATGGGTGTTACATTGACCGTGTTTCAACTGTAGTTGCAGGTGATGCACTATTAGGTGTAGGAACATTTAATTCACCGAGCGACATGGAACCTTGTGATGTATTTGTTAATGGGGACATGGATGGCATACCCATATTTTGATTAATGTCTTGTGGCATAATGGGTGATGCAGGTGTTACACTGGTGTCTGTACCAATAGATGATGCAATCGGTGACAAATCGGGTGTAATATCATCTATAGTTTGTATTGTTGAATTATTATCTGCAATAGTACTCAAACTTAAATTTTCACTTGGTTCATAAGGTTGTTGGGGAGATGGAAAAGTTAATGTTAAATTAGATGATGGACTACTACGCGATGAAACAATAGGTTGTATATGCGATGATGCATATTTTTGTTTTAATGATTCCGGTGTGGTAACAGCAGTTGCCAATACCATTGTAGATGGCACATTGCGCCGGCGTAATGTTTTACGTAAAACACGATGACGTTGATGATGTTTTGTTTGTTTTCCGTGACGTAACTTTTGCAATTTTTTCAATGTTTTTGCAATATCACGAAGTTTGCGAATTTTAGCACTTGGCGTTTTCACGTGTTTTTGACGTAATGAACGCAATACAGTTTTATAATGTTTGATTTGTTTCTTTTTCAAAAATTTGGCACCGCCTTCCATGTATATAATAAGGGGAGAATTAGGTTTAGAATACAAATCCAAAATATACGTATTCTGTATGGAATTAGAAGATTTGGATGTTTCATGGATTCATGAACAAGAACAGTTGTTAAATACAGAAAATTATCAAATCTCCCCATTAAAGAAAATTCCAATTCATTTTGTGTATGTAAATAAACAAGGTACTGTTGAAAACAAAGACACAATTGAATATGAATTTGTATCTGAAACAATAGAACATGAAACTCTGTTATTATATCAACAACAATACCAAAATGAAAATTATGAGTGTATAGATATTCTGTATTACCATTTCCAAATTGTTCCCGAACATATACAAGATTTTATAAATTCTCCTTTGCCAGCATGGACAACAAATTCATCACATCCATATTTTAAAAAGTATAATGGGGAGAATGGTATCCATTTTTCACCAATCATCAAATTATTTCATGTATTTAGTTCTGTCTATTATTTTTTCCGGCAAATAGAAACAATACCTCCACCCCCACCTCCTAAACCTATACTAAAAAATGGGATAAGTAATGGAAAAGGAATTACCAAAAAAGTTCGTATTCTTTGTGATGATAATGGTCAAATAACCAAAGAAATACAAGGGTCAAATAAACACAAACGAAATCAAATTGCGTGTAGATCAGTAGCAGGAAATCGCAAAACACGGAAACGTATTGTAATTCATCAATAATGTCTTATTGACAATTCGTTAACCTTTAACCTTTAATCATCTGACAATAAATTGTCAGGTGATACGATGAATTATGCTTTGCATAATTCATCATAAAGGTTGTACGATATTCACCTGTTCCGTTGCCCGCGGGCAACGGAACAGGTGAATATACGTTAATATCCGAATGTAGAACGTTCTAGTTCAACATTCGGACCACAACCCTCTATTACATAAAACCATTGTTATTATTTACCCGCATTACGTGTAGTGTGTGGGTAAATGTTGATAATATAATAAGCCGTAGTGTAAATGACTTAAATAGATACATTATTACACAATAGTAATCATGAGTAAGAATACATTAGAATACGATTTGGGGTTAGTGTATTACAATTTAGGTAATGTATTTTGTAATTGGGGAGAAAACACATGGAAAACAGTGGTTATGTGTCATCTACCCAAATATGAAAATGAAATAATAGAATTTATTTGTTATACACGTGATATCCGGCGTGGACGTGGATGTTTAACAAATACAATGATGATGTTATATGTACTTTGCATGAAAGGTTATACTGATGTAGCAATAAAAGTATTTGATAAGTTGTTACCAACTGATAAAACCTTACGCACACAAGGATGTATGAAAGATTACATTCAGTTTATGAAATATTATTCCAAACGTCAAGGTTGTGTTCCAGATCCAAATCTCCCCATCATACAATATTGTGTAGGGAGAATATTAGATAATTTGGAAAAATGTGGTGAAGATAAGAATACAATGCCTAAATGGATACCACGCGAACAAAACAATACATTGCGCTGGTTATATCATATGTTAGCTGTTGCATGGTGTTCGCGTCATCACCGTCATTTACACCTTTGCACATTCAAACCGCCCACAAAGTGGGCGGAAATGAATGAGAAAAGTGTCACTGATTGCGCATTTTATATGCGCAATGGTGTAATATCCAAAGCATCTAAAATGGATGAAACACAATGGTTGAATAAAGTATGCCGACTATTCCGAAAACATGTTTCCCAACTTTCCAGTCATCTCCCTATTGTTGAACAAAAATTGTGTGCAAGTGAATCAATTAATCCATTTGATGTTACACGTGGTGCAAAACATAAGTATATGAATGCATTGGGTAATTCGTTTTCTAATCATTCTTCCACATCACAACTAAACGCATTTGATTGTTTAACCCACTACAATAATATAAATCAAATATTAGTGGATAAACAGTATTCATTACAACTATCTTATTTTACAGATGATAATTTGATGACATATACTTGTGTAAAACCGCAAACGATAACACGTGTGGATAATAAAACGGCTGGTCAAAACATGATGATAGGGGTGTTTATAAAAAAAATGATGGATTTGATATTCTATAAACGGGAGATTACAGGAAAGTTGGATAAAATTAAATATTATTGTGATGTAAAAAACAAGCTGTATTCTTTGGATTTGGAATGGGAAGCAATGATAGTATCGTGGTCAATACCGATATTACATAATTGTCTCCCCTTATTAGATAATTCATACAGCATGTGTAGTGAAATACAACGTGGTAATACCAGCCCCCATTTAAATATTGGTCATGCGTATTATGTAGCATTAGGTTGGGCATGTTTAATTGCAAAATGTTCAACTTATCATCGTGTATTAGTTATGGAAGAACGTCCCAAATGGATAGTGTTTGAAACCCAACATCGTTTGAGCGAACAATTGGAATTATTAATAACGGAAGCATATGGAAATACAGCAGTATCCTATTCTAATACATTGGCATTATTACGGGATACAATGTTAGCAGAAGAAAAAGATACTGGGAAAATTACTGAACAAACATTTATTGTATTATCTAATTTCCAATTCACAACACCAACTATGTTACTTCATGAATATACAAAGTCGGTATTTTCAGAAATTACACCTTATCCACATATGGTGTATTGGAATGTTGGAAATAAGTGGTTAGACCTTCCTGCAAATGAGGATGAAATCTGTGTTGTAATGTCGGGAGAAGCAAGTACTCTTATTCATGAGTTAAAAAATGCATTGTGTTATAACAAACGAACGTTGATACAACATATATTAGCATCATTAGAACAGCATAGACATTCAATTGTATTATGTGATACACAGAATGAGTTTATATGTCATTCTACAACCAAATTATAACGAGGCTTCTGCTAATTTCATAATATCTTTTAATTTTTTAATTGCATTATCTGGTGTTGGACGGTCATCTGGTCGGGAGAATATAGTTGTAAATAAAAAAGTCATGTACTTGTTGAAGACTGGTTTTGTATTATTCTCCAACATATGATATAAATTAGGATTGTTTGATATAGTATTTTCAATGAGAAACAAATAGACTACAGCTAATGAATATGTATCCCATGTTTTGAAATATTGTTTTTCCATAAAGTGTTGATATACATCCCACCAAGTAGAAGACCCAATAAATGGTTGATAATATTCTAATACTGTTTTACGATATTCATTCACAATTTTTTGTGTATTGTCTTTAAACAATCGTGATGAAAATATATTATTATCAATTTCATGTTTATCTGTGTCTTCTTCACCATACACAAATACATCAAATATGTAATGTAATGTTTTGGCATCAACCAGTGTTGTTTTGGCGGCATTCAATTGCAATCTCCGAAAAATATAGTTGCAAACACACACTTCAAAACACCAATATGGATATGTGTCAAATACATAAAAATAATCGCGATAGTTGTTTGTATTCAAACTATCAATAGGTACAGTGATACCAAAATCAATAAATATAGGTTTTTGCAATGCATGGTCAAACATAATATTGTTGTATTTGATGTCGTAATGTACTAAATTTTTGGTAAGAAGTTTTGTAACACCTTTTAATAAATATACATGTGTTTCCAGTATTTCTTTCCAAAAAGTGAATACAGTCGTTTGATTAGAAATATGGTCGCTTAAATTGGTATTTCCCACATATCGTATTTTATTGCTTACATAAGTTTGTTTATGTAAATTCATTGTATCAACATCCCGAAATAGCTCGCATTGTTGTAATTCATGCGTATATTGTTTGGCAATACGTACAGGACATTGTTTAAGAATTGGTGCAAAATGTTTGGTGTATCCCTTAATGGTTTTGATAATTTTGGATATTTCCACTTCATTTTCAATGGTCTTGGCATTCTTTTGTATTTTGGTAAGGTATTTTTTGTTTTCCTTTTTCCCTTGACAATTGATACCGGGATGATAAATACAACCATATGTACCTTGATTAATCAGTTTTAATTCTCCACCTACTATTTGAGGATAGCTGGCATCATTATTATTGTATAATGTTGTGGATTCATTAAAAATAGGTTTATCATAACTGTGTAAAGGTGTATCTGTATTCATATATAATTATACGTTTAATTTATTGCGATATAAGAAGAATCGGTTTTTAAACGTTTTCTTGTATTTCTTTTCCATAACTTCATCCACCACAGGTTCGTCCAACGTTTCCATAAATGTTTTGTAAGCATCATTTGGTGCAATATTGCTTTTCATTACCATATTCGTTTCAGTCTGAATAATTTTCACAACATGTGATTTAATACATTGTGCAATATGACTATCCATTGCATCCAATACTTCCTTGTTTAACCCTTCGTACTTCTTGCGTTTCTTTTTCTCAACCGTCTCAACTAACGTTTTTTTGCGATAATAATATCGCGCACTTTTGTATATTTTGGATAACGCATCTCCATAATACCCGGATGTTCGTAATCGTCCAATTTCACTTTCAATCAATTCAGCTATGTTTGGATTTTTAACCCACGCATCCCATGATTCTTTGTAAGCGACACGGTCATCATATTTGTGTAAAGTGGCGAAATATTGAAGATGTTCAGCGATTTCAGTTGATGGTTTGTAATGAAACGTTTCCAACATGACATTTTCTAATTGCGGAAGATGTTCATCGCGCTTGGATTGTTTTTGGATTATTGTTTTCACTTTTTCACTCATTTGATTTTCGCCCACCAGATTCTCGTTCATCATGTTCTCGCTCATTTTTGGATTGTATTGATTTTGGATTGTATTGTATTTGTAGTATTACGGATTATAAGTAATACAAAATCTCGTTCAATTTTATATAATGTCTATTCTACTGAATGTACTAATATAATGAATATAAAATTGAATGTAATATTGTATTATTGTACTATTCCAAATAATATCTCCCCAAAATAATTAAAACAATATTACAAATGCAATTGAAAAAGATTAATATCCGTGGTTTGAACGTTGAAATACACGATAGTTTTGGTAATATTACCATGATAATTGAATATGAAAAATATCATGAACAAGTGTTGTTAATGAAATGTACTGAAGTATTATTACAGAATCAAATAAACAATTTAATAATTAAATGTATTCCGAATTGTAGAGAATCGTATTATCATAATTTGTCTGAACCATTTACATTACCACTATTACCATCCTTTATAAAAAGTATTGATTTTCTCTCATGCTATGGTTTGAAAAATGTGGATTGCATTTCACAATGTGATGTACTACGTACATTAACAATATGTGCGTGTAATGAATTAGACAAAAATTTAATTATTCCTTCAAAATATACCACCTGTCTAACCAAGTTACATATTGAGCATTGCAAAAATTTGGAAAGTATTGTTATACCTGATAGTGTTGAACATTTGATTATTGTTGGTTGTCCTAATTTAAAAAGTATAAATTATCCTTCCAACTTAGTTGAATTAAGATTGGTGAATGTTGATGTTACTTTACCCGAAACTTTTGAAGACTATCCATTAACATCATTAACATTGGGATGTATGAATGCAAAAAATAATAAAATACCTAATGTACCTATAAATTCATTATGTTACATGAAATTACATCAATCATATTATAGAGAATTACCAGCCAATTTGGGAGAATGTCAATGTTTGTCCGTACTATTGATAGAACAACTATGTGTGTTAGAAACACTTCCCAAATTACCGACATCTTTAACCAAATTAGTATTGCAACAATTAGATATTAATTGTATTTGTAACATCGGATTAAAATACTGTAATGCATTGGATTCATTATCATTAATACAATTATTGAAAATAAATTATGTTCCTGAACTTCCATGTAATTTAACTTCATTAGAATTAAAAATTATACCACAAATTGAAGCATTGACTTTGCCCGAAAAATGCAATACATTGTATATACGTACGTGTTTAAAATTACGTTCTATCGTCAATTTTCCTACTACATTACGGGATGTATCCATATCACAGACATGTATTTCACATTTACCATTATTAAATGATGGATTATCTTATTTGCAGTCTTATTCTAGTTTTACAAGACTACCGTATTTCCCCAAATCATTAAAAATATATTATGTGGATACAGAGTTATTTATGAAAAGTAAAATGAAAAATATGTTGTGCGAATTAGGGTTATGTACGCAACAAAAAATAGCACCCAACACACCATTTATAATTGATAATATGAAAATAGGAATAACCGTATGTTTATCTAAATGCCAATGTAATATAATACATACATTACAATATTTGCAACACTATTTATATTCACAAAAATTACGTGTGAAAATGATGAAATGGTATTGGAAATCACAACAATCTAAAATAGAATCCAAATATCATCCATCCAAATTATCTGAATATCTACAAACACATGATAATTGCGATTTAATCAGTGCATTAGATAATTGGCAATAATTGTTTCCGCGAAATGCATATAAAGAAAAGATGCATTATATATTTGTGTATAGCAGGATACACATGCTTGGACAAGACATGTAGCTATTGGACAAGACAATAAAGGTACGTATTTTTTATTATTTATAGTTATGATACTGTGTATTTTTTGTGTAGGTTTTTCTGTGGTGCGGATGCACCACACAATGGCGAGATGTATATTTCTCATGGTCAAGAAATATACATCAGGTTTTGCGCGTTTTAGACCAATGAAGAATTATAATTGTACCCCTTCATGGGGTGATTATAATTTTCATGGGCAATACATTGAGAATAAATCCGCACAGGGTGCGGATTTATACCAGTGAAGATTTAAAATGGGACGCCTTTTAGGGCGTCCCCTCAAATCGTTACTGGTATCGGACCACGAAAAATTAAAATGTCCCATTTTAATTTTTCGTTGGTTTAATTCTTCAAGGGTATAATTGTAAAACTTACCTATATTCATGTAGGTAAGTTTCAAATAATAACCACATATAATTATTATTTTGTTACAATACGTATTCACGGTGTTACAAATATGAATAAATGTACAACGGTATCAAAGGTGTCACAAGTATATATTTTGTGATTTAGATAATATTAACGTAAAATATAATGTCGTCTCTTATTTTGATTGACATTACTTGCGTGTCCTATTTGGATGGTTTTGTGTCGTCTTTGTTGAATGGTGTTGATTATGTTACATTTTCGGCCATGGAAAATTATGCTGATGTGAAAGCGCGTATTCCTAATAAGCAATACGAGAATGTGGCGTTGGTGCAACACAATAAGGGTGGATATGATTATGGTATTATGATAAATGATTCTTATGATCGTCCTGCGCGTTTATGTAATGTGTCTTCTATTGATCCTGAATTGGAAACATGGGTGGAAGTAAAGGGATTTATGTCGTGGTTGCGTGATGCGCGCGGAATGAAACATTTTGATTTGTTGGCGTGTAACATTTGGGTAGATAATGATTGGAAATATGTGATTGAAAAGTTGAAAAATCAACTTCAAATCCGCGTGCGTGCATCAATTGATGTGACTGGTTTGGATGGTAACTTCATTTTGGAAAGTGACAATGTGGATACAATTGGTATTTATTTTAATGATGATATCAAATTGTATCCTCAAGCATTTTTAAGTTCTTATAAAGGATATTATGAACAAAAAAATGATATTCAATTTGATGTATCATCCAATGCAACATTGTTTCGCTCAAAATATTCTGCTGCTGCAGGAAGTCTTGCGGGCTTAATGATTACACAATTGGGAAATACGTCAAATTATATTACCCAACCCTATGATATTTCCAATATTAAACAAATAAAAGGCAAAATAAACAATGGGCCTTACGGTGATAATGACTATGCTGTTTTATTGCAAGACGGAACTGTTGTTCGTTGGGGTAATAAATTAGCTACTATGCGTTATGTTAGTACAACAACCGATCCTAGTTTAACTAACGTGAAACGTTTATTTTCCAATTTTGGTTCTTTTACAGCATTGAAAAATGATAATACTATTGTATCATGGGGTTTTTCAACACATAATGGTGTAAATACAGATATTAATGTTGAATCAATATACAATGTTGCAACACCAGTTGGATTAACAGATGTTAAAGAAATATATGCCCATAATTATTCATATTGGGCATTAAAGAATGATGGAAGCATTGTAAGTTGGGGAGGACGTCATTATTCAGGGGGTGATACATCTTTGTGTAGTTCATTATTAGTAAATATTAAAAAGGTTTGTATTTGGGGCAATGGATATATTGCATTACGTACAGATGGATGTGTTGTTATTTGCGGTGAAGCTGACCCGGCAGGTGGAATTCCTTGTCGTTATGTTACTACTGTTGGTAATGCTGCATGGTCTGGTAAAATAGAAGATATTTTTCCTGAACGCTATTTTCTTGTTTTAAATAATGGAGTACGTCAAATACATCGTGTTTATTGGAGTCCAACCCATATAATTGCAAACACAAATACAATGACAATGGGAAGTCCATTATATACACTACCTGATGGTGTCACTGTTACGAATAGCGATTTTATGCGTGACGGTATGCGTTTGTATTTATCTAATGGTAAAATATTTTCACATATGTCTGGAATTGTACAATTATTTGATGCTGGTCAATTATTGGCAGGTGAAGGTGATCCAGTTAGTTTGTATCTTAATACAAGTGGTGGTGCTATGAATCCATTGAGTACAAATGCACGTGGTGGTGGTAATGTGAGAGATGCAACGTATGGTATTCCCGCTGGGTCTGATGTTTCTAGCAATGTTGTTCAAATTTACTCATGCCAAAACGGGTTTGCTGCACGAAAAGTAGATGGAACGGTTGTTACATGGGGGTGTGGTATTATAAATGGCCCATTGCGCTATAATACAGCTGGTGTTAGTATTAGTGATATTGTTGGTGTTTTTGAAATAAGTCCAGGTTATTTGGCAAAACGAGCAAATGGTTCTATATTTCGTATTGCAAATGGTAATGGATATACTACTGGTGCAATTACTGCACCAAATCCTGCTGACAAAACTGTGTGGCTTATGAGTTCAAACGGTGTTCCAAACGGAGCTGATCCTGATGTAATTGCGTTGGAAATGAATCCTGTGGAAACGATTACACCAAGTTCAATGATGGCATATTCAACAACAACAATTACATACTATTCCAATAGATGGGAACGTATGGCTAAATTTGGTGTTAGATATGGTTTATTTGCAAATGGTGGTTTGGTTTCTACTTTTATTCCTGAAATGGATACAATGACATATACTTTTTCAAATGTTATAAAA
>Ga0194124_10006478_pt1 | contig 10409 bp, 13 predicted proteins | sample TA2KigCas0mmetaG_FD_148605 | JGI IMG/M metagenome (GOLD analysis project Ga0194124, IMG submission 148605) | Freshwater microbial communities from Lake Tanganyika, Tanzania - TA2015031 Kigoma Deep Cast 0m | ecosystem: Environmental > Aquatic > Freshwater > Lake | place: Tanzania: Lake...
TAATCAATTAACTATCGATTATTTCAAAATTTATTCTCCTAGTATTCATTATTTATCAAAAAATTATAATTTATTAAGTATGAAAGAGTATTCAGAGAATAGTGACTCTTTTTCAAAGAAAAAAATCTATCGGTTTGGGATAATTAATTTTAATCACTATATAATCTCAATAGAGGAAGATCCATCTATAATAATTTCTACATTTAACGATCTTAAATTAAAAAAACTTATAGATACAAAATGTAATATTGAATATCCTCTTTTTCAAAAAGAAATCTTGCCAAATGACTATAGCGGAGATTTTAAAAAAAAACTTATAATTAATAAAATAAACTGCAAAACATAATTTATTAAAAACTAAAATTTAAGCTTTTTAAAAATTTTTTCAGGAATAAATTTCAAAATATTCGAAATTAAATACCACGCAAAAGAAGAATAGACTATTTCATTTTTATCATTAATTGAATTATAAACTTTTGATGCAATTTTTTTTGGATCTGAAATTAGAAAAGAAGGGAAGTTGTATTTAAAATTAGTGGTGCTTATGTATCCTGCAATAAAATTTATAACTAAAATATTTCTATTTTCTAATTTTTGACGCAAACCCGATAGATAAGATATTAAACCAGCTTTGGCACTACAGTAAAACAATCTTAAGTTTCTACCTCTTATGCCAGCAACAGATGTAAAAACACAAATAAATGAATTACTTTTCAATTTTTTTGTTAATGAATTAATAACAAATACAGGATGGAGTAAATTAATTTTATAATTTGCTTCACACAATTTATAATTTTCAAATTCAGCCAGGGGATCGCCTGTACTACCTACTAAAAATATTAAACCATCATAAAAATTATTACTGAAATTATTAATAATTTTTAAATTTTTCTTAATATCAAATATATCTACTTGAATGGTAATTATTTTTTTTTTTTTAAAATTAAAATTTTTAGTAAATTTATTACATAAATCTAAAAATTTTTTTTTATTTCTAACAAATACAACTATTTCATCAATATTATCAATATAAAGATTTATATCAATATAAAGATTTATTAAATGTATTGATATTAATGACGTTCCTCCATAAATAATTATTTTTTCCATAACTTTATGTGATTTGATATCTATCTGATAAAATTGAGCTAAATTTTTTATATTTATTAATCTTATTGATTCTGCTTGCAAATTCATTGAATTTTTGTCTTTTAAAAAAAGACTTTTTGGTTCCAAATAAATCTTTAGCAAAATTAAAAAAATATTTATATTTGTATGATTTGATTAAAAAAAAATTTTTTAATTTGAATGAATTATTATTAAAATCTAAAGACAATGAATACCCATCAAAATTGTGAAAATAATCATTTATATGATCTTTTATATTAAATTTTTTTAGAACTATTAAGGTTGAATAAAATGAGTTTTTTTCGCAAAAATCAAAAAAATCATTTAAAAAATTTAATAAATTATTTTTTTCTATAAATATATGAAATTCTAAAAATTTTTTTTTTGGATACAGTAAATTCCAATTTAAATATTTATCCTGTGGATAAAAAAAATCTTCTATATTAACCATTTTTCCTAAAAAAAATTTATGATAAAAAATGAAAAAAAAATTAACAAATCGATATAAATAGCAATTGTCAAAAATTTTAAATAGTATTTTGTGAATGAAATTTATTTTTTTCTCTTTAGGTTTATAAATAATAACTAATTTATTGGGAGAATTATCATGTTTTGCAAAAAAATGTATTCCGGAAATTTTATTTTTTTTGCTAAAACTGTTAATCCAAGTTACATTATAATTATAATCTTTATTAATATCATCTATATCATGAATATCATCCAGAGTTTGAAAATAAATATTTTTTCTTTCAAGATTGGTATTTTTTATTTTTTTTAACTTAAAAATTATACTTATAATTACACCCGTCAAACCCAAGCCTCCTACAGTTGCTTGAAAAAGTTCTTTATTTTTTTTTTTATTACATATTAAAATATTTCCATTATATTTCCATCACTATTCATTAAAGTTATAGATAAAATATGATCGGAAAAAAAATTATTTCTTCTATTTTTGCCATGAATATTATTTGAAACCATTCCACCAACTGTTACATATTTTGTTCCAGGTGTAACTGGAGGAAACCATTTATATAATAAAATTTCTGGTAATAAGTCTTTTAATAAAAGCCCACTTTCTACCTCTATAATTCCTTTTTTTTTATCAAAAAAAATTATCCTATTGAAATTTTTCATGCTAACCATAAATACTTTATTTAAACAAACATCACCGTATGATCTGCAATTTCCTACTATTAATATTTTTTTTTGAGTTTTTACTATTCTTCTTAATTCTGAAAGATTATTAACCTCATAATAATTTGGATAAACTTTTGTGTATCTTGTCCAAGATGTAAATATTTTTTTCACTAATTTATATTAAATAATTAACAGAATTTTTATAAAAAAAATAAAAATTTCTATTATCTAAACTTTTATTAAAAATACTAAATGCATTTAATTTTTCATTAAAATAATATTGTTGATACTTCATTTTTCTAAGTAATATTTTTATACCAGTGCATGGATTCTCGATATACAATATCGGTTTATTTCTTATTATAGTTTTAATCGCACCAAGAACTACATTATATTCGAAACCTTCTACATCTATTTTAATAATATCTGCTTTGATTTTAAATGTATCTAATTTTAATACTTTCACATCAACAATCTTGTAATAAAAATTATTAGTATAAAATGATTTAAGATTTTTATTAGGAATAAAATATTTTTTTTTATAAGATATTTTAGAATAAGCAGTTAAGTATAATTTAAAAAAAAAAAAATAAGTATAAGGAATAAATAAAAAACCGTCTTTATTTTTATTTCCTAGCGCACAATTAATTATTTTTTTTTTTTATAATTAACGTTAACTATGTTTTTAATTGGTTCAAAAACTATAATTTTAGAATTATTAAAATTCTTTAAAAAAAAATTAGTTGACAAGCCATCGTTAGCTCCAATATCTATTATCGTTAAATTTTTTTTTTTTTTAAAGTATTTAAATCCCACTGCTTCAGATTCAAAATAGAAACCTAAAAAAATTTTTACAAATACATATCTTGCAAAAATATAAATAGGTACAAATTTTCTTAAAAAATACTTTTCAAGTAGGAATATTTTTTTCATATAATGAATAATAATTAAAAAAATAAACTAAAATTTTATATTTACAAATTATTAAATTTTTTTTTCAAGTAATTTCCAAGTCTAAATGCTAAATTTATTAAACTTAATGTTGGATTAGAGTTTCCAGTATAATTTAATAAAGAATTATCACAAATATAAAGATTATTAAAATTATGAATTTTGAGATTCTTATTAACTACGGAGTCCTTAATATTTTTCCTATTCTGCAAGTATTGGCAAAATGCGATCCCGAGGAAATATTTTTAAAAAAAATTCTTTTTTTTAAAAAAGAAATCATTTTTAAAATTAAATATATTTGAAATAATATTTTTAGGATCAATTATTTGATTTTTTTCAAAGTCTGAAAAATTAAATACTATTTAAGGTATTCTTCTTCCATACTTGTCAAATCTATTTGTAATATATATATAATCACTTTCGCTTTGTTTTGCTTCAGTCCAAATCTCTACTTTTGAGCCATTTTTTGGTAAATAACGAAATTAAATTCTAGAAAATATATAAAAAAAATTTTAAAAAGATAATTTCATTATTAAAATAATTAAATTATTAAAATTTTTTTTAATATAAAAATTACTATATTAACTGTTATATTAAATTTATCTAAATGAATATTATTAAAAACACCTTAAAAGAAGAAGTAAAACAAATCATCAATATTTTTAAAAGAATAGAAAACCAAGAAATTGATAAAAATTTTGTTAAATTGTGTCTAGTCTCAATAACAGCAATTAAAAAAAAAAAAAAAATTATTTTTTTTGGTAATGGTGGCAGTGCAGCTGATGCTCAGACGCTTAACAACCGACACTTCTGCTTTAACATCTATTGGTAATGATTTTGGATTTAAATATATTTTTTCAAGACAGCTAGATGCTATTGGAAATACTGGGGATGTTGCAATTGCTATAACAACTTCTGGAAATAGTGAAAATCTTATTGAAGCAATGAAAATAGCAAAAAAGAAAGGTATTAAAACTTTTTGTTTTTCTGGAAATAAAGGCGGTAAGATAAAAAAATTTGTTCAATATCCTATAATCTTAGACTCCAAGAACACTTCTGTGTTGCAAGTTATAGAGATAGCTTTAGGGCAAGTATATTGCAATATTATTGAGAATTTTTTTCTAAAAAATGAAAAAAATTGATGTAGTAATTTTAGCTGGTGGTAAAGGTAAGCGTTTACGACCAATTACTAAAAATAAAGTTCCAAAACCATTAGTTGAAATTAACGGAATTCCCTTTTTAGATTATCTCTTAAATTATCTTTCAAAATTTAAAATTTATAGAATTTTTATACTCTGCGGATATAAAGGTACACAGATATCAGAAAGATATAACAATAAAAAGATTAATAATAAATTAATTATTTGTAAAATTGAAAATAAATTAATGGGCACTGGGGGTGCATTAAATTTAATTAAAGAAAAAGTTAGTAGAAAATTTTTATTGGTAAACGGAGATACTTTCTTCAAAATTAACTATAATACTTTATTAAATTATAAACTAGGCAAAAGTTATGGGCTTATGGTGTTAACAAATGGTTACAAAAATTCGTTTTCAAATAAATTAAACAAATTATCAGTTAGAAAATTTAAAGTAAAAATTTTAAAAAATTCAAAATTAATAAATTCAGGCGTCTATTTGTTTAAAAAAAAAATATTTGAAAAAATAAATATCAAAAGAAATAAAATGATTTCTTTAGAGAGTGACGTATTAAAAAATCTAATAATAAAGAATAAAATAGATGGTTGCAAAAAAAGTGGTTATTTTATTGATATTGGCACTAGCAAAAATTACCTCAAAGCAAAAAAATATTTTATTAAAAATGATAATTAATAAATTTCCGCAATTTTATAAAGATTGGATCAAAGTTATAAGAAAGAATAAGAATAGAATCCTCTCAAAAAAAATTTTAGGGATAGTTGCTAGAAATGGAAAAATCAGATCAATTTTTATCGATACCAAAATAAAGACAAAAAAAAACGATGTTTATAGAAGATCAATTCTAATTGAAAAAGAAGGAGTGATAATAATTCCTATCTTGTACTTTAAGAATACAATTTATACTATTTTGGTAAAACAATTTAGAATTTGCAAAGGGTCTGAGACATATGAATTTCCTTCAGGTCAAGCTGAGAATAATAATTTATATTCGCAAGCTGTTAAGGAATTGTATGAGGAAACAGCAATTATTATAAAAAAAAAAGAAATCAAAAAACTTGACAGTATACAAATGATTACGTCATCTAACTCAGTAATTGCAAATTATTTTTATTTTAAAAAAAAAATTGGCAAAAATTTTTTTAAAAAGTTTAATAACAAAAAAACTGGTGTAAGAATTAATGAAGAATTAATTTCGTTAAAAATATTTAAACTAAAAAATTTATACAAACACAAAACTGCTAATATTTATTCTGGTTTATATATGCTAAGAAAAAGAAATATTATACGATTCTAAATTCTTCATTAAAATCTTTTCTTTCAATCAAAACTCTTCTTTCGGACCATCCTGGCCAAAAACCTTTTCCATTTTTTATTAATTTTAAATAATTTACATGCCTATACTCGCTTTTTTTTGAACTATTTTTTGGAGCTTTGTGAATCAAATGACCATGAAAAATAATAATATCTCCTCTATTCATATCAATTTGATACTCTTCGTATCCAGCTGGTATTTCGCAATTATTTCCAATTGGATTAGCTTTTAATACTTCGCCATTTTTACCATACTTAAAATTTGGAACCGGTTCACACTTTGCATCGCCTAACCAATGAGTTCCAGGGTAAACTATTAGACTGCCATTATCTGAATTTGCTTTATCAAGATAAACTCCACAGGCAACAAAGGCACCCCATTCTGCTTTTTGAAAATAATTGTCTTGATGTGCGCTTGAGCCTTCTTCTTTTCCATCATCGGAAGATTTTGCGAAAAAAAAAATATCACCTATTGGAATCATTCTCCACTCTAACAAACTGTCAGCATAGTCCATTATTCTTTGATCTGTTAGCATTTCTAAAAATTTTTGTGATTTTCTATAAATATTAGGTTCCTGAAGAGTTCCTTTGCTAACTCTATGAGCCTCTTTTATGTACTCTAAACACTCATTTTCACTTAAAACATTTCTTATTATAAGATAACCATTTTTTTTATAAAACGCCCTATCTTTATCACTAACAGAGCATTTTTTTGAATTGTCAAGATTTTGAATTGATACTTGATTCATAAATTAATTTAATGCTAAGAAAAAAAACAAATTAATAATTTTGTAATTTGAAAAACTTATTAAGTCAATAATACTATTTAGTAATATCGCAGAAATCTTGAAGAAATACGAATTAGTTTACGAATTAAAGAGTCTTAAATTAACTAATAATTATTTATTATTTTTTTATTATTATTTTTTTCAAAGTAGGATATCAGCTCAATAATGCCGTCCTCTATTGAAAATTTTGCTTTAAATCCTTTCGTTTCAATTTTTTTATTTGAAACAATATAATTTCTCTGATCGGGGTCCTTAAAATTATCTATCACACTAATTTTTATATTGGGCAAATACTTTTTAATTTTCCTTGCCAATTGTATTTTAGATATATTTGCTGTTGACAAACCTAAGTTATAAATATTATTTTTAAGTTTATCAAAATTATCAATTGAGAACTCAAATGCTCGTACGATATCTTTGATGTGAATAAAATTTCTAAAAAAATTTGGCTCAAATATTTTTAAATTTTTATCTTTTAAGGCTGTGGCAACAAAGTTATTAACTAATAAATCACTTCTCATTCTATATGAAACGCCAAAAACGGTTGCAAGTCTAAAGGAAATTGAATTTTTATGTTTTAAAATGCATTTTTCTGCTTGAACCTTAGTTTTTGCATATAAGGAGATTGGATTTAATGGACTTTTTTCAGTACAAAATTTATTTTTTTTACCAATTCCATACCCTGAGTTAGTATTAGGATAAATTATTTTTTGACTTCTTTTTAATAGACCCACAATATAACGTATGATTTTATAATTTAATTCAACAGCCAACTTTTTTTTTTTATCACATAAGGGTGCCCCGACTAATGCCGCTAAAGGAATAATTAAATCTTGATTCTGAATATATTTTTTTAAATTTTTTTTTTTTAATACATTATCTTTTATAAATATTAAGTTGTTATTATTTTTAAGATGATTAATAAAATTCTTTTTAAAATACAGATTGTCAACAACGGTAACTAGATAACCTTTTTGAACTAAGTTTGTGGTTATCATTGAACCTAGGTAACCCGCACCTCCAGTTATTAATATTTTTTTTATTTTTATTTTATTTTTCATTTTTTAAACTGTTTAATATTTTACATAAAATTATAATATTTTTTTTTTTTAAATCTGGGTAATTTCCAATATAATAACCATAATGATGAATATAATCCGTATTTTTAAATTTTAGATATTTTGATTTATTTTTAAAATATTTTTTTAGATATGGTTGTCTCAATTGATTTCCTCCTCCGGCATTTCCTCTTCTAAATTCAATATTATTTAAATTCATTAATTTTTCTAACCGATCTCGAGATTTAAAATTTCCATTTTTTAAAATAAGTGGAAAAGCATAATTACTTGTTCCTTCAAGATTAAATCTAGTTACAAACTTATCTTCATCCAATAATGATAAAAAAAATTTGAAATTTTTGTTTCTTTTAGAATTATTTATGTCTAATCTCTTTAATTGGTTTAAGCCAATTACTGCTCCTATTTCATTATTTCTAAAATTAAATCCAGGATATAAAAATATAAAATTTTTATTAAGGTCTGGATACTGTTTAGATATTTTTATAATTTGATCTTTTCTTTTTATTTCTCTTAACATCCCGTGACCCCTCATCATTAATGCCATTTCATATATGTCTCTATAATTTGTGCATAACATTCCCCCTTCTATTGTGCTTAAATGATGGGCATAATAAAAAGAAAAATTAGAAATCAAACCTATAGATCCTAGTTTTTTGTTTTTATATTTGGCGCCATGGGATTCGCAAACATCTTCAATTAGCGGAATATTTTCTTTTTTTAATAATTTAAGAATTGTTTCAGTTAAAGCATTGAATCCTTGCGCATGAGTTATAAAGACGGCCGCTGTCTTTGAGTTTATCTTTTTTGATAAATCGCTTTCAGAAATTGATAAATTTTCAAAATTTATGTCACAAAAAACAGGTTTGTATCCATTAAAGATAATTGCGTTTATATCAGAAACCCATGTAAGAGTAGGAACTATAATTTCATTTTTTTTCTTATCTTTGTTTAGCTGTCTTAATAAAGACATAGACAAAAAATTTGCAGAAGATCCGGAATTTAAAAAAACACTATATTTAACACCTAACCATTTAGACCAACTTTTTTCAAATTTTTCTACATTTTTTGATTGAGTCAAGATGGGATTTTTCTTTAAAAAAGCAATTACTTTATTAATATCATCTTTGATAATATTATTTTTCATTAATGGATGATTAAATTTCATATTATTTGCTTTTGTGAATTATCTTGCTTCCTAAATTTTCAAAACTGTAATCTACTACGGTCAGCTTCTTAAGGCTTTTTTTTAATTTTTTTTTATCTCTGATATTGCTTGATATAAACAAACAGAAGCCCCCCCCTCCAGCTCCTAATATTTTTCCTGAAACCGCCCCATTTTTTAATGCATGGTTAAAAATTTTATTAATATTCTGATTAGAAACTCTATGTGATAATTTTTTTTTTATTCTCCATGTTTCATTTAATAGTTTTGAAATCTCTTTTATAAAAAATTGATTACTATTTTGGTTTAAAATTATTTTTTTTGCTTCTTGAGTAATTTCAGAAATCTCTTTTAAATATTTTTTATTTACTTCAAAATTATCTAATTTGTTTTTTTCAATTTCACTTGCATTTCTTGAAAAGCCTGTGAAAACCAAAGTAGATAAATTTTTTAAGTTATCTAATTTTTTTTTATTAATTTTTAATGGATCGACTTGTACTTTATTATTCCTAAAAAATTTTATGCTATTAAAACCTCCAAAACAACACGCATAATGATCTTGCGTACCTACGTTTTCTTTCAGCAATTCTTGCTCAACCATTCTTGCTTTATCTGCAATATAATATTTATTTCTTTTTTCATTATTTAATTCTTTAATAGCATGTATTAAAGAAACAGAAAAAGCTGAGCTTGAACCAAGCCCAGATTGAGCTGGTAAGTCGGAAGAATAATTAATTTCAAGTCCATCTTTTGTTTTATTAAAGTTTTTTAAAACCTCTCTGATTGATGGATGTTTAATTTGTTTAACATGCTTAACAAATTCATTTTCAAAATATCTTAGTCTATAATTAAATTGAAAAACTGGAGCTAATTTTCTTACTAAAACATAAACATATTTATCAATGGTACCACTAAGAACTTCGCCTTCTTCTTTTTCATACCACTTAGGAAAGTCTGTTCCTCCACCGAAGAAAGATATTCTTAATGGAGTTTTACAAATTATCATTTATAAGATTTAAGATTTAAAAGTTGAATATATATATATATATATATATATATATATATATATATAATTTTACTTGGGGCATCAGGATTTATAGGTCAAAACTTATATTTATATTTTAAAAAGAAAAATTATAAAGTTTTTGGAACGTATTTAAATAAACCTGTAAAAAATTCAAATAAACAAAATTTATTTAAGTGTAATCTTGTAAATTATTATGAAATTAACTCAATATCTGATAAAATCAAAAATATTGATATAATTATAAATGCCGCCGCTATAACAAGTGGTGCAAAAGACATTATTAATAGCCCCCACATTCATGTAAATGATAATGCAATAATAAATTCAAATATAACAAAGTTATCTTTTGAAAAAAAAATAAAACATGTAATTATGATGAGCTGCAGTGTAATGTATCCGAGCAGTCTAAAGAAATTAAAAGAAACTGATTATCAAGACTTTCAAAAAATCTATCCAAAATATTTTGGTGGAGCGTGGATGAAAATCTTTATGGAAAAAAACTCTGAATTCTATTCAAGTTTAAAAAGAAGTAAATTTACAATTATTAGACACTCAAATACATACGGTCCTTATGATAAATATGATTTAGAAAAATCACATGTTTTTGGAGCAACGATTGCAAAAACAATGAATGCAAAAAAAACTATAAAAGTTTGGGGTGAAGG
>Ga0194124_10006480_pt1 | contig 10403 bp, 10 predicted proteins | sample TA2KigCas0mmetaG_FD_148605 | JGI IMG/M metagenome (GOLD analysis project Ga0194124, IMG submission 148605) | Freshwater microbial communities from Lake Tanganyika, Tanzania - TA2015031 Kigoma Deep Cast 0m | ecosystem: Environmental > Aquatic > Freshwater > Lake | place: Tanzania: Lake...
GGGCCTGATGGCGACGCATCGCGGCAAAGCTCAGGCTGTCACCGGCGCCGACCGAGTCGCGACGCGTGCCTGAATTGGCAGCGACCTCGGAGCGACGCGAGATCGAATCATCTTTGAAAATATTTTGATCGAGCTGCAGCCAGATGTAGTTGAGTGTGTCGGGCGAGCGGTTCATGTAGGTGATGGACTGCTTCGCCGTCAGTCGATGACGCTTTTCGTCGAGCGCGACGCGAATGCGGTAATCGGCGCGCTGCTGCCAATACTGCGCGCCCGGTGCGCCCGATGCGGCCCGGGTCACACCCGGGGTCGGCAACATCGTGTCGAGTTGCGCAAAGAGTTTGTCCGGGTCGCCTGGCATCCCTTTGGCCTGCGCCGTTTCGGCGGTCAGGGTGATGACGAGAGCGACGGCGAGGGTGCCCGCCAAAGCGATGAGCGGAGCGCGTGCTGGGTTTTTCATGGCGTGATTCTACCGAGCGACGCCGCCTTGCGGGATACTGCGACGGGCGACCACCACGGGTTACGGCAGGAGAGCAGTCATGTCAGGACGTTGGCCGCGCTGGGTGCGCGTTGTGCTGTATTGCGCCCTCGGCCTCGCGACGGTCGCGATGGCGGGGTTCGTCTGGCTGTTTTTCCTCGGCGGTGTAGCCATCTCCGACCGGACCATGCTCTGGCGCATGATTCGCGAGGAGGGCGTTGAGCCGCCGAGCGCCGCCATGATTGCCGAGCAACTTCGCGCGCCCCCGGGGTTCAAAGTTGCGCTGTGGGCGCAAGACTTGCCGAGCGCAAGATTGATGGTGCCAACGGCGAACGGTGATCTGATCCTGTCGCAGCCCCGGGGCGGGCTCGTGGTCTTGCTGCATGGCGATCGCGATGGCGATGGTCGTTCGGATGGCCGGCAGACGCTGTTTTCGGGTCTCGATCGACCGAATGGCGTCGATTTGCACGACGGTTGGCTGTACATCGCCGAGGCCACGCGGGTGTCGCGGGTGCCCTTCGACGCCGCGGCGCGCAAGCTCAGCGGCAGCCTGCAGCCGCTCGTCACCGGGCTCACCGCCGATGGCGCGCATTGGCGCAAGACCGCACGCGTGGGTCCCGACGGGTTTCTCTATCTCGGGCAGGGCTCGACCTGCAATGTGTGCATCGAAAAAGACCCGCGCCGCGCCACGGTGATGCGTTTCGCGCTCGATGGCAGCGGTAGCGAAATCATTGCCACAGGCACGCGAAATCCCTACGGCTTTGATTGGGCGCCTTGGGATGGCGCACTCTATGCCACTGAAAACAGCCGTGATTTGCTGGGCGATGACATTCCCGCCGACGAACTCAACCGCATCGAGCCCGGCGGGTTTTACGGCTGGCCCTACGTGCACGGTCAGAAGGTCATCGACCCCGAATTCGGGCGCGGCAATCCACCTTTGATCGCCACGGCGCGTCCGCCGGCGCACGAGTTTCGTGCCCACAACGCACCGCTCGGAGTCCGTTTTTTACGCTATGCGGGTCGTCCTGCAAGCTATGAACGTGTGGCGCTCGTGGCGCTGCACGGCTCGTGGAATCGCAGTACGCCCGATGGGTACAAAGTGGTGTCGCTGCACTTCGCTGCAGACGGCAGCATCGAGGAGCGCGATTTTCTGGCCGGGTTTCGCGGCTCCGCCGGACTCATCGGTCGACCAGTCGATGTGGCCGAGTCGGCGGACGGCAGCGTCTATGTCTCCGATGACTACGCCGGTGCCATCTACCGAGTGAGTCAGTAACCGAGTGACTCGGTAACCACGAGCCTAGTCAGGGCGCGGCGAGCCGTGCGCCGACGCAGCCGCCATCGCCAAAGCGTTGCCAAGCGCTCTCGGCCCAGTCGTCGCTGCGATTGCGAAAAGTCGCCCGGAACAAGGCGCAGCGCTGCGCGACCGGCAGCGCTTCGCGCTCCATTTGTGCGAGCACGGCGTCGCGCGACACATCGCTAGGCACCATGCGAATACCGCCATCGCTCGGGGTGTCGAACACGATCATGCGCGGCGTCTGTGCATCGGCCGCCCACGGTGTCCACTCTATGCCGGCCGTCGCGCTGCCGCGACCCGGGTCCCCGTTGCGCGCGAAGCCTGCCCAGTAGGCCATCATGCGTTCGCTGAGGGCAAGGCGTGCGGCGGCGTTGTCGTCGTTGTAGATCAGCGAGCCCAGAGACCCCACATCAAAGAAACCGAACACGAAGGGGATCTCGAGCCCATGTGCCGCACCGACGATGCGCGAGAGATCGACGAATCCGAAAGCCTTGCCCTGTTCGTCCCAATCCCAGCGATAAGCCCAAGCTGGTGCGCCATGGCGCGCCAGGAGATTGGCGACAGAGTCGACCGCGTCGGCCTTCCATACCAACGAACGGTACCGCGCTTCGCGATCGTAGGCCTCGGCGTCGCGTAGCGTGTAGGGCAGGCCGGCCGCTCTGCGCACGAGTCGCTCGTCGAAGGCCATGAAAATCTTGGACTCATCGCGATTGGTGCCGAGGATCGTCGGCACGTCGATGTGCGTGGCGGGGTCAGCGAGTAACTCGCGCAGATCGCCTGCGCGAATCACGCGACCGTCTTGGAAGACCGAGGGAATGCGATCGAGATCGCCGCCAGTGCTGCGATAGGCACCATAAACGATCCACGGGTCGAGCGAACGCAGAAAACGACTTTGCTCTGTGGGCGACATCTTGTCGGCGAGTGCATTCGCGGCGCTGGCGTCGGCGGCTTTGCCGCTGTCGATGAGCAGACGACGCAAAATCTGCTCCGGGCTCGCCGCTGAATCGGCGGTGGGTGTGCGGGCGAAGCCGAACCCCATGCTCTGCACGATCAGGCGATGAAAGAGCCCCTCGGCGGCGGGCGTGACGAGCAGGGCGACCGCGTTGGTGCCGCCGGCCGACTCGCCGACCACCGTGACATTGTTCGGATTGCCACCAAAACCCATGGCATTGGTGCGTACCCAACGCAGTGCCGCAAGCACATCGAGGTTGCCGTAATTGCCGGACAAGTCCGGGTCATCGGTGGCGGCCGCGAGGCGCGGGTTCTCCGGTGGGACGAACCAGCCGAAAGGCCCGAGCCGATAGTTGATCATCACCACGAGAACGCGCTCACGCTCGGCGAGCATCTGACCGTTGTAGAAAGCGGCATGACCCGAGGTATTGCCGCCGCCGTGAATCCACACCACCACGGGTAGGCGGGCGTCCGCCAGATCCGCGGGGGCAAGCTTCGGCGCGTAGACGTTGAGATACAGGCAGTCCTCGCTCCCCTCACGACTGCCGGGCTTTCCGACGCCCGCGAGCAGGGAACCGTATTGGATGCAGGCATTGCCTGCGGTCAGCGCCTCACGACGGCCGCTCCAGGCTGCTGCGGGCCGCGGGGCCCGCCAGCGCAGCACGCCCACGGGCGCTGCGGCGTAAGGGATACCGAGCCAGCTGTGGCCGCCAGCGGGGTTGGTGAAGCCGACGAGCTCACCGGTGTCGATCTTGCGAACCGAGGTGGGCTCTGACACCGGGGCATCCGCTTGGGTACTGCGCGTGCACGCGCCGAGCAAGAGCAGGGCCGTGCAGGCGGCGGCAAGTGCAAACGCCCGCCTGAAGGGTGGCATCGCTTCGATCATCGTGACCATGGTGCTCTCCCTCGCGCCGCTCCGGCGCACGCCGCTGCGTCGATCTGACTCGTGGATATAAGTTCAAGTGTGGTGCCCCGGGCCGGATTTGAACCGGCACGGCCTTGCGGCCAGCAGATTTTAAGTCTGCTGCGTCTACCGGGTTTCGCCACCGGGGCACCGACCCCGCAAGTGTAGGCTACGAGGCCTGTGCTAGGCTTGCATCGCGGTTACCGATGGCAGGGATGAACGGCGCCGCAGCGGTTGCGTCATCGGTTTAGAAAAGATCGCTAAATGCTTGAGCTGTCGGTAAAAAATCTCCATGTTTTTCGCGGTGAGCGACACCTTTTGCGAGGTCTCGCTTTGGCGCTGCCGGCGCAGCGGTGTCTGCAGGTGACGGGAGCAAATGGCGCCGGCAAGACCACTTTGCTGCGGGTTTTGGCGGGTTTGTTGGAACCCGAAAGCCTCGAGCTGCATTGGCGCGGCCGTGCGGTCTCGCCGCGCGATGCGCTCTATCACAGCGATCTTTCCTACCTTGGGCACGACGCGGCTCTCAAGGCCGACCTGACGGGGATCGAAAACATCCGCTTTTCGGTGGGTCTGCGGTGTTCGCGGGACCCCGCCGAGATCAGCGCTGCGATCGCGAGGGTGGGTGCTCAAAAATTTGCCGATCGATTGGTGCGCACGCTCTCCGCAGGCCAACGGCGACGAATCGCGCTCGCCAGTCTGCTGCTGAGTGGCACCGGCCTCTGGTTACTCGATGAGCCCTCCACCAACCTCGATGCAGCCGGGCAGGCGCTGATCGGCGAGCTGATCAGCGAGCAACTCGCGCGCGGCGGGGCGGTCATCGCCGCCACCCATCAAGATCTTGGGCTTGTGGCCGCAGCGCGGATTGAGCTCGAACTGGGGGCGCAGCCATGAGCGCGCCCGAAAACCTGCCATTCGGGGTTCGCACAGGCGCTCTCGCTGCGGCATTCAAAGTATTGAACCGTGACCTGCGTCTTGCAGTCCGCCGGCCCGGTCAGTTGCTGCAGCCGCTCGCATTCTTTGCCGTGGTCACTTTGCTGTTCCCGCTCGGCTATACGCCAGAACTGGAAAAACTGCGGGCGATTGCACCCGGCGTGCTCTGGGTCGGTGCCTTGCTGGCCTCGATGCTGGCCCTCGAGTCGCTGTTTCGTGAGGACGCGGCCGATGGCACCCTCGAACAATTTTTGATTTGCGGTCAGCCGTTGGTCGGGCTGATCGCGGCCAAAACTCTGTCGCACTGGTTGCTGACCGGTCTGCCGCTGACCCTCATGGCGCCGATCCTCGGTATCGCTTTGGGCGTGCCTGTCGCAGCGATGCCCGGCATACTCTCATCGTTGGCGCTCGGTAGCGTGACACTCAGCTTGATCGGTGCCGTCGGTGCGGGTTTGACCTTGGGTGTGCGGCGGGGCGGGGTGCTGTTGTCGCTGCTGACGCTGCCGCTTGCGGTGCCGGTGTTGATTTTCGGCGCGCGCGCGACGGAACTCGCGATCGCCGGCGAAAGTCTGACAGGGCCGTTGTACTTGCTGGCCTCGCTCGCAGTGCTCGGGGCGACTTTGGCGCCGCTCGCTGCGGCCGCGGCAGTACGCATAGGCGTGGAGTGAAGGGGACAGATGAATTGGACCTGGTTTCATAAGTTCGGCTCACCGCCGCACATTTATCGGATCGCAGGATCGCTCGCGCCGTGGTTCGGTTGGCCGGCCGGGCTGTTGATCATCGCTGCGCTTTACGCCGGCCTCGTGTTGGCGCCGCCCGACTATCAGCAGGGCGATGGCTTCCGCATCATCTACGTGCATGCGCCCTCGGCGTGGCTCTCGGTCATGATCTACGGCGTCATGGCGACGGCCGCTGCCATTGGTCTGATCTGGCGCATGAAGGTCGCGCATGCCGCCGCGGCCAGTTGCGCCGGCATCGGTGCCTGGTTCACCGTGGTGTCATTGATCACCGGCATGCTCTGGGGCAAGCCGATGTGGGGCACCTACTGGGTGTGGGACCCGCGGCTTACCGCGCAGTTGGTGCTGCTGTTCTTGTATTTGGGGTACATGGGCTTGAGATCGGGCATCGACGATCTCGGCCGCGCTGATCGCGCCTCGGCGGTGTTGGCCATCGTCGGCGTCATCAACATTCCCATCATTCGTTATTCGGTCGAATGGTGGAACTCCATCCACCAAGCGCCTTCCGTCATGAAAATGGATCGGCCCTCGATGCCGATGGACATGCTGGCGCCGCTGCTGATGATGCTGCTCGGCTTCACGCTCTATTTTGCAGCTGTGATGCTGGTGCGACTGCGAGCCGAGATCCTGCGCCGTGAGCGCAGCGCGAGTTGGGTCAAGGAGGCGCTGCAGTGAGCGAATTCTTTGCCATGGGCGGCTATGCCGCTTTTCTTTGGCCGGCCTATGCCGTGACGCTGCTCGCGGTGGTTGTCAATGTCATTACCGCGCGGCGGGCGCATGCAGCCGCACGCGAAGAGGCGAGGCGCCGTCTCGAAATGGAAAGCGCGCCCGAACATGAGAGGTAACCCATGACACCGCGGCAACGTCGCATCACCTTGGTCGTCGGTATTCTGGCGGGCGTTTCGCTCGCGGGCGTGCTGGCACTCAATGCCTTTCGCGACAACGTGATGTTCTTTTTCGATCCTTCGCAGGTGGCCGCGGGCGAGGCGCCGATCGAGAAGCGTTTTCGTCTCGGTGGCATGGTCAGGCCCGGCAACGTCAATCGGCAGGCAGGCAGTCTTGACATGAGTTTCGTGGTCACCGACTTCAAGCAAGACGTGAAGGTGGTCTATTCCGGGGTCGTACCCGATTTGTTCCGCGAAAATCAGGGTGTGGTGGCGCATGGCCGCCTCGGCAAAGACGGCACTTTCGTCGCCGATGAAATCCTCGCCAAGCACGACGAGAACTACATGCCACCCGAAGTCGCGCGTGCCATCAAAGAAAAGGGGGGTGGCGTCATGCCGGTTAATCCCGATCATGCCAGCCCACCGCGCACTTGACGTGACGCCCTCATGATCGCCGAAATCGGGCACTACGCTCTGATCCTCGCGCTGCTTGCCTCGCTGGCGCAGGCCTTCTTCGGGCTGATTGGCGCGGCACGCAATCACGACTCCTGGGTTGCTACCGTGCGTCCGGCGGTGACCGTGCAATTTTTGATGACCACCCTGGCTTTGGCGGTGCTGGTCGTCGCCTTCGTGCAAAACGACTTTTCGGTCGAATACGTGGCCGCCAATTCGAACTCGGCTTTGCCCGTGGGTTACCGCATCGCTGCGGTATGGGGCGCGCACGAGGGTTCGTTGTTGCTTTGGGCGTGGATTCTGGTCGCTTGGACATTCGCCGTAGCCGCGCTCTCCAAACGTCTCCCCGCAGGTTTTGCGGCGCGCGTGCTCGGCGTGCTGGGTCTCGTGAGTCTCGGCTTCCACGCCTTTACGCTCTTTACCTCGAACCCCTTCCTGCGTCTCGATCCTGCAGCGCCCGACGGACGCGACCTCAATCCTTTGCTGCAAGACCCGGCGCTCGCCGCGCATCCGCCGATGCTCTATGCAGGCTATGTGGGTTTTGCCGTGGCTTTTGCGTTTGCCTGTGCGGCCATGCTCGAAGGTCGACTCGATCAAACCTGGGCGCGCTGGACGCGGCCATGGACGACGGTCGCTTGGGCGTTTTTGTCCATCGGCATCGCACTCGGCAGTTGGTGGGCGTATTACGAATTGGGCTGGGGCGGGTACTGGTTCTGGGATCCGGTCGAAAACGCCTCTTTCATGCCCTGGCTCGTGGGCACGGCGCTTATTCACTCGCTCGCCGTCACCGAGAAGCGCGGCCTCTTCAAAAGTTGGACCTTGCTGCTCGCCATACTCGCGTTCTCGCTGTCTTTGCTCGGCACTTTCCTGGTGCGGTCGGGCGTGTTGGTCTCGGTGCACTCGTTCGCAGCCGACCCGACGCGCGGCATGTTCATTCTCGCTTTCCTGGTCATCGTCATCGGCGGTGCGCTCACGCTTTATGCCTGGCGGGCACCGCTGCTGCGCAGTGAGGCGGGCTTCGAGTTCACGGCACGTGAGTCGTTCCTGCTCTTCAACAATATTTTGCTGGTGGTGGCCGCAGGCGCGGTCTTCGCCGGAACCATGGCGCCCCTCATTTCCGATGCGCTCGGCCTCGGCACACTCTCTGTGGGCCGACAATATTTTGATCCGGTCTTTCTGCTGCCCACTTTGCCCTTGCTGGCGCTCGCCGCGGTAGGCATTCACTCAAGTTGGAAAAAGGGCCGACTCGGCGAGCGTCGAAAAGCCATTCTGCTCACCTTGGTAGTGGGCGTACTCGTGGCGGTCGTGCTGGTGCTCGGCGCCTGGGAAGGCGCAATGTTGCTCACGCCGATTGGCTTCGCACTCGGTATTTGGCTGATGTTGTCGGCGCTGGTCGACCCCATCGATCGCTGGCGGCGTGGCCTCTCGCTCAGTCGAGGGGTGGTGGGCATGGCGATTGCGCATGCGGCGCTAGGCCTATTCACGATTTCGATCACGGCGGTCGAGTCCTACACCCGCGAGCGCGATCTCGCGCTCGCCGTTGGCGAGACAGGGCAGGTTGGCGAATTCGAATATCGACTGCGCGACCTGCGTGCTGTCGAGGGGCCCAACTACGATGCGCTGCGCGGCGAGATCGTCGTCTATGAAAATGGGCGCGAGATCGGTCTGCTGCACCCCGAGAAGCGCAACTACTGGGTACAGCGTCAGGTCATGACCGAGGCCGGCATCGACATGCAGCTGACCCGCGATATCTTTGCAGCGCTCGGCGAGGATCTTGGTGCCGGACGCTGGAGCGTACGCGCACAAGTTCGCCCGCTCATCAATTACGTGTGGTTGGCCGCGTTTCTGATGGCTCTTGGCGGCGTGATCGCCACCACCGATCGCCGCTACCGACAGGAGTCGGCGGGGTGACGCGCTTCCTGTTGCCCGCCGGTGTCTTCGCGCTATTGGTGGCCGTACTTTTCATCGGCATACAGCGCGCTCCGGAAAAAACCGTCATCCCCTCGGCACTCATCGGCAAATCCGCGCCTGCCTTCACGCTGCCTGTGCTCGGCAGTGACCAGCAGTTTTACGCCGACTCGCTGCGCGGTCGGTGGTATGTGCTCAATGTCTGGGGCACCTGGTGTCCCGAATGTCGCAACGAGCACGACACCCTGCTCGAGATCGCCCGCAGCCGCGCGCTGCCGGTGGTGGGTCTCAACTGGAAAGACGACGACTCGGCGGCGCTTGATTGGCTCGAGCAGCTCGGCAATCCCTACGATGTGGTTGCGGTCGATCGCGAAGGGCGAGTGGCCATCGACTGGGGCGTCTATGGTGCGCCAGAAACATTTTTGGTGGATGCCACAGGGACCGTGGTCTATCGGCATGTCGGGCCGCTCAATTTGCAAATCTGGAGTCGCGAATTTCTTGGCAGGCTGCCGCGCGCCTCAGCCGGGGGTGGCTTGTGAGAGGGCTTTGGTCGGCGCGGTTTTTTTTGATGATCGTGTTGATGCTGTTGGCGATGCTGCTGATGGTCATGCCGCGGGCGCAGGCCATCGACCCTGGTGAAAACGAAGACCCAGGCCTGCAAGAACGCTATCGCGATCTCTCGCATGAGCTGCGCTGCATGCAATGCCAAAACCAGTCGATCGCCGATTCGCCGGTGGGGCTCGCGGGTGATCTGCGACGCGAAGTCCGCGAGCTGCTGCTTGCAGGTAAAACCGACGCCGAGATTCGTACCCACATGCGTGAGCGCTACGGGGATTTCATCTTGTTTCGGCCGCAATTTTCGACCCGAAATGCCTGGTTGTGGCTGACGCCTTTGCTGCTGCTGTTGATCGGCCTGATCGCGGCGCTCCGAGTGGTGCGTCAGCGTGCAGCGCTTGCACCGACCGACAATTCTTTGTCCGATGAGACGAGTGGCGATTCGGGTTCGTCGGGCAGGAGTGCCTCGTGATCCAGTCCGACTTCGCCATCTTTGTCGCGATAGCGGTCGGCTTGAGTGTGCTGGCAGGTTTTTGGCTGCTGCGGCCGCTGTGGCGTGATCAAGGAGCGCGAGTGACCGCTGCGGTCAGTACGCTCTTGCTCGCTGCAACTGCCGTTGCGCTCTATGTTTGGTCCAGCCAGTGGACTTGGCCGCAGGAGGACACGAGCGCCGATAGTCCTGCTGCCATGGTGAGTCGGCTCGCCAAACGCCTGGAGAGCGAGCCCAACGATGTTCAGGGCTGGCTCATGTTGGGTCGCTCTTACACGGCTTTGGGGCAATTGCCGCTCGCACAGCGCGCCTACCAAAGAGCAGATCGTCTCGAGAGCGGCCGAAACGTCGAGGCACTGATCGGTCTCGCAGAGGCCATGGTGATGCAGGCCAACGGCAGCGTTGATCCGCGCGCGGCGCGCCTCTTCGAGCAGGCGCTGACGCTGGAGCCTAATTCCGAGAAGGCGCTGTTCTACTCAGCCGTCGCCGCGCAAAGACGCGGCGATACGCCGCTTGCCATCAGTCGCTTCGAAAAAATGTTGCAGATGGGACCGCCAGAGAACATCCGCAATATTTTGCAGGAGCAGGTCGCTCAACTTCGCGCCTCGGTGGCGGCGGGCGCTGCGGGCGCTGCTGCCGCCGCGCCTGCGACCGGCGCGCAGTCCGCAACGAGCACTAGCGAGACGCCGCGAGTCATCGTTGCCGTGTCGATCAAGCCTGCCTTGGCGCGCGAGATTGCACCGCGCTCGACCTTGTTCGTGTTTGTGCGCGCACCGGGCAGACCCGGGCCGCCGCTAGCCGTCAAGCGTTTGCCGGCAAAAA
>Ga0194124_10006492_pt1 | contig 10394 bp, 9 predicted proteins | sample TA2KigCas0mmetaG_FD_148605 | JGI IMG/M metagenome (GOLD analysis project Ga0194124, IMG submission 148605) | Freshwater microbial communities from Lake Tanganyika, Tanzania - TA2015031 Kigoma Deep Cast 0m | ecosystem: Environmental > Aquatic > Freshwater > Lake | place: Tanzania: Lake Tanganyika...
TTGATCTTGATTAATTCTCCAGCGAATGGCGACAGCCTCGAAAAAAATCGCGACATGGTCGAACAAGCGATGCGAAAAAAATTAAATGAATGCGGGTTGCAAGTCGATTGGCCGACTGCTGATACAGTAATCACCTCTCCGCAAGGTTTTCATGCGCTCTTTCCAGCAACGGGCGGCGCGCTTTATGGTCGTTCTTCACATGGATTTTATGCGTCCTTCAAACGACCCGGAGCGAAGACGAAAATACCTGGCCTCTTTCTCGCAGGCGGAAGCGCGCATCCGGGTGCCGGTGTCCCTATGGCAGCTTATTCAGGGCAACTGGCTGCCGATGCGGTGAGTGCGTTTCTTTCATCGTCTTCGCAACATAAAGGCGCTCGTTTCATGAAGGATGAAACATGATGGCGCTAACCGATTTCTCTGTAGCCGTGCCCGCTAATGGCTATCGTTGGTGGTATCTTGATGCATTAAGTGATGACGCGCGATTTGGTGTTGCGATCATTGGATTTGTAGGCAGTGTTTTCTCGCCCTATTATTTTTCGGCGCGCAAAAAAGGCCTCGCAAATCCGGAGGATTTTTGTTCTTTAAATGTCTGTCTTTATGGTGCGACGGGTCATAAATGGTGTATGACAGAACGTGCACAACGTCATCTAAAAAGAACGGCGACACAATTTAAAATCGGTCCTTCATCCATGAGTTGGGACGAAGATACACTTATCATTCATATTGATGAAATAACAGTGCCTCTCCCTTCACGGGTCAGAGGTGAAATCAGACTTAAGCCTCGCGTGATTTCCGACGAAGTGATCGCGCTTGATCCGGAAGCGCAGCATCATTGGCGCCCTGTTTCCCCCGTTGCTGATGTCGAAGCAAGGTTCGATTCACTAGATATTTCTTGGCACGGTATCGGCTATCATGACATGAATTGGGGCGCGCGTCCGCTGGAAGTGGATTTCTCTTCATGGGTGTGGTCACGCGCGGCGCTCGGTGACCATGCGCATATTGTTTATGACCGCGTCATGCGTGATGGATCCCAATCGGGTTTTGCAGTACGTATCGGGCCTGACGGCGCTCTTACAAAGATTACCATGCCGAAAAAAATAGAGCTTGGCACTGCGTTTTGGCGCATGAAGCGGCCTGCTCATGCTGATCATAAAATTGAGAAACTTACTTCTCTTGAAGATGCGCCTTTTTACACAAGATCACTTTTTCATACGGTGATTGATGATGAAAAAGTCGCGGTGTTTCATGAAAGTCTGTCGCTTGATCGATTCAGATATCCGATTATTCAAAAGATGCTGCCGTTCAAAATGCCTCGGCGTTGCTGAATGTCAGTCTAAAAATTGTCACCTTTATCGCGTTTTTCTTTTTTCAATTTCCAGATTTCCCACGCGCAGAAGCCGATAATCAGCCCAAAGCCCAAAATTATTTTGATCGGGCCGAACCATAAAGGTGGGATCAATTCTGTCATGATTTCTTGCCATCAAGGCGCAAGAACAAATTCGTGACCCATTCAGCTTTTTCATCAAAGCCGACCGGATAGGGTTTCGGAATCGGGGCGGCAATCACCGCATCCACCACAAAGCGCGCTTCATCAGCGGGATCGGCGAGCGCATCGCTTTGCGGTGCGGCTGATAGCAACAACGCTTCGCCGAGCAGCGCAAATTTTCGTGATTTTGAAACGACCGCGCGTTGGGTAATTGAATCATAATGGTTGCGTTCAACCTGTCGCCCGATCTCGCGATAAAGTAGCCTCGCCGCATGGATGGCGGGACGGCAGCGGCGCGGCAATAACGCGATGCCTGGCAACGCACGATCATAAAAGTGATCGGCAAGTGCTAATAGTCGCTTGATAACGATCACGAGTTGCGGCGAATGTTTTGGCGCTTTTAAAAACTTATCCGGATCAATGCCCGCTTCCCGCATCCATGTTTCAGGAAGATAGAGGCGATTCATGCGCGCATCTTCACCAACATCGCGTGCGATATTGGTGAGTTGCATCGCAATGCCAAGATCGGTTGCGCGCGCGATCGCTTCAGGCGAGCGTGCTTCCATGATGATGGCCATCATCGCGCCAACGGCGCCGGCTACACGCACGGCATAAGCGATGAGATCACTCTCTGAGCGACAGCGCTGGCCAGAAGCGTCCCATACAAAGCCGTCAATCAAGGCGTCGGGCAGAGTGCGCGGTATCGCATAGCGAAAAGCAAGATCCGCATAGACACGATCCGCCGCATGAGGATGCGGTTCGTGCCGTTCAATCGCATCAAGACGCTCTTTGAGGTCACGTAAAGCCGCTTCGATATTATCAGTTTGATCGACCGCGTCATCGGCCGTGCGGCAAAACGCATAAAGCGCACGAGACGCATCTCGAATGCGGCGCGGAAATAATTTCGAACTTGTATAAAATGTCTTCGACCCCTCGCGAATCATCGCGCGGCATAGCGCCAAATCGGCATGGGTCACATAAGGCGTTTTGAGGGCCGTCATCGATAGGCGCTTTCCCTGATCGGTTCTGAACTTTGCACCGGATCATGCACAGTTTCGGTTCGTCCTGTCCAGATGAGATCGCGGGTGGCGGCGATCCCGAAGGGGACAGCGTTCTGCCTTGCGGCTTTGATGATGCCGCGCGCCGTCCAAGGCATTGTGAGGAGCGGAAGCGGATCTCGCCATGCCCAGGTCACATCGCGACAAGCGGCAAGATGGGCGACGACCTTCAATATTTTCTGCCTGTCACCAAAGGCTTTTTGTAATTCTTCCATACAAGACCAGAATTGCATCAAGCGCCGTTCTGGTCGGAACTTAATGTGATGGTTTTCGTCAAGGATTGCGCGCGCGATATCCGCTGTTTCAAAAAAATGAATGCCGCTTGTGATGCGCGGATTGCACTCGATGGCATGCGGAACGCCTCCGGTATCAATTATAAAATCGAAAGAAATAAACCCAGTCCATTGAGTTTCTGTAATAAAGCGATCGATCCATCGCATCACCGCATAATTTTCAATCCGTTCGAATGCCACGGCCACTGTACCGCCCATAAGTGTACCGCGATAAACACTTGTGGCTTGTCTTTTTCCGTTCCGAGCAAGTGAACAGGTGCTCACTTCTTCGCCGATGAGTCTTCTTTGAACGAGTCGTTCCGGATCAGGCGTAAAGGCGTCACCCCTTTCATAGAGGCTCACCCGATCCCCCGCACAGGAATGAATCGGTTTGGTGATGAAAGGACCTGATCGTGCGATTTCTAATGCTTCGTTTTTGTCCGCATGGGCTGTTTCAGGGACCGGCAGGTCAAGCGATTGGCAAAGCGCGATAAAAGCGCCTTTGTCATGCGTGCGATGAATGAGATCATGGTCCATGCTGAAAAGCAGAGATTTCAGTTTGGGATCATCTTTCAGAAGTGACACATACATGATTTCTTCGGAAACAGGCACGATGAGATCAATCACTTCGCGCGCAACGATGTCACGCAATGTTTCAAGATAATCCTCGCAATATGTGGCGGGTGGCGGCACGTGATAGGTTTTCGTCACATGGTTCGAAACCCGGGAGAGATGATCGCGCGCGGGGTCAGCAATAATCACACGCCATCCGGCTTGATGAAAGCTCCGTGCGATATCAAGCCCTTTTGGTAAACGTCCAAGCGTGATGAGCACGTTATTCATCAGGCCCGCGCCTTCACACGGCAGAGAATTTGCTGTGTCGGCCGCGTGGTTAGACGCGCAGCAGGCGTGACTTTCTCGGCGTCAAGGGCTTCAATATCAAAAGCGCGAATGAGACTTGCGATGATCAACACCGCTTCAACACTTGCAAAGGCGGCGCCGGAACAAATACGCGGTCCAAGCCCAAAAGGAATATAGGCATTGGATGTGATTTCATTTTCGCGTTCGGGTGCAAAACGATCGGGATCGAAAAGATCAGGATCGCGCCAATAGGCTTTATGACGATGTAAAACCCAAGGAGCGACAATCACAAGCGCGCCGCGTTTGATATGCCGCGAGCCAAGCCGTGTGTCTTCCATTGCAACACGCGGCAGAAATGTAATTGGCGGATAGAGTCTGATCACTTCCCGAAACACATTGCGCGTGAAGGTGAGTTTTTTGCTTTGCTCGAAAGAAATCGGCTGATCACCACACAGCGCATCCACCTCGGCGCGAATTCGTTTCACGCATTCAGGCTGTTGGCTCAGAATAAAAAAGACCCATGTCAGCGCGCTGGCACTTGTTTCATGGCCTGCGAGAAACATCACGCCTAATTGATCGATGAGTTCTTCGCGCGTAAACCCTTGGCCGCTTTCATCACGTGCTAGCATTAAAGCCGAGGTGATATCATCATAATGTTTTCCGCCTTCGCCTGTATGTGTATCAAGCAATTCGCCAATCGCTTTGCGGATCACATGGCAGGCTTCCAACACATGCGGTTTTTGTGGTGTTTTCGTAAATGCCTTTTCGATGACAAGACGAAAAATCTCGACCTGCGCCACGCTTTTTTCAAACAAGTTGAAGGCTTCGAAAACCTCATGCGTGACTTTTTCAGACACACCGGTCGAGAATACTGTGCGGCAAATGATGTCGGCGGTTAGATGCGACATCATAAGATCAAGGCTGAATGGTTCTTCGCGCTCCGCGAAAGCACTCAGATTTTTCATAGTTTCTGCAACACCCGCTTGCATATCGGGGAAGGCGCGATTGATCCGCATCATCGTGAGTGAGGGATCAACCATCGCGCGTTGTCGCCGCCATGTCTCACCCGAAGATACGAAAATCGAATTGCCGATCAGAGCATCAAGCGCATTCACCATCAAATCGGATTTCGGAAAAATGCCCTTTTCGTCAATCAGCACCTCGCGCACGAGATCGGGGCGATTGACGATCATTGTCGAACGGCGGGACCAGCCGAGCGGGCCAATCTCCATCTCATAGGCCGCGCCGGGGAGAAGGTTCAGCAGATTTCCATCGCCGCTCGTCACGGCGCGGATAAGCGACGACAAGGCGGACAAAGGCGCGGGGCGGGGCGGCTTATACATGGCGCTGCCGCTCCTCCACATGCACGGCAAGGTTGACACTTGATCATGTCAAGTCTTTGCGATTTGTTCAATTGGGGCTTGAGCCGGGGGCGCGCTGTCGATGGGCGAATTATCAATCCATGATCTCTTTATCGCGCTGGTTGGCTTTCACATCGTCACCGGCGCGACCGGTGCCATCAGTTTTTGGGTACCGGTGATCGGGCGAAAAGGGGGCGCGGTTCACCGTCGCTGGGGCAGGGTTTTTAACCAAGTGCTGTTGGTCACCGGCTCTTTTGCGATTTCGCTCAGTCTTTTGACACTCTATGACCCCCTTGGAACGCATCCCCATCTTATTGGTCAATTTGATGCGGCCTTCATTCGCGGCATTTTCGGATGGATGATGCTTTATCTCGGCGTGCTCACCATCAATCTCACATGGTATGGCTGGCTTTGTGTCGAGCATAAGCAGAGCCGCGTAGCGATGCGAGAGTGGCGAAATCTCGCGCTCCAATTTATTCTCATCATCGCTTCAGCAAATTGCGCGCTGCAGGGTGTGAAGATCGATCAAATTCTGATGGTCACGATTTCTTTCGTGGGCTTCGCGACGGCGGGCACCAATCTATGGTTTCTCTATAAACCGAAACCCGCTCCGAAAGATTGGCTCAAAGAACATTTGAAAGCGCTCGTGGGTTCGGGCATTTCGGTTTACACGGCCTTTATGGCTTTCGGCTCGGTCAGAATTTTTCCGATGCTCGCGTTAAATCCGATCATGTGGGCCATTCCGCTTTCAACGGGCATTGCGATTATTCTCTATCATTGGTGGAAGATTGATCGCTTCCGGCCCTTTTATGCGTTTTTTTTAAAACGCCTGCGTGATACTCAAAGTCTATAATCACGCGCATCGGGTAAAAGATCCGCCACCACTTTTGCCGATGAAATCACGCCGGGCAATCCCGCACCCGGATGTGTACCTGCACCCACGAGATAAAGCCCTTTGACCTCTTCTGATTGGTTGTGCGGACGAAACCATGCGCTTTGAAAGAGTTGCGGCTGCAAAGAGAATGCGGCGCCCTTATATGACAGCAAGCGGGTTTGAAAATCCTGCGGTGTGAGCATGCGGGACGATACGATATGTTTGGAAAGATCAGGCAGAACTGTATCTTCCAAGCGCCGTTCGATTTTCTTGCGATAGATTTCGGCCTCTGTTGACCAGTCTGTGCCGCTTTCAAGATGAGGTACAGGCGAGAGCACATAGAAAGCATCGCAGCCCTCAGGCGCCAATGACGGATCGGTCATTGTGGGGCGATGAAGATAAAGACTGAAATCATCGGCAAGATGTTTGCGATTAAAAATATCTTTCAGCAATTCCTGATAGCGCGGCCCAAGCACCATCATATGATGATAGACGTCATCATAACGGCGATTGGTACCAAAATACCAAACAAACAAACTCATCGAATATTTGACGCGCGAAAGTTTGGCATCCGTCCAGCGCCGGCGTGGATGATCTTTCAGCAAGCTGTTATAGGTTGTTGCGGCATCGGCATTTGAGACAACAAGATCTGCTTTGATGATCTCGCCATCGGCCAGTCTCACGCCCGTAACACGGTTCTGATCCGTTAAGATCTGATCGACTTTAGCATTCAAGCGGATGGAGCCGCCTTGATGCGTAATGAGACCCGCAAGGCCTCTGACAACAGCGCCTGTGCCACCCATCGCGAAATGAACAAGGTGCAACCGTTCAAGATGAGCAATCAAGCAATAATAGGCGGTGGTTGTGAGCGGATTGCCACCAATCAACAGCGGGTGAAAGCTGAATGCGATTTTCAGTTTTTCATTAGTGAAATAATCGCTGACCAATCCAAAAACCGAGCGATAGCCTTTCAAGCGAATGAGATCGGGCGCTGCGCGAATCACCGACATGAAATCGTGAAAAGGCTTGTCTGCTAATTCGCTAAACGCCACAGCATAAATATCTTTGCTCGCCGCGATAAAACGATTATAGCCTTCAACATCTTCAGGTGCAATACGGCGCACTTCCTCGCGCATGCCGTCGACGGATGCCACGCAGTTCAAGACCGTGCCGTCATCAAAGCGGATCGTATAGAAAGGGTCGATGGGCCTTAGATCAAGATGATCTTCCATGCGCTGCCCCGAAATCTGCCAGAGTTCTTCAAGCAAATAGGGCGCGGTGATGATGGTGGGGCCCGCATCAAAGATAAAGTTATCTTGTTCATAGACATAAGAGCGACCGCCTACTTTATCGAGTTGTTCGAGAAGCGTGACGCGATAATTTTTCGCAAGCAGGCGAATGGCTGCTGCGAGGCCCCCAAAACCAGAACCAATGACCATGGCATGCGGTTGCGCATCACTCATTTGTCATCATCCTTCTCGATTGAGCGGCGGAAACTATAAAGCCCGAAGGCTACCAGAATGATCACTACCGGAATGGCCCAGGCCGTCACGATATCAAGATTGATGTCGCGGCCAGACGCTTCAATGCCTTTCGCGGCGTAACCGACAAGGCCCACGATATAATAGCTGATAGCCGCAACCGAGAGACCTTCAACCGTTTGCTGCAAGCGTAATTGCATGGTCGCGCGCCGATCCATAGATTTCAACACTTGCTGATTTTGCTTTTCGCGCGTCACATTCACTCTCGTTGAAAGCAGCATGGTCGTGCGGCCCACACGGTCGAGGATCGCTTCAAGGCGCGCCGACGTCGTGCGGCAGGTAGCCATGGCAGGTGAAAGGCGACGCTCGTTGAACTCGCGGAAGGTTTGTAAACCTTCGATCCGTTGTTCACGTAATTCCTCTACACGTTGTTCAACGAGCGTATGATAGGCAACTGCCGCGCTGAATCGGAAATGCGTATCACTCCGCGCTTTTTCGACTTGCGCTTCAAGTTTGGTGATACGATTAAAAAGCAATGGTTCGTCTTCTTCTTTTGCGACCTGCATCGCGTCGATGATGGCGAGCAATTCCTGTTCGGCCTGTTGTAATTGCGGACTCAATGAACGTGCCACAGGAAATGCCAAAAGAGCCATCATGCGATAAGTGTCAATTTCCATGATACGTTGAACAAGACGACCCATCTGCCTTGGTGTTAATCCGCTGTCAAAAATCATCAAGCGGCCAAACTCATCATCATGGATGCGAAAATCAGTAAGGGCCAATCCTTTGCCACCGGACGTCATTGAACCAATTAATGCGTTTCCGTGGAAATAAGTGTCAGCCATGGTTTCAACGGGCACACTGCCCGCAGGCTCCGGCAGTAAAACGGCGTGATAGGCCGAAATCACCTTGCCCGGAAGCGCGGCGAGCCACTCTTGTGGAATGGAGGTAATCGCTGGATTGCTGAATGGTATTGCTTCCGCGCCATTCACAAAAAATTTGTATCGCAAGAATTCCGTGTGCCGTTCCCATTTGATGCGGAACGGGCCAAGGTCTGCACTGTAATGATTTTGGTCAGGACGCGGCGCAGGCGCTCCATAGCGTGTCACAAGATCATGAAGCGCATTGATATCGGCTGCGCGATCCTCATCCGGAACAAGAGCGAGATAGGAAAGGCGAACAGGTGGCCTTACTTGTTCGGGGGGGCGCGCATGAACTTCATCATTGAGCACGCGGCGTAAAGCGTGGTCGGCGGGATTCATGCGGATCTCCTCGCAGAAGGGGCGTTATCTTCCGATACGTGCGCGAAACCGGTTGGATTGCTAATAATCTCGGCTGCAGCGTCAGGTCTCTCTTCATGAGCGAGATGACCGAGCCCTTTCAGCGTCGCGATGGTTGAGAGAGGAGCGATCTTCGCCGCGTCATCTGCGGTTTCTGGCGGTACGGTTTTGTCATAAGTGGCTTTGACCAGAATGAGCGGTATCGAAAGTCGCCGTAATTTTTCTGGCATGGATGTGAGAACCCACTCGGCCATCATCGTTAATGTGCCCGTGATATGCGCTTCATTAGTAAAGAGTGTTTGATAGCATTCGATGCTTTTTTCAGAGAGCTTCGATCCGGTTGACTCGAGCAGGCGTTCAACCGCTACGCGATCGACAAGCCGCGCGAAAATGCCATTCAAAAAACTGAATGAGGCAATGAGTTTCGCAAGCGGCGAGAAAAAATGCCCCACGGGGCCAGCAACCGGAAAGAATGCGCCGTTAAAACTCACAATTTTATTCGGAGAAATGAGTTTACGATCCACCATCTCCACCGCAATCGCGGCACCGGCCGAATGGCCGACAACAGTTTTTGGCGATAAGTCTAATGCTTTCATCAGTTGGCCAAGAGCGTGTGCCATGCCTTGCAGCGATAAATCAGCGCGCGTAGCGCCCTTTGTAAAAGCATGGCCTGGCAAATCCGGCGCAATGACAAGATGAGTGCGTGCGAGTAAGGGCATAACATCACGCCAAGAATGAGAAGATGCCCCTGTGCCATGAATTAGAAGGAGTGGCTCGCCGTCGCCCATGATCTGAACATGAAAAGTAAGATCACCCGCTTTGATAAAGTGGCTTTTTTCGCGGTGCGGCCAAGAGCGACCATCGCGATTGAAATCAAGGGCCGCACTCATGAGGAACGCCCCGCCGATTTCATCGCCGCGCCGACATGATTTGAGATTGCATTCGCTTCCGCGTGAGGAAGCGGAAGATATAGCGCATCAAGTGCAGCGGCGAGCGTTTTCGCCGCGCCTTCAGGGCGATCAGACAAATCAATCACAAGGCTTTTTATTCCTGACGCACGCAACGCTTTTGCTGCCGATTCTGTTTCGCTTAACGCCTTGGCTTTATCAGGCGTTCCATCACGCGTGATATTTGCGCGCCCATCGGTTAAGAACACCGCAAGCGGCACGCCGCCTGTGCGTTTCACCTGATCTGCAAGCGCGAGTGTTGTTTCAATCGCAGCTGTTAGAGGCGTGCCACCACCACCCGGCAATTCGGCAAGGCTCCGTTTCGCGCGTTGTAAAGAGCGCGTTGGATGCAACAAGATTTCGGCGCTCTTGCTGCGAAACGCGATCACAGCCACGCGATCGCGGCGCACATAACAATCTGCAAGAATGAGTTCGACCGCGCCTTTGGCTTCCGCCAATCTTTTGATCGCGGATGATCCTGATGCATCAACGACAAAGATCGCTGTCGTCTCGCGATGTTCTTTAAAACGACGGACACGAAAATCATCTTTATGAACGATCACGCCTGTGCGTTTTGGCTGGGTTTGGCGTCGCAGTCTTTGCCAAGGGGCAGCAACGCGCAAAGTTTCAACAAGATCAAGCCGCGCACCTGATCTTGGATCGCCACGCCGAGCGCCTAAAGGCCTTCCGCGTGTTTTACCCGCCTTCGCCGCTTTCGCACCCTGACCCGAACGGCCCTGTCGCGAAAAGGCTGAAGCATCAAGTTTTGCCCCC
>Ga0194124_10006495_pt1 | contig 10386 bp, 9 predicted proteins | sample TA2KigCas0mmetaG_FD_148605 | JGI IMG/M metagenome (GOLD analysis project Ga0194124, IMG submission 148605) | Freshwater microbial communities from Lake Tanganyika, Tanzania - TA2015031 Kigoma Deep Cast 0m | ecosystem: Environmental > Aquatic > Freshwater > Lake | place: Tanzania: Lake Tanganyika...
CCCCGTTGCCAATGGCATGGATGCATTGGAGATTTCCCTACGGTGCTTAGGTATTGGGCATGGTGATGAGGTCATTACTACCTCTCTTACTGCTTTTGCAACCACACTTTCTATAGTGCGATGTGGAGCTACACCTGTCTTTGCTGACATTGACCTTCGTACAGCTTGTATAGACCCAGCATCAATATCTCAGCATATTACTGGATCGACAAGAGCCATTCTTGTCGTCCATCTTTACGGTCGTGCTGTAGATCTTGACGAAATCAAGACTTTGTGTGCCGTTCATAACCTTTATCTTCTTGAGGACTGTGCACAAGCTCATGGCGCCCTCTACGACGGCAAACCCGTAGGCTCTTACGGCCATTTAGCAGCTTGGAGTTTTTATCCCACCAAGAATCTTGGAGCAGTTGGTGACGCTGGAGCTATTACAACTTCCAATCCTGGATTCAATCAAACAGCCCGCACATTACGCAATTACGGCCAGTCGGATCGCTATCATCACCTCGAGGTTGGCCTTAATAGTCGGCTGGATGAGTTACAGGCTTCTTTGCTTCTACAGCGTATAAGCTATCTTCAGGCTTGGACGGAATTGCGACGATCGATTGCTTATCGTTATTGGAATGAGATCTCAAATCCTCTTATTACATTATTGGATATACCTGCTGACCCATTAACTCATGTTCACCATCTATTTGTACTAAGAACTCCTCAACGCCTTGCTCTGCAGAACCATTTATTGGATCATGGTATTAGTACCCTGATCCATTACCCAATACCCTGCCATCTTCAGCCCGCGCTCCTTTCCATCGCCTCACGTACAACTACACTCCCTCATACTGAACGGTTCTCTGACACCTGTCTCTCACTACCAATACACCCGTATATGTCCGAAGAGGAAGTTACCGCTGTAATAGAAGCCTGCAATACCTACCACTGATGGAGCACTTTGTTACGATCTTTGATCAGTCTTTTATCCCGCAGGGTTTAGCTCTGCATCACTCGTTGTCCCGTTTCGCTGGGAAATTTAAACTCTGGGTCCTTTCTATGGATCAAGAGACCCATGATTTTATTGAGCAGCTTTCCATAAATACACTCTCACCACTTTTGCTAAGTGACTATGAGACTGACGAGCTAAGGCAAGCTTCTCGTGATAGATCCCTAGCTGAGTACTGTTGGACATTAACGCCATTTTCAATTCAATGGGTCTTTCTTCAAGGTACCGATATCTCACGTGTTACTTATGTAGATGCTGATGTTTTCTTTTTATCAGATCCATTACCATTGTTTCATGAGTTTGATATCAGTGGCCGATCTGTTCTGATCACAGAGCATGAATATGCCCCAGAGCACGATCAGACGTCCTTGTGTGGTCGTTATTGTGTTCAATTCCTGATAGTTAAGAGATACTCGGGAGCACCTGTACTCAATTGGTGGAGTGAGCGATGCCTAGAATGGTGCTATGCACGATTTAAGGATGGATACTTTGGAGATCAAGCTTATCTCATTGGTTTTATGGTTCATTTCCCTGAACTCATTTTTGTTCTACAGGGTCATGGACGCCTTTTAGCTCCTTGGAATGCCACTTATTATAGATATAGTGATGCTATTATGTACCATTTCCATGGGCTTAGGATTTTCAGCCCAAAGATAATTCTTGCCTGCAAGGAAATATTGCCCTTTCCAGTTATGACATATGTCTATTCTCCTTATATTAGACTCCTTCAGCAGTTAATTGCCTCTCATCAACTTAACTGGATACGGCCACAAATGCGTCTGACCCTCAAATGGCGTCTTAAGTTATTATTATCCCGCTTTATTTTATCCTTCAGGCGACTGAAGTATTTACCGTGCCCCGTCTTTACTTCTTCTGTGTAGGTGTATCTTAAATGCCTCAATCTGATGCTGAAAAATTCCCCTCATCAAGCCAATATTCTTTTCTAAATCCTTTCGCAAATCATTCATATTTTACCCTCCGTGCGTTGTGTCAGCATGGCCCAGTTTATTTATTCTGTCCTCCTTTGCAAATTCAGATATTACAAGGCGTCTGGAATTGTGAGAACTTGGATCTTGTTTCTCCTCCCCTCCGATCCCGGGTTTGCTCTTTTCTAGCCATCACTTTTTTTTGCTTATTTAAGTTACATATTCTTGCTGAAGCCACTTACCTTAAACTTTTCCGGCTTCTCTCAATCTTATATCTTCGCCGAATTCATCCGTGCCCTGTTCTTGTTTATTACCAAGATTATCTGGCTGAAACACTTTCAAAGCACTTTCCACGTTCTAGTCGAATTTGCGAACTTATTATTAACTCCAATCCTCTCCAGCCTAATTATCATACCACACTTCGCGCGATCGAACATTCCACAAATGTTGTTATTCCTACGCCTGTGATGAAGCAACTTTGTGATCGCTCTGGCAGACAGCCCCTCATTGCCCCTTATGGCGGTGACAAGATTGACTACTTATCCCCTATCCAATTTAATTTTCCAGGCTTTTCCCCCTCTTCTTTTCCTGCCGAACTCTCTAAGTCGTCTTCAGTTAACAGATTTAAGATAGTAGCCCGTTCTCCATCCCAGAGAAAAGGACTCGACCTCCTGTTACATTCACTTATGTCTGTCGACTCTTGGCTATCCTCAACCCGAACTTTCGCAGAGTTACATGTCATTGTATGCGGTCAGATTATCGAAGCACCGATGCGTGAGTTGTTTTCCTCCATTTCAGACTACCTTATGCCTCGAGGTTTTATTTATCTAACATCTGCCCAGTTTTCCACATCACAATATCTTGGCCTTCTTGCTGGATGCGACTTCTTCATTATGCCTTCACGGCTTGAAAGTTCCTCCCTTGCAGCACTTGAAGCTCTTTGGCTTTGTGTCCCTTCTATTCTGACAGAAGCCTGTGGTATTTCACAATTCATCTCGGCTAGACATGGCCTCCTTTTGGAAGACTTAAACCCTTCTTCGTTATCAGATTCAATCCAGCAGTTTGTTCAATCTCCTCACTTTTTACTTTCGTGCCGTAAGAATCTGAACGCAGATCGCACCTTGTTCTCCTGGCAGCAATATCTTAATTCATACTCAAGCCTTCTTCAAGCTTTGTAGATGATCACCATATGAAATCTTTCGTTTTACCTAACAAATCTACAGTTCTTTTGCTTGCACCTTATTGCTTTAGTCATACCCATCCTTGGCATTCCCCAGGCCGCTCTCGGAAATTAGATCAGATTGAAGAAGCTCTTCGCCACCTTGGATTTTCCATATATCGTCTTAGTACCGCACCACTCAGAACTGCTTCTGAGATTCCTGGTCTCTATCCACTCTGTTCCAGTCACAATCCTTTTGTCCGCATACTTCAGATTTTACATTCGACCCTCTGCTTCGTTTCAAAACTATTTTCTCTACCTTTCACCCGATATCCTGCCCTCTGGGTTTATAACTGTCGCCTGAATGAAGCTCTATCTGTATTTATTATCCTTTTTTTTCTTCCCCGTATACCCTTGTTTCTTGAATTAGAGGATCTTCCTTACGCGCGACCTTCTAATTCAGGTATTCGAGGACTCCTTGATTTAGTGTGCCTACAATTGCTTACGGCCCGCGCCAAGCATGTCTTTGTTGTCAGCGAGGAGGTTGGTAGGTCGTTCCAAAGACTCACCCCATTTTTTGCGAGTTCATTTTCAGTACTTCCTCCTACTTTATCTGATACATTTCTTTCTCTAATTTCAGAACGCTCACGGCCATTTAATGCCAAACCAATCAATATCCTGTATGCTGGAGGATATTCACCTGAAAAAGGTGTCACTACTCTCTTGCATGCCTTCTTCCGCCTTCCTTTAGATCGCTTTCAGCTAACTCTTGTTGGCCCTGTGCCGGAATCATTTTCTACTCTAAAATCTTCCCATCCCAATCTCGTCATAGCAGGGCACGTATCGGATTTCATCCTTTATAGCCACTATTGTTCTGCAGATGTTGTCGTATCCCCACATGAATTCGGGCCTCGTTCATCTTTAATCTTTCCGCTTAAGCTTCTTGAGTACATAGCCTCTGGCTCTTTCCTCCTCACAACACCAATGGCAGGCTTAGATCTCTTTGGCTTGCCGTCGGCATGTTTTTTTAGCTCAATTGACGAGCTCCACCTAAAGCTCCTTAACGCACATTCACTTTGGCTTGAAAACTCAAAGTCCCTAAACGAAGTATCCTTGAATGTTCGGCAAAGTTTTTCGCGAGACCACATGATCCAACTTATTGGCAGTGTTATGTCGCCTCATACCTAATATCTATTTCGTAACAACTTCGTCATCACTTTTCTTCTACAACTTTCTTGAAGGTTCTTCGGATCATACGTTCTCTGCACCCTTCCGGGGGCGGCCCTGTAGATGGTTTGCGTCAGAGTATCCCATGCCTCGCAAATTATGGTATAGAAACTACTGTTCTTTCCCTAGATACTCCCGACTCATCGCCATGGCTCAACGACCTCCCATGTGAGACCATAGCAGTAGGCCCAGTTTACGGTGGTTATGGCTTTCGTAGTGGTTTAGTGCGCATAATCAGGGACCTATCCTCTTGTTATCATCATATAATTATTGAAGGTCTTTGGCAATATCATTCGCGAGCCACATGGCTGGCCTTGCGAAACTCCAGTTGCTCTTACTTTGTATATACCCATGGCATGCTCGATCCCTGGTTTAAGCGTACCTATCCCTTAAAGCATCTTAAAAAGGCAATCTATTGGCATCTCGCTGAATACAATTTGCTCAGAGACGCGTCTGGGGTTCTTTTTACCACTCTCACCGAGTGCCATTTGGCAAGGCAGTCTTTTTCACGATATAGCGCTCGTGAGTATGTGGTTGGTTATGGGGCCTCGGCATGTCCTCATCCTTCGCAGATTGATTACAGCGCATACTACAAATGTTACCCCGAACTGCTTGGCAAAGAGGTCTACCTCTTTCTCGGTCGCATCCATCCGAAGAAGGGTGTTGATCTTCTGATCTCTGCTTTTTCTCAGATTGCACGGCACAATCAACACCGACATCTTGTTCTCGCTGGTCCAGTTTCATCAAGCTACCATAGTTACCTAGATTGCCTCATCCGTTCACTCTCTATTGAAACTCAGGTTACATGGACTGGGCACCTTGACGGAGATATGAAGTGGGCCGCTTATTCATCATCCTCATTGTTCTGTTTGCCTTCTCATCAAGAGAACTTTGGAGTATCTGTTGCAGAAGCCCTCTCCGCGTCTCTACCAGTTGCCATTTCATGTGCTGTCAATATCGCAGATCGTGTTCAGGCAACAGGTTCTGGTTTTGTTCGGCCTGACACGACTGTTGGTACTTTTGATGCACTTCAATCCTGGTCTTCCCTTGATCCAGATCAACGTTTACTGATGTCACAGCGCGCCTATTCTCTGTTTATCAATGAGTTTCAATGGACTCAAGTCAGTGACCGACTTGCTCGCCTTTTGTACGACTCTGAATCGCTCCCATACATCTAATCACAATACACTCAACATCAAAGGCAATGAGAATTACTATTTTGCAAGGTGCTTTCCTTCCTGTTCCGCCTCTATTAGGTGGTGCTGTAGAAAAACTATGGTTTCAGCTTGGCAAGGAATTCGCACGATCAGGCCACGATGTTGTTCAAAACTCTCGAATGTATCCTGGCCTTCCTCATATCGAAGATATTGATTCCGTTAGGCATATACGTATTCCAGGTTTTGATATTCCAAGTAATGCGTTCCTTCTAAAGCTCTTCGACTTCTTGTACTCCCTACGGGCTCTATTGAATTTACCTGCTTCTGATATCCTTATCACAAATACCTTTTTTGCGCCCATCCTAATAAGACTATTATTTTGTTCTTCCCGTAAAGTAGTTGTTGATGTCGAGCGGATGCCTAAAGGTCAGCTCTTCCTGTATCAGCATGTGGCTGCTCTAAGGTGCTGTTCCACAGCTGTTTTAGAGCATGCTGTTCAGCAATGTTCATCTCTGAGCCGTAATGCCGTAGTCGTACCAAACCCACTCCCCTTTATTCCAGATACCTCTGACGTCCTATCGAGCAAACAACCAGTCATTCTCTACTGTGGCCGTGTCCATCCTGAGAAGGGAATCGAACTTCTGCTTCGCGCCTTTTTAATATTAAGTCAATCCGGTCTTGATGAATGGAGTCTTCGTATCGTAGGACCCACTGATATTCAACAGGGTGGGGGAGGCATCTCATATCAACGTCGACTCAAGGCCATTGCCTCGAGTTCATCTCTAGATATTGAGTGGGTGGGGCCTTTATATGATGATTTCCAGCTTCACGCTGAATATCGTAGAGCATCTATCTTCGTATACCCTTCCTTGGCTGAGCATGGTGAGGCATTCGGTGTTGCCCCACTGGAGGCCATGGCCCATGGGGCAGTTCCAATAGTAAGCTCATTGCGTTGTTTCTCTGATTTTATAAAACACGGATATAACGGCTGTGTCTTTAATCATCGTGCAGAAGACCCAGTTTTTGAATTAGCCAATTCCATTCAATCACTTATTGAATGCCCTTCTTATCGTGAATCGCTTTCTTCTCATGCACTTCATGTCCGACAATCGCATCATCCCACGGCCATATCTGACCAACTAATTCAACTCTTTTCCTCACTATCGAATAAGGCCCCTACCCCATGAGTCATGGATATTCTTCTCGCATATCCAGCCCTTGGACGCTTGCATATCGATTCCGAATGCTCTTTTGGGCCTCAACGTGGACTCTCGCTTGTAGTTGGACACCCAAACCTTTCAATTCCATTCGTCTATTCATTCTGCGCCTTTTTGGTGCCAGTATCCATTCTTCAGCTTTTGTCCATCAGCGAGCCCGCATTGATCACCCTTGGAACTTGACTATGGAATCAAGAGCCTGCCTTGGTGATAGAGCACATGCATATTGCATCGCACCCATTCATCTAGGTACTTGTTGTACGGTAGCTCAGGAAGTCTACCTCTGTACTGCCAGTCATGACTTCACTGACCCTTCTTTACCCCTCACGAAGCATCCTATCGTTGTAGGACCTAATTCATTTATTGTGGCTCGCGCATTTGTTCTCCCCGGGGTAACAATTGGCTATGGAGCCATTGTCGGTGCCTGTAGTGTTGTTACGCGGTCTGTCCCCCCTCATTGCACAGTAGCTGGTAATCCTGCTCGTCTTATCAGTTCAGCGCGATGACTCTTTCCATCCTTATCCTTACACGAAATGAAGAGCACGACCTTCCTGAATGTTTGGCCTCACTTGATTGGTGCGACGACGTGGTTATATACGATTCCTACAGCACTGACCGTACCGAGTCAATTGCGATAGAGGCAGGAGCTCGTTTTGTCCGGCGTCCTGGACAGGATCTTTCGATTGCTTTTGGAGGTGATGAAGCTTACCATCGAACGTGGGCTCTTCGTCATATACCTTTCCACCACTCTTGGCTTCTTGTCTTAGATGCTGATGAGCGTCTGTCTTCTGATGCTCGCCTTGAAATTCTGCATTTACTTTCTACTGTTGCCTCTAAAAATTCTCAATCTACGCAACCTGTTCCGGTTGCTTATCAGCTTCGTCGCCGCGATTATTTTCATGGTCGGCACCTAAAGCATGTGCAAGCAACGCCTTGGTATGTGCGACTTTTCCGCCCTGAGTTTGTCCATTACGAGCGCCTTGTCAACCCGGTGACTGTCGTTAATGGGCCTGTGGGTTCACTCAAAGGTTGTATTGATCACTTCCCCTTTTCCAAAGGTATTTATCATTGGATTGCTCGTCATAACACCTACAGCACTCTAGAGGCACAAGAATTGTTTACAGTGTCTTTTGAGACTAGCCTTTCAGCTTTGTTTTGTGCCTTTTTTTCCTCTAACTTCACTCAGCGTCGTTTCTATCAGAAGCAATTATTCAATAGGCTTCCTGCTCGACCAGTCATTAAGTTTGCTTGGCTCTATTTCTTCAAGCTAGGTTTCCTTGATGGTCGTCAGGGCTTTGCTTATGCCTTGCTCCAGAGTATTTATGAGTATTTCATACTTCTCAAGTCTCATGAGCTCAATCGGCTTCTCTGATCTCCTGACTGCAAGTTCCTCTCTCGTTCTAAAGCTTGCAGAGCGCTTCGTTCAAATTCCCCTAGTACTGAATTCATGCCGTAGTTTTCTTTTGCTATCTCTCGTGCTCTTTCCCCTAGCGCCCACCGCTCTTGTTCGTTGATGCTTAATTCAAGGATGGCTCCTGCTAGGGCCTTTGCATCCCCTGGATCGACTCGCCGCCCTGTTTCTTCGGCTAGTCTGCCCAGTGTCGTGTCCATAGGACATGTCGCTACCATCGGTCTACCGCTACCTAAGATTCCTAGTACTTTGGATGGCAGCACTAAGTCAGCCGCTTCCGCCTTTTGTGGTAGTAGATGAATGTCTGCCAAATTTAGCCAATCGTTCAGACGTTCACTTGGCTGCAATTCCACGTGGCGGACCTGGGGCATATGCCGTGTAGCATCGATTAATGCAATCTTGCCAGGTCCCTCACCTCCAAACACCCAAACTAAGTCTTCGCGATCTCTCAGGGCCTCCACTGCCTGTACCAATAACTCTAGACCTTGCTTTTTGTTCATTGAGCCGGAGTAGAGCAGAACCAATTGTTCCCGTTTTATACCCAGTTCCTTCCGATATGGATTGCTTAAGCGTTGTCCTTGCGTATGTGGATAGATCAAGTTCAGATCTACCCAATTAGGTATCAGCTCATCGCACCCTATTCTCACCCCTTTGCTGATGGCTCGCTCTCGCATCGCTTCGCTGATGCTGCTGACCCTTTGGAAACTTCTCAGCAGCCACTGTTCAAGCCTTTCAGCTGTAGCCCGAATCCATTTGCCTTTGAGCAGACCTAGCTCAAAGGCAGCATCCAATTCAAAATCCTGGATGTGAAGCCATGCCAGCGTCTGTGGTCCACACATCCGTTTCAGCAACAACGCTCCTGGTGCGCAGAACAGGGCCGGAGCGACGCAGATGATCAAGTCTGGCTGCCACCGCCACTGCCACAGCACTAACGGAAGGCTGCTCACCGCAAAGCTGGCCAGATGAATCAGCCTTGTGATGCCGTTTGGACGGCGAGGCACCCAGAGGGGGCAGCGCCACACCATCGCCCCTTCCAGGCGCTCCTGTCGGTATAGGTTCCCCTTGGCATGCCACTGGGGGAAATACGGGGGGGCCGTGATCACCCGTATTTGATGGCCGCGCTTAGCTAGCCAGCCACCGAGCTCACCGCTGTACTTGCCAATGCCGACGGGCTCTGGGGCGTAGTTGAGGCCATAGAGCAGCACCCTCATGTCGACTTGCCTTGGTTGGTTGCGTAGCTTGGCTTGGCGGTGGTGTTTCCCCTTGACAGCTGGATTCTGATGGCGCGCATGGGTTTCGTTTTGCCGTTTTCAGGTCTGTTGCGGGCCTACGGCGACGATCTCAATCGCTTGCAACGGCTTTTGGATCCGTTGCTTGTGACCGCCCTTTTCTGGTGGCTCGTGGTGCCGCATATCCAAGGCACCAGCGGCCGTGAGGATCTGGTGGCGCTTGTGTTGGTCTGCCTGGCCAGCGCGGTGGTCTTGCCCCAGGGTCGCTTGTATCAGAGCTACCGCCAAGCCTCTTTGCTCACCTTGCTGCGCCGCCTCAGTGTGAGCTGGTTGCTTGTCTTGGCAGGGCTGCTCACCCTCGCCTACGGCCTCAAGGTCTCGGCGAATTATTCCCGCCTGGACATGCTGGCCTGGGCGGGCTGGAGCTGGCTGGCACTGATCCTGCTCCATTTGGGTGGTCGCAAGCTTCTTCGCTGGTACCGGATCAGCGGCGGCAACAGCCGACTGTTGGTGTACTGGGGCCCTCCGAGGGCGGCCGAGGCTTTTTACCGCCGCCTCCAGGTGTGCCCCTATTTGGGATTGCGGATGGTGGCCTGGTTTAGCGACTGCCCGCCCGCTGCTCCCGACGCTTTGCTCCCGGAGATGCCGTACTGGGGTGGCGGACTGCAGGCACTGCGTTCCTGGTTGGCGCAGAACCGTGTGGATCAGCTGGTGTTCAGCGATGGTGGCGTAGCTACCACGTCCACCGAGGAGTTGATTCAGCTGTTTGGTGACACGTGCTTACCGGTTGTCTACGCCCCCCTGTGGGCGGCGCCTGGGATGCGCTTTGCGTTGGAACGGGTGGGAGATCAACCCTGCATTGATCTGTGGCGTCCCCATGATTCCCTACTAGACCGTCAGCTCAAACGTGGTTTTGACGTGTTGGTGGCCGCCTCAGCCTTGGTGGCGCTGAGCCCGCTGCTTGTTCTGGTGGCTGTGGCGGTGCGTTCTAGTAGCCCTGGTCCGGCCCTGTTCTGGCAGGACCGCTACGGCCTTGACGGCCGCCGCTTTCGCATTGCCAAGTTCC
>Ga0194124_10006498_pt1 | contig 10382 bp, 8 predicted proteins | sample TA2KigCas0mmetaG_FD_148605 | JGI IMG/M metagenome (GOLD analysis project Ga0194124, IMG submission 148605) | Freshwater microbial communities from Lake Tanganyika, Tanzania - TA2015031 Kigoma Deep Cast 0m | ecosystem: Environmental > Aquatic > Freshwater > Lake | place: Tanzania: Lake Tanganyika...
CGGCCTGCTCCAAGAAGGAGCTGGTCGCCCTGGCCCGAGCCGCCGAGGAGCGGGCGGTCCCGGCCGGGACCGTCGTGGTCCGGGAGGGCGCCGCCGGCGACGCCTTCTACGTCCTCGTGGCCGGCCAGGCCCGGATCGAGCGCAGCGGCCGGACGGTCGCGACCATCGGACCCGGCGACTTCTTCGGCGACCTCGCCCTGCTCGACCGGGCACCCCGGAACGCGACGGTCACCACCACGGCCGACACCGTGCTGGTCGTGCTCGGCCAGCGGACGTTCCTCGCCATGGTCGACGACTCACCCGCCTTCGCCCGGAAACTGCTCCTCGGCCTCGCCCAGCGGCTGCGCGCAGTCGACGCCCAGGCGCGTCCCTAGACGGCCCCGGTCCGGTCCGCCGGTCCGATCCGCAGTAGTTTTCTCCTCGTGCGCCGACCCAAGCCGACCCAGGTTGTCCTCGTCATCGGGGTCCTCGCGGCCCTCGGGACCATCTTCTCGGGGATCTTCCCCAAGCTGACGAAGTGGGACGGGGACTCCGAGGTCACCCGCCACGTCTTCGTCAACATCCCCGGGCCCCTCTACTGGCTGTTCTACGCCACCTCGGCGGTGATGCTGCTGGTCACCGCGTGGCTGGTGTCGTTGCGGGTCCGGAACTACGCCCGGGGCGGTCCCGACGACCGCCGCACGACCAAGGCGAACGTCCACCGGCGCCTGCGCGACTTCCGGGCCGGGGTCTGGATGCGCACCCTGCTGCGCGACCCGGCGGCCGGGGTGATGCACTCGTTCATCTACTTCGGGTTCCTGGTGCTGCTCGCCGCCACGACCCTGCTCGAGATCGACCACCAGCTGCCCGACGGCCTGAAGTTCCTCCACGGCAAGGTGTACCAGGGGTACTCGGCCACGGCCGACTTCTTCGGCCTGGTGTTCCTCGCCGGCATCGTCTGGGCGATCGTGCGCCGGTACGTGCAGCGGCCGTACCGGATCCGCATCAAGTCGAAGCCCGAGGACGCGGTCGTGCTCATCACGTTCCTCGTGATCGCGGTGACCGGGTTCCTGGTCGAGGGGTTCCGCATCGCGCTCGAGCGTCAGCCCGGGTTCGAGAAGTGGTCGTTCGTGGGCTACGGGCTCTCCGGTCTCTTCGACGGGTTCCGGCCCGTGCACCTGCAGAACTGGCACCGCGCCATGTGGGTCACCCACTTCGCCGCGTTCGTCGCGTTCCTCGTCCTGCTGCCCACCACGAAGCTGCGGCACATGGTCACGTCGCCGATGAACATGTACCTCAAGGACAAGGACCGGCCCAAGGGTGCGATGAAGCCCATGCCGAACCTCATGGAGACCGAGCTCGAGACCTTCGGGGCGGCCACGATCTCCGACTTCACCTGGAAGCAGCTCTTCGACACCGACGCCTGCACCATCTGCGGGCGCTGCACCTCGGTGTGCCCGGCGCACGCCACCGGCAAGCCGCTCGACCCCCGCGAGATCGTGCTCAAGGTCGGCGAGGTGATGACCGCCACCGGCGACCCCGTCGTCACGCCGCCGGTGGGGGTCGACAAGGCGATCACGATCACCGCCGACTCGGTGTTCGAGCGGATCACCTCCGAGGAGCTGTGGGCCTGCACCACCTGCAAGGCCTGCGACGAGATCTGCCCGGTCAACATCGAGATCCTCGACAAGATCCTCGACATGCGCCGGTACCTCTCCCTCATGGAGAGCGACTTCCCGGTGGAGCTGGGCAACACCTACCGCGCGATGGAGAACTCCTCCAACGTCTACAGCATGAACCAGGGCGACCGGGGCGAGTGGGCCGAGGCGCTCGAGGGCGTCGACATCGTCGATCCGTCGTCGGTGCTCGAGCACGAGTACCTGTACTGGGTCGGATGCGCCGGGTCCTTCGACGACCGCAACAAGAAGACCTCGCGCGCCGTGGCCACCCTGCTGCAGCGGGCCGGCATCGACTTCGCGATCCTCGGTCCGAGCGAGCTGTGCACCGGCGACTCCGCCCGACGCTCGGGCAACGAGTACCTGTTCCAGATGCTGGCGATGCAGAACATCGAGACGCTCAACGCGATGGGCGTCAAGAAGATCATCACCCAGTGCCCGCACTGCTTCAACACGCTCAAGAACGAGTACCCGCAGCTCGACGGCCACTACGAGGTGCTCCACCACTCGCAGCTGCTCACCGAGCTGGTCGACTCCGGTCGCCTCAACCTCGTCGGCGCATCGTTCGACGAGCGGGTCACCTACCACGACTCGTGCTACCTGGGTCGCCACAACGACGTCTACATGGCCCCGCGCAAGGTGATCGGCTCCCTTGCGGGCATCGACATCGTGGAGATGCCGCGCAACGGCACGAAGGGCATGTGCTGCGGAGCCGGCGGCGCCCGCATGTGGATGGAGGAGCACACGGGCAAGAACGTCAACACCGAGCGGGCCCAGGAGGCGCTGGCCACCGGCGCGTCACGGGTCGCGGTGGCGTGCCCGTTCTGCTACGTGATGCTCGAGGACGGCGTGAAGGGCCAGGGCAACGAGGACGTCCGCGTGCAGGACATCGCCGAGATCCTGGTCGAGGCGATCGAGCGGGGCGAGCGGGCCCCGGCGCCGGCCACGGCCGCGTTCGAGCCCGGCCTCTGAGCGAGCGGGTGACCCGGCCACGTCGGGGCGGCCGGCCGGTGAGGACCTAGACCGGCGCCCGCACGACGATGTCGGCGCCGTCGCGCGCGGCCCGCCATCCGTCCCACACGAAGCGGGTCGCCCGCCCGGGACCGTGCTCGAGCAGCGCCCGCGCGAACCGACCCTTGACCGCCTTCGCCCCGTGCCCGGCCGCTCCGTTGCCGTCGGCCCGTACGAACGCCACCCGCACCACCTCGACCTCGGCCGCCAGCGCGTCCCAGTCGACCGCCGCCGCGTGCTCTTGGGGGAGGAGGTCCACCACCGTGCGGCCGCGGGCGTGGTGGACGATCGCGGCGGTGACGAGGTCGCGCCAGAAGCGGTCGAGGCGGCCGACCCCCGGGAGAGAGGCCGAGAGCTTGCCCCGGTGGTCGGCCACGGGGTCGGCCGCCGTGGTGATCCCGTAGACCGCCGACGGCACGAGGATCCGCCGCCGCTGCGGGGCCGCCAGCGGTCCGAGGTGCTCCCACACCACGCCCGAGTAGCGCTCGGCCGCGGGCCGCACCGGCGCGGTGCCGTCGGCGAGGGCGGCCATCGCCATCCGGGCCCGGTCGAGCAGGTCGCCGCGGACGCCGAGGACCTTCGCCGCGACGACCGGGTCCGTGGTGGTGGCCGCGAAGGCGGCGATCACCTCGGCGCGCGCCGCACCCAACCGGGTGGCGAAGGCGCCCGGCCGGGTCGGCGCCCGTCCGCCCTCGGTCTTGCCCTCCGAGGGTGGGAGCAACAGGACGGGATCGGTGGCACCCATGGGTCGCGTCGGCTCCGGATCGGGTCGCTCGAGGTTGCGGGGAATCGTGGGCGATCAGTCGGGATCGATCAGGAACCCGCGCGCGTCGCGGCGCTCGGGTCCCACCACGCGGGCCCGGCCGTCGCCGAACGGCTCGTTCCAACGCCGCACCGCCGGGCCGGGTCCCATCGTGCGCATGTCGTCGGTGAAGGCCCGGGTCCCGGGGGCGAGATGGGCGCGAGCGTCGATCTCGGTGGCGAAGCGCTGCAGCGTGCGGGCGCCCATGAGCTCGAGCCCGGCATTCACGAGGCGCTTGTTCGCGGCGAGGAGGTGGGGGTCGATCCGGGCCAGCCGGTCGAGGAGACCTTCGACCTCGCCGTCGAGCGCGTCGGCGGGAACCGACTTGAGGGCGAGACCGATGTGGGCCGCCTCGCGACCGGTGATGGTGTCACCCGTGAGCAGGAGGCGCTTGGCCCACTGGGGTCCGCAGTGGTAGAGCCACATCATCGACGGCGTGCTTCCGAGGGTGCGTGACGGGGGGAAGCCGATGCGGGCGTCGTCGGCCACGATCACCATGTCGCAGAAGAGGGCGAGGGCGGTGCCGAGGGCGAGGCAGTGACCGTGCACCTGGGCGATCACCGGCTTGTGGACGTCGAACGCGGCCAGGGTGGCGCGCTGGTCGTGCCCGAGGCGCCAGACGTCGTCGTCGATGTCGGGACCGGTGCGGCCGGCCACCCCGTCGGCCGGGTCGGCGCCCCGCAGGTCGGCCCCGGAGCAGAAGCTCGGCCCGCGGCCCTTGATCACCGTGGCGTGCACGGCATCGTCGCGATCGGCGTCCCACAGCGCGGCGGCGATGCGCTGGATCATCGACCCGGTCAGCGCGTTGTGGACCTCGGGGCGATTGAGCACGATGCGCAGTCGTCCGGGTCCCGGCTCGAGGAGAACGTCGTCGTCGGCCACGGGGCGAGCCTTGCACGGAGCGCGGCGGGGTCGCCAACGGACGCTGGCCTCAGCGGGAGCGGGTGTGCACCAGGTTGGCGACCGCGAAGAACGCCTCGGGCTCGACCGCAAGCGTGAGCAACGGGTAGCCGCCGGTGAGCATGGCCGCCTCGCCGGTGCCGGTGAGGCGCGCGCCGGTATCCGCGGCGAGCTCCTCGAAGTGGGTCCGGTCGTCGCACGCGCGGACCACCCGATCGGCCCCGACCGCGCTCGCGGCCGCGGCCTGGGCGTCGTGGCGGGCGAGCACGGTGACCGGCGAGGCCGGGACCAGCGCCTTGATCGCGGCGACCGTGGCCAGCCCGATCGCCGCGGCCCCGCTCACGAGGACGGGGTCCCCGTCGGTGGGCGGCGCGCGCAGGAGCCCGTGCACGGCGATCGACACCGGCTCATGGAGGGGTGCGGCATCGTCGCCCACCGAGTCGGGGAGGGGGAACAGCATCGACTCGTGGGCCACGGCCTGCTCGGCCCAGCCGCCACCGAGCCCGCTCGTGAAGCCGAGCGCGCTGCCGGGGGTGAGCACGCCGCTCCCGGCGTTGTGACACCCCGACGCCCAACCGTTCGCACAGGGCGGGCAGGGCGGGTCGATCCCGCGCGCCTCGCAGTTGATGTCGGGGAGCACCGCCACGCGCGTGCCGGCGGCAACCCGACAGTCGGGTCCGGCTTCGACGACGACGCCGGCGAGCTCGTGGCCGAGCACGAACGGGAAGGCGTGGGAGGCCATCGACGCGCCGAGGGCGGGGGCGTGGCCCATGTTGTCGGAGAACAGGTGGAGATCGCTGCCGCAGATGCCGCAGCCGGTCACTGCGACCCGGGCCCAGTCGCCGCGGGGGAGGGCAGGCTCGTCGACCTCCACCAGGGACGCGGGGTGCTCGGGGTCGGCGAGGTCGAACTGGATCGCGCGCACGTCGGGAGCCTAGGTGTGCACCGAGGACCGCGGTTCGGAGTCAGGGCCGGTCGGGCCACCGCAGGCCGCCGGGGTGGCCGACCGCGTCGCGCGCCGCGGCGTGCCCGGCCGTGACGGCCTCGGGCACCGTGGCGCCTTCGGCGCGCGCGAGCACGTAGGCGGCGTCGAACGCGTCGCCCGCACCCGTGGTGTCGACCGCGCCGACGGGCTCGACCCGCACCGTTCCCGCGGCCGACCCGGCCCACCACCGCGACGGCGCCGCGCCGTCGGTCACCACCAGCTCTGCGACCCGCGTCGCCCACTCGGCGGCGACGACGTCCAGCACACCGAGATCCTGCGTCGAGGCCAGCACCATCGACGCCGCGCCCACCGCGGCGTCGACCCACCGCGCGGCTTCCTCCGTCGAACCCCACAGGCGCGGCCGGACGTTGGGATCGAGCACCACGCGCGTGCCGTGCGTCGCGGCGTGGGCCAGCACCTCGATCAGCGAGGTGCGCTGCGGATCGTCGAGCACGGCGAGGGTGATCCCGCTCACCATCACGACATCGGCGGTGGCGGCCGTCTCGGCCAGCGCGGCGGGGACGCGTTCGGAGGTCATCGACGTGCCCAGCACTCCCACGTCGCGCACGCCGGCGACCGCGAGGTCATCGAGGTACGCGCACACGTGGGCCCGGCTGAACGCGCCGAGCCCGAGGTGGACGACCGCGGTGGTGAGCGCGGTGCGGTCGTACGGGACCGAGGCGCTCACCGTCGGCTCACAGCCGGTACGCGCGCCGGGCGAGACCCACCGCGCACTCGACCGCCAGCTCGGCGGCGTCGTCGGGGGTGAGGCGGTGCTCGGCGACCAGCGTGGCCAGGTATGCGCAGTCGACCCGGCGGGCGACGTCGTGACGCGCGGGGATCGACAGGAACGCGCGGGTGTCGTCGTTGAAGCCCGCGGTGTTGGCGAAGCCGGCGGTCTCGGTGACCGCCCGGCGGAACCGCCACATGCCCTCGACGCTGTCGAAGAACCACCAGGGCGGACCGAGCGTGAGGCACGGGTAGAAGCCGGCGAGCGGCGCCAGCTCACGGGCGTAGGTCGACTCATCGAGCGTGAACAGGATGATGCGGAGGTCGGGTTCGAGCCCGAACCGGTCGAGCAGCGGACGCAGGGCGTCGACGTAGTCGGTACGACCCGGGATGTCGGCGCCCTTGTCGCGGCCGAACCGCTCCAGGATCCGGGGGCTGTGGTTGCGGCGCGAGCCGGGGTGCAGCTGCAGGACCATGCCGTCGTCGAGGCTCATCGCGGCCATCTCGACCAGCACCTGGCCCCGGAGCTGCTCGGACTCGTCGGGGTCGAGCGTGCCCGCTCGCGCGCCGTCGAGGAGGCGCTGGCACTCCCGTGCGTCGAGGTCGGCGGTGGCCGCGCTCGGGTGCCCGTGGTCGGTGGCGGTGGCGCCGCGCGCCCGGAAGTCGGCCCGGCGCTGCCGGAGCGCGTCGAGGTACCCCTCCCAGCGGGTGACGTCGCAGCCGGTCATCTCGCCGAGCCGCTCGACGTTGGCGGTGTAGCCGTCGAAGTCGGGGTCGACCACCGGGTCGGGGCGGAAGGTCGTGATCACGCGGTCGTTCCAGCCGTCGGTCGCGAAGCGGTCGTGGTGGGCGAGGTCGTCGAGCGGCGACTCCGTGGTGGCGAGCACCTCGATGCCGAAGCGCTCGAACAGGGCGCGCGGCCGGAACCCGTCGCTGGCCAGCGCCGCGGCGATGCCGTCGTAGTAGTGGTCGGCGGTCTCCGGGCCGAGGCGCACGTCGATCCCGAACACGGTGGCGAAGGTGTGGTCGAGCCACAGGCCCGACGGGGTGCCCCGGAAGAGGTGCGCGTGTGCGGCGAACGTGCGCCAGGCGTCGCGCGGCTCGGCCACCGGTCCGCCGTCGCGCGGCGGCACGCCGAGATCCTCCAGCCGCACCCCCTGGCTGTGCAGCATGCGGGTGAGGTAGTGGTCCGGGGTCACGAGCAGCGTGGTCGGGTCGGCGAACGGGCGGTCCTCTGCGAACCAGGCTGGGTCGGTGTGCCCGTGGGGCGACACGATCGGGAGGTCGACCACCTCCGCGTACAGCTCACGCGCGATCGACCGGACCGTCGGCTCGGCGGGAAACAGCCGGTCCGGGTGGAGCTCGAGTGCAGTGGCGGTGGTCCCCGGGCTCACGGCCGGGAACGGTAGTACCGTCACCGCGTGTCCGGCCACGACGGTCCCGCCGCGATCCGCCTCCACCCCAGCGACGACGTGCTGATCGCGATGCGCGACCTCGCGCCCGGCGACCGCGTCGGCAACGACGGCGACGACGACGGTGTGGTCCTCGTCGATGCTGTCCCCTCCGGCCACAAGCTCGCGGTGCGGGCGGTCGCCGCCGGATCGTCGGTCCACAAGAGCGGGCACGCGATCCCCGTCGTGGCCGGCGCGCACGTGCACGTGCACAACCTCGACAACCTCGACGACCTCGACCATCACGGGCCCGCGGCGGACCCGGCACCGTCGCGCACCGCCACCGACGCGTCGTGGTCGGACGTCACGTTCTCCGGGTACCACCGGGCCGACGGGCGGGTCGGCACGCGCAATCACCTCCTGGTCCTGCCCACGGTGAACTGCTCGGCCACCGTCGCGCGCGCGGTCGCCGACCAGGCCCGCAGCCGCCTGCCGTCCGGCATCGACGGCGTGTGGGCCCTCGGTCACCAGAGCGGCTGCGGCATCCCCGACGTCGGCGACCAGATCGACCGGCTCCGGGCCACGCTGCGCGGCTACGCCACGCATCCCAACACCGGCGGCGTGCTCGTGATCGGCCTGGGCTGTGAGGTCAACCAGCTCGACGGGCTCGTCGACGGCCTCCCGGCCGAGCGGCTGCGCACCCTGGAGATCCAGCAGCACGGGGGCACGGCCGCGACCGTTGCGGCCGGGGTGGCGGCGGTCGCTGAGCTCGCCGCCGTCGCGGCCGGCGACCGACGTGCGCCCGCGGCCCTCTCGGAGCTGGTCGTCGGCCTGCAGTGCGGAGGCTCCGACGGGTTCTCGGCCATCAGCGCCAACCCGGCGCTGGGCGCGGCGGCCGACCTGCTCGTCGACGCCGGGGGCACGGTGCTGCTGTCGGAGACCCCCGAGCTGATCGGGGCCATCGCCGAGCTCGCGGCCCGCGCCGCCGATCCCACCGTCGCCGCCGCACTGCGGGACCTCGCCGGCTGGTGGACCGCCCACGCCGCGGCCCACGGGACGACCCTCGACGCCAACCCCTCCCCCGGCAACCTGGCAGGGGGCATCACCACCATCGTCGAGAAGTCCATCGGCGCGGCGGCCAGGGGCGGGACCCGGCCCGTCGCCGCCGTGTTCCCCTACGCCTCCCGGCCCACCACGCGGGGCCTCGTCATCATGGACTCGCCCGGGTACGACCCGGTGTCGGCCACCGGGCAGATCGCCGGCGGCGCCCAGGTGGTGTGCTTCACCACCGGACGCGGCTCGTGCTTCGGCTCGGTGCCCGCACCGGCACTGAAGCTCTCCACCACCTCCGACCTGGCCCGCCGCCTGCCCGACGACATCGACGTCGACTGCGGCCCCGTGCTCACCGGCGACGCGACCACCGCCGCGATCGGCGAGCGGATCCTCCACGCGATCGTCGCCGTCGCCTCGGGCCGGCCCACCTGCTCCGAGCGCCTCGGCTACGGCCTCGACGAGTTCGTCCCCTGGACCGATGGCATCACCCTCTGACCCCGCGGTCCCGGCCGAGGCCATCGAGCCTGCGCCCCGTCGGCGCAATCTGTCGCCGTGGGCGTCGTGGTCGTTGCACCTGCGCTCGGTGGTCGACGAGGACCCGTGCCCCGACGCGGCGGCCGCGGTGCCTGCGTGGCGGGAGCGGGTGCGGACGCGCCTCGCCGCGATGCTCGGTTCCCCGCCGCCGGCCGTGCCGCTCGATCCGGAGGTCACCGACGAGGTCGACGCCGGCGACCACGTGCGCCGGCGGATCCTCTACGACGTCGAGCCCACGATGTCGGTGCCGGCCTACCTGCTCGTCCCGAAGGACCGCCTCGCGGGTCCGCCGGGCCCCGCCGTGCTCGCGGTCCACGGCCACGGACCGGGCAAGGAGATGATCTGCGGCCTCACCGGCCCCGCGCAGGAGCACTACGCCCTCCAGCTGGTGCGGCTCGGGTACGTGGTGCTCACCCCCGACCTCCGTTGCTTCGGGGAGCGCCAAGACCCGCAGTGGTCACCCGAGGTGCACAAGTACGACTGCGACTGGAACCTGGTCGCCGCGACCATGGCCGGCGCGGTCCCGCTCGCCCAGAACCTCTGGGACCTGCAGCGCAGCGTCGACCTGCTGGTCGCGCACCCCCTCGTCGACCCGGCTCGGATCGCGGTGGCCGGCCTCTCCTACGGCGCGACGATGTCGCTGTTCCTCGCCGCGACCGACGACCGGATCGGCGCCGTGATCGTGTCGGGCTACCTGTCGAGCTGGCGGGCGGCGCACTCGGTGCCGTGGAACATGTGCGGCTCGCAGGTGCTGCCGGGTCAGCTCGGCCGGCTCGAGCACCTCGACGTCGCGTCGCTGATCGCGCCCCGCCCGATCCTCGTGGAGTCCGGCACCGAGGACCCGCTGTTCCCGGTCGACACGGCACGCGCGACGGTCGCGTCGCTGCGACGGGTGTACGCCGCGCTCGGCGCCGACCCCGGCCGCGTCGAGCACGACGTGTTCGAGGGCGGGCACCGGTGGAACGGCGCGCGCACGGAGGCGTTCCTCGCGGGGCCTTGGTAGATTCCGCCGCCATGGCGCCGCGCATCGTGTTCATCGGTGGTGGGTCCTACCAGTGGACCCCCAAGCTCCTCCTCGACATCGCCGACACCCCGAGCCTCGCCGAGGCGGAGATCGTCATCGAGGACATCGACTCCCGGCCGATCCCCGATCTCGTCGACTTCGTCCATCACATCGCCCGCGTGCGCCAGGTGGGCCTCCGCGCGACCGGCACCACCGATCAGCGGGCCGCGCTCGAGGGCGCCGACCACGTCGTCGTGTGCATCTCGACCGGCGCATTGGACTCGATGCAGCACGACCTCGTGATCCCCGAGCGCTACGG
>Ga0194124_10006501_pt1 | contig 10374 bp, 7 predicted proteins | sample TA2KigCas0mmetaG_FD_148605 | JGI IMG/M metagenome (GOLD analysis project Ga0194124, IMG submission 148605) | Freshwater microbial communities from Lake Tanganyika, Tanzania - TA2015031 Kigoma Deep Cast 0m | ecosystem: Environmental > Aquatic > Freshwater > Lake | place: Tanzania: Lake Tanganyika...
GGCACCCCCAAACGCTGCCATATATATGAGTATCTGCGCGCCGACTTCCGACCCTTGCACCCAGAACAACTGACTGGCTCCGGCAACCACGATCAGCAACACGAGAACTGCTCCGGCAAGCCGCTCGATGGCGTCGCTTAGCGCCCACCACTTCGGCAGCACCACGCTCGCAGCCCAGCCACGTTCTGCCTGCTCGAGGACTGCCTCCGTCTCAGCCTCGAGTCGTTCTTGCAATGAAGACCCCTCCTTGGTTGGATCAGGATCTGGGTTCGGCGGATTCCACGTGGGGTCACGCTCTTCAAATCGGGCATTACTCGGCATGTGTCATTGATACCAGAGTTGGAGCAGCTCAACAAAATTTTGTTGCGCTTACGCGAGCTCGCTATAGAAGGTCTCACCGAGTACTTCTACGGATTCTGACTGCCCAAGAAAAGCCTCCCACAATTCACCCGACTTGTCGGGCTCAGCGTTACGTGCTGACAAACGGATCTTTCTACCGCGAATCGATTCAGCCCTGAGCAACCACTCACTGAAGACGAAGTCCGCCTGTCGTCCGTCGATCTCGTCGTGATGACCCCCGATTGAACTAACTGATGGACATTCCGTCGAGCCGTCACTCTCGAATCTCAGCTAACCAAGATCGACAAGTGAGCCTCCAACGGTGATTCTGGAGGAACTCACGGCTCTTCCAATTGTGGCAATTACGTTGCCAAAGACGGCGTCGAAGCTGGCGCCACTAGCTCCAGCACGGCCAGCTCTTCCGACTCTGCCTGATGTTCAACCGGTAACGCTTTTCACGACATGGCCACACTGCCGAATTCCGCCGCCGATGATAGTTACGCCTCGAGGCGACCTGGTCGGAAACTCCAGGCCCTTGCAAACATTGCTGTCGGCATTGTCGAAGTCGCATTCACCGACTGTCTGATACATCCAGTTGAGTCGGTTGATCGAGAACTTCTCCTTACGGTTTTGAGGCCGGGAGTCTCAGATCCCTACCGTGCAACTCTTACTGCAGATGAAAGTACGTCCTTAATCGACAAATTTGATGAATCTTGGCACACGAGTACTACAAATCAACTCTAAGAGCTCTCGCATCGCACTTGACAGTGCGGGCCAGCACCTCTCAGCTCTGTCGCTTCTCGGCGCATCTGACTGATGCGCTGGGTTGGAGTGCCCCTCAAACCCCAACGGTTTGGTCTTTGATTGCGATGCTACAGATAAAAGGTCGCACACTCCAAAGTTTTGTCTGACTGCTTTGGACCTCACTCAATAATTTCATCATCGTCCAGCGATGACGATAGTCGCCTCGAGTGAATCTCGACCGTTAGTTGATAGCCAACTACGGTCAGTAGGAAAGTGGCGAAGAGCGAGATGATTCCACGTGTGATGCCGCGCGCAACGTTCTCCAATGGTTCGATCAAGAATGTAATTCCAATAATGGCGGCGCCACCAATGCTCCCGTACTTTCGTCTAACTCGCCCGTCAAAGTGGCTAAGCGCAAGAGCCACAAGTGTCGTAGCTGCAATGGGAGTAATGACCTGCATGAACGGCCGTGAAACGAGCGACAGCATGAACCCGGAAACCGCTCCAGCTAGTCCTATGCGACTGAGGCCAAGCATGGAGGTCCAGAGTCTCTCGTCGCTACATGAACCGCGCGAAAGCCACTATCAGAAGCAGCGCTAGACCGAGTCCACCAGCCCTCATTAACCACACTGCTGGGTTGGACTCACATGAGCCAGCACAGAGTGGGTCGCCACACTCTGAACATGGAGCGCTCTCATGTGGAGTATCTATGGGGCTTGCGAAAGGCACTTGCCAAGTTTGCCCCGCCAGGCGAAGATTTACAAGGGGCTCTTTGGCAAGACGCTATTGTTCTGTAGGGCAAACGAGGCTAGGCAAAGATGAGAGATACTAGAGAGAAGCTTCTGGTGATCGTCGCTGTCCTCGTATTGGGCTTTAGCTGTTTTGTTGGTGTTGTCTCGACTGTCCAAGCAGACGCGATTTCTAGCGACAACATTGACATTTATGTTTTGGTTGATGAGTCAAGCAGCCTGTCAGAGCGCGACATTCAGCTGGAGCGTGAAGCAGTTGAAGGCATCGTCTCACTTCAAACGATTAAGAAGCGAGGTATCCGAGTTGGAATAGTTCCATTTAGTAGTGGTCCAAGCTCACCACGTCGGCTCGCTGGCTGTGAGTTGCTGCCTGTGGATGACGGAAACGATTTGGTCCTTGCCGAGTGTGCTCGACGAATTCGTCGTCAGTTTGGCGAAGCTGGCAACACGGACTTTGCCACGGCGTTTAGCGATGTAGCGGATCGAGTTGAAAGTTCTGGAGACGAGGGTCGCCTTCCAGTCATTGTCTTACTTACGGATGGAATATTTGATCCGGACGGGGATCAGGTGACATCGGCAGACGAGCTGACCGCACTAGACGCGTCAATCGCAAGATTGAAAGATCATGAGATTTCTATCTGGGGTCTCGGTTTTGGGAATGCGAATATTACTGCACTCGAGTCGTATTCGTTAGCGACGAGGAAGCCTCGTGGCAACTGTGACACAGAAGCGAACTCAAGGATTGTTGAGAAATCTAATCTGGCTATCCAACTGAAAGTCATTATCGGAGAAGCCACGTGTACTGATGTGACACCCCCGGAGCCGACACCCAGCATCAGATTCGTACATCCCTTGATTGACACAGTCGTCGTCACGGTGGTGGCTCGCGACTCGACCAAGCCGACTCTGAAGGGCCCAAATGGTACGGACCTCTGTCCAGCAACATTTGTCGAGATATCACCGAGGACGTTTCAATGCATTGTCACAGAGGATGGCTCTAATTCTGGTCGTTGGACAGCCGCTGCCGGACCAGGGGCGTCGGCCTCGTGGGAATTTTTCGGAAACGTTTTACTTGAGTTCGATCAATGTCCAAGCCCTTCGTCATTGCTTGTAAGTCGTCTGGATGGCAAGCCAATCAACTTCGCTGCAGCAGTGCTCTGGCCGAACGTTGAGCTAGCCATCGGGGATCGCTCCGTAGGTCGAGCAACGCTCCAGCAAGAGTCGGTATCGCTGGCGACATCGTTCGGATCACTGCCAAAAGTCGGACTTCTCAATGCGCGAAGCTCGGATGTCGCGAAACGTGACGGTCTCCCACGTTTGAACATTCGTCCAGCGACATGCGACTTGGCCCTCCCGCCTCCACCGACAACGTCATTGCCGCCAACGACAACGACGCCCCCAACGACGACCGTTCCACCGCCGCCGTGTGATGTTACTGATACATGTCCACCACCGCCCCCGCCATATTGGTTGTTCGCCACCATCATCTTCGCGGTAGCGGCGTTGTCTTACGCGTTAGCTCGATGGCGAAAGAGTCGCATGTTCCCACCAGGAACTAGCATTCTGCAACGGTCGCCGGTCAATGACCGTGCATGGATTGATCCAATCGGTGAGATTGGAAGTGATATCGGAGATCAGAAGAAAGTTTCTGTGGTAGTTGACCGAGTCAATAAGAAGATTTCCGTTGATGCTTATGGCAGTGCGTGTGACTATGTCATCTCAACCGCTGGTGGTCAGTTGTTAATCGAAGCAGGAGTTGAAGAGAGCGAAGAGTCGGACGATGAGACAAAAGCATCACCTTCCAAAATTCCGGCGCGTCTAGAACCATTCGGTCTACCAATAGTGCTCGAGCAAGGAATCGTAATTCGTGTTGAAAGACCTGATACAGATTCAGAAGAAGATGAAATCACAACCTAGTTACAAAGAGGGAGAAAAAAGCCATGATTAGACAACGCATTCTCTACGTGGGAATTGGTGGAAGCGGACTTGATCTTGGAATCAAGTTAGACGAAGCACTACGTCGTGAAATTTGTGGATTGGACGGCAGAGCGTTGATAAAGAGCGGTTCGTTCCCTGGGTATCGTCCCAATCAGCTTCCTTCGTTTGTTCAGTCGCTGTATATCGACTTTGCTGCCGAATCGCTAGCGCACGTTACGAAGAACATACGTGGTGGTAATGCCGTGGCAGCAAGCAATCTGATTCCGACGATTGACAATTACTCTGCTGTCGCTACGGCACTGCGACTCCACAGTGGGTCCGACTTCCCGTGGATTCCGCCGGCGGCTGGTGAACCCAACATAAAGCCATTAAACGGTGGTGCAGGTCAGTTCCCAACTGTTGGACGTGCAGCCTTCTTTGAATCAATCAAGAGTCAGACATACAAGAAGGCGATTGGTGTCGATATTTCACGCGTCATAAACCTTCTTGATGAATCGATTGGCGAGCTCTCCGAATACACCGGACAGAACTGTGTGTCCGATGTTGCGGTTTATGTTGGGTTTTCAATGTCTGGCGGAACGGGATGTGGCATTTTCCTCGATGTCATCCAGTTACTGATGCACGAGTTTCATAACACACTTCCTAAAGTCGGCGTAACAATCCTTCCGATCGTGCTTTTGCCTAGTACTTTCGACGGATTGTTGCCAGCCGACAACGAGCGCCGGGCGAAGCTCAATGCCGCTCGCGCTCTCTTGGACTTGACCGAGACAATCGAACAACTGCAAAGTCCGAACACTTCTAGACGGGCTGACTTCAGAATCAAATACCCAGACTCCACTGTTGGGTCTAATGGTGTCGTGGGAGTCGAGTTCTTGGGTCGGGCTCCAATGATTCCAGTGGCAACGCTCGTGGAGAAGCCGGGGATTATGGCACGTGACGACGTCGCTCGCTCTGTAGCAGCGTCGATTGTTGCGCAATCGAGCACCGTGCGAGAAGTTAAAGGCGCAGCAGCTGCGGTCGGGGCGTCTCCTGAGAACAAAAACTCCTTTATCGAAGATCTCATCAACCTGATTCCGCAGATCCAGACCCCTCACAAATTTGGGTTAGGAACTCATCCGTTGATGCCCATGGTTTCAGCATCATTGACGCTTCCATCTAGGAAGATTGCGGACATTGTGGCCAAGCAGATTATTGCGGAAGGACTTGAAGACATTGAGCGTCAACAGCGAACGCAGGGGACTCAGGCAACGACATCTGCGAACTGGAAAGATGTGCTTCCACACTGGCGATTGGATGATCTAACTCGCCCTGAGACGTTCGATGCAGATACGCATCTCCGGTTCGCACCGAGGACTCAGCCGAAGTCAGCGAGCGAACTCGAAGAGCAGCTAAACAGGTTGCGAGGTCAAGTCAGTGCCGCTATTCCAGTGATTGAGACTTCAATTAAGCAGAGAATCGCACAGCGATCTGTCTTCCAGGTTCTTGAGGGTCTCAGGAAGTATCTGGTCGCTGAAGGTCTTAAGTCAGGACTAGATCTTCCCACGGCGATCATCGTTGCCGGGCGCGCCTTGAGCGAGTTGGAAACAAAGCGCAGCGTGACCTCCGATGCAGCTGCAACTAGAACACCAAAAAAGAAGAAGGGTCTCTCTCTGTTGCCCCGAAAATTGGATCCAGCGACTATCAAGTCGTCTTTCGAAAATGCTCGAAAGAGCTTTGAAGCCGATGTGGAGTCGAGATGGTGGATTCAGTGGTCAAGTCAGACAGCTGCATGGTCGAACAGCGTCGAGACCGGTAAGTCACAGCTTCTCGATTTGCAACGAATTCTTGAGTCCTTGCGCGATGAGTTCAAGAAGCAGGTTATTTCTGATCAGTCAGAACTTGGGCAAGCACGAGTTGGAATTGTAAATTTTGTGCCTACTAATGGCCGATCTGTCGGTGATGCTTTAGCTCAGCTCACAATAGGTACAGCAACTCAGATTCGTCGCAACATTCAGTTAGAAGATCAGTCTCCGGCTGCGTTGCTTCGTGCACTGGCGTGTCGGGAGAACTACAACGCCTGGTCTGAGATGGTTGATCGTCATGCGAAGAAACAGAATCTCACGCAAGTCTTTGATGCCCTAGTCGATCCGGTGAGAGATGCAGTCGAGATTGCGATGACTGGCACCGAAGCGGTGCCTGGAACCTTGCCCCGCCTCGGGCAATTGCTGACTAACGTTGCTAATTCGTCGACATCGCCTGAGGGTTCAGCGTTGCGGCTGGCACTAAGCGAACTAATGCCAGATGGGTTGATTCCTGGAGGTGCTTTTAAGACTGGTCGTGTGCTGATCAGTTACCCCGGATCTAAAAATGAAGATGTCCAGAAGATGATCAAGGACTGCTTGAGTCTTGGTGGTAAGTACCGAGATCTTCTGTCAAAGGACACTCGAGAGGAATGGACTGCAACTGGCGATAGTGACGTGCTAACCGTCAACGTCAATCTCATTGGCCAGGGACTTCTTGACAATCGGGAGACCCGTGAGATTCTCCTTCGATGGAGAGAGGCAATCACTTCACCAATTGACGACAAACTGAAGTGGCGTCAACGACGCAACTTTAAAAACATCGATCAAATTTTCACCGGTCGCACGCAGGACCACCTATTGAGCGCACTGGTTTCCGCGCTATTCAGCGGCAACCTTGAGGTGACAGCCGGAACGCTCGAGGAGCCTGCTCGTCTGCTTTTGAAGGATGCCTCTGGACAGGTCGCCGATCTCGCTCGCGTAGAGATTGACGTTCCGCATCTACGCGGATTCTCATCGTGGCCGAATGTGCTTTATGCCTTTGAGCGCATGGTGTTAGAAATCGATACGGCGGCTGACTTCAGGGGGACTGTAGTGGGGCAGATGTTTGAAACACGTCCACCGATTCTCCAGGGAGACGTAAATGCAACAATTCCTCCTGTCGTCAGAACAATATTGCAGATTCGGTCTGCGGAACTTGAAAAGTTGCGAGTTGCCGCATCTGGGTCAAACTACGGAGAGGGAGCTCTTCGAATGATAAATAACGCTCTTGAGTTCTGGGAGCGAGGCTTGGTTAATGCCATTGACTTCGAGATACCAGGTGCGTTTTATAAGTCTCTTGGCGCTGCAATCAGCGAAAGGGAGCCGGGCTTCGTGTGGCGGTAATTCGTGAAGCCTCCGTTTTGGTCCTAGATCTTGGGGAGGTTAATGACGCTCCAAAGTCATATGACGAGCTAGTCAAAATTCACAAACCAGACTTTGTATCTGAGGGTGTAGTTCGACCGTGGAATCTCCTGATAATCGACAAGTCTGAATCTTTTTCGGCCCACTTGCAGCTTTACGAATCGATACTTCAGAGCCCGACGCGGCCTCGGCTCATACTTTTGCTCGACGGTCAGCTCTTTGACAAAGCGACATCTGCGCCATCCGTGCAGCTTCCAGAGGTGTTTCAGGATCATCGGTCTCAGGTAAGACTGATTTCGATTACCGATCGAGCTGGATGTGAGTGGGCGGTAGGTGAGCCGTTGCCATCTGGAATCGCATATTGGTCTCACGATCCCGACGGTGAGACAACTATCGATGTTCTCTGCGAGCCGCTCGCAATAGAGCCTGTATTTAATGCAATGTTCGAAGCTACAGAGACAGGTGGCTACGACGCCTGGTCACTTGGAACCAGACAAGTTTGGTTCGGACGTCTCCCTCAGAAGGCAACGGCTGACTCACTTTATGAGACTGGTCAGGCTTTGGTAGGCGATGACGGGGATGCGACTCTCTTGCCTCGGAGCGCAGATTGGGAGATACCGCAAGCCCTTAGCGGAGGTGCAACGGAAGATGACCTGCTGACATTGTCTGATGGGTCGATTCTCGACTCGTACCAATCAATACGAAGACAGATCTCTAGCGAGAAACCAAGATTTGGAATTACTGGACGAAAACAGGTACTGAAACGAGTTTCAAGCTTTCCTGAGCATCATCTTCGCATAATCAAGCAAGTCGAAGAGAAGAGTTTGACGGCGAATACAAATGTCTCAGTGCTGCTCTCATCAATTGACGCACGCGATGGATTTAATGAGGAAGAGAACAGAAGGTTTGATCGACTTGGAATAGTGATTAAAAGATCAGACGATCGTCGATCAATCTATAGAGATGTGGCGACTCAGTTAAATGATCGAATAGTCGATGGCGTCAGAGACTGGATTCGCACTGGTCACAGCATCGCTCCACTTATTATCACCGTCGACGACACCATCGAGAAGGTCGTACCGCGAGAACCGCAGGAGATAGTGGATGACTTCTCTTCGGTTTCTATGGAACCGAGTATTGAGCAATTAGACAAATCCCGAACCAACCTTCCCAAGGGACCGTTGATGAAGATTGGGAAACTCGTTGCAAAGGCGCTCGAGCCGGTTTGGGCCAGATTCACATTTGCTGTTCTCTTTTCGTGGGTGGTTGCAACGGGTATGTTTGAGGCTTTTGATCAAGGCCGCACTCCAGGCTTTCTTCCCGTGCCTGAGTCGATTCGCGCTGTAACTGCGGACATTTTTGTCATTGTCGCGATTGTCCTCGCGCTTGTTGTGCTGGCGCTTGGAGGTCTGCTTCTCCACGTTGACTCGAGAATTCGTTCATGGGGTAAGCGAGTCGGATTCCTTGAACTTGAGCGCGTGATTGATCAGCAGCAGGAATTTCTTGAGAGCGTCGTACTAAATGAGTGGGTATTGAACAAGACGCGCAGACGAACAGCTGCATCTTTGAAGTTTTTAAACGAGACGCTAAGGGGTTTGTCAGAAGTGATCCGCTCTCGCCTTATCGACAACCACGAGAGTCTCGCCAAACAGCCAGATGCTCAACTGTCGCCAAATCCCGCGATTCGACGTGACCTGAATGATGTGGCTGCAGCTGGGACATTCATGCAGCTTGATCAAGTGATTGCAATTCTGCGAACTGATATCAGCACCTTGATCGACGAAGTTTTGAGTCTTCGAATTCATGAGTTTAAGGGAATTGGTGCTGGTGCCGTTCCGAAGCAGATCTGTGATTCCATTGAACAGAAGATCGATCTGTTTGTTGGCCATCTGATGGAAGAGGGCCCATTGAATCTTGATGTGTCGCGAAGTCGAGAATCGGCGTTTCTTCGGAAGCGCTTGATAGAGACATACTGGAAGAATGTCAGCTTGGTCAGTTCCGCAGTTCATGATTCAGCATTGACATCGCGAGACGCACGTCTTCTTCAGTTCATCAATGCCGACGACTTACTGCACCTCGATCAACAGCCAAGCGCGACTGCAGTAGTTCGCTTTGCGCCGGAGCCGAGTCGTGAAGAGATTCAAAAACTTGCTGCACACACTGATATGAACATCATTTTCACAGAAACCACGTCATGTGCCGGCATACTGCGGGCTACGGGATTTAGGAATTCACTTGTAGCGGCACAAATCATGGTGCCCTAGGTCATTCGCTTTCGTCACCACCTGAACGCCAGTAGAGAAACCAGCCAGTCAGTATGAACGGCAAAATCATGAGGGCGTGACGTAAGACAGTACTCATCAGCAATACAAGTAGTAAAGCAATGAGTAAAGACAGGACGGTGCTTGTGTTCACTTGCTGACTTCAGTCTGTGAACCCAGGAGTGATTATCTGATGGTCAGGCTCATCGTGATTCGCTCTCCAGAGTGACCAAGAGACCAATGCGCTCGCTATCGTCGCAACAATTGCTGCCACCAGTAGAAATTGCCAGGTTCTTGAGAGGCTTGGTTGGATATTTTCAGATATCGATTCGCCGAGGTTTGCTAGTACTCTCCCGACGCCCTCCAACAGAGTGTCTTCAAACCATCGTTCAGGCGCTCGAGCCTTCGACTTTATGTCGGCTGCAATCTGGCGAGTTCGGAAGCCGACCACGATGGTGATTATGAGCGAGGAGATTGAAGCAGAGAGACCGAGGAGAGACGTCAATCTTGCGTTAGTGCCAGACAGACGATCAGTAAGACCGATTGCACCCACAGCAGCAATGAGAACTCCGGCAAGCATCACGACTCGGCCATACCAGTCATCGGTGCCGCGATAGTCCACCCATGCAACTTCAACCCATGTTGTTCTCGAAAGTAGAGCTATCGAAAGTCCAAGAACTATCTGTGCAGAGTATGTGGCACGCATGGGCATGTGGGATGAATCATCATCGGTATCAAACTCCACGATTTACAGGATAGCCAATAGCCATCCAGAGGTCTGGAGCGTATATGTGACGTAAGCAGTGTTTCGGCTAGCTACAGATTGATGAAGAGCTATAAATTGGGTCGCATCGACGAATGATTTTTGTCGATGAGAGCCTCGGCTTCGACGCCGAGCGTGTCGGCGAAGAGCGCCTGCGGCGAACGCCCGCGGGCGGCGGTGTCAGCTCGACGTATCGTCGTTCTTTCCGTCGTCTTCGATGTCGCCCATCAGGTTGTCGAAGATGAACTGGGCGAACTCGTCGAGCTCTTCATCGGTCATCTTGTCGACCGGCTTCTTCGGCTTGAAGTACTTCTTCTTGGGGTTCTTCTCGGTCATGATGTCTCCTTGGTGTTGTTGGAGACGCGACGAGCACCATTGGTTTTGCGCTCGTAGCGCCG
>Ga0194124_10006502_pt1 | contig 10374 bp, 14 predicted proteins | sample TA2KigCas0mmetaG_FD_148605 | JGI IMG/M metagenome (GOLD analysis project Ga0194124, IMG submission 148605) | Freshwater microbial communities from Lake Tanganyika, Tanzania - TA2015031 Kigoma Deep Cast 0m | ecosystem: Environmental > Aquatic > Freshwater > Lake | place: Tanzania: Lake...
CCCGACATGGCCACCCGCCAGCGGCTGGAGCAGTTCCTGGCGGCCACCCCACCGGCGGAGGTGGCCGGAGCGCCCGTACAGGAGGTGATCAGCACCGATGGGGTGAAGCTGCGTCTGGGGCCCAGCCACTGGCTGATGCTGCGCTTCTCCGGCACCGAACCGCTGCTGCGGCTCTACTGCGAAGCCCCCAGCGACGCCCGCGTGGGTGAGGTGCTGGCCTGGGCACGCCAGCTGGCGGAGGCGATCTGATGGGCACTCCGGCGGTGCTGGTGATCGCCAGCGGCAACGCCGGCAAGGTGCGCGAATTCGGCGCCCTGCTGGCGGATCTGGGGCTGCGTGTGCAGCCCCAGCCCGAGGGGCTGGAGGTGGATGAAACCGGCACCAGCTTCGCCGCCAATGCCCGCCTCAAGGCCCAGGCCGTGGCACGGGCCACCGGCCAGTGGGCCCTGGCGGATGATTCCGGCTTGAGCGTGGACGCCCTGGGCGGCGCCCCCGGGGTGCATTCAGCCCGCTACGCAGGCAGCGACGGGGCCCGCATCGCCCGGCTGCTGCAGGAGCTCACCGCAGCCGGGGCCCTCAGCCCCAGCGCCCGCGGCGCCCGGTTCAGCGCCGCCCTGGCCCTGGCCAACGCCAGCGGGGAGATCGTGCTGGAGGTGGAGGGCCACTGCCCCGGCCAGATCCTGGTGGCGCCCCGGGGCGAGGGGGGCTTCGGCTACGACCCGATTTTCTACGTGCCCGAGGTGGGACTCACCTTCGCCGAGATGACCTCAGGCCTCAAGGCAGAATATGGACATAGGGGCAAAGCAATAAAAATGCTTCAAAACAGGCTAGGCGGCATAATGAATAAAGAGTTACTTGAGCACAACGAGTGAATATGAGCAAGTCAGCGAACCCTGAAGCAAGCACAGAAGCCGACCTGAAGACGATAATTTTGCATCAAATAATTAGCCACTCCGAAACCATCAAAAGGCTGGAGCAAACTAGCATTGAAGACATTAAATTAGCATCAATCGCTATAGCATCAACATTAAAGGACGGCAGAACTGTTTACTGGTGTGGCAACGGTGGCAGCGCATCAGACAGCCAACACATGTCAGCAGAGCTAATAGGAAAGTTTAAAAAAAGTCGAAAACCGCTAAGATCGGTCGCATTAGTAGCAGACATGGCCGCCATTACCTGCATAGCAAATGACTTCGGATATGATAAGATATTTTCAAGACAATTAGAAGCCCTTGGAGAAAATGGAGATACATTGGTGGCGATATCAACTTCGGGCAACAGTCAAAACATTATAAATGCATTAGAAACAGCCAATGCCATAGGAATTAAAACTATTAGCTTACTTGGCAAAGGCGGAGGAGTAGCGAAAGATATTGCCAAGATTTCCATCACGATAGAGAGCCGAGATACCACGCGAATACAAGAGTGCCATCAATTAATCGGGCACACTATTTGCTCGGCCATCGAGCACATGCTTGGAGTGGACTAAATGAACCACTACCCCAGAATCGAAGATCTTCACACGATAGCGTTTGACTTCGACGGAGTATTTACAGATAACAAAGTTTGGCTAAACGAAGACGGGAAAGAATCAGCAAGGTGCGATCGAGGCGACGGACTGGGGATAAGCATGCTAAAGAATTATATTCGCTTGAAAGAATTGCGCGCCAAAATATTTATTTTATCAAAAGAGCGGAATAAGGTCGTAAGCGCACGCGCATTAAAAATGAAATGCGAATGCCACCAGGGGATAGACAACAAAGGGGCATTCATGCGAGATTATCTGGGAAGAAACAAATATAACCTGGCAAATCTTAAAAGGGAAATGATATTCGTGTGCAACGATCTTAACGATCTCCCTGTAGCGACTCTTGGGCCATGCATAGTCGCACCAGATGACGCTCATCCGATTATTAAGGCACACGCTGACATTGTGATCGCCAAACTGGGCGGATGCGGGTTTGTCAGAGAATTTGTCGAGAGACTTTTGCACATCGAGACGTTAGGCATTGACGAGCTATCGGTTATTATGCAATAGTAGCAAAGTCACGCGCGCTTCCATGAAGACCTTTATCATAGCGGAAGCAGGAATTAATCATAATGGCGATCTTGATATATGTAAAGAGTTAATCAATGTGGCGGCCGAGAGCGGGTGCGATGCGATAAAATTTCAGAAAAGGGATGTCGAACTAGTTTATAAGCAATCATTCCTTGACAGTCCCAGAGAAAGCCCTTGGGGGACAACTCAAAGAGATCAAAAGAGAGGTTTAGAATTTGATTTCGAAGACTATAAGCACATAGACAGTCATTGCCGCTCAAACGGTATAGAATGGTTCGCATCGGCATGGGACTTGAATAGCCAGATTTTCTTGAGGCAATTCGACTGCAAATACAACAAAGTCGCTTCGGCCATGATAGTAAACAAAGAGTTGCTTCATGAAATTGCATCGGAGGGAAAACATACATTTATTTCTACCGGGATGAGCACTTACAGTGATATTGACATGGCTGTCGAAATATTCCAGCATTACAAATGCTCCTTTGAACTCATGCATACTGTATCGACTTATCCAATGAGAGATGAGGATGCAAACTTGAGAGTTATTAACACGCTGAAATCTCGATACAATTGCAATGTTGGCTACAGTGGCCATGAGGTTGGATTGGCAGTATCGTACGCAGCCGTTGCTCTTGGGATTACCTCGCTCGAGCGACACATAACCCTTGATCGTGCAATGTACGGATCAGATCAGAGTGCCTCAATTGAACCATCTGGGTTACGCCAGTTAGTCGGTGCGGTAAGAAAAATCGAACAAGCACTTGGCGATGGTGAAAAACGAATTATTGAAGCTGAAGTCCCAATTGCTAAAAAGCTCCGCGAACACCTAGGATTCGACTCTTCGAAAACTTAACGAACGCAGATGAGAGTTGTAATGATTATCCAGGCAAGGATGGGATCATCCCGACTACCGGGCAAATCCATGATGCCTCTGTCTGGAAATTCATTAGTAGGACATGTTCTCGAAAGGGTTAAGAGATGCACTAAGTTAGACGAAATAGTATTGGCTATCCCGGACACTGATGAAAATGATCCTCTTGCCGAAGAAGGCGTGAAAAACAATGTAGTTGTTTTTCGGGGATCCGAGAATGACGTTCTTGACCGTTATATAAATGCAGCGAAAGCCACCAGAGCCGGTGTTATAGTGAGGCTTCCTGCCGACAATGCTACTCCTGAACCCGCGGAAATTGATAAAATTATAAGCCATCATTTGTCTCTGGAAATCCCGGGCTTTACGAGTAATTTGGCCGAAATAAGAAAATCGGGATATCCAGATGGAATTGGCGCTGAAGTATTCAACTTTCAGCACTTAATAGATGCTTCCAGGAGAGATTTAACAGACCAACAACGCGAGCACGTGCATTTAAATTTCTATAATTATGCTACAAATATTGGGGTCGACGAAAAATGGTGCCCAATCAACACAGTTCGGTGTCCCAAAGAATTCGCAAGGCCCGATATTGTTCTCGATGTAAATACAAAGCAGCAGTATTTATATATACGTGAACTTTATCAAGCCTTATGCCCCGTCAACCCTGCATTTACAATTAAGGATATCATTGATTGGCATGACAAAAGAATAAAGGTGTGACTGGTCTGCAAAAAATTACTTTGCATATCAGTGTAATGGATGCTAGCGTAGAGTAGAATTTTTAAATGTCATGAGGGATCAACGCCAAGTCTTCATGAACGGAGCGATGGACCCTGAGAGCGAAGCTCGTATATCTATATACGACTCGGCTTTAATGTTTGGAGATATGGTTTTTGAAATGACAAGATCATTCAAAAAGAAGCAATTCAAACTTAAAGAACATATTGACCGCTTGTATGCTGGTTTAAAAATACTGACGTGACCCCCTTCATTGGTCCAGGCGCAATGAGAGTGGGTGGTTATGCAGCAGCTGGTTGAGCTGCCTCCAGGGGCGTACGCCCCTGGAGGGCCGAATGAGGCCTCAAGTTGTTGTACTCCCACCGCCAGCGATCAGCCAAGGCTTGGGCCTCGGCCACGGTGGCGAACAGCTCGGTGTTCAGGAACTCATCCCTGAACCGGCTGTTGAACGACTCGGCAAAGCCGTTCTGCCACGGTGATCCTGGTTCGATGTAGGCCGTGGTGGTGCCGCTGTTCTCGCTCCAGCGCTTGAGGGTGTGGGCGATGAATTCGGGCCCGTTGTCGCTGCGGATGAACGCTGGGGCTGGGTAGAGGCTTGTGAGCGCCTCCAACACCGCCACGACGTCTTTGGACTTGCAGCGCCTGCCCACCCGGATGGCCAGGCAGAGACGGCTGTGCTCGTCGATCACGTTGAGGAACTTGAGCCGCCGGCCATCGGCCGTGGCGTCGAATTGGAAGTCCATCGCCCAGACCTGGTGCGGGTGCTCAGCCTGGTGACGTCGCACCGAGCTGTCAGCCGGGCGTGCCCTCTTCTGCTTGCGGGAGGTGGGCCGCTGCAGGCCCTCCTCGCGCCAGAGCCGGTGCACCCGCTTGTGGTTCACCGTCCAGCCTTCCCGCCGCAACAGGCGGTGGGCCATGCGCCGGCCCCAGCGGATGTGCTCAGCTGCGATCTCGCGGAGACGATGCCTCAGCTTGGCCTCCTCAAGATCGACGACCTTGCCGACATGGCGCTGGCTGCTGCGGTGCTGGCCCACCACGCGGCAGACCCTCCGCTGGGATGCCCGGTAACGATCCTGCAGGACTGTGACGGCCCGCCGGCGACGCTCCGGGCTCAGAAGTTTCCCTCGGCGAGATCCTTGAGCATCGCCTTGTCGAGCTCTGCTTCCGCCAGAAGCCTTTTGAGCCGGGCGTTCTCTTTCTCAAGCTGGCTGAGCCGTTTGGACTCTTCTGCCTTCATTCCGCCGTAGAGCTGCCGCCAGCGGTGGTAGGTGGGCTGGGAGACCTCGAGAACTCGGCAGGCGTCCGCAACTGTCTGGCCCTGAGCAAGCAACTGGTCAGCCGTTTTGAGCTTGCGGATGATCTGTTCGGCTGTGTGCCTGGTGCGTTTCATGGTGAAGTCCCCGGCCCAGTCTGGCCGGATGAGGACTCTCATTCACCCTGGACCGATTTCTGGGGACCACGCCAATACTACGCATACCAATTGAGATGAAGCCGGACGAATTGGAAAAAGCTTGTTATGAGACTATCGAGGCTAATGATTATTTGTTTCAAGATAATGATGAGCATCGACTCATGATCGATGTCTCTAGGGGTTTACTGGGAATATACAAAGGGATAGACGGATTGCACAAAGGCACAAATGTCATAATTGCTGATTTTCCTCTTAGATGGACGGTCCGTGGGATGGGAAAACTTTTTGAGACTGGGATTAATGCTGTAATTACATCTCAGAGAGCACTGCCCGCAAGCCTGCTAGACCCGAAGATAAAGAATAGAAGTCGTATTTTTTATCTTATGGCAAACATTGAGGCTTCACAGTATTCTGGTAATAATAATTGGGCATTGATGTTGGATCCCGATGGATTTGTAGCTGAAGGAACAGGGGACAACTTCTTTATCGTGAAAAATAATGTTATAATCACACCTGAAGGTCGAAACATTTTAAGAGGCATTTCCCGAGACTACGTGCTCAATACCTTGTGCCCAAGCCTAGGTCTAGAAATGAAGGAAACAAATATCGAACCATACGATGTCTACACAGCTGACGAAGCCTTTATGACAGGTACACCATTCTGTATGCTGCCTGTTACTTCCCTGAACGGTCTTCCAATTGGAGCTGGACATGTGGGACAAATCTTTACGGCTTTGATTGATAAGTGGGGAGAAAACACAGGTACTAACATTGTCAAGCAAATAAAAGAATGGAATGCTGAGGATGCTCTTAAAGATACAAATACAGATGCCCCTACTCCATATCAATTCAAAAAGTGAATAGCAAAATCGGATTTATGCAAGGGAGGCTATCTCCTCTTGTTGACGGAAAGATTCAGGCCTTCCCATGGATGCACTGGAAGGAAGAATTTGAAGCGGCTCATCATATTGGCTTAGGACTAATGGAGTGGACCTTGGATCATGACCAGCTTTATCAAAATCCTCTTTTAACCTTAGAGGGACGAACAACGATTTCTGATTTAAGCGCACAACACGGTGTATCTGTAAAGTCGGTAACAGGTGACTGCTTCATGCAAGCACCTTTTTGGAAATACAGTGGTCAAGAACAGCAAGTGCTGGTAAATGAGTTTGTAGACATAGTCAACGCATGTTCATCGATTGATATTCGGTATTTAGTGGTTCCACTAGTCGACCATGGCTCACCAACTTCTCTCAAGGAAGAAGAGATTTTCTTGGGTTTCATCAAAGAGATTGCTTCAACTCTAAAAGAATTATCAGTACAAATTGCAATCGAATCTGATCTTTCCCCGGCAAAACTTGCTAGCTTTATCGATACAGTACCGGAAGATATACTGGGTGTTAATTATGATATAGGAAATAGCGCCTGCTTGGGCCACAATCCACTAGACGAGTTTGCTGCATACGGGCACAGAATCTTAAATATTCACGTAAAGGATCGCATCAAAGGTGGGACAACAGTAGCCCTTGGCCTTGGCAATGCAAACTTTGAATTAGTTTTTAATTGCATTAGAAAGTAAAATATGGGGGCAATTATATTCTTCAAACAGCCCGAAGTAGTAATGATAACCACTCACATGTCATCAGTGAATATGCATGCTTCATCGAGAATCTGTTGCCAGATCTAGATTAACTTATATATGAACTGCTCATTAAAGGATAAGGTCATTATTGTAACTGGATCAAGTCGTGGCATTGGCCTTTCTATTGCAGAATCAATTGCGGCCCATGGTGCGATTCCAATTCTCAATGCAAGAGGCACTGTGAAGCTAGAAGAGTCCTCACGCAAAATTCCAAACGCGTATCCGGTAGCAGCGGATGTTAGTGTTCTTAAGCATGCAGAAGAATTAGTCAATAGAGTATACGAAAAGTTTGGCAAGATTAATGGTTTAGTTTGTAATGTTGGAACTGGAAAGTCCGTGCAACCAGGTCAAGAAACCTTTGCTGAGTGGCAAAAAATATTTGCTATCAATCTATGGAGTACTACAAATATGGTCGAAGCCTCAAAAAGACATTTAGCCGATACGCGAGGTTCGATTGTATGTATATCTTCTATCTGTGGTGAAGATGTAATTCCTGAAGCTCCTATCACCTACTCGGTAGCCAAAGCAGCCCTGAATGCATATGTTCGAGGTGTAGCAAGACCGCTTGGGCATCTAGGAATAAGAATTAATGCGATAGCAGCAGGTAATATACTATTTGAGGATTCTAGCTGGGATGAAAAATTAAAAATTGATCCTGTCGCGGTCAGGTCTATGCTTGAACGTGAGGTTTCACTTGGTAGGCTTGGCAGCCCGGACGAGATCGCATGTACTGCGTGCTTTCTGCTCTCTGATTGTTCAACATTCACAACAGGTTCTATTTTTAGAGTTGATGGCGGTCAAGCAAGGGGATCATAATATATTAACACTATGATCTCCATGATTCCAAGCAAATTTTCTCTTAAAGGTCAATATGCACTAATAACTGGAGCCTCAGGCATGCTTGGCATTGAGCACGCTAGAGCGCTTCTTGAATTAGGAGCTGGCGTTATTTTAACTGACATAAGAGAGGATTTGCTAAAAACAACAAAGCTTCACTTGCAAAATTTGTTCGACGCGAACAGTATAAGAATACTTGCGATGGATGTGTCTGACAAAAAAAGCATAACCGAGGTTCATAAATTCTTGTTCGCACAATCCATTAATGTTTCGATCTTAATCAACAATGCAGCTATTGACGCAAAGGTAGGCAAATCAACCCCACTTTCAGAATTAACTAGATTCGAGTCTTTCTCGTTAGATGAATGGAATAAGCAACTATCCGTGGGGCTTACGGGTGCTTTTTTATGTAGTCAAATTTATGGAGCCCACATGGCGCATAACGGAAAAGGGGTTATTGTCAATATAGCTTCTGATCTTTCTGTCATTGCGCCTGATCAAAGATTATACAAGAAAGATCATCTGCCTCCTGAAAATCAGCCTGTAAAGCCTGTCACCTACTCAGCAATTAAAACAGGCATTGTCGGATTGACTCGTTACATTGCCACATACTGGGCTGACAAAGGTGTTCGATGTAATGCCCTCTCTCCTGGAGGAGTGCTGGCTGATCAAGACGACGAGTTTATCAATAGAGTTTCTAACTTAATACCAATGGGTAGGATGGCTGACAGAGGTGAATACAGGTCGGCAGTCCAATTTCTTTGTTCCGATGCTTCTTCATATATGACCGGGCAGAATTTAGTCATAGATGGTGGCAGGAGTATCTGGTAATTCGAGAGCTTTCCTAGAACAGGCAGTAATCCAGCCCCAGGCTCACCAAGCGCTCCGGCGGCGGTGCTTCCTCGGGGTTGAAGCTGCGGGCCGCCAGCATCGGCATGGGCCGCGGGCCGCTACCACTGCGCTGATCGATCAGCAACAACCGCACCGTCTTCAGCCCCAGGGCGCTGGCGGTGGTCTGCGCCTGCCGCTGCCCATCCGCCAGGGCCTCCCGCAGCAGCTTGGTTTTGAGCTGGGCCTCGCTGCCGCTGGCGGGCAAGGCCGTGAACCCCTGCAGCGACACCCCGGTTGCCGCCCCGCCGCCTGAATCAGCGGGTCGTAGTTGGCCTTGCTCACCACACCACCCACGCTGGTGGTGGCCCAATAGCGCAGCCGGCCGCTGCCGAAGCCGTAGGTGCTGGGGGCGGGCACCGTCAGCGGACCGCTGGCCAGGGGGGTCACCACACTGCGCAGCTGGCCGAGGCGCTGGTTGAGCAGCTCCAGGGCCTGGGCCGCGCTCACGGCCTCCGCCTCCAGCCCCAGATTGAACCGGAAACGATCGACGCTGCTGCTGCCCTGGCTGGACACCTGCAGTTGCAGCAAGGTGCCGCCGCACCGGTAGGGCCCGGGCCCCGCCGCCGCCGCGACACCCGCGGTGATCGGCAGGCACAACGCCGTTGCCACCAGTCCCGACGCCACACCTCGACGAACCGTTGCACCGCTGCACGCTGTGCTTGGTCTAGCTGTTGTTTCTCACCAGGTTCGTCAGCGGAGCAGCTCAGCGAGCCGTTGCTGAGGTGAAAGCCAGCCCAGGGCTGAGTGCTTCCTGAGCCGGTTATAGATCGACAGGTAGCGGGGCAGCGACTTGATGTCGATATGGATCAGGTCGCCTGGGTGCTCCCACTCGTACCGCTGCACCGGTGGTTTGGGTTCCAGGTTCCTCAGTCGCCCCAGCCCCAGACGGCTGAGAGCCCTGGCAACGCTGGAGAAGGGCGCCTTGAGCAGCCGGGCGATGTGGCGGAGGTGGAGCCGCTGGTGGCGGAGATTCACCGCCTGCTGAAGCTGTTGCGGATCGAGCGTTCGACGCTGGGTGCGGCGCACGCTCCGTCGATCCGCCAGAGAGGTTGGTCCGCCTGAGCGGTAACGAGCCAGCCAGCGGTAGGCGCAGCGCAGGCTGATCCCGTTCTCGGCGGCCAGCTCCCTGAGGCTGCGGCCGTGCTCCAGGTGCTGGGTGACAAGCCGGAGACGGCCCTTCTGCGTCAGACGGGCATTGGGATGGCTATGCATGGGTGCGTGAGGCCTGGGTTGGTGGGTCGCACCTCAACCCGTAGCGGCCTCACACCCCTTTGTCACTGAACAACCTGCTGAGACAGAACACCTAGCGCAGGTCGAGCTGCCCCACCGCCGAGCGCCACTCCCCGAGGCTCCACTCCACGCCACCGCTGAGCAGCATCGGGTCGTGCACCACCAGCGCCGCCGCCGTGGCGTAATCGACGCATTCGAGCAGCAGCAGGCCGCCACCGCCGGGCTGTGCCTCGCCATCCACCAGGTAGCCACTGCTGATGCGCACCCCCTCGGCCCGCAGCTGCTCCACCCAAGCGCGGTGGGCCGCCAGGTGGGGCTTGAGCTCGGCGTAGGGGCGCAGGAAGCGCTCCGTTTTCACAAACCAGGGCATCAGCGGACAAGCGTCAGCAACGGCGCATCAAGCGGGCGCCCAGCTGCCGTGCAGCCCGTGGGGCACGGCCAGGGGCAGCTCCAACACCGCCACCTCCGCCAGGGACGCGGCATCCAGGATCACCAGGTCGCTGGCGCAGCTGGCCCCGTTCCACACCAGGCACAGCACCCAGCCATCGTCTTCCGTCGTGGCGCCGGAGCGCGGCACCATCAGCGGCTCGCTCACGAAGCCCCGCGGCGCCGCACTCCACACCCGCCGCTCGCCGCTGCTCAGATCGAGCTTCTTGATCGCCTGCAGGGGGTCGTTGCCGGTTTCGCGCTCCGCC
>Ga0194124_10006507_pt1 | contig 10369 bp, 9 predicted proteins | sample TA2KigCas0mmetaG_FD_148605 | JGI IMG/M metagenome (GOLD analysis project Ga0194124, IMG submission 148605) | Freshwater microbial communities from Lake Tanganyika, Tanzania - TA2015031 Kigoma Deep Cast 0m | ecosystem: Environmental > Aquatic > Freshwater > Lake | place: Tanzania: Lake Tanganyika...
GGGGCCGGCCAGCGGCATCCCCCTGCGCATCGAGGCGGCCACCCAGCTGGATGCCGGCGAGCTGTTCCCCGGACTGGTGATCGAGCTGCAGGACATCTGGCAGGTGTGAGGCTGAGCCAGTGCCGGAATCCACGTTTTGGAACTACCGCTACTACCCCGATCTTCCGGGCAACGCCCTGGCCTGCGTGGTGAACGCGGGATCCGTCTGTACGACGCGGCTGATCTTGATGTTGCAGCCCATGGTGTGGCGTTGCTGCAGGCACACGTTCACCCGTGGATTGGTGGCGAGCCGGCTCACATCGGCAATCGCTCCACCCGGCTGGATGCCCGTGGTGCCTCCCCGCCAGAACACCTGGGGGTGGCGCGTTTGCCAGCGTGCGTAAAAGCGCGAGAAGCTCAGCGGCTTGCCGTTTTTCTCCGGCTTCAGCGCCGCCTGCATGGCGTAGAGGTCGGGGATCAGCTCATGGGGATGGGCGCTGTCCATGGAGGCGATCCCTGGCTGGCCGCCATCGCACATCGACAGGGTGATGCTGTAGTCGCAACGGAGGCGCCGGTGCAGCTTGATCAGCCAGGGTATCCACACTTTCAGGCAACACTGCACCCGGTGGGATTCCTCCGGTGGCAAGGACTGCGCAGTTTTCTGGGCCAAGGCGATCTCCAGCTGCCGGGTGGGACCGGCGCGCAGCGTGGCGGTCACGGTGAGCCGGTGGCGATTGTCGTCTTCCGCCCTCAGATTCATCGAGAGCGGTTGCTTACTGGGTAAGGCTGACGCGATCAGATCGTGCCACCGGGGATCGAGATTCGAGGCGGAGGTCATTCCCTGGATGTGGTTCGAGATGTCAGTGAAAGGAGGCTCTTCAGGGCCTTGTGATAGCGCTTTCCTGTGGACGAGATGGCAAGTTGGTGGAGTGTCGAATTGGTACCTGTCGCGTAGGTTGCTTCGCCAACTACTTGTCGTAACTGTTCTGCGGCCATTTGAAGGTCTGGTTCTCCCCAGATGTGCCCCTCTGCCTGGGCATAGGCTCCAGGTCGGATTGGTGTTGCTGTGCAAGGTACGAGGTGAAAGCATTCTCCCTCACAGAAATCCACATTCCCGCCCCAGGCGCTGGTTATTACCTGTAGGCCGAGGATGCCCGCCTCGGCGATGCCTCGGCCGAAGCCCTCGCTACGGTGCAACGACAGAAACACATCGCAGCTGCCCATCAGAGCCAGCAGATCGGCCCGCTTCAGATCGGCTTCGATCACCTTCAGGCGCGGGTCTTTCGCTGCTTGCTGCTGCAACTCCTCCCAGGTCTGATTGGCAGAGCCAGGCCGCAGAGCCTTGATGACCAGTTGGACGTTTGTTGAACTGTCGCGTGGGAAGGCTTGCTGGAACGCCTGAATCGCTCCCCAGGGGTTCTTGCGTGCCAGTGACGACTTCACATCGAACACGAACAGCACCAGTGCTGCATCCCGATCCAGGCCCCAGCGCTCGCGTGTGCTCTGGCGCCGCTCGGGGGTGCGGTATTGCTTCGGCTGCTCGATATGCACCGCCATTGGCATCACCTGGAGGGGCTTTTGCAGGGGATCAGAGAACGGTTTCAATGCCTTGGCCGTGAAGGTGCTGGAGGGCCAGAACACATCGGACAGTGGAATCATGCACTCCCAGGCTTTCGGCCAGGTCTGGGTTTCCCAGGGCCAGGCCACGATGGTGGTGCGGCCCCATTGCTGCTCCAGGCCTTCACGGGCGATCCAGGCGCCATGGCTGGAGGCCGCCAGGCACACCAGATTGAAGCGGTAGGGGCCTAGCTCACCCGCAGGCAAGGTGCGGGCTTCCAGGCTGTGATCACTTGCAGCCGCCCCGTTGTTGGCCGGCACATTCACCACGCAGAAGGGCACTTTGGCGCTTTCGAGCGCCAGGGCAGCCATGCGCACGTCTTCACCGATTCCGAACACTTCGAAGGCATGGCCGATCAGGTTCACTCCGAACTGGCGTTGGTGGGGGCTGAGAAGGGGATCTTCCCTGAACGGCTCGGGCTCGATCTGCCCAATGTTGTTGAAGCGCACGTGTGGGAGGGCTTGGCTGGCATTCCTGCGCCACCACTGGCTGTAGGGCTCGTGGGCTTCTCTAAGCGGAAATTGGCCTTGAAGATCGGGTGTGCGTTGCCAGAGCAGTAGCCCCACCAGTGGGATGCCCTCCAGTAGTTGATTCAGCGTCGCCAGCAGTTCTGCGTCCTGCCGTAGCAAGCTGTATTGGCACCAGAGCTCCGCGCTGAGCAGCCGTTCCGCTAGGCGCAGGTTTGGCCCCCACGGCGATCCCAGCTGTAGGGCGCCCAGCTCGGGATGCAACAGATTCCTCAGCAGGGTCACGCACCACAGCTGCTGCATGCCGGCTTCCTGCAGGTGCTCTTCCAGCTGCTGCTGCCAGGGGGTGGCTTGGGGATCTAGTCCCCAGCCCAGCTGCAGCCTCTGCCAGGTGACGGCATCCAGCCAGGGGCGCGCCTCTTGCAGGGCTGTCGCCAGTTCTCCCAGGGCTGTAGAACCTTCCGGCACCGTCGCTTCTCCCTGCTGCAGTTGCAGCCCGTAGCGATGGAGCAGGCCCCCGGGTGCCGTGCCCCAGCGTTGGCTCAGGTGTTGGCTGAGCCCCAGCGCCCGTTGGCGGCAGCGGCCGGGTGTGTGTCCGTCGCAGAGTTGATGGGTCTGCACCCACAGCTCAGGCATCACCGCCACTCGATCGCGGCATTGCTCCAGCACCGCCAGCAGCCAGGCTTCTTGGTGGCTCCAGCGCAGAGATGGGGCAGGGGGAATCGGCACCATGGCCAGCAGCCGTCGATGCACACAGAACCCCCCAGGGCAATAGAGCTGCTCTTGCACCAGCTGCCGGAGGCGCGTGGTGGGCGCGGGCGCCCCGTGGCGGCGAAGCACGGCGCCGTTGTCGTTCAGCTGTTCGCCGTCGCCGGCGAGTAGCAAGGCATCGGGATGCCGTTGGCAGGCCATGCGCCACTGCTGCAGTGCCTCGGGCCGCAGACGGTCGCCGGCCTCAAGCCACCAGAGCCAGGCTGTGTTGGCTTCCTGGCAGGCTCGGGCCAGGGCCTCCGCTGGGCTGGCGCAGGGTTCGGGCGGTGCCCACCAGCGCAGCGTGGCATCCCCGGCGCAGGCTGCCGTGAGGGCTTCGGTGCCCTGCGCGTTCAGCTGCCAGGGGAGAAGCAGCACCGCTGGCTGCAGCTCGGCGTTGGCAGCGCTGACGCGCAGGCTCTCGAGCGTGTCGAGCAGGCCCCAGGCGCTGCCGCTGCATTGGATCAGCAGCGTGAGCGTTGGCGGGGCCGGCTGGGGCTGCACGGAGAGGGCCATTAGGAGTGGAAGTTAAGACGGTTCCATCACGCCTCGGCCAGCCAGCGGAGGCTGCCGGCCAGGTCGCTCTGCGGGAGCAGCAGCAGGCGATGGGGATTGGCGGCTACTACTTCCATCTGGGCCAACGTGGCTTTCTGATGGCGGCTGGGACACAGCAGCACCAGCGTGCCGCGCGCCCCGGGCAAGGCCTCCACCGCGTGCACCAGCTGCAGGCTCGGTTGGTAGGGCCCCACCACCCAGCGGCTGCCGCGAAACACCAGCAGCTGCTCCAGCGGGCTGAGCTGCCACAGCTTCACCAGGGGCAGTTGGAGCTCGAGGCTCACTTGGTGCAGTTGGCGGTTCAGGCGCCGCTCCCAGCGGCTGCGGCCCTTGCTGGGGGCCAGCACGATCGGTGCCGTGCGCGTGGCCTGCTGCCAGGCCCGTTGCACCTGGCGGTTCGCCGCCAGCCGCTGGGCCAGGGTTTGCCAGGCGTCGCAGGCTTGAGCGTGGCTCAAGCTGAGTGTGCCCGCGGCGTTCCACACCACGGGATGGGGGTTGCCGAGCAACGCCAGCCACTGCTGCAGGGCTTGCTGCACCTGCGGTTTGCTGCCCTGCATCTCCAGCTGTAGGGGCAGCCGCCGATCCAGGGGCAGGCTCAGGATTGTGGCCAGCTGCGGCAGGAGTTGCACCAGCTGCTCGCGTTGGCGTGGCACCAAGCCGCCATCGATGGCCAGAGCTCTGTCGCCGGCTGCTGGTGCGTTGAGCTGCCAGCTGCCCTCGATCGCTGGCGGTGGCTGGCCTGGCTTGTGATGCAGGCAGGGGGCGGTGTGCAGCAGCCGAAACACTGGTGCCCGCGGGCCGGGTGGCGCCGCTGGCCGCTCGGCTGCAAACCAGCTCGGCATTGGTTCGGCTGGGGCCCAGGCGGCGCTGAGCTGGTGGAGTTCGTCGTCGCGTAGCTCGTTGTGATCGAAGCGCGCGAAATAGGCGTCGTCGCGCACGTTGTCTCGGCTAGACACGTCTCCGCGGGTGGCCTTCACCCGCTGGAAGAACTCCCGCGAGCGCACGGCGTAGTGGTTGAGGTGCAGGGCTTCGCGCTGCAGGCTCTCCTCAGTGCTGGCCAACCATCCCGCCGCCGCCTGCCGGGCCTCGCTGCCATCGGGGCGGATGCAGTGCCCGTGGCTGAGGCGGCTGTGGTGGGTCCAGAGGTGCTGCAGGGCCGCGGTGCGGCTGATGGTTTTGATCAGCACCGCTTCGCCCGCCCACTTGCGCTGCAGGAAGTTGTCGATCGTGCGGCCGTCCGGATGGCGGATGTGCCCCGATGAGCCATACAGCTTCCAGGGAATGGCCACGCTGGTGATCTCCGGCGTGAGCTGGGCCAGATAGGCCGTAATGCTGGCAAAGGGTGGCCTGGCATAGACAAATTCGTCCAGGTCGCACACCAGCAGCCAGTCGCCGCTGATCAGGCCGCTGCGGCGCACGTCGTTGTAGATGCGCTCCTGGGCCTGCAGGCGCGGATCCGCCAGGCAGACAACGCGCTGGTCGGCTCCCAGCTCCCCCAGGGCGCCGCGCCAGTCGTCGCTGCTGTTGTTGTTGATGAGGATGATCTGGCTGGCCCCTTGATGGAGGTAGTGGCGGGTCCACTCCCAGAGGATGTCGCCCTCGTTCTTGAACAGGGCCAGCACCGAGAGGCTGGTGCCCTGCGCCCAATCGCCGGGTCTGGTCGGTTGCTGCACCCAAGGGCATGCCGTTGGCCCCACTCTGGCTGCCTCTGCGACAGTGAGGCCAGTTGGAAGCCCCGTTGCCGTGCAGATCCAGATCTGGGCCCCAGGGCTGGATGCGGCCTGGTTGGCGGAGGGCTTTGAGCGGGCCCGTCTGCAGGTGCTGCCGCTGGCTGGTCCTGGCGAGGCCTCGTCCGAGCTGCCGCTGCTGATCGTCTACGCCGACCCTTTGGGGCGGCTGGCGGCCCCAGCTCGCCAGGCCGCTGGCAACCACGATGCGGCGCTGCTGAATGCGCTGCCCCAGCTGGAACGGTCGGTTGCTCGCAGCCGGCTGGTGAATCTGAGCTGCGTGGCGTTGTCCGCCCTGGTGGCCTGGGGGGTGGAGGCGGGCTCTCCAGTGCCGGTGGAGGCTCCACCGCGTTTCGCCGTGCCCGATCCATTCGAGGCGTTGCTGGCCATGGCCTGGCTGCAGGAGCATCCAGAGCATTTGCAGGCCTACCAGGCGCTGGAATCCCATCCCCTCGCCGCTGCCTTCGATGGGCGGCCACCGGATCTGGATTGCCTGGGGCGCTACCAGCAGGCCGCCAACCTGGACGCCCTGCTCGCGGCTCGGCAAGAGCGGGCTGCCCTGGAGGCCGATCTGGTGGAGCTGGCCAGGCAGCTGCAGCCCTTGCAGCAGCAGCAGCTGGAGGCCCTGGCCCTGCGCGAGCAGCTGGCGCTGCTGCAGGCGCGGCTCCTGCAGGCCGATGTCCTGCAGGAGCGCTGCAGCGAACTGCAGCTCAGCCTGCAGGCCCAGCAGCTCGATCTCGAGCAGCTCGCCCGCCGCCTGGCCCTGCTCGAGCAGCTGGTGAGCTCAGGCAGTGAGGCGAGCCTGCGCCTGCAGAGCCGCCTGGCCCAGGCCCTGGCCTGATGCTGCGCGTTGGCGTGCTGGCCCAGGCGCCCGGCGGGCCGCTCACCAGCTCCGCCTGGATCCGGCTGCTGCTGCCCTTGCGGCGCCTGGAGCAGCAGGGGGCCTGCGCCGTGGTGCCACTGGAGCCCGCTGCACCTGGCGACGCCGCGGCCTTGGCGCTTGACGGCCTGGATCGCCTGATCGTGCAGCGCGCGGCCTGCCCCACCCTGGCCCAGGCCGAGACGCTGGTGCAGGCCTGCCGCCAGCGCTCCCTGCCGCTGATCCTCGATCTCGACGACGCCCTCTTCGCCCTGCCGGCCGACCACCCCGAGCGTGAGCGCTATGCCCCGGCCCTCCCGGCCCTGGAGCACCTGCTGGCGGCGGCTGATCAGCGCGTGTTCTCCACGGCCACTCTGGCGGCCCAGTGCCAGCCGTTCGGCCCGCAGACGGTGCTGGCCAATGGCCTCGACGCCGAAACCTGGGCGGGGCCAGCCCGCTTCCCCCGCGCTGAGGCCGAGGGCCCCCTGCAGCTGCTCTACATGGGCAGCCGCACCCACGACGCCGACCTTGCCATGATCCTGCCGGAGCTGGATGCTCTGGCGGCCCGCGATCCCCAGGCCTTTCGCCTCACCCTGGTGGGCGGCGTCAGCCAGCCTCTGCAGCGGCCCTGGCTCCATACCCTTGAGGTGCCGCTGGAAGCCCGCCGCCATCCCCGCTTCGTGCGCTGGCTGCGCCGCCTGCCCCGCCACGATCTCGGCCTGGCCCCCCTGGTGGCCAATCCCTTTAATGCCGCCAAGAGCGACGTAAAGCTGCTCGACTACGCCGCCCTCGGCCTGCCGGCGCTCTGTTCCCCTGGCCCGGCCTATCAGGAGCTAGTGGCGGCTGGCTTGGCCTTGCCGGCTGAGCCTGGCCAGTGGGGCGAGCAGATCCTTTGGGCAGCTGGGCACCGCCGCCGGCTGCGGCGCTTGGCCCAGGCGGCCCATGGCTACCTGTGGGAGCAGCGCAGCAGTGAGCAGGTGGGCCAGGAGTGGAAGGGGGTGCTTGGTTGCCCTTAATCTGCGCGAGCAGGTGAGCTGGGTAATCGGTGCTGGTCGCGCACGAAATCCATCCCCGCCGATCGCGATGCTCCTGGTCATGGCCCCAACCCCGCCTTGTGGAGCAGCTGCTGCTCTGGATCCCCCTCGCTGATCCATCGGCGTGGGTCACTAAGGCCCTCAAGGTGCGGATCTGTGGACTGCGGGTGGCGGTGCGGTGCCGCACCGAGATTCAGGCAGGCGGTGTGCGACTCCACCTGCTCCCGCCCCGGGGCGGGAGCCTGTTTGCGGTGGATGCCCTCAGCCTGCGCGGCCAGGCCTGGCCTGAAGGGCTGCAGCCGGCTCTCGAGCTTGTTGAGCCCGCGTCATTTCAGCAGTTGCGTGAGCACCTTGCCGGGCCTGGAGCTGGGCTCAGATTGTGCGTCGACAATTTCCAGGGCTATGGCGACATCGTGCATTCTCTGGTGAGTCAATGGTTATTTTTGCAGCTCCTCGCCCTGCCGCTGCCGCAGGATCCAGTGGCGCTGCTTTGCTCCCGCGGAAGCGAGATCTTAGAGGAAAAATCTATTGATATAGTGAATGATTTTGTTCAAGTTGGGTATGCTTTCATTGCTGGCAGTGTTGCTGTGTATCCTCTGCGGGCCACCGATGTGTATGCCGAGACGACATCTGTAATGCATCGGCTAGGCCGCATGCTCGATGATTTTTGCCTGCGTTGTCTGCAACAAGCATCTCCAGAGCAGCCCATGCTGATTTCTGGCGGGGTGCGACTGCTGGATCTGCTTCTGGATGGTTTGGCAGCGGGCCTGGCGACCCCGGCTCGCTGGCCGCGGCTCGCCCAGCGCCTGGCTGGTCGCATCCAGGAGGATGCCGTTCCCTTGCTATTTGCTCAGGTCGATCCTGCCTGCTTGCCCGATCAGCAGCCACCCAACCGTCTCGTCTGCCAGCAGCGGCTAGGTGATCTTGCCGTCGTCACTATCGCTGGGCTGGATCTGGTTCCCTGGTTTGTCGATCGATATGCCGATCGTTATTTTGAAGTGCTTGCCGCAGAGTCGTCCCAGCTCAGGAGGCCCGCATCCAGCCTGGCCAAGTTGGCAGCCCTGGCCGCATCCCTACATCCCCACTTGGTCCCCCAGCTGATCAGCGACGGCTATTCGCTTGCTGAGCGGATGCTGCTATTGCCTAAGAATCTCCTATGGGTATCCGACCAGCTGGGGCTGACGGAGCTTGAAACGGCAGGGTTGATTGGCCAGGAAATCCAGCGTCTGCAGCAGCAACTCGAGCAAGATGCAGCACTCCATTTCCCAGCGGGGGCGGTGATTGGTGCCACTGCGGATCACGATCGCCTCAGCCTGCAGGCCCTGCAAACCTGTGATGCCTGCATCAGCACCTCAGGCCACTTTTGCTTCACCATTCTCAACTATCTCTGCCAGCGTCAGCAGGTGTTGCATACCCAGCCCATTGGGCGTCGCTTTGATCTTCTGCGTAACGGTCTGACGCTGTTTCCCCTCTCTCCCGCGGATATCTTCTGATCCATCTCAGAGCTGGCTTCTTCTAGTCCCATAGCCGAATGGCATTATCCCGGGCGCTAAACCACTCTGCCGCCAGCGGGCCACCCATGGTGCGCTGCTCGCGGAACCATGGCCCACCTAGGGTCCAGTGCAGTAGGGCGGAGGGCTCTGCCAGGGGGCGCTCCTGCACATCCACCAGGTGGTTCCAGCGCTCCATGGGCAGGGCGCCGATCAGGCTGTCGTCCCCGAGCCAGTGGAAGCGGTGCAGCTCCAGGCCGCTGGCGCTGTTCACATACGCAGGCGTCAGCGCGGCGCAGCGGCTGCTGTTGAACAGCATCAGCGAGCTCCAGTTTTTCTTCTCGTAGCGGCTCTGGGTTTCGCCCAGAAATTTCACCTCCTGATCCGGCACGTGCTGGTGCTGCACGCACATCAGCGCATAGCGCTCATCGCGCAGGGACCAGAGCTTGGCGATGTCGCTGCGGCAGAGCATGTCGCAGTCCATCAAAATGGCCCAGCCTTCAAAGCCCATCAGCTAGGGGCATTAGGAAGCGACTGAAGGAGAAGGCCGTGCTCTGGCGAGGATCCCGTTGGCGCCAGTAGAGCCCCTGGGCCTCCAGCTGGGGTGTCACCAGGGGTGTGATCGCCAGGGGCACGCTGCTGTGCTGATAAAGGCTGTCGATCAGCACGATTGTGGCCGCCCGCTCTCTCGGGTCGTAGCCGATGAAGATCGGAATGGGTGCGATGGCTGCCATCGGTAGAAACAGAATTCTTCTCTCTATAAACCCTAGACCATCAGGCAAAGGGAGCCATAAGTTCTATTTTACGGCCATCAGATTGAGTGAAATTAACATTCCTGTTTCAAAAGCCATGTGGGGGAAACAGGCTTTTGAATAGTCATCAAAGGAGTTTTCATCCTGGCCATGAAATACAAAGGGGTTCCACTCCTCAATGCTTGCAAAGCCAGATTCCTGCAGCAGTCTGGTGAGCATGGTCTGCGTGAAAACCGTTTTGTGGTAAACAGTGAGCGTGCTATTGACAGGCCATTTGCCAAACAGGGGACCAATGATAGCTTCTATTTGGCAATTATTTAAGGCGTAAACCTTCAGCAGCTTGTCGAAATCGGGAACGGAAAGCCGCAGCTGGCCGCCGTTGGGTTTCAAAATTCGATGCCAATCTTTCAGGGCAGATAGGCAATCGGTAAAATCAAAGTATTCCAGGGCATGAGAGCAGTATATTTCATCAATTGAGTCGTCGCTAATATAAGGGAGAGGAAATATAGGCGTGTTATATTTAATGTGGCTGTACTCTGATAAATCTACATGATCATAGCCGGCTAGGTACCGTTTCCCGCAGCCAAGATGCAATCTAGTCATTTAAATAGTTTGTGTTGGTGATAAACTAAGCGGGTCTAAAGGTATTTAAGGTTGATGCCAGGTGCGCCATCTCCTGGCTGTCCATTGGGATGTAGGAAGGAATCCAGGTGCCGTTACTGCCAATAAAGTTTGAAATAGGGAAGTTGCATTCAGCTTGTTTGTGATTTTGAAAACATTGTTGCTTGTTAAGTGGTGGATACATGGGTCGCCAGCCGATTTCAGCCCGATCCAGATGCAGCCTTAATTCGGCTACGGCGCAACAGGTAATTTCATAGAACCACGGCGCAGTATGGCGCGTATCATTTTCAATCAGCTTTAAATTGGGATTGTCAATAGTCTCAGCAAGGTAGCTATAAATTTTCTTTTTTTCCGCAACCCGTTCGGCCAGTTCATCGAGTTGGCACAGGCCTGCGATGGCTTGTAAATCTGTAAACTTGACATTACTACCAATCGAGCTGTGAATATCATTTCCACTGCCAGAGCGTCCAAAGTTTTTATAAGACTCAATCTTTGAGTGAATGGCTGGATCGGTGGT
>Ga0194124_10006510_pt1 | contig 10366 bp, 9 predicted proteins | sample TA2KigCas0mmetaG_FD_148605 | JGI IMG/M metagenome (GOLD analysis project Ga0194124, IMG submission 148605) | Freshwater microbial communities from Lake Tanganyika, Tanzania - TA2015031 Kigoma Deep Cast 0m | ecosystem: Environmental > Aquatic > Freshwater > Lake | place: Tanzania: Lake Tanganyika...
GATCAACTAGCCTGACAGCGACTTGGGTCGCTAGCTCAGTTGGTAGAGCGACGGACTTTTAATCCGCAGGTCCAGGGTTCGATCCCCTGGCGACCCACTCTTAGTTGTCTTCGTGAAGTTTCAGCACAAAATACTGCTCATTTGAGAACTCAATTTCAGCCAGGGGTAGCCAGGATTCCCGGCCAGTTGTTGATCTATCTACAACAAACCATTCAACGCCGTCCTTGCGCATTCGCTGAAGATGCAGGGTGTCGGGACTAGATGAAAAACCCAGCGAGATGGATTGTCGCTCGGCAATCTTGGGTGTAAATCCCGTGTAGTGGAGTGCCGTGGTTTGTAGCCAGGTGCGGCGATGAATGTATGAGACAAGAAGTGCGCTTGATGTTCGGCGACATGTTTCGACGAGCACCTCCTTTTGGCGGAACGATACGCATGGTGAACTAAACAGAGCAGACTCACTAGGTTGAATAATCGGCCAACCATAGTTACTTGCGATGATTGCATTGTCATCAGTATTTTTATTGATCCACTCGGCAGTCTCCATTAGTTCGGGCGAGCCGAAGTAATTTTGACCATCACGCCGAAACTCGTTGTGTTTTCTCGATATGACTTCGGACCAGTTGGCGAGTGAAAAACCTACTGCCATTGCTGAAGCAACCACCAGCAATTTGAAAAGAGAGTCAAACCCACTCGATCGCTTACGAATATTCTTTCCGATCAATATTGACGCAATTGACAACAAGATGGTGGCTGGTAGGTAGACACGAAAAGACCTAATGACGATTGCAGGTTGGGTACCCGAGTTGTAACTGGGTATTCGAAACGAAAGCCAACACAAAACCCCTCCCAAAAAACAAAGACTTACCCATTGGCGACTCGTCAGTTGAACAAATGATTTGTTGGCAAGATTCGAAAAGCCGAGCAAAGAAGACACGCTAATTGCTGCCTGAAGAAAATAAAGATTCTCTCCGTAGGCACTCAGAATCGTCAGCGACAAAACAATTCCGCCAACAATTGCTCCTATCGAAAGCCACAGAATGTCGTCATTTTGCGAAATTCTTGGGCTGAAACTAGCTGTCGCGATAAGTACGAGAGAAATCAAGGAAAAAGCGAGGATTGTAAGTAAACCAAAAATGTCGACGTATCGGTCTGGCAGAAGCCGTGCATCTCCTTGAAGTTGCCAGAAGAAATCACCAAATCGAATCTCAAAAACAGCTCGACCCTCTGAGTTTGCCACAAAAATGAAATAAGTTATCAAGGCGCAGCTGACACAAAGAAGGCTTTTCGCAAGATGCGACAACGCCCATTGTCGACTTAGGCACGACTTGACTAAAGCGAAGAATGCAATAGCGCAAACAAGAATCACGCCATGCATGGTTTTACTAAGCATCACCACGGATGAGAGAATTGCAATCAATAGGGAAGGAAAACGAATCTCATTGAATGTCGAACTGACGAACAATGAAACCGCTGCGAACAAGAAGGCCGTTGCAAAAAACTGACTCGGCGAAGCAAGAAATGTGATTTTCGCCCCATAGCCCCAGAGAGGATATGACGATGCCGTCATGACTATCAGTGAAAAGACAAAAGTTCTGAGCTGTGACCGGGACGCCCGCGAAATCTGCGACCAAGTAAGACCGGCTATTAGGAGCGCAAACACCGCTGGAGCAACCTTCGTCAGCACAAAAAAAACACTTGAACCCGCCGACCTCTCGACCAATCCAATCCATGCGTAGGAAAACCAGTGATATTTGGTTCGAGTGCCGGAAAGGAGAACATAGTCATTCAACCCCCAGTCTGAAAGAGATCTTGAAAGAGCCTGCAAAAATGGATAGTCATACTCATACATGAACCACCAGATTTTTGGTCGATTAGAAAACATCAAAATTCCGAAGACTAAACCTCCAAGACAGCACATCTTGAAAAGCACGGACGAAGCCTTCTTTTTTGGCGCACGCGAAATGAAGGCCGCAGTCACAAAAAAGACTCCGGACGGAAACATCCAGAACCACTCGGTTCCAAGCGCCATTATTGCAATGGCGCAAATCGGAAGAATCGAACTTCTGAACTCATTTTTCCAGACAATGCTTGCAGTTTCATGACCAAGTAAAGATTTAAAGACAAAAAAAGTGGCTAATACGATCCCGATCGCCGTTATCCATCCGATGCGAGGAAGATTCAGGTTTACAAACAGTTGATCAAAAATCGTGCACGCCGTGATGCCCAACACGCCACCGATTGAAAGAAGTTCGACGATTTTTACAGTCGAACGCTTCAGGAGCATCAAATAGATCAGGCAGCCAGCGAGAAATTGAGGTGCAATCACCAGGCTGACTTTTAGATAATCCATCGTTCTATTTGTCGGCGAGTTTTTGCATGCGGCGGGCGAGGGTCGAGTGTGATTTGAGCATCGAATCGAGTTTCGAACTCGTCAATTGATGGTCGCGCACGACGAATTTGCCGTGCACGATCGTGTCGCGCGCGCCGATCGGCCCGCAGCGCAGCCACGCCTCAATCGGGTCGGCGAGCGCCCCTGCGAATTGCGGCCCTGTCAACGACCAGATCGCCACATCGCCCACGCTGCCCACCGAGAGTTGGCCGATTTCGCCGACCCGCCCCAGACAACCGGCACCACCACGCGTCGCACACTCGAGCGCCATGCGCGCCGTGCCGGCGGCGGCGCCACTGCGCAATTTTGCCAACAACATCGCTTGACGCGCCTCGAGCCACATCGACGCGCTGTCGGCGGAAGAAGAGCCGTCGACCCCGATTCCCACATGCACGCCGGCCTTGATCAGATCGACAACAGGCGCAACACCAGACGAGAGAATCAGATTGCTGCTCGGGCAATGCGCAACTCCGATTCGGGCGCGACCAAGGCGCAGAACCTCGTCGGGATTGGGCATCACGCAGTGCGCCAGCCAGGTGCGGTCGGTGCACCAGCCGACATCCTCGAGATAGTCCATCGGTCGACAACCGAAAGTCGACAAAGAAAATTCGTCATCCTCCGAGTTTTCGGCAAAATGCGTGTGCAGGCGAACGTCGAGTTTTGCTGCGAGCGCCGCCGAGTCGATCATCAATTGTTTCGTCACCGAAAACGGAGAACACGGCGCGAGCGCCACGCGCACCATCGCCCCGTGGTTGCGATCGTGATGCTTGGCCACCGCGCGTTCAGACTCGGCGAGTATCACATCGTGGTCTTGCACCACATCGTCGGGTGGCAATCCGCCGTCTTTGACAGACAACGACATCGAGCCTCGGGTGGGATGAAATCGCACGCCTAAATCGACCGCCGCGGAAATTTCGGCACTCAACAAATCGCCCGCCCCGGCCGGGTGAACATACAAATGATCGGTCGAAGTCGTGCAACCCGACATCGCCAACTCGGCCAAACCGACCCAAGCCGAGACATGGGCCGATTCTTCATCGAGTGTCCGCCACAACGGATACAAAGTCTGCAACCAGCCGAACAACGGCGCGCTGGTCATCGGCGGAAACGCGCGAGTCAAGTTTTGATACAGATGATGATGCGTGTTGACGAGCCCCGGCGTCACCAGGCAGTCTTTCGCGTCGACCGACTGTTTTGCCTGTGGCGGCGCACCTTGACCAATGGCTGACACGAATCCGTCGGTGATCGCCACCCAGCCGTCGCGAATCTCCCTGCGGTTGTCGTCCATCGTCGCGACCAGCGACGCACGAGAAATTGCGAGGTCGGCGATTTGAGTTGTCAGATGTTTAGATCGCGAAGTTCGCTCTTCGCATGTCGTTCATCGGCGTCGCGGTAGAGAAAATGACCAAGCAACGCGGCGATGCCCACGGTCGACAACCCGACGACGATCGGAAAAACCAACAACACCAAAACCAAGATCACGGCGCCCGCCATATTATTTCTCGGGCTTGAACGCCCAAGCCTCGATCTCGACTGCGCCATTGGCGGGCAGCGAAGCGACACCGATCGTGCTTCGCGCCGGACGCGAAGTGCCGAAACCCTCGACATACGCCTCGTTGAACGTGGTGAAAGTATCCATGTCGGTCAAAAAGCACATCGTCTTTTTTACGTCGTTGATCGTCGCCCCGACCGTTTTGAGTTGTCCCTTCAAGTTTTCGATCGCCTGTGCCGTCTGCGCCTTCACGCCGCCGGCGACGATCGAGCCGTCTTTGAGACCAAGTTGACCCGAGACGATTATCCAGTCACCCGCGCGAACGACCGGGGTGTATGGCCCGATGGGCGCTTGCGGTTTTGCCATGACGCAATCGTAGATGATGAGTTCGGCAATACGATAACTCGGTGCCTCGCATCAGCCGTCGCAGGTTCATTCATGGATCAGTTGCGGCGCTCGGACTTGGGTCGACGGTGAGTCTGCTCAATGCTTGCGGTGGTTCGAGTTCGACGAACAACCAACAATTGCCCGACGAGCTTCAATTAGTGCAGAGATTTCCGCAGGTGCTCGTGCCAGGAGAGGTTCGTTTGCCGATTTCGTTGGCCAAAAGTTCGGGCCTTGTCTCGTCGGCCGAAGGTTTTAAATTTCCGTCGAATTTGACGGCAAAGATCGTTGACCTGTCGATCGACAAGGTCGTGATCGAGAATGTTTCGGCAGAATTGCACGGCGCCGATTTTGCCGTGCCTTACTATCCGTTCCGCGTCGACATCGCCGAACCCGGAAATTATTTGTTGGTCGTCGATTCGGGTCCGCGCGACGGCGCGGCGTTCAGCGTGCTCGAACAATCCGAGGTTCTGGTGCCGAAGATCGGCGACGATTTACCCGGTTTTGAAAGCCCGACTTTCGCCGATTCGCGCGGCGTCACACCGGTCTGCACCCGTCTGCCCGAGCCCTGCCCGTTTCATCAGTTGACCCTGACCGAGGCGTTGACCCGCAACATGGCGGTCGCTTATCTGGTCGGCACCCCGGCACATTGTTCGACGGGCACCTGCGCGCCGGCGCTCGAAAGTTTGATTCAAGTCGCCAAAGAGTTCGGCGATCGAATCGCGGTGGTGCACGCCGAGGTCTACACGGACGACACCGCAACGGTCGTGGCCCCCGCGGTGACGGCGCTGAACATGACTTTCGAGCCGGCGCTGTTCATCGCCGATTCGGAGGCGAAAATCGTCGACCGCTTGGACGCCGTATTCGACGCCAAAGAAATTTCAGCGGCGCTGGCGCGCGCCGGTGTTTAACCCAGCGACTTGATCAGCTGAAGCTCTGACCGCAACCGCAACTGCGCGAGGCGTTCGGGTTGGTGATCTTGAAACCGGCGTCTTGCAAACCGTCGTTGTAATCGAGGTTGGCACCCTGCAGAAGTTGCAATGACGCGGGGTCGACAACGACCTTGACGTCGCCAAAAGTCTCGATCACGTCGTCGGTGGCAAATTCGCCGTCAAAAAACATCTCGTACGAATAACCCGAACAACCACCAGGACGCACGGCGACGCGAAGCGCGAGGTCGGTTGCATTTTCTGACTCGAGAAGCTGCTTTACTTTTACCGCCGCTTTGTCTGTCAGTGTGATCATTTGGTTTTCTCCAGTGTCAAATCCGATATTGGTTAAAGACTACCGTCAGCCCCAGTTCTCGGGGTGGTCAGATAGTTTTATATATATGACTGCCCGTCGCGTGCAGCCCCCGACCCCGGCCGATGTGACCAATATGTTGCGCGCCGTCATTGATCCCGAATTGGGCGACAACATCGTCGACCTGGGCATGGCGACGGGTGTCACTGTTTCAGACGCGGGATTGGTCACGATCGGCATCAAGTTGACGATCAAAGGTTGCCCGTTGCGGGCCCAGATCAAAAGTGATGTCGAGTCACGGGTTACAACCCACCCCGGGGTGACGAAGGTGAAGATTGATTGGGGCGAGATGAACGCCGACGAGCGCACCGCGGTGATGACCCGGGCGCGATGGAACGCCAAAGAGAACGCCCCGACGACCCAGGTGCCGTTGAACACCCGCGTGTTGGCGATCGCCAGCGGCAAAGGTGGTGTCGGCAAAAGTTCGGTGACGGTCAATCTCGCGGCGGCGCTGGCCAATCAAGGTTTGACCGTCGGCGTGCTCGATGCCGACATTTGGGGATTCTCCGTGCCGCGAATGCTGAAGATGTCTGATCGGCTAGAGGCCAAAGTCGTCGAAGGTGGCGAAAAACCAAAGATGATCCCCAATCAACGCGCGGTCGGCAAGGGTCTGCTCAAAGTCGTGAGCACGGGCATGCTCGTCGAAGATGAAGGCACCGCGTTGATGTGGCGGGGCTTGATGCTGACCAAGGCGGTCGAACAGTTTCTGAAAGACGTGCACTGGGGCGATCTGGATTATCTGTTGATCGACATGCCGCCCGGCACCGGCGATGTGCAGATGGGTTTGGCACGAATGCTGCCCCGAACAGATTTGATCATCGTCACGACGCCGGCGATCTCGGCACAAAAAGTCGCGATACGCGCCGCCGACATGGCGCGTCGCAGTTTCTTGCGCATCGCCGGGGTGATCGAGAACATGAGCGCGTTCACCTGCGAGCACGGCACGAGTTATCCGTTGTTCGGCGTCGGTGGCGGACAAAATCTCGCCACCGAAATTGGCGCCGAACTACTCGGACAAATACCCATCGAGAGCGACGTCGCGTCGGGTGGCGACAACGGTGAACCGGTGGCGATCAGCGGCGGTGGTCAGGCCGCCGAGGTGTTCAGGGACATCGCCAAGAAAATCATCTCGCAGACCGTGCCCGCCAACGAGATGGCCGGTTGTTCGGCGCGCATGCTCGAAGCCGTCACTCTCACCCTCGGCCCAAAACCCGCGAAGTAGCGCCTCGACTCGCGCAGAGTTCAGTAGTCGGGGTCGTCGGGCATGACGATGCCGATGACTTTGCCGTCGCTGTTCGTGCGCAGACGGGGCAAAATTGCGACGGGGTTCGAGACTTTTTTCGCGGCGGCCAAAACCTCGGCGGTCGTGTTGTAGTTCGCCAAAAACTTGAGGTTTTCAGACGTCGGCGGAAACATCGCCAACTCGCGGCGGGCGAGTTTTTCGAGCGCGAGTTGTGGTTTGATCCACAGACTGGCGATCGTCTCTTGCGAGTCGTGCAGCGGCTCTTGCGACTCGGGGGCGTCGGCGACGAAGAACCTCGTGTCGAATCTTCGGGCTTCACCAATCGGCGTTATCCAGTGGCTCACGTAGTGAATCGCGCCGGTGGTCAGGCGCAGATTTTCGCGTCGACAGAGTTGAATCATGTTCAACGACGAGTCATGGATCTCTTTTCTGGCCCGTGAAAATTTGGCGGCCGAGTCGGCGTCACCGAATGAAACTGTTTTGTCCATTTTGATGTCGCGGGCGAGCAACACCCCGGCCTCCTCGAAGCACTCTCTGATCGCCGCCACCCAATAGGCCAAACCTCCTCCGGGAATCTGCAGCAACGCGCTGGCCTGCGCGTCGTCGAGGCCGTCGCAATACTCGCCGAGTTCAGACCCGCCGTCTGTCGAATCGACACGGCCACCAGGAAACACATACATTCCGCCGGCAAACGCCGCGGTGTGGCTGCGTTGCACCATGAAAACTTCGAACCCAGACGACGCGTCCAGATCGCGAATCAGCATCACCGTGGCGGCGGGACGAAGGGCGCTCTTGTCGTCTTTGGAGCCGGCATCGGGGGCGCCAATATTTGTCACGACACGAGAATAGACAGCGCTTCAGATGCAAATCGCATCGAATCAGCGATGCATATTTCGCGCCGAGCCGATAGTTTCAAAGCAATGAATCGCGTGTCGGTCGACACTGCGGGTCGACCACCGTCGGTGGATTCGCTCGCACGGGAGCTCGCGCTCCGCCATTCGTTGCCACATGCGTTGCTGGTTGATTTCGCGCGTCAAGCGATCGCCGAAAGCACCACTGGCGATGTCAGGCAGATTGCCGATCGCCTCGCCACCGCGTTCGGCGACAGTTTGTTGCGCGATGTGATAAATGCGACGGGGGTTCTGCTGCACACGAATCTTGGTCGGGCACCCGTCGAGCAGCGACTCTCGGGTCGGGCCTCGAACCTCGAGTTGAACATGCAAACAGGCGAGCGGGGCTCGCGGCAAGAAACCGTCGGCAGACTCTTGTCGCTTTTGTGCGGCGCCGAGTCGGCGCTGGTGGTCAACAACAACGCCGCCGCGGTGCTTCTGGTCGTCGCCGCTTTGGCCAATTCGCGCGATGTCGCCGTATCGCGGGGCGAGAGCGTCGAGATCGGCGGAAACTTTCGCATCCCCGAGGTGACCGAACAGTCGGGTGCCCGTTTGATCGATGTGGGTACGACCAATCGCACGAGATTGCGCGACTACAAAAAGGCGATCGACAGGCGTGGCAACGACATCGCGCTCGTCTTGAAGGTGCATCCGTCGAATTATCGTGTTTCGGGTTTCGTCGAAGACACGCCTGTGCGCGAACTCGCCGAGTTGCCCGTGCCCGTCGCGGTCGATATCGGTTCGGGTCTGATCGACAACACCTGCCCGTGGTTGAACACCAGACCACCGAGTTGGTTGGCCAACGAACCTGCGGCACGCCAGACGATAAACGATGGCGCAGCCTTGGTGATGTTCAGTGGCGACAAACTTTTTGGCGGGCCCCAATGCGGCGTTATCGCCGGTCGAAAAGAATTGGTCGAGGCCTGTGCCACGCACCCGTTGGCGCGGGCTCTGCGACCAGGGTCGACGACGATGTTCGCCCTGCAGTCACTGTGCCTGGCTTATTTGAACAAGACCGCGACCACGGAGATCGCGTTCTGGAGGATGGCCGAGATTTCGGTCGAAGAGTTGCGCGTCCGCGCCGAGGCGATGGTCGCAGCGACCAAAAATACAGAAATATCTGAGATCGATTCGCTGCCTGGTGCGGGGTCGGCGCCGGGTGCGACCATCAAGTCGGTGGGTGTCGTGGTGCGCGGTGATCATCTCTTTGAGTTGCGCAAGAACTCGACGCCGATCATCGCCCGCGTGAAAGACGGTCGCACTTTTCTCGATCTGCGCACCATTCAACCCGAAGACGACGCAATCGTGGTTCGGGCGCTGAACTCGTTGAAAGTCTGAACGGTCATGACGGTCGTCGCCACGGCGGGTCATGTCGACCACGGAAAGTCATCGCTCGTATTGGCGCTCACGGGCATCGACCCTGATCGCTGGGAGGAAGAGAAGCGACGCGGCATGACCATTGACCTGGGTTTCGCCCACACCCGATTGCCGTCGGGTCGCGTGGTGAGTTTCATCGACGTACCCGGTCATATTCGGTTCTTGCGCAACATGTTGGCCGGCGTTGGCTCGATCGACGGAACCATTCTGGTGGTCGACGGCAAAGAAGGCTGGATGCCCCAAACCGAGGAACACTTTCAGATCCTCAAACTGTTGGGCATCAAGCGCGGTGTGATCGCACTGACGAAAATCGACCTGATCGATCCCGCCCTAGAACAACTCTGCCGCCAAGAAATCAGATCCAAGACGAGCAACTCGTTTTTGGCCGAAGCACCGATCGTCGGGGTATCCGTCGTGGATCGCAGGGGACTCGCCGAACTCAGTTCGGTGCTCGACGAGCTCGTCGGCGCATCGTCGTCGCAAGTCGATGAAAACTCTCGGCATCGACCGCGACTGTGGGTCGATCGCTCGTTCACGGCAAAGGGGGCCGGAACCGTCGTCACGGGAACTCTGACCTTTGGCGCGTTGAATGTCGGCGATGAGCTCGTGGTTGCGCGCACAAAACAGCGCGTGCGCGTGCGCGAGATTCAAGAGCACGACAGCAAGGTCGAAGAGATCGCCGCGGGTCACCGTTGCGCCTTGAACCTGATCGGCGTCGCCCACGACGAGATACTCAGGGGAGATGCACTGACAAGACCGGAGCAGTGGCGGTACACCAGTTTGTTCGACGCTTCACTGACTGTTGTTCCGACCTTGCGTCATCGCGTCACCCGTCGCGGAAGCTACGCCGTCTACATCGGCTCGGGCGAGTTTTCGGCCAAGGTTCGAATCATCGGTGCACGTGAACTGACCGCCGGCCAAACTGGCGCGGTTCGTGTCGCGTTGCAGGCCGATATCCCGATTCTGCCGGGGGATCGTTTCATTCTGCGCGAGTCGGGGCGACAAGAAACGATCGGTGGCGGCGAAGTTCTGGATATCGCGCCGAAGTTGCGATTGTCCAAGGCGAAACCCGATCGGTCGATTTCTCGGGTCGTTCGCGAGCACAAGTGGATAACGGTCGAAGAACTGGAAGCCCTGACCGGTCAAGTGAGCGAGCCAATGGTGGGCAACTGGTTGACGACGCCAGAACTTTTGGACGCGACCCGCAAAGATTTGGCAGTCAGACTCGTCAAGACATCCGAACCACTCGAACTTGCGCGCCTGAAACCCAACGAGCAGGCGGTTATCGC